>Ga0154020_10000142_pt1 | contig 80750 bp, 57 predicted proteins | sample Klosneuvirus_201_FD_109709 | JGI IMG/M metagenome (GOLD analysis project Ga0154020, IMG submission 109709) | Active sludge microbial communities from wastewater, Klosterneuburg, Austria - Klosneuvirus_20160825_MG | ecosystem: Engineered > WWTP > Aerobic digester > Activated sludge | place...
GGCCCAGCCTCAGCGCGCTGGTGAGCAACCCCAACAGCCGCCGCGGCCGCAGCGGCCAGCACATCATGTCCACCTGGACCCCTGCCCTTTCCAGCGTGGGTGGCGTGGGGAAAACGTGCGTTGGCGTCACCGCCGGCCAGGCCTGGAGGGCGTCCACCGGCGCGTGACCCACCAGGAGCCCTGGGCCCAACAGGCCCAACCGCTGCACCCGGCGCAACGGAGTTCCCAGGGAACACAAATGCGCCAGTGGGAACGGGGAACCTTCCAACATGCCCTTTGCCTTTCGCCCCGCGCCGCCTGACCGCAACCAGCCAGATGGGATCATGGGCCCGCGCAAACCGTCCGGCAAGCCGGCGACGGTGACGGCGTCACAGCGTGGCCAGCAGGACCATCAGGCGCTGGACGTTCATCACCCGCAACGCCACCGGGCCAAACGCCACGGTGTCTCCCGGCAGCGCCGTTCCGCGGCCACCCAGGGGCAGCCGGATGCCATTGATGTACGTGCCGTTGAGGCTGCGGGCATCCTCCAGCGCCAGCTGCTCCCCACGCTGCCAGACCCGCGCGTGCAGCTTGCTGACGTCCTGGTGCGCCAGCGCAATCTCATTGGATGGCGCGCGTCCCACGCGTGCGGGCGCCTGCGTGACACCACCCAGGAAGTCCCCGCGCCGCACCGGCCAGCACACCATGTCCGTGGTGAGACCCGCGTCCTGCAACGCTGGGGGCGTGGGCACCAGGTTGGAACGCGTGCGGAACGCCCAGCCGCCGCCCATTTCCACACCGGGGATATTGCCCACCAGCACCGTCTCTCCCAGGTGCTGCTGCTCCATGGCCGCCGCGCCATGCGCCCGGCACAACACCAGCACATCACCCACCGTGGCCGGTTCATTGCGGCGCCCAGCCAGCCACATTCCCGGAGGCGTGGGTTGGCGTTGTGGTCCTTGGTGCATCATGGGGCGGGCATGTAGGCGCGTTTCTCACACACCACAAGAGCGCGGTGGCATCACGGGTTTTGACATGACCCGCTGCGGCACACCTGCGGCAGAACGCACGCGGCCTGACCCCCGCAGCCACACACACCGTTCTGGCAGCCATCCGCCGCAACCGGGTCACACACCTGGCACAACAACCCCGCGGTGCCGCAGGCCAACGCCGTGGGCGTCACACAACTGGCCCCCGAACAACACCCGTCCGGGCAATTGGCCGCCGTACACTGCGTGCAAATACCCGCGTTGCACTGGTTGGGTCCGCTGCACGTTTCACACGCCAGCCCGGCGCCGCCACAGGCCTGCTTGCGGTCACCTGGTTCACAGCCGTTGGAGCCGCAGCAACCGGTGGGGCACGTCTGGTGATCACACACGCAGTCACCCGCCCGGCACACAAACCCCATGCCGCAGCGGCCGCCCATCCCGCACCCGCAGGTGCCGTCGGTCCGGCAGGTGTCCCCTTTGCTGCCGCAGTCCACGCACGCCCCGCCGTTGATGCCGCACGCAGCGGCAGACGGGAGGACGTGGCAACTGGTTCCGTTGAGACACCCGTTGCACACCGGTCCACTGCTGGAGCCTGGCAGGCTGCTGCTGTCCGGTGCTGAAGAACTGGAACCTGCGCTGGAACTTTCCCCCGTGGAAACACCAGACGCCGAGGATCCCGGGTTGGAGGCCGAAGACCCCGCGCTGCTTCCAGAGGCAACCGCGCTGCTTGCACCGGTGACCGCGCTGCTGCCCTGGCTGTGGCTGGATGAAGACGCCACGCCCGCGCTGCTGGACGTGTTGCCGGCTCCCGGCGCCTCCCGGGGCATCCAGCGTCCAATGCAGGTGCCCGCCGCCCCGCCCAACGGCTGGCTTACGTCACAGTGGTGCCGCAACCCGTCACAATCCGCGTCCTCATTGCAGGGCATCCTGGGCGTGGGGCAGGCCGCGCCCCACACCAAGAGGATCACCACACCCACCCCGCCACGGTTGGCCCACGTCACACTCCTATTGTCGCATCAACCCCGCCGCCGCGCGAGCCTGCGACCCCTGCCCTGCCGCCCCACCCAATCTTGCGCCTCCCCCGCCAACAGTTGCAGGGTACGGGGATGCTGCGGTGGCGGGGGTGGATGGTGCGGTGGGGCGTGGTGGCCGGCTGGCTTCTGACCGCCGCGGTGGTCCACGCGCACCCCAACCTGGATGCGGCCCGGCAGGCGTATGAGGACGGAAGCTTCCGCGTGGCGCTGTCCCGTCTCACCGTGGCCGAACAGGACCCCACGCTCACCCGCGGCCAGCTGGTGCAGCTCCAGTGGATACGCGCCGCCAGCTTCCACGCGCTGGGCCAGGTGGTGGACGCAACGCGCGCCTTGGACCTGCTGTTGCTGCTGGACCCGCTGCATGAGCCCAGCCTGGCGGATGCCAGCCCGCCGTTGATGGCGGTGTTTGAACAACGCCGCGCGGCCTGGCGCGAGCAGCACGCGGTGACCCTGGGCCCCCCCGCCCTCAACGCCGCGGGGCAGGTGACCGTGCACCTGGAAGGCAAGACCCATGAAGTGGCCGCGGTGCTGGCCTTTGCCCGCGCGCCCGGCAACCCGGAGTACACCCGCGTTCCGCTCAAGCTGCGGGGTGAAGACGCCCGCGGCGCCATCACCGATGACGCGCTGTGGGACGCGTGCGCCAAGGCCGGTGTGGTGGAGCTGGTGCTGGAGGCCCGCAACCACAGCGGCGCCACCGTGGCCCGGCTGGGCAACGCCACCGCGCCCAGCACCGTGCCCATGCCGGTGGACCCCGAACCGGTGGTCCCGCCGACCCCACCGCCTCCCTCGGTGGACCCGCCCGCCACGCCAGACGCGCCGCCGCCTCCACCGCCGGTGGTCTCGGTGGTGGACCCGCCAGGGGCAGACCAGCCCGGCGCCATGATGGACCTGCCGGTGGCGGCCAACACCGCTGCATCCGCCCAGGCAGCCCTGGACACATCAAAGACGGACCCGGCAGCCAGCCCCACGTCACGCCCGGCCCCGCTGGTGCTTCTGGGCGGCGGACTTCTGGGCCTGGGGGCGCTCACCCTGGTGCTGGGCCTGGGTGCCGCGGGGATCTCCACGCTCTTCTACGTGGGGTTGTGGTTGGTTCCCCGGGGCGTGGGGCAGGACGTGTCTTTGCCCTACCGCGCACTGCTGGGCGGGTGGGTCACCGGCGCGGTGGTGGCGGTGGTGACGTTTGGCATCACGGCATTGCTTTTGGCCGGAGGGCTGGGCGGGCTTCTGGCCGCGCGCGCTACTGAAGCGCCCGGGACTCGGTGACCTGGCCGCCCGGTGGGACCTTCACCTGGAAACTGGCCTTGACCTGCAACTGGTCATTGACCACCTCCACCGCGTGGACCCCCGCGGCAAGTTTGTGCCCGGACAACGGCGTGAACAGGCCGGTGTCCTTCCCGTCAATGAAGACCTTTCCCCAGGGCCGCGTCTGCAGGTTCAGTTCGCCCACCTTGGGGCGGGGTGGCGGCGTGGCAGCGGCGGGCTCCAGACGCACCTGCACCGTGTCCTGCCCATCCTGGTAGGCCAGCGCCTGCTCGTGCGCCTGGTGGCCCGCCAGCGTGAAGCGCAGCACCGGACGGCCGGACGGCTCCACCCATACATCCAACGGCGTGGTCCCACGGTCCTGGCCATCCACCATCACCCGGGCCCCGGGTGGCTGGGTCACCACGCGCACGCGGCGCGCCTGCGGCCCGGCGTCCACCACCACGGGGACCAGCACCGGCCCCGCCGTCACCCCACCCACGGCGGCAGTGCCCTCCAGGCCACCAGCGCGGGTCAGCCCGCCCTGCCATGCCAGCAACGCCGCCGCCGCGGCCACCGTTCCTCCGGCAACCATGGGCCAGACCCACCCCGGCGTGGTCTTCTGCCCGTTCTCCTGCGCCACCAGCCGCGCCACCGCCCGCGGCTTCTTCCCCTGCACCTTGCGCGCAAACCGGTGCCAGCGCGCGGTGATGGCCGCCTCGGCCGCCACGTCCTGCGCAAACAACCCGTTGAGGAACTCCGCCATCTCCGCCGTCGTCGCGGGGCCGCCCAGCGCCCGTTCGGCCTCCAGAAGCGCCGCACCAAACGCCGCCGCGCTCTGGAACCGCTGGGACGCCTGGTCATGCAGCGCGCGGTAGATGACATCCTTGAGCGGGCCGGGAACGTCCACCCCCATGGACTCAAACGTGGGAAACCCGCCCTTGGAGACGTCCATCAACATCTGGACGTCACTTTTGGGCAACCGCATGGGCTGCAGGGACGCACTTTCATGCAGCACCACGCCCATGGCGTAGAGGTCCAGCGCCTGGGAGATGGGTTCCCCACGCACCACCTCCGGGCTCATGTACGCGGGCTTGCCTTTGAGGCTTCCGGCCAGCGTCAACCTTGCACGGTCCGCGGCGCGCGCAATTCCAAAATCCATCAGGAACACGCGCCCGTCATAACCCACCATGATGTTGTCCGGGCTCACGTCACGGTGGATGATGTCCATGGGACGCCCTTCGGGGTCTGTCCGGGTGTGCGCGTACTCCAGCGCCCCCACCGCCAGCCGTCCCAGGTGCACCAACAGCCGTACGGGCAGCCGCGCACCCCGCGCCAGCAGCGCCTTGAACACGTGGGTGAGCGTCCGGCCGCTCACGTATTCCATGGCCAGAAAGTAGCTGTCCCCCTGCCGCCCCAGATCCAACACCCGGATGATGTTGGGATGGTCCAGGGTGGCCGCCAGCCGGGCCTCATCAATGAGCATGGTGGTGACCGAGGCGTCCTCGGCCAGGTGGGGCAGGATGCGCTTGACCGCCACGGTGCGCGCAAAACCCTTTTCCCCAAGCATCAACGCGCGGTGGACCTCCGCCATGCCGCCGGTGCCAATACGTTCCAAAAGGATGTAGCGGCCAAACAGTTCCACCATGCGCGCTTTGGTCCCCGCTGGTTCAACCCGTGTTTGCCCGGTTGCCACCCGCCTGTCACCTTGGACGGCTCCACGTCCTGGGTAGAGCCCACCGGCGCTTCCCGCAAGGCCATAAGCCTGCACCGCCCCGGCTTGACGGCAACCGTGGCGTCTGTCACCTGACCCGCCGGTGCCACAACGGCCGGTTTTGTTCCCCCTTGGAGACCCATTGCCATGAAACGTTTCCCCCTTGGTGTTGTTGTCCTGGCTGGCCTGACCGCGGCCGTCTTTGCGTCCTGCACGTCATCCTCCAGCAGCTCTTCGTCCTCCTCTGGGGGCGTCAACCGCCCGGACGCCGGCGCATCTTCCGGCAACACCGGCAGCTCCAATGCCGGCGGCAGCTCCAACGCGGGTGGCAGCAGCAACGGCGGCGCCAGCAGCACCGCCGGTGGCAGCAGCAACGGCGGGGTCACCAGCACCGCCGGTGGCAGCTCCAATGGCGGGGTCACCAGCACCGCCGGCGGCAGCTCCAATGGCGGGGTCACCAGCACCGCGGGCGGCAGCAGCGGCGGGGGCAGCAGTGGTGCGGCGGTGGATTCCACCATCACCGCCATCCAGGGCGCCACGCCCCCGGCCACCGGATCCTGCGTGCGGGTCCAGGCCGTGGTCATGAGCGTGGTGTTTGATGACGGGGATGATGAGTTCAACAACATCCCGCGCCGCGCCTTCTACATCTCTGAAAAGAACCTCACCACCACCGCCCCGCGCACCGGCATCCAGGTGAGCGCCAATGACAACTTCATGCCCCGCCCGGCGGTGAACCCCGGGGATGACGTCACCATCACCGCGCAGTACCAGGAGAACTTTGACCTCTCCCTGCTGCGCCTGACCACCACCTGCGGCGCCATCACCGTCAACGGCACGGGGCTCATGCTGCCGGCCCCCGCCGCGCTCACCATTGAACAGGTGGGCACCATGGGCGCCTCTGCTGGCTGCCCGGTCACCGGGACGGATGGTCCGGCCGCCGAAGATTACGAGGGCGTGTTGTTCACCCTCACCACCGGCACCGTCACCACGGCCACCAACTTTGGTGAGACGGAAATTGGCAACGGAGGGTACAACATCATCGTCAAGCCGGGCAACGGCAGCTACACCGGCGCGGTGGGCGCAACCATCCCCACCATCACCGGCTTTGGCCACAACAGCTTCTGCCGCCGCAAGGTGCGCCCGTTCCTGGCTGCCCCCACCGAGTGCGGCACCGGCCCCCGCGCGGACCACCTGCTCATCACCGAAATTGCGGTGACGCCGTCCGCGGGTGAGTTTGTGGAAATCCACAACCCCACGGCCAACACCATCGACCTGTCCAACTACCGCCTCTACAACGCCACGTTCCCGGGCACCGCCGCATCTTCCAGCGGTGGCGGCACGTCATCCTCCGGCGGCGCGGGCTCGTCTTCCGGCGGCGCGGGCTCGTCTTCCGGCGGCGCAACCCCCGGCTGCGGCTACTGGGCGGTGGCCAACCCGGCATTGGGCCGCAATGAATGTGGCGAGGCGTTTGGAGACTTCTCCCTCAAGTTCCCCGCCGGCAGCAGCATTGGCGCCGGTGAATACAAGGTCATTGCGGTGACCAGTGCGGCCAACTGGTGCGCCACCAACGGTGCGTGTGCCGCTGGCAAGCCGGACTTTGAGATTCCGCCGCCCGCCACCGGCTGTGCCGCCCTGGCGGATGACGCCACGGTCCCCAACATGGAAGGCCGCTGGGACAACACCAACCCGCAAACGTTCTGCAACGCGCCCCCGCCCGGCGGCGGCGCCAATGCCGGCCCGTTTGGGTTCCTCACCAACGCCAGCGAGGACATGGTCCTCTTCACCTGGGACGGCGCGGCAGCCATTGTGCAGGACGTGGACTACGTGGTGTGGGGCACCAGCGAATCGGTGCGCTCGGACAAGACCGGCCTGGGCACCTACCTGGCGGACACCCCGGTGGCCTCCCAGTCCCCCGCACCGGCGGGCCCGGGCAACGGCAACAGCCTGCAGCGCAAGTGCCTCAATGAAGGCGCCGAACAGCGCACGCCCAGCAACGGGCTGACCGGCCACAATGAGACCAGCGAACCGCTGGCCAACACGTTTGTCACGGCCACCACCACGCCGCGCGCCGGCACCGTGGGCGCCCTGCCCTGAACGCATGACCTGGCAGCGTCCCTCTCCGGTTCACGCCGGGGAGGGACGGCCGGGGTGTTGTGGTGCGGTGCGGTGCCGCTCAAATTCAGCGGCGCGGGCGCATGAAGATGAAGCCAGACGTGCCACCGTTGGATGTGGTGGTGGCCACCAGGTGCCACCCCTTGGCGCCCAGCTCATCCAGCTTGGCAACCACCTTGTCTGCCTTGGGATAGGCCGGCGGCAAAAAGATGTTGTACTCCACCGCATCCGCGGCCAGCGGCGCGGGCGAACCCACGTTGCCCGCCGGTGGCGGCGCGGTTCTGGGCGGGTCCTGGATGATGGGGCTGTCCTGGCCGTGTGCCGTGCCCACCACGTAGGGATGGAGCAGGAGCCCCACAAAGGTTCCAACGCCCAGAAGCAGGAGGGATTGCACGTTGCTGCGCATGGTTGCTCCGTGTGTGGGTGGGTTGCGAATTTCACTTGCCGGGGCGCCGCAGCTCCACCTTGATTTGTCCGGTGGGCTTGCCGCCCAGGGAAACCATGGAGCGCCAGGGCAAATAACCCTCCACGCTCACTTCCACCGCCATGCGGGCCTGGGGGTCCATGCCCAGCAGCAGCACCGTGCCGGTGCCCAGGGACTGGCGCTCCAACAGGATGGCCGCGCCGTCCGGGACAGCCAGCAACAGCTTGCCGGCTGAACCACCCACCTTGTGGGTGCGGATGGGCGGCGTCACCGCGCCAGGCTTGAGCACGTCTGGAAGCGCCTTGGGCCCGCTGCCACCACCGCGGGACCCCGCGCCGGTGGGGACGCGGGGCGGCGGGGTTGGCGTCAGCCGCGTCTTGGGTGGCGGGGGCCGGGGTGGGGGATCATCGTCATCTTCCAGGGCCGGCGCGTTGACCAGCGTGGGGCCACCGCGGCGCAGGTCTTCTGGCACCTCTCCCAGCACGGTGCGCGCATTGTCCGAGGGAGGCGGGGCACCACGGCCAGGTGCAGGCGGTGCGCCCCGGCGCGGTGGTGACGGCGGGAGCGGCCGGGGTTTTTCCACTTCACCGGCGGGGGCGTCATGCAGGGTGAAGGGAACGTTGCTGCCAAACACGTCATCCGCCCGGCTGTGGATGGAGCGCGCGGGCAGCGCGTCTGATCCATCCGCCGCCAGGATGGCCGCAATGACCGGGTCCGCCAGCGGGTCCTGCCTGGGGGGCTCCTCTGCATCGCCAGCGTCGAGGAGGACGTCGTCGCCATCCACGGCTTCGCGCATGTCGGACTGGGGGGCAAAAGCGTCCCCATCTTCGTCCAGGGCTCGGCCCTCACGCGCCAGTTGCGCGCGCATTTCTTCCACAAAGGACGGGCCGCCCAGCACCGTGCGGTCGTTCTCACCGGCGTCACCGCCGTCCAGGGACCGGCGTATGGCGCTGACCTCTTCAGGCCCGGACAACATGGTGGGCGCACTTTCATCCCGCCGGGACGCAGCGCGCCCCACCGAAGAACGGGACGGAACGGCCGCCTCGTCCTTGCCCAACACCTCGGTGGTGAGCTGGGTGGCCGCCCGTGGTGGCGGCGGAGCAGCCCGTTTGGGCGGCGGCGGCGCGGGGGCGCGCGCGGGTGGCTTGGAGGGAGGAGGACTTTTGGCCATGCCGGGTGCTGCACCTGGACCGCCGAGCCATGACGTGGCCGTGGGGGTCCATCCCAGTCTGGCCTGTTTCCCCCGCCAAAAAAAGGGCCGGGTGGCACTTTTGCAGCGTTTGTCCTGCCGGGTCACCACCAGCACGGCGGCCCACCGGCCGGAAAAAAAACAGACTCACCCGCGGCGGGCCAGCAGGCCCTCGGCCATCCAGGCCAGCTGCAGCAGGATGAGCAACACCGGCCACAGCGGCACCGGCGCCCCGCCGCCGCCGCCACCCGCCAACAGGGTGGCACCGGCCGGCAGGCGGGCCTCAATGTCCGCCTCGGTGAGCGCGCCCAGATCCCGTTCCATTGCGTTGGGCCAGGCGGAAAAACGCTCCTGGGGCACCTCCACCGGAGAACCGTCCTTGGGACCCATGAGCACCTGGTGGATGCCCAGCGCCACCGGCGCCGGAAGGCTCACCTCCGTGTCCACCGCGGCCACCGGCACCGCCACCGTGGCGCCCGCAGGGTTGACCACCGCCACCTGCACCACGCCGCGTGGCAACGGAATGACCCGCGGGGTCAACACCGGCTGGGAGCGCGCTCGCCCGTCCTCCAACGCATCCGCCAGGTAGAGCACCACCTGTTGCATGAGCGGCAAAAACCCCGGCCGGATGGCCAGGTCTGACCAGTCCCGGTCCACCGTGGTGGTCCACACCATGACCCGGCCCGCGCCCACCTGCCGCTCCAACAACGCCGGTGCCCCGTTGGAGAAGCGCATCAACACCGTGCGTTCGGTGCGGCTGGTGGGCTCCATGAGCAGCCAGGTGTGCGTCTGCGCGCGCACCAGCCCCTCGGGCCGCTCACCGTTGAACGGGGCAAAGATGGCGTGGGCGGTCTCCAGCTGGCCCAGGCCCATGACGTCCTTTTGTGCGGTCCCATCCAGCTCCGCGCGGCTTTTCTCCCCGCGCAGCGGCTGGGGCAGCAACGCGCCCAATGCCCCGTTGTAGAAATCCACGTCCACCCGGTCCCCCCCGCTGATGAACAACCCCCCGCCGCGCCGCACGTGGCGCTCCAGCGCGGTGACCACCTCGCGTGGGACGCTGCGCACGTTGCACAGCAACACCACATCCGCCGCGTCCACATCCGCCGCGGTGGGTGCCGCGGTGAGCACGCGCATGTGGAACGCACCACCGTTTTTGGGCGGGGCAGCCAGCGCGCGCTCCAGGTAGAAGACCTCATCCCGCCAGGCCACCGTCTGCGGGTCCCCGTCCACCACCAGCACGGTCAACTCCCGCGGCGCTTTGACCGGCAGCGCCAGGACGTCATCCAACACCAGCGCGTCCGGCACCGAACGGACCTCCACGGTGTGCACGCTGCCCACCGGCGCCTCGCGCGGGAGCACGTGGGAAAACCTCCGGCTGCCCACGCCACCGGCCCCCAACGTCACGCTGCCCCGCGCCGCCTCCGTCCCATCCAACAGCAACGTCAACATCACCTCGGCACCATCCGGCAGGCCAAACCCCTCCACCGCCGTTTCCACCGTGATGGCCCGGGCGCCCACGTCCGGCGCGGGGACCACCTTGAGTCCCGCCACCGCCACATTGGCCACCGCATCCGCAAACGGCCGCACCACCTCCAACGCGGCCCCGCCCAGGTCCACCCTGGCCCCCGCCGGCCAGGCGTGGCGCGCAGCGTCGGTGAACAACGTGATGCGCCCCGCACCATCCCCGCCCAGCGCCACCCGCGCGCGCGCCAGGCAGGACGGAAGATCCCCGCCCTCCAGCGTGCCCACCACCCGCCCCAGCGCCTCCTCCACCACCGCGCGGTCAAACCCCGGCGGCTCCAGCAACGCCATGGGCGCCTGGCCACACGCCACCACCGCCACCGGCTCTTCCGCTTTCAACCCGCGCACCATGGCGCGCGCCTGTTCCAATGCGCGCTGCAACGCGGTGACACCGTCCACCTTGGCCGCCATGGACATGGTCACGTCCACCGCCAGCACGTGGCGCGTGCCGCGTTCGGTGCCCGGGGTGGGCGTTCTGGGCCGGCGCAACGGCCCCAGGATGGCCACCACCGCAAACAACACCACCAACGTGCGCGCCAACAGCAACAACCACTGCCGCAACTGGATGCGCCGCGCGCTGCGCCGCTGGGAACGCAACACAAACTCCATGGGACCAAACCGCACGTCCCGCGCGCGCCGCTTGCTGATGAGGTGCACCAGCAACGGAACACCCGCCAGCAACAACAGCGGCCACATTCCAGGATGGAGGAGGTCCCAGCTCATTTGGTGTCCCCCACTGTGGCGTGGCTCCACCCCGGATGTCCAAGGCCCCTGTTGTTTGTGGCATTCCGCCCCGGGTCCGGACCCGGCCGCCGCCCCCGGTCAGCCCTTTGCAGTGCGGTCTGGCCCTTGCACAGCCGCCCCCGCGCTCCTACGAGGTCACGCCCATGCATCCGGTCCTGCTCAACATCCCCGTCCACAAGATGGCGTCCTTTCTGGGAATGCCGGTGGTGATCATCCTCTCCGCGGTGGTGGCCGCGTTGTCCTACCGCCAGGGTCTGGCGCGCGGGCAGTCCCGGGGGGATTCGGTCAATGGCGCGCTGGTGCCGGCCGCCATCTCCTTTGGCGTGTTGTACCTGGCCAGCAAGTCCACCTCCGCCTGGCCGTTGCACAGCTACGGCGTGCTCATTGCCATGGGTTTTATTGTGGGCATTGGCGTGGCGGTTCGGGAAGCCCGCCGCGTGGGCTTTGACGAGGAGGCCGTGCTGGACATGGGATTCTGGGCGCTGCTGTCCGGCATGGTGGGCGCGCGCATCTACTTCATTGCGGTGAACTGGAAGGAATATTTTGTGACGCGCCCCTGGGTGCGCGTGGAACAGCTGGGCTTTGACATCCCCGCGGTGTTTGCCGTGTGGCAGGGCGGCCTGGTGTTCTACGGCGGTGCGCTGGGCGCGGTGATCACGTTTGTGTGGTTTGCGCGCAGCCGGGGCCTTCCCCTGGGCAAGTTTGGGGACATCATCATTGCCAGCCTTCCGTTGGGCCACGCCATGGGACGCCTGGGCTGTTTTGCCGCCGGCTGCTGCTGGGGAGATTCCGCGTTCCATTGGGAAGGGGACCACATCGTTTCGGACTTTCCCTTTGCGGCACAGTTCCCCCGCGAGTCCCTGGCGTACGGGAGCCTTTTGCAAACGGTGGACCCCGCCACCAAGGACATGATGATCCAGACCAACCACACCGCGCCGCTGTACCCCACGCAGTGGATGGAGGCGTTTGGAGAGACGCTCATCTTTGGCGTGCTGCTGGTGGTGCGGTCACGCAAGGCGTTCCACGGCCAGGTGGTGGCCACGTACTTCCTGCTCTACCCGTTGCTGCGCGCCACCCTGGAGTTCTTCCGCGGTGACGCCGAGCGCGGCTACATCATTGACCGCGTGCTGAGCGTGGGTCAGGCCACGTCCATCCTGGTGGCCACCGGCGCGCTCATCACCATGGTCATGCTCATCAAGAAGAACCGCGAATCCGGCGGGGTTGCCGTCCCGGCGTGAGCCCGCAAGGGTGCTCGCTTGCCCAGGAGGCCTCTGCAGCGGGGGCGGCCTGACCGTGCGTGCGGATGGGAGCACACGCGTGGTTGGGCTTGGGAGAGGGTGGCGGTGAACAATCCGCGCCGCAGCGGTTCTGCCGTCACCTGCCGGGCGGGGGGTGTTGGCGCGGTGATGTTGCGTATACGCAACAACAGAACAGGGCCGCTCAAGGCCCGGAATGGGGGCGTATAAGGCCAGAATGGGGGCGTATAAGGCCCGGAAGGGGGCGTATAAGGCCCGAAAGGGGGCGTATAAGGCCTGGGAAGGGGGCGTATCAGGCCCGGGTGGGGGCGTATCAGGCCCGGGTGGGGGCGTATCAGGCCCGGGTGGGGGCGTATAAGACCCGAAAGGGGGCGTATAAGGTTCATCCGGCCACAGTTTTGTGGTTCGGACCTCAACCAGGACGGACCTCAGATGCGTTCCAACACAAGCACGTCACTGTTGCTGCTGCTCGCCGGCCTTGTTGGGTCTTGCGGCGGGGGCCCCGTTGCCCACGCGCCATTGTGCCAGGAGTGGGCCCACACGGTGCGGGACAGCTCGGCACCGGTGCGTCTGCTGGGCGCGGCACCCCAGGGTGAGGATGGCGTACAGGTCCTGCTTCACCAGGCCGGCAGCGTGTTGCACGCGGGTGAAGCTGGCGGAACCTGGCAATCCCAGGAAGTGGAACGCGTCCCGCAATCCAGCGTGCGCGGAACCATGACGCTGGAAGCACAGGCGCGGCCGGTGCTGTTGTACGCCGGGCCGGTGCTTCGCGTGGCCGTGCCAGATGCCACCGCGGGGTGGACCATTGGCGAGCCCAGTGTCCCCGTCCTCAACATCCTGGCCGTCTCTGCGCATGCGGTTGCCGGCCAGCTGCCGGTGGCGGCGGTCACCGCAGAGGACGGCGCGCAGGTGGCCTACCTGGCCATGCAGCCCAACGGCAGCTGGACGGTGGAGACCCTGCCCCCGCCAACACCCGCGCGGAATTTTTTTGGCCGTGGCCGTGACCCGCACCGCCGACGGAAGACCCTGGGTGTTTGCCTCCAGCGGTGGCTCGGTGTGGAGCTGGACCCAGGGGAGCAGCGGCAGCTGGCAGGTCACCCAGGTACGCTTTGGTGGCGCAGCGGTGGTGGAAATGGGTGTGGCGGTGGACCGGCAGGCGCGCATCCAGTTGGCGCTACGCGCCCAGGAGGGTCTCCACGGGCAACTCCTGCTGCTCAGTGTTGACCAGTCGGCCGAGGCCGCCACCGTACGCCTGTTGGACAGCGCATTGGCAGCCCCGCCGGACCACCGGCTGCTCGCCGTGGGGACGGATGCCGAGGGCGCCGTTCGCATCCTCCACGCGCGCAGCAACGTGGAACTGGTCCACACCGCGCTGTTGGGGGCGGACGTCAAACGTGACGTGGTGGAACTGGCACCAGACGCGCACATCACCAGTGTCACGGGCGTGGTGGGGCCCACGGCCATCTATCTGGTGGAGACCCACGGCGCGGACAACGCGGACAGCCAGCTGGTCACCCACCGCTGCCAGTGACGTGCGCCGGGCCGCCAAGGAGCCCTCGCCGGCGCATGGAAAACGTGGTCCCACGCCCAAGTTGGGCTACCATGCCCGTCATGGAGTCCAACGCCCCCAAACGCCCACCGGTCCTTCCGCTGACGGAGACCACCCGCTGGCGCGGCCAGGAACTGGACGTCTACACCGTGGACCGCGGCGTGGAACATGGCTTCATCCTGTCCAACCTGTACGTGGACGGGAACCTCCTGGTGACCCGCCGCGTGGGCTACCTCTCCACGTGGGAACCGGCGCAGGTGTCCCGCCTGATGAAGTACCACCAGGAAACGCTGCTGCGGGAAATCCAGGGCGGTGCCCTGGATGAGGAACTGGTGGCGCTGTTTGACGGAAAGCTCCCCTGGACGGTGGCCACCCCTTCCCCCTCCCCCACCCCGGCACCCATGCCCGCCGTCACCGTGGGCCAGCTGCTGGCGCTTCCGCCGCCACCGCCACCCCCGGCAATACCGGCCAACGCGCTGACGCCCACACCAAGCCCCGCCACCGGCCCACAACAACTCATCCTCACGATGGAGACCCCCACCGCGTTGCTCCCGCGTCTTGTGGGCAGCGCCCAGGGACTCCGCGTGCCGGCCACCGTGGCGGTGCAGGACGGCACGCGCGTGGAAGTGGCGGTGCGCTTCCTGGGGCGCCCCATCCACCAGTTCTACGTGCCCGGCACCGTGACCGGCCCGCCCACCATCACCGGTGAAGTCACCGTCATGGTGGACCCGGCGGACCAGGCCGCGGTGGAACGTGTGGTGGACTTTGCCCGCGGCGTGTTTGACCCCACCACGGACCGCAAGACCCCCCGCGCCCGCTGTGGCTTCCCGGTGTCCGTCACGCTGCCCCACGGCGTGGCCCAACCCGGCCGCGCGCTCAACATCAGCGAAGGTGGCCTCATGCTGGGCCGCATGCCGCCGTTGATGGACGGAACCCGCGTCACCATTTCCATCACCGTCCCCAACGCGCCCCCGCTGCTCATCCCCGCGCAGGCGTGCTGGTTCCGCACCGACGGAGAACCCCTCACCGGCGTGCAGTGGCTGCATGAAGGTGACACCCAGACCCGCGTGGCCGCCGTGGTGGCGCAGCTTCTCAAGACCGGCTGACCGGGTGCTGGCCGCAACGTTTGACCGCTTTGGCCCGGTGGACGTCCTCAACGTGGTGGACGTGCCAGACCCCGTCCCGGCTGAGGGGGAAATCCTGGTGCGCGTGCGCGCCGCGGCGCTCAACCCCAAAGACGTGTTGTTGCGCCGTGGCAAGTTCCGCTGGCTCATCTGGGGAAAGTTCCCACGCCCGGTGGGTTATGACTGGGCGGGAGAGGTGGCCGCGGTGGGCCCCGGCGTTTCCGGCGTGACGGCGGGGGACAAGCTGTTTGGGATGATCAACGCGCAGCGCGGCGGCGCGTGTGCCCAGTTTGTGAGCGTCAAAGCTGACGAATGTGCCGCCCTGCCCTGGGGCCTCTCCATGGAAGACGCCGCGGCAATCCCGCTGGCCGCACTCACCGCGTTGCAGGCGTTGCGGGACCTGGGTTCCGTGCGGCCGGGCAACACGCTGCTCATCCACGGCGCATCTGGCGGCGTGGGCACCATGGCCATCCAGGTTGCGGTGGCCCTGGGCGCGCAGGTCACCACCACGTCCAGCGCGCGCAACGTGGAGCTGTGTGCATCCCTGGGCGCGCACCAGGCCCTGGACTACGCCGGGGCAGACCCGCGCGAGAAGGGTCCGTTTGACGTGGTCTTTGATGTGTTTGGCAACCGCAGCTTTGAGACGGTGAAACACATCCTCAACCCCCGCGGCGTGCTGGTCTCCACCGTGCCCAAGCCGCGCCTGGTGGCCAACCACGTGTTGACGCGCGTGGGCGGGAAGAAGGCGCGCCTGGTGGTGGTGCACTCCAACCGCAAAGACCTGCTGGTGTTGTGCGGCATGGTCCAACGCGGGGAACTGCGGCCGGTGGTGGACCGCGTGTTCCCGTTGGCAGAAATTCGCGACGCGCAGGCGCTGCTGGAGACCAAGCGCGCGCGCGGCAAGGTGGTCCTGGCCATCCCGTGAACAAACAACACTTGCCACCCGCATCACGCGCGTGACTTATTGCCGGCGCGGAGCAACCCATGGTCCTCAAACACCACGAATCCATCCCGCCCAACCTGGTGGACCTGCTCCGCCACCGCGCGCAGCAGCACCCCAATGACCATGCGTACGCGTGGATCTCTGACGCGGACGCGCCCGAACAGACCGTGACGTACGGGGAAGTGGACCGCGCCTCCCGGGCCATTGCCGCCATGCTCATGGCCGAAGGCGCCACCGGCCAGCGCGCCCTGCTGCTCTATCCACCGGGGCTGGAATACATTGCCGCGTATTTTGGATGCCTCTACGCCGGCGTCATTGCCGTGCCCGCGTATCCTCCGCGCCTCAACCGCCCCAGCCCACGGCTGGCGGCCATTGTGGAAGATGCGCAGGCCACCTTTGCGTTGACCACCACACCCATCCTGCAAAAGCTCCAGGCGCGTTTTGTGGACACCCCCGCGCTGGCAGCACTCACCTGGCACACCACGGATGGCATGGACCTCCAGCACGCAGACGCGTGGAAACCCTGGACCCCCACGTCGGAAACGGTGGCGTTTTTGCAGTACACGTCCGGGACCACCGCGCCGCCGCGTGGGGTGCGCGTGACCCATGGAAACCTGCTGGCCAACAGCGCGCTCATTGCCGCGGGGTTTTCGCACACCGTGGCAGACCGTGGTGTGTTCTGGTTGCCCATCTACCATGACATGGGTCTCATTGGCGGCGTGTTGCAGCCGCTGTGGATTGGCCGCCCAACGACACTGATGCCCCCCGCGGCGTTTTTGCAGAGCCCCTACCGCTGGCTCAAGGCCATCTCCCGCTTGAAGGCCAACGTCAGCGGTGGGCCGGACATGGCGTATGACCTGTGCGCGCGCCAGGTGACGGCGGAACAGAAGGCCACGCTGGACCTTTCGCATTGGGAGCTGGCGTTCACCGGGGCTGAGCCCATTCGCGCGGACACGTTGCGCCGGTTCACCCAGGCGTTTGAACCGTGCGGCTTCCGGGCCTCCACGTTCTATCCCTGCTACGGCGGTGCCGAATCCACGCTCATCATCACCGGCGGAACCCGCCAGGTGGCGCCGGCGGTGCGCAGGTTGAAACGCGCCGAACTGGAAGCCGGAACTGCCGTGGATGCCGGCCCCGACGACAACGCGGTGGAAACGGTGGGGTGCGGCAAGGCACTGGGCGGTCAGGAGCTGCGGGTGGTGGACCCGGTGACGCACGTGACGTGCGCGGACAACGTGGTGGGAGAAGTGTGGCTCAAGGGCCCGTGTGTGGCCCCGGGCTACTGGCGCCAGGAAGAGAAGACCAGACATACGTTTGGCGGAATGACGGCGGAAGGTGCCGGTCCGTTCTTGCGCACCAATGACCTGGGCTTTCTGGACCGGGGGGAACTGTTTTTTGTCTCGCGGTATTCAGATGTGCTGCGGGTGAACCAACGGGTGGTCTACCCGCATGACCTGGAGAACGTGACGCAGGTGGCGTGTGCGTCGCTGCGGGCTGGTTTTGGTGCGGCGTTTGTGGCGGTGGTGGATGGAACGCCGCGCCTGGTGCTGGCCGCAGAGCTGGAGCGGCGCGCCAAGGCGGACGTGGAGACCATTCTGCCGGTGGTTCAAGCCGCGGTGGAGAAGGCTTTTGGCTTGAGGCTGGACGCGTTGGTGCTGGTGCGCATGTTGGGGCTGCCCAAGACCTCCAGCGGGAAGATCCAGCGCTATGCCGCGCGGGAAGAATTCCTGGCGGGGACCCTGGACGCGGCGGCGCAATGGACGTTGTGGGGTGGCACGCAGGTGTTTGCGCGCGGAACCCGAACTGACGACGCAGACTGAATGGAGATCCGGGAGGGCGAGACTCTGTCGAGCCTGGTTCCCTCACGCGTTCATGTCCGACCATTTTTTTGCCATGCGGCCAAAGATCCACAGCCCCGTGGCGCTCACCACGCCCACCGCCGCAAACGGCAGCCACACCGCGTATTGCGGCTGGTAGGTGTCCCACAACATCTGCGTGGCCGCGGTGGCATCCTTCCCCGTGACCTCCATGAGCGTCTTGAGCGCATCACTGCGCGCAATATGCAGCGTCCTCTCCAACACGCTCTTGAACGCGGCGGCCTCCGGCGCGGTGGGATCAAACATCGGCACCAGCGCCTTCTCCTTCATGAACTTGAGGGCCAGGACCGCCTTCTCGCCAAACTCGCCGTAGACGTAACCGGCAATCTTGCTGCCCAGGTACACCCCCACGCCCACCGGAATGTTCACGTATCCCAGGTACAGGCCCTTCTTCCCGGGTGGCGCAATCAATCCCAGGTACTCGCTCTTCTTGGGGCCGGTGGTCATTTCTCCAATGGAGAAACACAGGATGCCCGCCACCAGGATCCACGCACTCTGCGTCAACCCGGCCACCAGCACGCCGGCGGTGGCCATCATCATGCCAATGAGCATGGCTTCCAGCGTGCGCATGTGGCGGGTGACCCAGGACATGGGAATGACGCCCATGATGATGAACAACGCGTTGAGGCTCAGCATCACCTGCTGGGGGACCATGGGGCCGCGCGGCGTCTGTTCGGTGAGCATGCCCGCCAGCGGGGCGGGCAATGTGGCCAGCGTGGCGGCCATTCCGGAGGAGTCCACCCAATCGGCAATGAAGTTGGGCTGCAAATCCCACAACTGGTACATCATGAGCCAGAAGCCGCTCATGATGAGCATCCAGGCCAACAGGCGGATTTCCCAGATGTTGGTGAAGGTGCGCTTCAACGTCGTCAGGATGGGCTCGGTCTGGTCTGCGCCGGTGGGCGTGTCCGTCAGGAAGAACAACAGCCCAATGTTGAGGGAGGAAAACGCCGCGCTGGCCAGAAACAGGTTGCGCCAGCTCTCCACGGTGTGTGGCGTGAGCAGCAACGCGCCGGGCAGGAAGTGCCCCACAAACGCGCCCACGTTCACCACCCAGTAGAAGATGCCCCAGCCCACGCTGCTTTTCTCCTTGGGCAGGCTGTGCGCCAGCGAGCCTTGGATGGACGGCTTGAAAAACGCGGTCCCCGTGGCCAGCACCATGATGCTCACAAAAAACGTGGTGAAGTTGTCCACGCCAGGCGTGTCCCGGAAAAACGCCATCATCAGGTAGCCCACCATCATGGTGATGACGGAAAAACCCAGCGTGCGCTTGTAGCCAAACCGGTCTGCAAAACCGCCGGTGACAATGGGCAGCAGGGACTGGAACGCCGCCCACCACGCGTAGATGGTGCCCTTGTCCGCGCTGGAGAGATGCAGGCCACCCGGGTCATCCGCCTGCATGATGTAGATGGGGGCCATGACCCGCAGGTTGTAGTAGGCAAGCCGCTCCCACATCTCAATGGTGTTGAGCGTCCAGAAGGTCCGGCCAAAACCGCGCGCGCCGGTGGCGGCGGGAGAAACGGTGTCTGCACCTGTGGTCATGGGCGCGCGGCGTAGCACGCCGTCAGGCTGGCGCGCGAACCGCGTTGTGTTGCCGTGACCCCCTGCGTTGTTCCACCGTCACACCATGGCCGCACGCACCAAGGCTCCCCGGATGCGTCTCCCCACGTTTCTGGAAGTGGAGATTGGCAGCTACTGCAACCGCCAATGCGCCTGGTGCCCCAACGGGTGGCATGACCGCGGCCAGGCCCAGGCGTTCATGGAGGACCGCGTCTGGAATGCGTTGCTGCAGGACCTGGCCGCGCAGCGCTACGCGGGATGGTTTGCATTCCACAACTACAATGAACCCATGGCGGACCCGCACCTGATGCAACGCGTGGCGCAGGCCCGCGCCGCCATGCCGCGTGCGCGGCTCACCATCTACACCAACGGGGATTTCCTCACGCGCACCAACACGCTGGCCCTGGAGCAGGCTGGGGTGCGGGAGCTTCGCATCACGCGTTACCCGCCCAACAAAGACGCCTTTGCGGAGCCAGACGCCAAGGAGATGGACCTCTACCTCCGGCGGTTGGACCTTGTTGGGATGGGCGCCACCGTCAACAAACCGCGCAAGCTGGAGCGGCGTCTGATGTTGGGGCGCATGCGCATCCTTCTGCGCCTGCCGCGCATTGACAGCTACACCAACCGCGCCGGCAGCGTGGGCCTGGTGCAATTGGGCGGCACGCCACGCACACGTCCCTGTTACCTGCCCTTCCAGGCCGCCGCGGTGGACCACCTGGGCAACCTCAAGCTGTGTTGCCACATCTATGACGCCACGCTCGCGGAAAACGCGCCGTACGTGATGGGCAACGTTGCAGACACTCCGTTCTCAACGCTGTGGTCCGGCGCCACGCTCAACCGCGCGCGCACCCAGCTGGCGGCGACCAACTTCAAGGGCCTCCCGGCGTGCGCCACCTGCACCCACCAGATGGTCCCCCGCCTGGAGCGCTGGGTGCTGACGCATCACGCCGTGGCGCGCACACGTTGAACCACCGCGTTTCACGCACCTTCCACACGCCGCACACGCCCCGGCGGCACCCACACTCCACCATGGCCTCAACCCGGACACCGGAGGCCTTGCCGCATGACGCTCCAACGCGTGGTAGCTTTGCCGTCACACATGACCCAGCAACCTGCCGCGGGTTTGACGGTGTGGGAACAACTGTCCCAGCTGGCGCGCTGGGCGCCCACACCGCACAACACCCAACCGTTCCGCATCCGGCCACGTTCAGCCACCCAGGCTGACGTGGTGGCGCTCCCCGAGCGTTTTCTCACCATGGAGGATCCCGGCAACCGCTACTGCAGCGCGTCCGCTGGCGTCCTTGCGGTGGCGCTGGAAAAAGCCGCGCAACACCTGGGTCACGTGCTCACCTGCGTGCCCACCATGGAGTTTGACCCTGCGTTCATGTCCCGCGCCACTGCACCGGTCACCGTGGCGTCGGTCACCATCACTGGAACCTGCCCGCCGGTGCCCCAGGGTGCGCTGTTGGAATCCCGCCGCACATCACGCACGCCGTACACCAACCAGCGCATCCGTTTTGCCGCGCAGCAAGCGCTGTCTTCCGTTGTCTCCGCCGCGGGCCACCGTCTGCTGGTCTTTGAGGACCCTGGCCTGGTGGAGACCGTGCTGGACCTCAACGCCAACGCCATCATGGACAACCTGCAGGTGGACCATGAACGCCGCGAAATTGAACATTGGACCCACGCCGGCCCCACCCCGGTTTACGGGGATGGCCTGTGGAACATCCCGCTCAACCAGCCCGGGTGGGAGCTCGCCGCCGCGTTTGGTGCTCCGTCGCTGTTCACCGTTGGGCTGTTCCGCGCGTTTGCGCGGTGGCGGCAGGTGCGCTCCCAGGACGGGACGCCACACATTGGACTGTTGTGCGGGCCATTTGACAGCTGGCCGCAGCTCTACCCCGCCGGCCGCATGCTCATGGAACTGTGGCTGGCCATGGCCCACCACGGCGTGGTGATGCAGCCCTTTGGCTCAATGTTGACCAACCCGTCCTACGCCCAACGCGTGGCACGCGTGTTTGGTGTGCCGGATACCTGGCTCATCTTCCGCCTGGGACACGGTCCCGTCCCGCCGCGTTCTCCCCGCCTGCAATCCCTGGTGCTGCCATGAATCCCATCCTGGACCCCATCCTGGGTTACGCCATCAACAAGGTGGGTGACCTGGCCATCTCGTCGTTTGAAGCCTACCGCTTCATCCACGCGCCGTTTCTCCACGGGCCGGTGCGGCATTGGCTGGCGCGCCGCCGGTCGGCCGCGGTGTTCTACAACGCGCGGCGGACGGTGCCCGCCTACCGGGACTTCCTGGCGCATGCCGGAGTACCGGCGCCCCAGACGTTTGAGGAAATCCCGCCCATGGACAAGGAGAGCTACATCAAGAAGTTCCCCTTGGAGTCCACCTGCCAGGGCGGGCGCATTCCCCTGCGTGGCGTCGTGCTGGATGAGTCTTCGGGCTCCAGTGGAACCGCCAGCAACTGGGTGCGTGGCCCCGGCGAACGTTACGCCACGCGCCGCCTCATCCAGTTCTCCGCGCGCTCCACGTTTGGCCAGGAGAGTTTTGTCCTCCTCAACGCGTTTGCGTTGGGCCCCTGGGCCACCGGCATGAACGTCTCCATGGCGCTGGTGGACAACTGCATCATCAAGTCCATTGGGCCGGACGTGGGCAAGATTGTCTCCACCCTCAAGCTGCTGGGGCCGTCCTACCGCTACATCATCACCGGCTATCCCCCGTTCATGAAGACGCTGGTGGACACGGCGGATTTGGACTGGTCCCGTTATGATGTGTGCTCTGTCGTCGGTGGCGAGGGACTGAGTGAGGCCCTGCGGTTTGCGCTCAACCGGAGGTTCCGCAAGACCGTGTCCAGCTATGGCGCGTCTGATCTGGAGATCAATCTCGCCGTGGAGACGGACTTCACCATGGCCCTGCGGCGCGCCCTGGCGGATCATGAAGGCCTGGCGCAGGACCTCTATGGCCGGGAATCCCTGCCCATGGTGTTCCAGTATGACCCGCTCAATGTGCACTTTGAGTCAGACCCCAACCGCGAGCTGCTGTGCACCCTCAACCGCCTGGAGAATGTCTCCCCACGCGTGCGTTACAACATCCATGACCGCGGCCTGGTGCGCACCGTGCCGGACGTGCTGCACGTGTTGCGCAACCACGGCGTGAGACTGGACGTGGACCCCAAGGTGCCCCTGCCGCTGTTGTTCCACTGGGGCCGCAATGACAGCGCGGTGGGCTTCTATGGCTGCAAGATCACGCCAGAGGACATCCAGAACGTGGTGCTGCGCCTTCCTGCGTTGCTGGGCACCGCCAACTTTGGGCTGCATCCCTGGGAGGACGCGCAGGCCAACAAACGCCTGGACATCTACCTGGAACTGGAGCCCAACACCGATGCGCCCGCCAACCTGACCGCGCTCACCCGGGAGTTCCTGGACAAGCTCATGGAGGTCAACCAGGACTTCCGCGAATCCATCCGGATGATCCCGGACGACCATCTTCCGACGCTGAAGTTCTTCCCGTTTGGCCAAAGCCCCATGTCTGGCCAGGATGTTCGCATCAAGCGCCGCTACATTGTGTGACGCTGCACCCTTGCTAGGATGGCATGCGTGATCACCGCGCTGCTGTTCACCCTTGTTGCCACACCCCCTCAGGTGCACCTGGTGGCCGTGGGTGACGTCATGTTGGGACGGGGCGTGGCCGTCCACACCGCGCGCCACGGCAATCCCCTGCAACACCTGACACCGCTGCTCACAAAGGCGGACGTGGCGTTTGCCAACCTGGAATGCACGTTGTCCAACCGCGGCCGCCGCAAAGAGGGCGGTTTTGCGTTGCGCGCCGCGCCCGTCTCCTCGGTGTTTCTTTCAGATGCTGGCCTGGACGTGGTGAGCCTGGCCAACAACCACACCACGGATTTTGGACCGCACGCCCTGCTGGACACCGCGGATGCCGTGGCCGCCGCAGGCGTGCTTGGGGTGGGACTCACCGGCCCGGACGCACCGCGGTTTTCCGTTGTCATGGTGCGTGGCGTGCGGGTTGCTTTTGTGGCGTTCAATGACATTGAACCATCCGCCACGCGCCGCAACCGCACCGGCGTTGCAGCGCTGAACCTGCAGGATGCAACCCGCGCGGTGGAACACGCGCGCCACAATGCAGACGTGGTGGTGGTGAGCCTGCACTGGGGTTACCAGTATCAACACGCACCCACGCGCCACATGCGCCGCGTTGCCCACGCCCTGTCCGACGCTGGCGCCCACCTCATCCTGGGCCACCACCCCCACGTCATCCAGGGGCTGGAACGCCGCGGGCGCACCGTCATTGCGTATTCCCTGGGGAACGCCGTGTTTGACCAGCGTGATCCCAAGACGCACCGCGGCCTGGCGCTGGATGTGGTGCTCAACCGGGACGGGGTGGTGGACGTGACGCTCCTCCCACTGGACACCCGGACGCCGTCACCAACCCTGCTCACCGGGCGGGCCGCGCGGCGCGCGCTCAAGGACGTGAAGGTGTGGTCCCGCCCCCTGGGCAACCACGTGCTGTTGGATGAACGGGGCGCACGCGTGGTGGTCCCACCGCCGCCACCGGTGCTGGTGGCGTCGCAGTCCTAGCACCGCGGGGTGCTATTCCTTGCTGCGCGAATCAAACACCACCAGGCCCGCATAGGTGGCCATGGCGCCGGTGGCGCCCACCAACAGCCCCACGGTCACCAACGCTGCCGCCGCCAACCAGCTGGCACCACCCACCAGCACGCCCGTGGTGTCCGGCGCCACAAACAACAGCGCGCCCACGCCCACCACGCTCAGCGCCATCCCCAGCAACACCCCGGGCAACATCAACGCCATGCCCACCGCCGGAGGCGCGGCCAGGCGCGCCCACACCAACGGGCCCTTGTTGCCCGCAAAAAACTCCCACAGGCCGCCCAGCGTGCTGCCGGCCGCAGCCCCCAGGCCCGCACCAGCCCATGGCAGACACGGCACGCACGGAATGGCCAGGAAGGCCAGCGGAACCAACAGCGCCGGAACCATGCAACACGCTGCGGCGGCGCTGCACACCAACCCGCCGCCCACAAAACCCAACGTGGTGGCACCCGCGCCCACGGCCGCGGGCCCCGCCGCAAACGGCGGCGGAATGTCCTCGTACTCATCCTCCCCCGGCGGCGCCGCGGGCGTGCCGGGCTGCGCAGGGTCACCGGGTGACGGCGTCACCGCGGGCTGTGCCGGAGACGTACCATCCGCCGGAGGCGTCACCGCGGGCGCCGGCGGGGGCGCATCCGGCGCCGGTGGCTCAGACGGCTGCGCGGGCGCGGGCTGGGCGGGCGAAGAATCCGCGGGGGGAACCAGCGGCGGGGTGGACGGATCCTGGGCCAACAGGGACAGCGCAAGCAGTGCGTGGATCATGTGCGTGGCAAAGCACGGCAAAGCCTCCCCACGCAAATGTGAACCCTTGGCGCCGGCAGGGACTCCCACGGTTGGAGGATTGAACCCATGGACATCCACATCACGTTTCCCGGCGGCAAGAAGGTCAACGCAGAGTTTGGTGCGCACGTGGTCCAGACGGATCAGAGCGGCCGCAACGGCGGTGAAGGCAGTGCGCCTGAGCCGTTCAGCTACTTCTTGGCGTCTTTGGGAACCTGCGCGGGCATCTACGTGCTGGGGTTCTGCCAGTCCCGCAACCTCCCCACCCAGGGGCTGGCCCTCACCCAACGCAACACGTTCAATGCAACCACCCACGCGCTGGAGAAGGTGGCCTTTGACATCACCGTCCCGGACAACTTCCCGGAGAAGTACGTGGCCGCCGTGAAGGCCGCCGCAGAAAACTGCGCGGTGAAGAAGGTCCTGCACAACCCGCCGGCGTTTGACATCACCGTGTCCAAACTGGGCATCACCCAGCCCGGCGCGGCGGCGTGAAGGCCGCTACAGCGGGTTGCCTTGCACGCTCAGGGCCCAATTGGTGCATTGGGTGCCGGAAACAAACCGGACCTCAAGCCACAGGTCAAAGCCGTTGTTGAAGCCAATCACGTCATTGACCGTGACCAGGACGGACTCCAGCGCGCCAACGCCGGAGGCGGAAACCTGCACCAGGTCTCCGCAGGCGGAGTACGCAAACAGGTCATAGTCCATCCCCGTTGGCACATTGAGCACCGCGCGCACCGTCAGGTCCGAGGTGCTGAAGATGCTGTTGTCATTCTCCGTCACCGTGATCTTGAACCAGCGTGACGTGTGACCCTGCACCGGCCCCAACGCGTCCGCGCCAACATCCCCGCTCACACTCCCAAGGTCCACCGCCGACCCGCAGGTGTTGGCCGCCAGGGACAACTGGGTTTCACACCCGGTTGCGTCATTCAGGTCACAGTCCGAAAAGCCGTTGTTGCAGGCCAGGATGGCGCATGCCTCGGTGGCACAGGTGGCGGTGGCATTGAACCGGCTGCAAAAGAGATTGCAGCCACCACAGTGGTTCAACGTCCGGGTGCTCTGCTCGCAGCCGTTGTTGTTGTTGAGGTCACAGCTCTCATGGTCCGAGTCACATACTGGAGCGCACACGCCCGCGGTGCACGAGGTACTTCCGTTGGCGTTGCTGCACGTGATGCTGCACCCGCCGCAGTGGTTGACGTCGTCGTCCGGATTCCGGCAGATGCCGGTACAACACGTGTTGTTGGCGCACTCGGTGTTGGTCCCGCAGGTCTGGCCGTCTGCCTTTTTGCACACGCCGCCCGCTGCGCACGCGTAGCCACTGGCACAGTCCGAGGAAACACCGCAGGTGAGGCGGCAGGTTCCGCTGCTGCTGTTGCAGGCGTACGCCCCGCAGTCCTGCGTCCCGCTGTCCACGCAGGCACCAGAACCGCTGCACATGTCGGCGGGGGTGGCCGTGGATGGACCGCCACAGGCGGCCGCGGCACACACCGTGGACGCGGGGTACAGCGCGCAGCTGCGGCTGCCCGAACAGATCCCGGTGGTGCCACAGGTGCTGGCCGCCTGCGCCGCACATTCATTGTCCGGGTCCGTCCCGGCAACCACCGCCGCGCACGTCCCCAGGCTTCCCGCCTGGTTGCACTTCTCACAGGTCCCATTGCACACGCCCGCGCAGCACACCCCGTCGGTGCAGAACCCGGACGAACATTCGCTGTTGCCGCCACAGGCAAGCCCGTTGAGCTTGCGGCATTGCCCGCCGCTGCAGGCGTAGCCGCCCACACATTCGGCGCTCAACGTACATGACGTGGGACACAACCCGCTGGCGGTGTTGCACACGTACGGCGCACAAGTGAGGGACCCCTGGTCGGTGCAGGTGCCGGCGCCATTGCAGGTATCTGCCAGGGTGGACGTGTTGCCCACGCACGCCGCCGCGGCGCACACCGTACCGCTGGCGTAGAGCGCGCAAGTGCGCGCCCCCGAACACATTCCGCTGGTCCCGCACGTCGACACTGCCGCCGCAGGACATTCGGCGTCTGGATCCACCGCCGCGGGGACCGCGTCACAAAAGCCCAGCCGGCCAGCCTGGTTGCACTTCTCGCAGGTTCCGCCGCAGGCATTTTCACAGCACACCCCGTCGGTGCAGAACCCGCCGGCACATTCCGTGTTGGCCGCGCAGGTTTGACCCTGGGACTTTTTGCACACGCCACCGGTACAGGTGAACCCGGAGGCACAATCCCCGTTGAGAAAACAACTGCTGCCACATTCCCCGGTGATGATGGAACACGCATACGCCCCGCAGGACACGCTGCCGTTGTCCACGCAGGTCCCGCTTCCATCACACGTGTCCGCCGGGAAGGAGGCGTTTCCCACGCAGCTGGACGCGGTGCACAGCGTGCCGTTGGGGTACTGCGCACAGGACCGCGCGCCCGAACACGTTCCCGTGGTGCCGCAGCTCGCCTGGGATTGTGCGGCGCACTCATTGGCCGGGTCGGTTCCGCTGGCCAGCGGGTCACAAAAGCCCACGCGGCCAACCTGGTTGCACGCCTCGCAGGTCCCGTCACACGCGGCCCCGCAACAGAACCCATCCGCGCAGAACGTGGATGCACATTCCGTGGATGCGGCGCACGTCTGACCGTTGGCCTTTTTGCAGGTTCCGCCGCCGCAGGTGAAGCCGGCGCTGCATTCGGCGTTGGTGGTGCAGGACGTTTCACAGGTGCCGGTGGCGGCGTTGCACACGTAGGCCCCGCAGGCCACCGTGCCATTGTCCTGGCAACTTCCGGAGCCATTGCAGGTGTCTGCCGCCTGGGACAGCGCGGGCCCCACACAAACCGCTGCGGCGCATTGGGTGGTTGCGCCATAGAGCGCGCAGCTGCGAATGCCGGAGCACCACCCATCGCGCCCGCAGGTGGACGCAGCCTGGGCGGAACATTCGTTGGATGGGTCCTGACCGCTGGCAATGGCGTCGCAAAAACCAAGGCGTCCAGGCTGGTTGCAGGACTCGCAGGTGCCCCCGCAGCCGTTCATGCAGCACACGCCGTCCGCGCAAAATCCGGACGCGCACTCGGTTGCGGCAGCGCAGGTGGCGCCGTCAGACTTTTTGCACGCCCCGTTGCCGTCACAGGTGAACCCGGGCGAACAGTCTCCAGAAACGGTGCAGGCCGTACCGCATTGACCGGTGACGGCCACGCAGGTGTACGCGCCACAATCCACCGTGCCGTTGTCCTGGCACACACCCAACCCGTTGCAGACATCCTGCGCATAGGACAGGGACAGTCCCGCACATGACGCCGCCGCACACACCGCGGTGGCGCCGTACAACGCGCAGGAGCGGCTGCCCCCGCACATCCCCGTGGTGCCGCAGCTGGCCAGCGGCTGCAGCACACACTCGTCGTCAGGATCGGTCCCGGCGGTCACAGCGTCACAAAAGCCCAGGCGGCCGGGCTGGTTGCACCGCTCACATTGGCCGCCACAAATCCATTCGCAACACACGCCGTCCACGCAATAGCCGGACTCGCATTGTGTGGAGGTGCTGCACGCCACGCCGTCAGGAAGCGCGCTGCCGCCACTTGAGCTGCTGGGGGCAGAGGAGGAACCGCTCCCCAAAGACGTGCTTGACGCACCGCCGGTGGAAGCAGCCGAACTGGCCCCCGTGGACACGCTGGATGTTCCGCCCGTGGACACATTGGATGTGGCCCCGGTGGACACGCCGGATGTTCCGCCCGTGGACACGTTGGACGTGGCGGCGGTGGACACGCTGGAAGTTGCGCCCGTGGACATTCCGGACGTTGCGCCTGCAGATGTACCGGATGTTGCACCCACCGACGCTGTTGAGGTGCCGCCGCCCATGGAAACACCGGACGTTGCACCCATGGACGCGTTGGACGTTGCGCCTGACGCTGCCGAGGTGGCGCCCGTGGAAACACCGGACGTTCCGCCCATGGATGCAGTGGAGGTCCCGCCCATGGAAGTCGCCGCGGACGTTCCGCCCCCCGAGGTCACAGCCAGGGATGAAGACGAGCCCAGTGACACACCGCTGGCCCCGCCACTGGACACATCGCCACCGGACGACGAGGAACCGGTATCCCCTGGAGGCGGGTCACTGGACTGCGTGCATGCAACCATCAACCCCGACGCCACCAGCACCAGCCGAACAATGCGCATTGGTCCCCACCCCCGCTTCCAGGTTGCCACGGGGCAACCGCGCGGGCGGTTAGCATTGCGTCATGGCGGTCACAATGCGGGGCCTTCAGGGTGCGGCGGGAGCGGGCGCGGGTTCCGCCTCCGCCGGCGCGGGCTCCACCGGCGGCGGCACCACCACCGGTTGCTCGGGCTTGGGAGCAGCCACCACGTTGGCGCGCTTGGGGAACAGCGGCCCGTCGGGCCAGATGCCGTACATCAGCGGAATGAGCACCGGTTCAGACATCTTGGCCAGCTCCCGGATGCCCAAAAGCAACAACCCGCCGCCCGCCAGGACCATCCCCGCAATGCCCGCACTCCCCGCCGCCACCGCGTAGGGCAACGCCTGCTGTTTGAGGCCAAACTGGAAGGCCGCCAGACCTGTTCCACCGGCAAAGATGATGCCCCCGGCAATGAGGCCCGCGTGCGCCAGCGCTCCGGTGGTGCCCTCAATGATGGTGAGCGTGGAGATGGTTGCGTCCACCCGCGTCCAGCTCTCCCGGTTCTCTTGGAACTCCTCCTTGGACACGCGCCGCAACACGTCCTTGAGCGCGGTGTCATGGTGCCAGGCTTTCACCATGGGCCCCACCACGGGGATGAGATGCATCAACGTGTGTTCTCCGTCCACGCCCGCCGCCACGCTCCCCAAAAACCAGGCGCGTTCCGCAACATTCATTGGCGCGCGCACCAGGGCGGTCTTTTGCGCCTCCAGCCGCTGCGCATCATTTTTGTATTTGGGCGTGAGCAGCGCGTGGAAGCCATGGAAGATCCACCCCGCCACCGTCTTCCGGACCTTGCGCGCCAGGATGTAGGTCACCCCCATCCCGGTGAGCACGCCGGTGAACACCACCGGCAGGTACAAAAACGAAAACGGGAACACCGCAATGGACAACGTCACCGCCGCCGCCACCGCCAGCGCCGCCACCGCCAGACCCGCCGCACCAATGGCAATCACCACCGGCCAGCGCGTCAGGTCCCGCCACAATTTCATGGCGGTGAGCGCCACCGCGGACTGCCAGATGAGTCCATCCCGTTCACCGTGAAAACGCTCCACGTGGTCCACGCTCAACGCGCCGGGAATGATGCAGCTCCATTCGGCCACAATGCCCAGCACCGTCCCCACGCTTGGGATGAGCCCCAGAGGGAACGTGATGGCCTCACACAACTCCATGCTTCCTTCGCCCACGTCCAGCGCAACGTCCGGTGCGTCTGACCAGCGCACGGGCGTCCAGCCCGCTTCCAACGGCGCGGGGGTTGGTGGGTCTTGTTTGGCGGTGGTTCCCTCGTCACGCGGCTTTTTCGGGTCATCCTCATCCACCCGAGGCCACTCTTTGACCTTGTCCGGCTGGGACGGCGCGGGCTCTTCCGGCTTGATCACCGTGCCTTCGGCTGCCGGCGGCGGTGCTGCGGGCCCGGTGACCACCGGCGGGTCGGTCACCACCGGCGTACCTTCCTGCGCCCACGCGTCCACACCCGCAGCCAGCCACAACACCACGGCGCACCGCCACACCAGGCCACCCCGCCCCACCGTCAACGTGTGTTCACAACCACCCAGCCCAAGCACCATGGTGTTCCACCTCCACCTGAAGGTCCTGCAACCAAAGCGCCGCTACGCAACACCCGTGCCCAGTTCCGTCCTATTCACCCAGCTCCACTTCCACGGGCGTCAGGCGCGTCTCCAGGGACTGGATCTCCGCCATCAACGCCTGTTCCAACGCGCGCGCGCGTTCCAACGCGTTGTCGGGCGTGATTTCCGCCACGCGCGCCCGCAACCGCAGCTCGGCCTCGGTGGGCTCCACCACCGGTGGCGGCGGGTCCCGGGACTGCCCCGGCGGGACAAACACCGCCACATTGTCCAGCAGCGAGGCCTCGGCCACCGCCAGTTGCGGCTCCGGTTCGCACCCTGCGGCGCAACACCACCACGCCAGAAGCACCAACGCGCGCCTGGCCGCCGTCATGGATTCTCCTCGGAGGCGCGTTCCTGTTCCACGGTGGCGGCAATGACCTTGGACGCCAGGCCGTGGCGTTTGCCTTCAAGCTCCTCCAACCGGCGGATGGTGGCCGCCAGCTCAGCGTCGCGCAGTGTTTCGTTGACCTCCTTGAAACGGCCCAGCACCGCAAGACGTTCGGTGTGCAGCTCGTCTTCTTGCGCCGTGAGCACCGCGCTCTGTTTCTTGCGGGGCTTTTTGCGCGGTGGTGGGCTTTTGCGTTTGCCCGGACTTTTGGGCGGTGGTTTGCGCGCGCCGTGCTGCCCCGGTGACACGTGCGCTTCAAGAGGACCCGCGGACACACCCGCCCCAAAGGCCAGCGCCAGTCCCAGCACCCACGCCCGCGGCGTCCTCACGGCATCACCCCGCGGGGCGGCAGCACGGCGGTGGGCGTACGGTCCTCCTTGATGCCCCCGTGACCGGGCGCGCCGGTCTTGTCCGCCGCCTTTTCCACCTTTTTGCGCTGCGGCCCCTTGCGTCCGTCGTCGGTGACCCAGGTCCCCTGTGCCAGCACGTCCCACACCGTGGTCAACTCAAAGCCACGGTCCCGCAACACTTCAATGATGAGCGGGAGCGCGCTGGCGGTGTGGAAGCCGTTGCCGTTGGCGTGCATCACCACAATGGAACCCGGCACCACCTGGCGCACCACGCTCTCCAGCAGCTTGTTCCAGTGGAAGCCGGGGTCCGGGTCCCCGCTGGCAATGTCATATTGGATGGGCAGGTACCCCGCGCGCGTGGCGGCCTTCACCACGTCGGCGGAATATTCCCCAAACGGAGGACGGAACAACACCGCGCGCCGCCCGGTGGCCGCAAACACGGCAAAGTCCGTGCGCTGCAGTTCTTCCACCACGCGCGCCGGCGGGACCTCTGGCAGGTGGGGATGCACAAACGTGTGGTTCTGGAGATCAAACAGCGGGTTCTGGGCAAGCAGTTGCGCAATCTCCGGACGCTGCTCCACCAGGCGGCCCCCCAGAAAGAACGTGGCGGGCACCTCATGGCGCTCCAGGATCTCCATGATGCGCCCCTCCCACCCCAGAAACCGGGTGGTGGAACACGCGTCAAACGTCAACGCCACCTTGGGCCGCGTGGGATTCCCGCGGATCACCACCGCCGCCGCGCGCGCCGGCAACGGATCAAACCGCGCCTCAGCCGCGGGCCACACTGGCGCCTGGTGCAGCCTGGCGTAGACCGGCTGCGGCGGTTGCGGTTGTTGGGCCACCACCAGCACCGGCGCCGGCCGCGTGGCGCGTTGCCACAACACCCCGCCCACGCCCACACCACCCACCACCAACAGCACCACCGCCGCATTGAGCAGCGGTGAACCGGTGACCGGCGCCGCAGGGCCTGGGCCGCGCCGCCGTGACGGCGGGCGCGCGTGGACCACTGGCGCATCAAAGTCTGCGGGTGCCGCCAGCGGCCCGCTCAACCCGGACGCCGCAGAAAACGCCGCGGGTGCCGCCAGGCTTCCGGACACCAACGCGCCCGCCAGAAACGGCGCAGGCGCCGCCAGATCTCCACTCAACGTGGCGCGCGCATCAAAATGTGCCGGGCCCGCCAGTGGACCACTCAACCCGCCCGCTGGAGTTCCAGGCCGCCCATCCCACAGCGCCGGCGCACTTTCCGGCGGTGTCTCCGTCCACAACGGTGTCACCGTCCCGGACGGCGTTCCAAACAACACCACGCCGGCGTCACTGGTCACCGGTGCGGCCGCCAGTGCGGCGCGCCGCGCCTTCTCGGCGCGTGACTGTTTGTTGCGCTTGCGCTTGGACGCCGCCTTGGGCCCGTGGTTGGGCGTGGCCGCGTGGGCTTTTTTTTGTCCGGGTGTAGGCGCAGGTGTGCCCGGGCGCTGGGCAGCGCGTTGTTGCGGCGGGTGACGTCGACGGCGGCCCATCTTGGATGCACCCCAAACCGGGGCGCGTCCAACCATCATAGCCGGTGTTGGTGTGTGCAGTGAAAAAGTGGCGCAACTCTCTTTGTGGGGTGACGCTGGGATGGTTATGATTCCTTTTGTGCAAACCCGCATATCCCACCCCAGGCGTGTTGTTCCGGGCAAGAAGGCCACCGGGATGATGCTGTTGTCCCTGGTGGTGGCGCCGTTGTTGTTGGGCGCACGCGGGAACACCCCTGGCAACGGCAGTGGCAACCGCATCCCGGATGTTGACGTGGTGGCCAGCCCGCCCATGGCCACGGCGGACAGTCCCGCTGAACCCAACTACGCGGTGGATGCGCCGCCTGAACTTCGCGCGGCCGTGCGTGAGGCGCTGCGCGGCCCGTCGCTGCGGGGCGCGCGCGTGAGTGTCCACGCGGTGCGCCTGTCAGACGGTGCACCGGTCATGAGCCTCAACCCCGAGGAACAACTCAACCCTGCCAGCTGCGTGAAGCTGTTCACCACCGCCAGCGCACTCAAGCTGCTCAAGCCGCACCACCGCTTCCAGACGGATTACCTGATGCGGGGGACGCTGGAGGGTTCCACCCTCAAGGGTGACCTCTACGTGCGCGGCATGGGGGACCCCACCATCACCCAGGAGCGCCTCTACCACGTGGCCACCGAGCTGGCCGCGCGCGGCCTCTCCAACGTCACCGGGGATCTCATCCTGGATGACACGTATTTTGACCGCATTGGTGAGCCGCCAGGCTGGGAACAGGAAACCCTGGCAGACCGCGCGTACGCCGCGCCCACCGGCGCGCTCAGCCTCACGCAAAACAGCATTGGCATCTACGTGCGGCCCGGTGACCACCGCGGTGCGCCCGCCGTGGTCACCGTGGAACCCGCCAGTGACATGGTGGTCATTGAAAGCCAGGTCATGACCGTCCGGTTTGGCCGGCGCATGTGGGTGCGCACCGTGGCGGATGGAGACAAGACCAAGGTCATTGTCCAGGGCGTCATTGGGCAGAACGAGGCAGCTGAAAAATTTGTCCGCCGGGTCACCAACCCCGTGGCCCATTTTGGCGGCAGCCTCATGCAAATGCTCAAGATGCGTGGGATCACCGTGAAGGGCCGCATGCGCCAGGGCGTCACGCCTGAAAGCGCGCGCGCGCTCTGGACGGACCTCAGTCCATCCCTGCGGGAAGTCATCAACGTGCTCAACCACCACTCCAGCAACTTTGTGGCGGAGATGTTGCTCAAGAGCGTGGGCGCCCACGTCTACGGCGCGCCGGGCACCACCCAGAAGGGACTCTCCGCCGTGGCCAGCGTGCTGGAACGGGAGATGGGCATCCCCCAGGGCAGCTACATCATGGGCAACGGCAGCGGCCTCAATGACGTCAACCGCTTCACCACCGCCCAGCTCACACGCCTTTTGCGCAACATGGCCAATGACCCCGTGGTGGGCCCCGAGTTTGTGGCGTCCCTGGCCGTGGCCGGCGCCGGTGGAACGTTGTCCCACCGCATGACCCAGTCCGCCGCGCAGGGGCGCCTGCGCGCCAAGACCGGCACGCTGTTGGGCGTCAGCGCGTTGTCCGGCCTGGTGGACACCCCCAGCCACGGTCCGGTGGTCTTCTCCATGATGGTCAATGGCCTCAACGGCCCGGCGTCCACCGCGTGGGACATGCAGGACCGCATTGGCATGGCCATGGCCGGCCAGACCGAGCCCGTGCTTGCACGGCGGGCTGCGGGCAACACCAACCCGGATCCCGGCGGGGGCGCGCCGTGAACGCGCGGTGGCGCGCGTGGATGGTGGTGGCCGCGCTGGCAACCACAGCCGCCCCGGCCTTGGCCCTCCCCCAAAGCGCACCGTTTGAAATGCCTGCCTCGCTCACCCCCGTGGTGGGCTTCTGGGCCCGCGTCTACGCGGTGTGGCCCAGCAGCCAGGTGGTCATCCATGACGCCGGACGCGTGGACGTGGTGTACCGCGTGCTGGACCTGTCTGAGTTTGATGCGGATGACCAGGACAGCACGGTGACCCGCACCGACAAGGCCGCCGGACGCACCCAGGCCGTGCAGGCCGCGCGCGCTGAATTTGAGGAGGCCCTTTCGGCGCTGGACGCGTCACGCCCGCAAACCGTCAAGGGACTCAAAGGCGCGCAGCGCGAGGCGTTTGTGGCCTGGGAAGCCTCCGGGGACACCAGCGTGGACCGTTTTGGGCACGCCGCCGGGCGCGTGCGCAGCCAGCGCGGCCTGGCAGACCGTTACGCCCGCGCGCTGGCGCAGTCCGGCCGGTTCATGGGCGCGGTGCAACAGGCGCTGCGCAACGCCGGACTCCCGGATGGACTGGTGGCCCTGGCCTTCACCGAAAGTCTGATGGACATCAATGCGCGCAGCGTCTCCGGCGCGCTGGGCATCTGGCAGTTCCTCTCCGGCACCGGGCGCGAATACCTCTCCATCAACGCCGCACTGGATGAACGGCGTGACCCCGTGTTGGCCAGCGTTGCCGCCGCGCGCTACCTCACCAACAGCCGCTCCCGCCTGGGCAGTTGGGGCGTGGCCATCACCGCCTACAACTACGGCACCAACGGCATGGCGCGCGCTGTCTCGCAGCTGAAGACCTCCAACATTGAAGTGGTGCTCCGGGACTACCGCACCAAACAGTTTGGTTTTGCCGCGCGCAACTACTACGCCGAATTCCTGGCCTCCCTCCACGTGTTGTCCCACGCCAACGTGTACTTCCCCGGCGTCAAGACCGCCGCCCCGTGGACGTTTGACGCCGTGGCGCTGCCCCGCCGCGCCAGAGTCACCGACCTCATTGGCACCGGCGTCTCCCGCGTGGACCTGGCCGAACTCAACCCGGCACTCACCCCCAATGCCTTGGCTGGCAGTGTCATCCTCCCCGAAGGACTGGTGGTTCGCGTGACCCGCGGCCGCGGTGCGGCGGTGCTGGAGGCGCTCAAGAAGGGCAAAGCCCCGGATGACGTCACCGCGCGCGCGCATGTGCTCAAGAAAGGCGAGACCCTCATGGGCGTGGCCCGCCGTTATGGCGTGACGCTGGGGGAACTGTGCAGCGCCAACAGCCTGGACCCCTACGCGCCCACCGCCGCGGGCATCACGTTGTCCATTCCATCCTCGCTGGGCTTCTCCATCCCGCCGGAGGCCGCCGTGCTGGCCAAAAAGGGCGGCGTCACCACGGTGTCGTTTGCCCCGCCCTCGGAGCTGGTGGCCTTTGCCACGCCGCTGGCCAACCGCCGGCCCGCGGTGGAACCCACGCTGGTGGCCTACGCCAACGCATCCCGCGCCGTGGTGGCCGCGCGCCAGCCTGCGGCCTCACTGCCCGCCACCACCGTGCTCACCGCCGTGGTGGGACGCCCCCAGCCGTCGCCTGGGTCGGTTGAACTCACGGCTGAGGCGCCCAAGGCTCTGGGCCGCGTGCGCCGTCACCTCTTGCAGCATGCGCTGGTGACCGCTGGGCCACCCACCAGCATGCCCATTTCTGCCGAATCCTCCCCGGCAGAGGACAACCCAGACGTGTTGGCCGGTGGAGAAGTGGTGCCGGACGTGGACGTGGCCACCGGTCTGCATTCGGGCGCTGAACCCTGGACGCCGCCGGCCCTGCCGCCGCAACGCCTGCAACCCAACAGCTGACCTTTCGGCCCACGGACCACAACACCCGCGCTTCGGAGCGAAATGCCTCTGGGCTTGTGGGCCGCGCCAGCGTTCTGGCGACATCACAACAACATGGGATTTTCTTCTTTTGTGCGGAGCGTCCCCGCAATGTCACGCGCCGCTGCCGCCACCGGGCAGGCGGGGACGGCGGTGGCGTGTTCTGCAGCCACGCGCGCAAACCATCCTTGGTGTCCTCACGGCGCACCAGGACGGTCTTCTCATCGTCGGATTCGGGGCGGCTGTCTTCCGCTTGTCCCCCATCACCCACCGCGCTGTCATCCACGCTCAACAGCGAGACCTGGAAGTTGGCAATGTAGAGATGGTCTCCGCTCACCAGCAGGTCATTGCGCGCCAAAAACGGCGCGCCGCGCCCGCCACGGTCCAGGAAAACACCGTTGGAACTGTTGAGGTCATTGAGGCGCCAACGCCCGTTGGTGAACGTCAGCTGCGCGTGTGTGCGGGAGACCTGCTCACCGTCCAGCACCACGTCTGCCTGGGGGGACCGCCCCAGCACAATTTCGGACTTGTCCAATTGGTAACGCCGCGGTTGCCCGCCGTTGACTGCAACCTGGATGAACACGCGAGGCACAACTGGCTCCTGACTCCCGCCCTGCATCACCCTTGCTTCACCGGCACAGACCTTGTTGCATCCCCTCACCGTCTGTCCCTCAGGAAGCCTGAACAACCCTCCCCGTTTCCTTTTGGTGATCCCCATCATGGCAAACGGCGGCGCAATGGCAAGGAAGAAGCATCCCCACGGGATCAGGGCGCAAACTGCCCACCTGTGCCGCCACCCCCGCACCCTGCAACCGGCGCGGCGCAAGATTGGCTGTTGCCAACAGGTGCGTGCTAGGACGGTGGCTCCTTGCCAATGCGGCACACCGTGTGCGCGGCAGTGGTAGGCAGTTTGCACGGGGAAACCCACACGCCAGGGACGCGCCAAGATGGATGTGCGGTGCGCGCAATGCGGCACAGAATACGAACTGGACGATGACCGCCTGGGCAACGAGGCGGTGACCGTCAAGTGCGCCACCTGTGGCCACGTCTTCAAGGTGCGCAAGGAAGACCTTGGCGAGGCTGCCGCGCCCCCTCCGACGCCAGCCGCCCCCGCGCCAGGCCAGCCCGCGCGCAAGGGCCTGCACTGGATGGTGCGGCAGCAAAACGGCAACGTGTTGACCTTCAAGGAGCTCACCACACTCCAGAAGTGGATTGTGGAGCGCAAGGTCACCCGCGAGGATGAAATCTCAAAGTCCGGCGAGACCTGGAAGCGCCTGGGCAGCATTGCCGAGCTGGCCAGCTTCTTCCAGGTGGTGGACATTCCAGGTGCGCCGCCGGGCGTGTCCAACCCCGCCAACCCCGTGCTTGCGCCTCCGCCGCCGCAGGGGGGCTACCCGCTGCCGCCCATGGCGCCACCACCCGCGCCCCAGTCCATGCCTCCGGTTCCCGTTGGCAGCATTCCGCCGGGCGGCATGCCACCCCTTCCGCCGGGCTCGCTGCCGCCGCCGCACGTGCCCGGCCAGACGTCCGGCAGCTACGGCGCGTATCCCCAGCCCTATCCTGCCGGGGCCTATCCTCCCGGCTACCCCGTCTATCCCTACCCGCCGCCGCCCGGCATGGACCCCGCCGCATACCCCCCAGGCTCCATGCCGCCGCTGCCGCAGGGGTCGTTTCCGCCGCCACCGGGGCAACCTTCGGCGTCTGCGCTGCCCACGCAGCCCGCGCCCCAGGCCCCGCGGCCGGCGGTGGCCTCCAACGCCACCCCTGCGCTGGCGCTGCCCGTGCTGGACGAGGATGACCCCGTGTTGCGGTGGCAACGCCGCCGCCGTTGGAAGCTGGCGCTGGGACTCACCACCGCCATGCTGGGCGGCTTTGGAACCGCCGCGTGGGTGCTCTTCCCCGCCGAGACGCAGGCCTGGCTGCAGCGCGCGCAGGCCAGTGTTGGAATGACCACCTCCCCCGGCGCGGTGGAAGCGTGTGACACCGCCCAACAGGAACTCCTGCGCGGAACGCCGGTGGCTTTTTCGTCCTGTGCACAACGCATGGACACCGCCCTGGGAACCTACGGCGCAGTCCCGCGCGCCCAGGCGCTCAAGAGCCTGTGCACCACGCTGGGTGGCCTGGCGTTGGGCGAAGAGAAGAGCTGGTTGCAGGCCGCGCTGGCGCGCCCGGATCTTTCCGCGGCAGATGCTGAAGCACTCAAGGCGCGCGTGGACGCCCTGGCCGCCCAGGAAACCACGGCCATCAAAAACGGGTTTGACCTGGCGCGTGCCGCGTTGGCGGCGGATGAAACCAACGCCCAGGCCCACGTGGCGGTGGCCGCCTATTACGCCGCGCGCCGTGCCCCGGCGGATGCCGTGCCCTACGTCAAGCGCGCCACCACGTTGCTCCCCGCGGATGACCTGCTGCTCTCCCTGGTCAACGCCGAACTGGACGCCAGCGCCCCGGACACCCGCGCCAAGGCCTTCACCGCGCTGGAAGGCCTGGTCCAGAAACAGCCGGCCAACGTCCTGGCCCGTTGGCGTCTGGCCGCGTGGAAGGTGCACGCCAACACGCCGGACATGGCGGCCGCCGTCTCCGCGCTCCTCAAGGCGGACCCCACCCACCCCCAGGGGCTGGCCATGGCGGCGCACCTGCGGGGGCTGCCCGGGTCCGCGGCGGGGAGCCCCACCGTGCCACCCGTTGCCACGCCGGACGCGGGTCCCAACCCGGTCCAGCAACCTGTGGCCGCAACACCAGATGCCGGCAGCGGCAAGCCCACCGCTGAAAAACCAACCACCGAAAAACCCGCGGTGGACCCCGACGACAAACCCAAGCCCAAGATGTCCTTTGACCGGCTGTTGTCCCAGGCTGAACGCACGCGGGACCGTGGCAACTCCTCCAAAGCCTCCGGAATGTTCATGAAGGCCATGGAGCTGGAACCGGAACGCGCCGAACCCCACGTGGGCCTGGGCTGGTGTTTTGTGGACCAGGAGAAGTTCAGCGCGGCCATGGGGGAGTTTGACCGCGCCGTCCAGCTCAACCCGTCCTACGCCGAGGCGTACCTTGGCCTGGGTGAGGTCTACAAATTCCGCGGCGACAAGTTCAACGCCATCAAGAACTACCAGAAATACCTGACCATCCTCCCAGACGGTCCAGAAGCCCCGGTGGCCAAGAACAACATTGCGCAGCTCAAAGGCCAGTGACCGGCCGTCTGTGGGTGGCGTGGGCGCCTTGGGTTTTCCCCCGTGGTGCAGCGGCCATGGAGCCGTGCACACTCGCCCCGGACCTTGGGGCGGGGGAACAAAACAATGGCGTGTGTGGTCCGGGCAGCATGCGTGTTGGTTGCCACCCTGGTGCTGTCCTCGTGCGCTGGCATGGGTCCGGCCGCGGGGTCTTGCTGCGCGGGATTTTGCGTGGAGTCCAGTGTGGTGGGCGCGCAACGCCTGGCGGGGGATGCGTGTGATGACCATGAAACCGCACTGCTCCAGGCGGTGGAAGCGGGGGACCGCAAGCTGGCCTACACCACCCTGCGGCGCATACATTCCAGGTGCACCGAGGCGCGCTACCGCTCGGCGCAACAACTGGTGGCTTCCATGGATGCCCCAGTCACGACGTCACAGCCCCGCAAAACACCGTCCAACTTCCGCGCGTGCCTGGACCGCGTGCAGGCCGTTGGCGTGCCACCCTGGGATCCCGGCTTCACCAAGGCCATCCACACCCGTCCCATCCTATGCAGCGCTGAGGATCTGGATGATGCCGTGGCCGTGGTGCGCCACCAGCTGAAGCAACAATGCGCGGAGAAAACCGCCACGGTGCATCGCCTGGTGACCGCGGGTGATGTGGATGAAGCGCGCGCCACCGTGGCCACGGCGCACCTCCAATGTACACCGCAGGAATTGGCGGCTTTGAAACGTGAGGTGGAGTTGACCGTCACCAGCACCCCGCCTGGGGCGGTGCTCCCGGGGACGGAGTGACTGGATGCCCAGCGTGTGCGTGGTGATGCTCCTGGGCGCCTGCGCGTTGTTCCAGGGGTGTTGGCGGGTTGCGGTACCGCCCAACACCTCGCCCACCGGCCGCGTTGTGGCCTGCGCCATGTACGACGAACTCCTGGACCGCGCGCTGGAGCGTGGTGACGTCACGGAAGCGGACGAATCCCTCCAGTACCTGCGCGAGAACTGTCTGGCAGAACGGTACGATCTGGCGCTGCTGCGTTACCAGGCACACTTCCAGCGTTTGCGTGAGGAGGACGCCCAACGGCGCTGCCAGCCCACGGTGGACCGCATCACGGTGTCCTGGCGCCACCACACCTTCCAGCTGCAGGCCCAGGATGTGCGCGGGTTGTGCCACCCGCGTGACGTGGAGCAGCAGATTGCGCAGCGTGGGCATGACGTGGAGGCGTCCTGCCAGGTGGAACTGGATGTCATCCGGGCGGGGGACAAACGCCGCTGTGGCAGCCATCAACAGCGCTGCGCCCAGGAAGACTTCCATGCACATTGTGGTGTGCGCTGACGCCGGAGCGCCGGGCCCATCAATCCTTGCTGATGCCCTCCAGCATGGAATCAATCTCGGTCAACTCCAGGCGGCGGGTGCGCACGCCCGGCGCGTTGCCCTTGGGCACCGGGCCACTTGCGGCGGTGCCGGCGCGGGCCTGCGGCGCGCGGGATTCCGGGCCTGCCAGCAGCTGGAGGTTTTCCGCCACGCGCGCGGCCAGCTCCCCCTCCACCGTCTCGTGCTTGGCCAGAAACGTCTCAAACAGTGCGTTGTCCGCCAGGGTGTTGATGACCCGCGGCGTGCCCTTGCTGGCCCGGTGCAGCACTTCAATGGCGGCGGGCGCAAACAACATGCGCTTGGCGCCGGCCAGGCGCAGGCGGTGTTTCACGTAGGCTTCGGTGGCTTCCAAATCCAGGCTGTCCAGGCGGATCTTCACCGCCACGCGTTGGGCCAGCGGCGGGTCCAGCTTCAGGTTGTCCTCAATCTCCGGCAGCCCAAAGAAGATGAAGTTGATGAGTTTGCGTTCCGGCAGTTCAAGGTTGAGCAGCCCGCGGAACTCTTCCATGAGCTCGCGGGTCTGGAGCATTTGTGCTTCATCAATGAGCACCACGGCCTTTTTTCCGGACTCATGGATTTGCACCAGGCGCTGGTAGACCTGGGAGAGCAATGCCAGTTTTTCTGGATGCGGGTTCTGCACGCCCAGCTGCAGGGCAATGCGGCGCAACAGCCAGTTGGCGGTGATGCCCGAATGGATGATCACCAGCAGTGCTGCCTCAAACTCCTCCTCGGGAAGGCTGTCCAACATACGCCGGGCCAGCGTGGTCTTTCCGGCGCCAATCTCCCCCACCAGCAGCGCCAGGCCCTTCATGTTGTCCACGCAGTAGCGCAGGCGCATCAGCGCATCGGCGTGTTGCTGGCTGTTGTAGTAGAACCGGCTCACCGGCGCGTTGGAGAACGGCTCGGAGGCAAGCTCAAAATATTCCAGGTAGTTCATGGGCTGCCCAATCCGTTTTGGCCGTTACGTCCCGCCACGTTCAGATGTAACCAATGTTCTTGCCCTTTTTTCCGGCGTCACCGGCCTTGGCCGGACCACCGTGGGCGCCATTGGAACCGTTGCCCCCCGGCTTGCCCTTGCCCACCTTGGCGGTCAGTGCGCCAACCCGCGCGCCCACGTCCTTGAAGGATGCATCCACGCCTTCAGCGGTGCGGAACGCGTCCAGCGCTTCTGGCAGCTGCCCCAGCTGCTCCAACACCGCGCCCAGTTCATAGCCCAGGGCCACACGCTGCATGTCCTTGATCTGCGCGGCATTCAGCGCGTTGCGGAACGCATTGGCTGCCTCCATGGGGTTGCCCTGCTCCAACCGGCAGATGCCCACCATGTACAACGCATCGGCTTCGCGGCCCGCGTTGCGGCTGGAGCGCTCAAACTCTCCAATGGCGTCATCCAGCAGGCCCATTTCTTTGTACGCAATCCCCAGGTCATGGTGCGTGGCGGCGTCATCCAGTGCCACCACCTTGTCCACGCCGCGCTTGAACTCGGCCAGCACGGACTCCACGCTCACCTGCTCGGTGGGCTCTGACGGCATGGCCGGGAGGCTGTCACGGAACTCGTCATCCAGCTCGCGCGCCAGATCAAACGCCGAGTCCTCGGCCGGCGCGGCCACCACCTCGGGCGGCGGCTCCTCGCCATTGGCCAGCGCCTTGGCCACCACCATCATGCGGTTGGCCTTGGGGCTGTCGGGCACTTCGTCCAGGATGGGCGTGAGGATGTCCACCGCCTCGTCGTAGAGGCCCTGCTGGATGAAGAAGTCCGCTTCGGCCAGCTCGTCCGGGAAAAAATCCAGGGCCATGTCCGGCCCCGCGGGAGCGGGAGCGGCCGCGCGGGGTGGGGCAGCGGGTGTGGCACGGGGCGCGGCGGCCTCCGGCGGAGCGACCTGCGGCGCGGGTTCCGGTTCTGGTTCCGGTTCCGGTTGGGGCTCCCAATCTGACGGCGGTGCGGCGCCCAGGTCTGGCAGTGATTCCCCGCCCGGCTCATACATCGGCTCGGGCATGGGTTCTGGCGGCGGGTCATACGCCAGCTCTCCAGAGACCTCCCCGGCACTTGCCGAGGGTTGCGCCATCTCCAGGGTGACGTCCGGGGGCGGCAGCGGCTCGCCCGGCAGCGTGGTCATCACGCCCAGCGTGCGGGCGGCCATGACGGCGTCCACGGTGGCGCGGTCCAACGCCGTGGTCTTGGGGGCGTAGTCTTCGTCCTCAAACCCGGCGGCGGCGGCATCCAGTGCCGCGGCATCCAGCAACAGGTCATTGCCGCCGCCCACCATGGGCTCATCAAAAAACGCCGCGGGGGGCGCGTCTGCCGGCGGCGGCACCATGAGCAGGTCATCCGCCGGTGGATCATCACCCGGCAGGTCCTCGGCGCTCACGGCCATCTCCGGGGCGGGCAGCGGGGCCTCGCCAGCGTCGGAGCGCAAGAACTCGGCAAATTCATTGTCACTGGAGTTGCCTGCCGGTTCTGCCGGCAGGTCCATGACCGGGTCCCCGGAAAAATCCCCCACGTCATCAGACAGGTCTGACGGTGGCGGCGGGGATTCCTGCGCGCTGGCGCCCAGCGCGGCTTCCAGGTCATCCTGGGAGACCTCCAGGCCACCGCTGGACAACTCCACGGCCACGCCCTCGTCGTCTGCGTCCACCACCACGGCCACTTCGTCGTCCGCGCTCACCTCCAGCGTGCTGTCCACCAGGTCCATCTCTGGCTCGGGGGGCGGCAGGCTGGGCGCAGCGCGGCGCAACACGTTGATGGCCATGGGTGCGGCCGCTGGAACGCCATCCAGCTCCTCACGCATGGTGGCAATGGCCGCATGTGTGGGCTGCACCGACGACAGGTTTTGCAGGTACTGGCGGGCCTTGGCCTTGTCATCCCGGCCCATGGCAATGCGGAAACACGCCACCACCTCGTCGGCGGCGGCCTGGATGTTGCCGGCCTTGATGTAGAGGCCCTTGAGCTTTTCGTGCGCCTCCAGGTGGTTGGGGTCCAGCGCAAAGACCTTCTTGACGTGGTCCACGGCCTTATCCCGCAGGCCGTACTTCACGTACACGTCCGTCTCGGCCAACAGCTTGCGCACCTGCTCATCCGCCGTTTGGGGCGTGCCCTGCAGCGCCCCCAGGCCGGTGGCGGCCTTTTTGGGTGGCGCGGCCTGGTCCACCTGACTGACCACCGGCGCGTGGAACGCCGTGGGCGCGCCGGGACCACCCGCCCGTCCCGCCGCTCCGGCCTGGGCCTGCGCCATCATGGACGGGTTGAGCGGCATGACCATGGAATTGCTGGGCTGCGGGAAGGCGCCCACAAAACTGGGCTCGTGTTTGACCTGCGGCTCCTCGTAGGCGTTGCCCACGGCCATGCCCAGCGCGCGTTTGGCGTCTTCGTCTTCCGGCGCCAGCGCCAGCACGCGCTGCCACGTGGCGTCAGCCTGGGCCTGGTTGCCTTCTTCGGCGTGGATCTTGGCCAGCTCGCGCAGCACGCTCACCGTCTTGGGCAGCTGGTCCTGGTCCTCAAACGCCTTGGCCAGCAACGTGAGGGTCTCCACGTCACGGGGGTTGGCCTTGAAACACACCTGCAACTTGCCCAGCGCGCGCTTGGGGTCAGCCCGCTGCAGGTACATGCCGGCCAGCTCACGCGCCATCTCCAGGCGGTTGGGGTCGTGGAAGAGCAGGCGTTCGGCCACCTTGATGTAATCATCCTGGCGGTCCTGCTTCTTGAGCTGGGCGGCGGCCTCCTGGAATTCGGTGATGGCCTCGGCGGCCATGCCCTGGCCACTGTAGAGCTCGGCAAGCTTGATGCGGCTGGCCACGTTTTCCGTGTCCAGGTCCACCATCTTCTTGAGGATGCCCAGGCTGTCTTTGGTCTTGCCCTGACGGTCCAGGATGTTGGCCACCGTCTGGTACTGCGCCACACAATCATTCATCAGACCCAGCTGGTGGTAGAGTTCGGCCAGCTTGAGATTGACGTCCACCAGGTTGGGGTCCACCCGGAGAATCTGTTTGTAGACGGCCACCGCCTTGAGATAAAAACCCTGCTCCGAATAGAACGCAGCGACGAGCATGTAGCTCTGGCGCGCATCCTCCTTGTTGCCCAGCTTGGCGTGCAGGTCTCCAATCTTGAGCAGCGTGCGTACGTCCTTGGGGTCTTCCTCCAGGACTTTTTGCAATTCCTTGATGGCCTTATCCAGCTTGTTCTGCTGGATAAGCTTTTGCGCGTTGGCCATCACCTTGTCCTTGTTCACCGCCACAAGGATGCCCTCTCCAACAAAGTGCGGCACGCGCACCCGCGGGGAGACCCGAAATTGGATCCCCGGCGGTCTGACCTATCACCGGACAGCGCAATGTACGGGTGGCCGAAAAGGCGCGTCAAGAAAGGGTGAAGACGGGAAGAACCGCCGCCGTCCCACACCACTGTAGGACAATGCCCTGCCCCCCGGCGGAGCTTGAACAGGGTCCCCCACACCATGCTTTCTTCCAATCCCATGCGCGCCCTCTGCCTCCTGCTGCCTCCTGTGTGTGTGTTGACCGTGGTCCTGGGCACAACCCCGGCAGGCGCGCAGGTGCGGCGGGCCCTGGTGGAGCCGCCAGACGCCAAGAAGGAGGTGGCCAAGGTCAAGGTGGACCTCCTCAAGGCGGATCCCGGCCTGGCCAGCTGCGCGCCCAAGCGCCACCAGACCCAGGATGGCGTGGACTGGATGTGCAAGGTGGGCGCGCTGCGCGTGGCGGCCAACGCCGAGGTGTTGGACGTGGAAACGCCGCTGGACAAGAACAAGCCGCTGCAGCGGCGCGCGCGCCTGGTGAGCCTGGCGCTGGACACGGCGGATGCGTTGGCGTTCTTCCAGCCGCAGGGCAGTTCCCTGGAGGACCTGCCCAAGTGGAAGGTGGCGTCCCAGGGTGAGGCCTGCCGCGCCGCGCAGGACCTGTTTGCGGCCATTGCCCAGGTGCCGGAGAACAAACCCGTGGCCGGGTTGCTGCTGGATGGATTTTCCGAGAAGGACGCGCCACGGCTGGCCGGCCGTGGCCTCAAGGAAGTGACCTGCACCTGCCATGAACGCACGCTGTCTTTGGGCCGCAGCGGCATGTTGAGTGACCGTGACGAGGCGATGGCCCGTGCGCAGCGCGCGTTCTACGCGGTGGGCTGCAACCTCAAGACCACCGGGCGGGAGAGCAGCCTGGTGACCATCAAGAAGGACAAGACCGAAGTGGACCTCACCCCGGTGGGCGGCAAGACGCGCCCGGCGGATCTGGACCGTGAAGACGCCACGCGCGTGGCCGAACGCCGCAAGGTGGAGCTCAACATGTGCGTGGAATCCAACGCGCGCGGGCCCACGGCGGTGGAGAAGATGGTCCGGTGCGCCTGCCCGTTGATGGAGCGCTGGCGTTTTCCCAAGCGCGAGGTGGAAGGCACCTTGTCCATCCAGGTGGTGGTTGCCGAGAAGCTGGCGCCGGTCACGCTGGACATCAACAACAAGGGCGTGGTGGAGAAGTGTGCGCCGTGACGTTGGACCGGCGGCTCACTTCTGCCCGGTGGGCTTGAGCGGGCGCAGCTTGCGTTTTTGCGGCGTGAGTTCGGTGCCGGCGGCCTTGCGTTCGGCCTCCGCCTTGGCCTTCATGGCGTGGCGTTCATAGAAGTCCAAGAGCATGACGTGGGTGTGCGGCGCGTTTCTGGACAACTCCAGAAGGTGGCGCAGCGCAGCCTCGGCGCCCGGCAGGTCCCCGGCCAGCTCGCGCGCACGCGCATCCCCCATGGCATAGGCCGGTTTGTCCCCGGAGATGCCGCGCGCCTTGGCAAATGCCTCCACCGCGCGCAGCGCAGCAGCTTTTTGCGCCGCAGCGTCCTTGCGGAACTGCGCCTGCGCCGCCAGCGTCAATGCCGCGGAGGCCACCCGCTCCCAGGCCAGCGCGTCGGTGGGGCGCACCGTGGTCACCTTGGCGTAGGTCTCCAGCGCGGCCACGTTGTTGCCTTGGGCTTCCAGCACCTGACCCAGCAACAGGTGCGCCTGGGCGTCCAGCGGCTGGGCGGGCAACAGCGGCTCCAGGACCTTGGCAGCGGCCACCGCATCCCCGTCCCCCACCAGCCGGCTTTGCGCCAGCAACAAACGGGCATCCCGCTGGGTGGCGGCGTGGTTGAGGCATTGCTCCAACAACGGCCGGGCGGTGGCGTGGTCTCCCGCATCCAACGCCGCCCGCGCCCGCTGCAGTGCCTGCGCGTGGTCCACCACCCCGGCATCCGGCAACAGCCTGGGGCCCGCGTCCAACGGGGCCGCGGGCGGAGGCGGGGATGGCGGCGTCTGTTTGTTGGCGCTGCAGGACAACGTCCCGCACAACACCGCGGCGCTCCACCGGAGACTGGGCATGGTCCTGTTGTTGTAACGGGTGGATGCCTCCGACGGCAAACGCCAGCCGTGCGGTGCTGCTCAACCCTGGATGATCACTTCCACCGTCAACGTGTCCCCTGCGGCCACGCGGCGGGCCACATTGACGCCGGCATCCTGCTGCACGGTGAGCAGCCGGGATGGCGTGGGCGCGGGTTTCCCGTGCGCCAGGGAAACCGCCACACCCAGCACCGCCACGCCGTGCGGCCCGTTGTTGGCGTATTCCACCAGCACCACGTGGCGGTCCGGGCCCGCCAGGCACACCACCTCCACGCTGGGCTGGGCGGGGAGACCGTGGACCTCCACGCGCACGGTACCCTTGGGCAGTGGACCGGACAGCTGCTCAAGCACCGCCTGCAACACGCCCTGGGCGGCGGGCTGCAGCGCCGGTGGTGCAGAGGTGCACAGCAGGCGGGTCTCACCCTGCAACGGCACGTTGAACCAACCGGTCACCGGCTTCATGGATGCCACCCACGATAGACGCGGCCCTGCCCTCCCACAATCCCGCTGCCGCTGTGGGGAGAGCGGTTGACGGCGTGGCGGCATTGGCCAACAAGGCGGCTCCCCTCCCATCAACCCTTCAAAGAGGTGTTTCCATGGACCCGGCAAAGCTGCAGCAGATGATGGCGCAGGCCCAGCAGATGGCCACCAAGCTCCAGGAGGAGATGAAGAACAAGACGGCGCAGGGACAAAGTGGCGGCGGCATGGTGCTGGCCACGGTCAACGGGCACGGGGACCTCACCGCGCTCAAGATTGACCCACGCGCGGTGGATGCCCGTGACGTGGGCATGCTGGAAGACCTGGTGGTGGCGGCGGTCCATGACGCCCACGCGCGGGTCAAGGAGATGCTCCAGACAGAAATGCAGAAACTCACCGGCGGGATGATGCCGCCTCTGTTCTGACGCCGGAGGGCGCCGCCATGACCGAACCACAGACGCTGGTCACCTATGAGCGCAAGGACGGCGTGGCGCTGATCACGCTCAACAACCCCACCGCCGCCAACACCTACAGCCATGCCATGATGCGCGCGCTGGATGACGCCATCCTCAAGGCGCGGTTTGATCCGGACGTTCATGTGCTGGTGCTCACCGGCAGCGGAGAGCGGTTCTTTTGCGCGGGCGCGGACATTCGCATGCTGGAAACCGCGGACCCCAACTTCAAGTACAACTTCTGCCTGCACGCCAATGAGACGCTCAACCGCCTGGAGCAGACCTCCAAGCTGGTGGTTGCCGCCATCAACGGGCACTGCGTGGGCGGTGGCCTGGAGGTGGCGCTGGCGGCGGACCTGCGGGTGGCGCGGCAGGACGCAGGCAAGGTGGGGCTTCCAGAAGTGGCGTTGGGCGTGTTGCCCGGCACCGGCGGCACCCAGCGGCTGCCCCGGTTGTTGGGGAAGGCCAAGGCCATGGCGCTCATGCTGGAGGGCCACAACCTTGACGTGGCGGCGGCGTTGGAGCTTGGGCTCATCCACAAGGTGTTTCCCGCCCAGGGATTCCTGGACGCGGTGTTGACCTACGCCAGGTCATTCTGCCCGCCGCACAAGGCGTCCCTGGCGGTGGGGCGCATCAAGCGCGCGGTGCAATCCGGCATGGAGATGGGCTTCCACGAGGCACTGGCTTTGGAGCGTGAGCTGCAACAGCAACTCTTCCAGTCCCAGGACGCCCACGAGGGGATGGTGGCGTACAACCAGAAACGGCCTCCGGTGTTCACGGGGCGCTGAACTTGGGAGTCACGCGCCGCGGGGCGGCAATCCACACACCGCACCGTCCATGATCCAGTCCTGGCGCGGGACCTTTGCCGCGTGGCCCTCCACCACCGGGCCCGTCTTGAGCATGGTCACCGTGGGCCGCCACCCCGCCGCCAGGCGCGCGTCCAACAGCGCATCCGGGGTGGGGGGGTGCTGCCACACGGCGACCGCCGTGACCGCGCCCAGTCAGGTGGTGTCAAACACCAGCCACACGTCCCCCGCGCGCAGCACCACGTCGTGGGTGTATTCGTCCTGGACGGTGACGCCCACCAGCGCCAAGGGCGGTGACCGACCAAACGCCCAGCGCAGCACGCCTTCCAGGGTTGCGGGTTGGCGGGCCTGGGCCAGCAGCTGTCTGGAGTCCATGGACGCGCCCTTCCCGCGGTGGTGGTGACGTCACAAGTTTCGCTGCGCGGCGCCGTTTGGTTGCGCCCCCGGGGTGTCCACCCACACCTGCCCACCCCGTGCGCACATGCCGGCGGGCGGCGCATTGGCTAGCTTGGTGCGCATGGCTCCTTCCTCACCCGTGGGCGGCTTCAACGCACGCAGCAGCGGCAACGCCGCGCTGGACAAACACTGCTACCGGCATCCCAGCGTGGCCAGGGAAACGTCCTGCCCGCAGTGTACCCGCAGCATCTGCCGCACCTGCGTGGTGCTCACGCCGGAGGGCAACTACTGCCCGTCCTGCGCGGCAGAACGGCGCGCCACGTTGTCCACCGCGCGGGTCAACGTGGTCCTCTGGACCGGCCTGGCGTTGGGCATGGCGGGCGTGGCCATCTCCCTGGTGCCGCCGGCCCAAACCGCGGCAGACCGGGTGGCGGTCCACCAGGCGGAGATGGACGCGCAGGAAAAGGCGTCCCGCACCGTCAACGGCCGGCACTACGGGGCGGACACCTACCAGGCGGTGACCATGCAAAAGCGCCTGCGGGAAGGAAGCTGTGAGATGGAGGTTGTTCGCGCGTTGGCGGACACCCAATTGCGCCACAAGGATGATGACGGAGCCCTGACCACGCTGCTGGAGTTTGAAGGACGTTGCGGCGGCGAGCCGCGGCTGTTGGACCTCAAGGCCGCGGCGCGGGAAGGGGTGGGGGACCTCAGCGGTGCGTTGCGGGATGCACGGGTGCTGGCGCAGGCGTACCCCAACGCGCAACAGCATTACCGGGTTGGGCGGTTGCTCTTGAAGACGCAGGAGGACGGCGCCCAGGCGCTGGTGGAACTTTTGCGCGGCGTGGCACTGCACCCCACCGGCACCACGTTGTTGGTGAGCCTGGCCGAGGCGCAACAACGCGTGGGGGACCCGTGCGGCGCGGCGTACACGCTGCACCGTTTGGAGCGCACGCAGTCCCGGGGGGACACCCGCGCGCTCAACGCGCAGGCCGGCGCCAGCGGCTGTGACGCGCCACGGGCGGCCGGGAGCATCATTGTCCCGCAGGAGCGGGGTGACCCCACCGCGTTCAAGGTGGCGGTGGGCGGAAAGACCACCACCGCAGAGGTGGACCCCAGCATGGCGTTTTTCACGTTGACCAACGTGGATGCGCGGCGCCTGGGCCTGCAAGGCGTGACCGAGGCCCCCGTGGTGTCCATCATGCTGGCCGGCAGCGTGGTGACCGCCCACCTGGTGCGGGTGGAGCAGCTGGTGCTTGCGGCAAGCCGGGGCGGCAAGGGCACCATCACCGCGCGTGACGTGGACGTGGCGGTGGTGGACGTTGCAGAGGACGGGTTGTTTGCGCCGCGGTTGGGGCACAACGTGTTGGACCTGCTGGAAACCACCGGGGATGACGCCGCGGTCACCTGGCGCGCGTGGACGCCCGCGCCAGGCGTGGAGCCGCTGCCGGGGTGAACCATTCCAACATCACATGGGCAGGTAGTCGTTGGCGGGGCCGGGTTTGTAATCCGGTGAAAGCCGCGCCAGCAGTTGCAGGCCATTGATGCCGCCCCAGAACAGGCCCGCCACAAGGCCACCCAGGCCGGCCAGCATCAACCCGGTGCACACCAGCCCGGTGACGCCCATCAAGGGTGCGGCGGCGGCGGGGCCAATGCCGGGGAGGAAGGCGTACAACAACGCGGCCCCCAGAAACCCGGCCATCAACAGCAGCCCGGCGCTGAGCAGAAAGCCCAGACCCACGCCTCCCACCAGGCCGCCCACCAGCAGGTTGCGCAGCCCGCGCCCCACGCCCTGGTCCTCCTGCGCAAGAATGACCGCGGAGCGCGCCGGCATGACGGGATGGTCCGCCACCTGCGCGGGGGCCAGGGACAACAGCAGGGGGAACAGGAAGGTGGCAATCATGGCCGCAAGGCTAGCGTGGCGCGCGGCGCCTGGCCAAAAAATCATCCACGCTCAGCGGTTGCAGGCCTTTTTGTAACCACCCTGGCAGGCCTTCTGGAACAACACCTGCGCGCGCTTGAGGTCCTTGGGAAGCGTCTCACCCTTGTCCAGGGCCAAGGCCAGTTTGAAGCAGCCGCGCGGAATCCCTCCGTCACACGCCACCTGCAGGTAGCTGCCGCCCAGCTCGGCCTGTTTTTCATCCTCGTTCTTGAGGAGCGCGGCGCCCACGCCAAAACACGCACGCACGTCGCGTTCGTCATCACACTTGTGGCGCATGGTCTCAATCACCGTGCCGTCCTCCGGGGCGCCGCCACCCTCCACGCACGCCCACGCGTCACCCAGGCCGCAGGACTTTTCAAACAACTCCTTGGCCACGTCTTCATCCATGCCCATGCCCTGCCCCGCCAGGCGCATCTTGCCCAGCGCGGTGCACGCATCCGCGCAGTCCAGGTCACACCCGTCCTTGAAATACCGCGCGGCTTTTTTGAAATTGGGCGCCCCGGCGGCCTGCCCGGCGGCGGGTGGGGCGGTGCCGGTGTAGTGCAGGCTGCCCAGGCGGTGACAGGCCATGCCACTTTCCAGCTCGCAGGCCTTCTCAAAAAAACCTTCGGCGCGGCTGGGGTCCGGCGGGGCGCCCTTGCCTTCCAGGATCATGACGCCCATCTGGTGGCATCCCTCGGCGTCATCCTCCTTGCACGCATGTTTGAGGTGCGGCACGGCCTTCTCAAAGCTGCGCTCCACGCCGTTGCCGTTGAGGTACGCCACGCCCAGCACCACGCAACTGGTGACATCTCCCAGGTTGCAGCCCTTGCCGGCAAGTTCGGCCATGCGCGCGGGTTCCTTCTTCATCCACACCCCGCGCTCCAGCTCCCGCGCCAGGCGCGCGCAGCTGGTGGAGTCCTTCAGGTCACACCCGCGCTCCAGCAACGCCACCGCGCGGCGCGCGCTCTTCTCGGCAACGCTGGGCGCGTCCAACAACATTTCGGCCAGGCTGCCGCAAGCTTCCCCATCATCATCATCACAGGCGGCAGAAAGTTTGGCCTCCTTGGGGCCCTTGGCCTTCTTCTTCTTGGCCGCGGCATGTGCCGGCGGCGCGCCCGCGGTCACGGCAACCGCGCCGCACAACGCCAGACAGACAACAAGGGGTTTGAAGGGGCGCAACATGGGCAGGCTCCTGAATGGTGGAACAAACGCGGCAATGGGGGTCAGACGCCCCGGCAACGGCGCACATTCCACACCATGTGGGCGGGCGCTTCAAGTTGGGACGGGCCGGGTGTAGTGAAAAAACGGCATGCAAAAAAACCTTGTGACGGACGGAACCGTCTGGCGGCCCCTGGAAGGCGACCCACTGGAGGCCACCGGCTTGCGGTGGGTGGACCTGGAGGCTCCCACCGAGGACGAACTCACCGCATTGGAAACGCGGTTTTTGTTCCACCCGTTGGCGGTGGAAGACTGCCGGCACCTGGACCAGCGTTCCAAGCTGGAAGAATACGGGGACCACATCTTTGTGGTCATGCATGTGTTTGCCGCAGACCCCGGGGATGCCGCCAACCTGACCATGACCGAGCTGCACTGTTTTGTGCGCGAGAACCTGCTGGTCACCGTCCATGAGACTCCGCTGAAGGTGATTGAGGCGGTGCGCGCGCGCGCGCTCAAGGGAGACCGGCGGGGCTGCCGCAACGCCGCGGCCATGTTGCATGAGGTGCTGGACAGCGTGGTGGATGACCTCTTCCCGGTGGTGGAAGACCTCACCGACAGCACCGAGACGCTCACCGAAAAAATCCTCATCTACCCCGACCCGCAGCTGCTGGGACGGCTTCTGGAGCTCAAGCAGGCCTTCAATGAGGTGCGCCGCAAGGCGGGCCCCGCCCGGGAAGTGCTCACCGGCTTGAGCCACGGCGGCCTTCCCGGGGTGTGCGTGCCGGATGCTGAGTTGATCTACTTTCGCAACGTGCTGGACCACCTCTACAGCCTGGCCCAGACGCTGGACAGCGCGCGTGACGCCGTCAATGACGCCCGGGACCTCTACCTCAACGCGCAGGCGGCGCGCGTGAACCACGTGGTGAAACGTTTGAGCGTCATTGCCACCATGGGCCTGCCGTTGACGTTCATCACGGGATTTTTTGGGATGAACTTTGAAGGGCTGCCATTTGGCAACAACCTCTTCATGGCCGTGGCGTTGTCCAGCATGGTCCTGGTTCCAGTGGTGGTATTTGCCGGCCTGCGGTTCAAGGGGTGGACGTGATGCGTGTTTCTGCCGTTGGGCTGGGCCTGGTGTTGTGCTGCGCCGCCACCGCGTGTGTGACGGCGGAAGGAACCCTTCCCGGGCCGGGTGAAGAACGCCTCGGCGTCACCGTGGACTGGCGGCGGGTGAAGATTGGCGGCGCGGTGCGTCCGTTGGAGGCGGTGCCGCTCACGCTCCGGCCGCACCAGGACGTGGTGGACCATCTTTCAGCGCACCCCAAGGCGGCGGCCTTGCTGGACGGCGCGCGTTGGATGAAGCCCGGGCTGGCGGCGTTGGTCACCGGCGTGTTGGTGGCGCCGGCGGTTGCCGCGGCACTGGCCACACCGGCGTTGGGGTTGATGCTGGCCGGGAGTTTCCCCAATGACCTGCCCACGTCCCATTGGACGCTGGGTGCGCGGGTGATGGGGTCGGTCTTCTTTTTGCTTACCGCGGCGGTGGCCGGTGGCGTGCTGGCAGCAACGGGCGTGGGGCTCTACGCGTATGCGCGCTACCTGTTGGTGGCAGACCTGACGCAGGCCGCGCGGCTCAACACAACGCCCACCAGCGAGGTTGTCCCCAGCGGCGCAATGGACGCGCAGCCCCCGCCACCCGCTGCCCCCCTGCCTGAGCCGCTGCCTCCTGCGCCGTCACCGGTGGAACCACCCGCGCCGTCACCGCCGCCACCGGATGCCCCACCACCCACGCCGGTGGGACCAACCCCTTGAGCTGTCAGGCGCGCAGGATGTGTCCCGCCACGCGCAACGCATTGGCGTAGATGGTGAACGTGTAGGGGACACTTCCGCCGGTGGGCATGAAAGAACCATCCGTCACCCAGAGGTTGTCCACCTCATGGGAGCGGCATTCCGGCGTCAACACGCTGGTCTGGGGGTCCACGCCTGCCCGGCAACCACCCGCCACCAGGTTGGTGGCCGGCGCACCACGCGAGGATTGGTAGATGTTCTGGCCGCCCAAGGCTTCCAACAGGCGCGTGCCCTGGGCCACCAGATGGTCCGCCACTTCTTTGTTGTGCGGGTGTTTTCCAGGCCGCACCTGCGCGCTTTGGAACCCCCACACATCACGCACCGTCGGAGAAAGTGACACAAAACAATTGTCGTGGGGCAACCAGTCGGCAAAGACCTCAAACATCAGGTGCCGCTCCCGCTGGAAATGTTCCACCAGGCGGTCCTGCAGGGCGCGGCCCCACAACAGCCCCGTGGATGAAGCGAACACCTGGGCGGCGGCGCGGCTGGTGGGGTTGTTGTGCACAAACATGAACTCCAGCAGGCCACCCTTGCGGCGTGCGCCCGTCTGGGGATGGTTGTGCACGTAGAAGTCCATCACCGCGCGGTTGATGAAGTCATTGGGGTCCCGCAGCTCTTCCACCTGCTGGGCGCTGAACCGCGCGTAAGGCAGGTCTGAGCGCGCCCACGCCGCGGTGGAGAACAGCAGGTTTTTTCCAACCTGGCCCGCGCGGTTGCCCAGGCCGTTGGGATGCGCCCCGGATGACGATGACAAAAGCAGCCGGCAGGTCTCCACCGGCTGGCAGGCCACCACGTACTGACGGGCATCCACGCGCAACAGGGCACCGGCGGGATTGGTGTATTCCACGTGCGTGATGTGACCCGCGGCGTTGGTGGCCAGTTTGCGGGCAAACGCGCCCGGGCGGATTTCGCAATTTCCCGTGGCCACGGCGCGGTCCAACCATGCCGCGCGGGATGAGCCTTTGGCGCCGGTGGCACAGCCATAGTTCCCGCAAAAGCGTGAATACGAACAGCCCACCCGCCCCAACGCGTAAAACGGGAGAATGGCGCGCGGCACCTGGAAGGGATGCAGGCCCAGCGTCTGACCCGCGCGGTCAATCCAGCTGGAGATGGGGTGTTCCACCAACGGAGGGTACGGAAGGTCCGGCGTGGAGCGGCGGTCTGCAAAGGGGTGCGGCGCCACGCGGCCTGACACGCCCACTTCCTGTTCCACGCGCGCGTAGAAAGGCTCCAGGTCATCATAGGTGAAGGGCCAGTCCACCACGTTGGCGCCTTCCACCGGGCCCAGTTCTGAACGCAGGCGGAAGTCCACCGGCTTCATCCGGTGGAAATACCCGCTCATCAGGTTGGACGCGCCTCCCACCAGGCTCCCGTTCCAGAAGTCCCAACCCGTCTCAAACGTGGGATAGGCCTCGTGCGTGCCGTCGTCATTGCGCAGGTCCACCGCGTGAGGCTGCTGGTGGAGGTCGGGCGTCAGACGGCTCCGGCGGCATTCGGCAAGTTCATCCTTGGGAAAGTCCTGTTCCCTGAGCCAGGGGCCTTTCTCCAGCACCACCACCTTGCGGCCGGCGCGCGCCAGCTCCCACGCCACGGGACCTGCGCCCGCGCCGCTGCCAATGATGCACGCATCAAAGTCACTCATGCGTTCCACCAGGGCTTGGCTGGCCGCGGGAGACCGGGTTGATGGCCCAACCACGCCCAGCCCACGCCACGGGGATTGCCGCCGTACACCGGGTCCGTCAACAGCGCCTCCAACGCGTAGACCAGCAGCGTGGCCATCCACGCGCGGCCGTCCTCATCCGTCTCCAGCACGCGCAACACGTCTTCCCGCGCGCTGGCATCCAGGGACTCAAACGCGCCGCCGTGCTGCGCATGTGCCTGGCGCTGCAACGGCTCCAGTCCCGCAGCAATGGCGGCCAGGTCATCCGGTGGCGCACGCGGCGCGGCCAGGATCCCGTCCAGGTACCCCACGGCGTTGACCTGCCGTGCACCGGGAATGCCTGGTGCGTCCGGCAGCAGCGTCTCCATCACCGCGCGCAGCGTCACTGCTTGAGACGCGTCAAAGGTGTGCAGCGGCGCACCAGCTGGCGTGGCGGGCTGCGCCGAACGTTTTGGGGTGGCGCACGCCCATTGTGCTGCGGCGGCAGCGCCCAGCCCGGCACGCAACGCGGACAACACAAGCTGGCGGCGGGACCACTCCATGCGCGCAGTGCTACCGCGCGGCCCCTGCCCGTGGCGAGGGGAACCCGGGCGATCAGGGCAAGCGGTACTTGAGCGCAATCACCGCATAATCCGTGGAGACAGTGCCCTGGCCTGTCCCGCGCCCTGCGTTGGCTCTGGGGCGTGCGGCGGTGGTGAGCGTCTGGCTGTCCCCCGCAAACAAACGCATGATGGCGTTGGTGTCCGTGGTGGAGAACGTGAGCAGTGCGGGCGCGTTGGAAGCGCTGGTGTGCGCGGGGCCCACAATCCAACGTCCCAGGTCCCACACCATCAACTGCGCGCCGTGGTTGGGCAGCCCCGCGCTGTCTGAGATGGAACCACCCGCCACCCAGTTCACATCCACGGCCAACACGTGCGCGGGGTTGATGCCTGCAACCTGGAGGTCCACTTTCATGACGTGACCCGGCCGGCTGTCATGGCCGCCGCGGAGGACCCATGCGTCGTCAAACAACGCGCCACCGTTGAATTCGCCCATGGCCAGGACCACTTCACCGCGCAGCGCATCCAGACCCGCCACCTGGTTCTTGCGGGCCACGGGGTTGCTGTCCCCATCCGGGTCCACGGTGGTGATGCGTTTGAAGCCCACGCCGTTGAATTCCCACACATCACGCGAAAGGCCCCCGCCGGTCACACTGCTGTCACCGCCGGTGAGGATGAGGACCTTGCGTCCTGGATCGTACGCCAGCGACGGATAGAACCGGTTTGCCGGCGTGCCGTCCCCCAGGTTGGTCAGGGTGACCTGCACCCATGCGGTGCCGTCAAACTTCCACACCAGGCACAGCGCGCTGCCAGACCCGTCACAGTTGGCCGAGCCGTCCGTCCCGCCCACCATGAAGATGGCGCTCTCCTCGGGGTAATACGCCATGGCGTGGCCGTAGCGTCCGGTGGGTTTGACGCCGGGAATGACCAGGTTGCTCCAGCTGGTGGTCCCCGTCTGCCAGCGCCAGGTGGCATTGCAGTTGGCGTTGCCGCTGGTCTCACAGACGGCGGCCGCCTGACCGCCAAACATGATGACGCCATTGTTGGACGCCGGCGCGGGCAGTGGCGCCATGGCCGCACCCAGGCGGGCCACGGGGTGACCCACCGCCGCCGCGGTGCCAATCCAGTTGGTCCCGTTGAAGCGCCAGGTGCTGTTGCACAACCCGCTGGTGGACGTCTCACACACGCCGGCCAACGTGACGCCACCAAACATGATGACGTCACCACTGGCCGGGTCATTGCTCATGGCATGGCGCCAGCGCGCGGTGGGGTTGGTGGACGGGGCCTGCACGGTCCACCCCCCGCCCGTCCAGGTCCAGGTGGCGTTGTAGACATTGGAGCCGGACTCGCCGTCACGGCCACCAAACAGGACCAGGCGCCTCAGTCCCGTGTGCCACGCCAATGCCGCGCCCGAGCGGCCGGTGGGATTGCCATCATTGGCCAGGTTGTCCGCTGACCGGTCCTCAAACGAGGCACCGTTCCATTCCCACACGCTGTGCAGGGACGCCGGCACGCCACCCCCGTCCTGGCCACCAAAAACCACCACCCGGTTTCTCACGCTGTCAAAAACCGCCGAGTGCCGGAAGCGCTGGTCCGGATTGCCATCCAGTTCCGGGTCTCCGGGGACCGGCGTGCTCCATGTCCCGTTGAACTCCATGACCTGGTTGGGACACGCAGCACACCCGCCCAGCAGCACGGTGGTGTTGCGGGTGGGCCCCCCGCTTTCATCCACGGTGTCATCAAACGCCATGGCGTGGCGGGAGCGTGGGCCTGGCGTGGTGCCCACCAGGGTCAACAACGTCCAACTTCCGGTGTCACCGTTGTACTCCCAGGTTTCATCCACCACGGTGCCGCACGCCGCGGCGGTACAACCGCCATGCATGACCACGCGCTTGCGGTTGGCGTCATACGCCATGGCGTGCCAGTAGCGTCCCGGCGGCGCGCCCGTCAGCGCGGTGCGTGTCCAGGCCGTCCCGTCATATTCCCAGGTCTGGTCTGACAACGTGGTGCACGCGCTGGTGTTGATACAGCCGCCATACAGGACCACCCGGCCACGGTGTGCATCAAAGGCCATGGCGGCGCGGGCCACAAAGGCCGGCGTCCCGGTGGGGCTCATGCGTTTCCAGGACAACCCGTCCCACTCCCACGTGTCCCCAATGACGCTGCCGTTGTCCCCGCCAAACATCACCGTCCGGTTGCGCCTCAGGTCATAGGTGGCCGCCGCGTCCACGCGGGCCAGGGGCTCGCCGTCACCTTCGGGGTCGGTGGGGGTGCGCAGGCTCCACGCGTAGCCATTCCATTCCAGCGTGTCATCACTGGTCACGTTGGAGCCGAACACGTTTTTGGTGCCACCAAAAACCACCATGACGCCGCGCGCGCGGTCATACGCCGCAGCGTGCCCGTACAACGGGCTGGTGACGCCATCCACCGCGCGCTCCACCCAACGTCCAGCGCCGCTGGTGGCAAGGACCTGTCCCTCGCCAAGTTTGTCCACCTTGCCGCTGCCAACCTCAATGGAGCCGTTGGGATTGAGCAGGTCCAACAGCACCCGGCGCTCCTGGAACGTGTGCGGGTTGGGGAACGTGCTGCCCACCGTCTTGCCGCCCATGGTGGCCTGCCACACCACGTCACGCACCTTGCGCCGCGTGGAGACATTGCCGGCCGCATCCACCGCAGAGACGTACACCTCTGGACGGTCTGCCGTATCCAGGGAGATGGGGCCAAACGCTCCGCCGGAGTCCGCATCTCCGCGGCCCACTTCCTGGTTCCCCGCGGCAGTGGCGTACACAATCACCGTGCTGGAACTTTCGGCGGCGCCGCTGAAGCCGGTGACGGTGAGGGAAGGCTGGTCACTGGTGGCGTTGGAGCCCCACGGCACCCGCGCGTAGGCCACACGGTCCGAGCTGTCCACGGCCACCACCGCCGGCGCCACGGTGTCCACCGTGAGCACGGGGCTCAGGGTCAACGCCACCGTGGCCTGGTTGCCCACCGGGTCCGTCATGGCGGCGGTGACGGTGTAATCCCCCTGCGCGTGACCGGCACCCACCAGCGTGTGGGAATATTGGTACGCATTGCCCACGCTGGAGTCCTTGGAGAACGCCAGGACCTCGGGGACGCTGGACGCCACCGTGGGGTCGGCGCTCAATGCCTCGGTTGCAGTGAACGCCACGCGCGCGCGCGTTCCCGCCGTCAACGCGCTGGGAAACCGGATGGGGTTGGTGGCCGCGGCCACGTATTGCAGGCTGGTGCTGCCTACAACCACTGCTGGTGCAGTGTAATCCACAGTGATCGCCGTGCTGTCGGTACCGGTGTTTCCGGCGTCATCACGCAGGACCACCAGCACACTTTGCGCGCCCTCCCCTACCCCGGGCAGCCCATCTGACGGACAGCTGCCGGTGCACAACACGCCGGTGCACAAGAAGCGGTCCAGAAACGCTCCATCAAAGCTGCAATTCACCGTGGCATCACCCACCGTCACCGTCACCTGGGAGCGCTCCAGCTCCTCAGACGTGTGCACCCGCACGGTGACGGTGTTGAACCCCGCCACGCGGCTGAACGCACTGGCATTGACCGAAAGCAGCGAGACCTGCGGCGCCACGGCGTCCACGCTGAACCCCTGGCCGGCAAGCACCGCCGAGGTGTTGCCGACAAGGTCCGTCATCTGCACGCCCACCGCGTAGGTCCCACTGTCGGTGGCGGCCACGGTGTGCTGGTAGACGTAGGTGGACCCCGCGCGGTGCACCAGGGCAAACGTGGCCGGCGTGAGGCTCACCACGGGGGTGGCAGCCACCGGCTCAGACGGCGTGACCTGGTAGTCCAGCGTGGCGGCCAGCGCGGCCAGCGTGGGAGAGGCCTGGGATGACGCCAGGGTTGGTGGGGTGAAATCAAACTCCACAATGGAAGCGTATGCGTCGGTGTTGCCCGCAGCGTCCGCCACCACCACCGTGAGATCCTGTGGCCCTTCGCCGTCACCCAGCACCACGGTGTGCGTGCACGTGTGGTTGGGACTGGCGGCCTGGAAGGTGTTGCAGGCCATGGTGGAGCGCCCCACCACCGCCGTGAGCGTTCCGCCGGAGGCCACGTTCTCCGTGAGGTCAAAGCTCACCTGCACCGTGCTGTAGCCCGCCACCGTGGAGAACCGCGTCTCATTGAGCGTCACGTTGCTCAACGTGGGTACCGTGCTGTCCACGGCAAAGGACGTCCCGGCCACCGTGGCGGCGTTGCCCAACGCGTCCGTCAGGGCCACGGCCACGGTGTACGTTCCTGACGTCTCCGCCCCGGAGAGTGACCCGCCGTAGATGTATTCATTGCCCGAGGTGGATTGATGGCTGAGCGCAATGGCTGGCGTGGTGGTGACCACGGGGTTGGCCGCCAGCGGCTCACTCACGCGCAAGCGGTACGTCATGCTGCGGCGGTAGCCCACCAACGCTGGTGATGCTTCGGACGCCAGCAGCGTTGGAGCAGAAAAGTCCAACGTGACCCCAACCTCGGCGCGGCGGCTGTTGCCGGCCACATCCCGGGCCTCCACAACAACCTGATGGAAACCAGAACCCTCCGTCCCGGTGACGGTGTACGTGCAGGTCTTGTGGCTTGCGCCGGTACACGCAAACGTCCCGGACGGCGTGTCCAACCCCACCGCCAGCGTGGGCGTGGAACCCGCGTTGTCCGTCAGGTCAAACTCCACCGACGTCACGTTGAACCCTGTCACCGCGCTGCGGCGGCTGTTGGCAATGGTGAGATTGCTGATGGTGGGACGCACGCCATCCACAGCAAGGCTTGCCGCAGCAAGGCCCGTGGCGCTGTTGCCCGCCTGGTCCGTCATGGACACGGTCACCGTGAACGTTCCGGCCGGGCCATTTTCCGCCAGCGTGTGCGTGTAGACGTAGCTGGAAGAGGGAACGTACGTGAACGCGGGCGCACCGGATTGGAAGGTCACCGTGGGCGCAGCACTCAGCACTTCACTGGGCGTCAACCGGTAGAGCAGCGTGTCACCAATCTTGCCCGGCGTGGGCGTTGCCCCGCTGTCCGAGATGGACGGCGCGGTGAAGTCATATTCCACGCTCTGGGTGGCGTCAGACCGGTTGCCCGCGGCGTCCTGCGCGCCCACCGCAATGGTCTTGACGCCCTCGGTGTCCACCGCGGCCACCGTGTAACTGCACGTGTGGTTGGGCGCGGCGGCCTGGTAGCTGTTGCACGCCATGGCCCGACCGTCCGCCGTCACCACCAACCCCGTTCCCACGTTCTCACTCAGGTTGAACGTGAGGGTGATGCTGTTGAACCCGGCCACGCGGCTGTAGCGCGTGCGCCCACCCACCAACGTGACCGCGCTGATGGCTGGAACCGTGGCATCCACCGCCACCGTTTTTCCGTCGGAGACATTGTCCACGCGGTTGCCCACGGTATCCACCAGGTCAAACACCGCGGCGTAACTTCCGTTCACATCCGCCGCGGTGACCACGTGGCGGAACGTGAAGGTGGTGCCGGTCTCCAATGTGAACGTCAGCCCGGTGACCTCCGGCGTAGGGGTATTGGACAACGTCTCGCTGGCGTTGAGGGTGTACACAATCTCTTCACCCAGGCCCGCCAGCGTGGTGCTCAGTGACGTGGACAACAACGTGGGCGCGGTGAAGTCATAGGTCACCGTCTGGGAAGCATCAGACCGGTTGCCCGCAACATCCTCCGCGCCAACGGCAATGGACTTCACGCCCTCGGTGTCCACGGCGGCAACCACGTACGTACAGGTGTGGTTGGGCGCGGCGGCCTGGTACGCGTTGCACGTCATGGCCCGGCCATCCGCCGTGACCACCAGACCCGCGCCAACGTTTTCACTCAGGTTGAAGGTGAGCGTGATGGTGCTGAACCCCGCCACGCGGCTGTAGCGGGTGCGGCCGCCGGCAAACGCCATGTTGCTGATGGTGGGCACCGTGGCGTCCACCGCAAACGTTTTCCCGTCAGACACGTTGTCCCGCCGGTTGCCCACACCATCCACCAGGTCAAACACCGCGGAATAATCCCCGTTGGCATCCGCGGCAGTCACCACGTGGCGGAACGTGAAGGTGGTACCGGTCTCCAGCGTGAAGGTCAGCCCGCTGACTTCCGGCGTGGGCGTGTTGGACAACGTCTCACTGGTGTTGAGGGTATAGACAATCTCATCACCCAGGCCGGCCAGTGTGGTGCTCAGGGAGGTGGACAACAGGCTGGGCGCGGTGAAGTCAAAGTCCACCGTCTCTGTTGCACTCCCCGCGTTGCCGGCGGCATCCATCCCCGTGATGCTGATGGTCTTGCGGCCCTCGGTGTCTCCGGCGCCCACGGTGTACGTGCACGTGAAACTCAACCCGGTGCTGGTCACGCATGCAGCATCCAGCGTGTCCACCCGCGCGGTGACATTGGCCACCGTCAACACCTCACTGGCGGTGAACGTCATGGTGAGCGTCTGGAAGCCGGCCACGCGGGAGCGCGTGCGGCTGTTGAGCACCGGGGTGCCCAGCACGGGCACCGTGGCATCCACCGAAAACTGCTCAGCCGCCTGGGACAGCGTCACCGTGGCGCTGTTTCCTACGCTGTCCAGCAGCGTCACGGCCACGGTGTAGGCGCCGTCCACGTCCGCCGCGGTGACCACATGGCGGAAGCTGTAGGTGGTGCCGGTCTCATGGCTGAACGCCAACGTCTCCGTGCCACTGTTGCGGGTGGCGGTGAACGTGGGCGTGGCGGCCAGCGTTTCTGACGGGAACAGCGTGTAGATGACGTCATCCCCCAGCTTGGACAGCGTCTTGCTGGGAGACGCGCCCAACACCGAAGGCGCGGTGAAATCAAACTCCACCCGCGTGCGCGTGGTTCCGGTGTTTCCCGCCGCATCACGCGCCACAACTTCCACATCCTTGATGCCGTCCACGTCTGACAGCGCAAGCGTGTAGCTGCAGGTGTGGTTGGGACTGGCGGCCTGCCGCGTGTTGCACACAAGCCGCGCGCCACCCACCGCCACAAAAGACCCGTTGGTGGACTCGTTCTGCAGCGCCACATCTTCGCTGACGTCAAACGTGGCAACCAGCTGGTTGAAGCCCGCCACGCGGGACAGCCGCGTCCGGTTCACGCTCAGATTGCTGATGACGGGAACCGTGGTGTCCAGGGAGAAGTCATCAATGCCAATGGACGTCCCGGTGATGCCGGTGGCCACGTTCCCAACTTCATCCTCCAACGCAATGGTGACCTGGAAGACGCCTTCCGGTTCGGTACCAAGCACCACGTATTCGGACGTGTAGAACGTGTCTGGCTGGTAGGTGAAAGCCAGCGACGCCGCCCCCGGACCGGTGACCTGCAACGTGGGAGGGGCGGCAAGCACCTCGGTGGGCACCACCGTGTAGAGGATGCGGTCCCCAACCTTGGCGGCGGAAGGGACCGCGCGCGTGGACCCCACCGAAGGCGCCGTGCGGTCCACCAGCACCAATGCGCTTTCACTGCTGGCGTTGCCAGCTTCATCCCGCAGCAGCACCAGCACCTCATTGAGGCCTTCATCCGTTGGAATGGGCGGCGCCGCCGGTACCACGTACGTGCAGGTGTGGTTGCGCGCCCCGCCGGTGGTGTACGCGCCACAAGTCATGGCCTGGCCGGCCACCGTGACCTCCAACAAGCCGGTCCCGGTGACGTCTTCACTCACGTCAAAGTCCACCACCATGGTGGAGAAGTCCGGAAGCCCGCTGAACTTGTTGATGGCCGTGAGCACGCCCGCCTGGGAACGCCGCTGAACGCGCACGTTGGAGACGCTGGGCACGCCCGGGTCCAAACGGAATGCTGCATCTTCCAGGTCCGCGCCGGCCGGCGTCACGGTGGCGGTGTTGCCCACCATGTCCACCAGGTCCACCGCCAGTGCATAGGTCCCTTGTGTGTCTGTTGCGGTGACGCGGTGGGTGAACGTGTAGCGCGTGTTGGCCACATAGCTGAACACGGGTGCCGCGGGGCCGGTCACCACCACGGTGGGGTCCGCGCCCAACGCCTCGGTGACGTTGAATGTGTAGACCAGGTCTTCGTTGAGAGGCGTAATCTCGCGGTTGCGCGTAACACTCACCAACGCGGGCGGCGTAAAATCAAACTCGGCGCTGGTGGTGGCCAGGCCAATGTTTCCGGCGTCATCCCGCGCCACAATGTCTATGTATTGCGTTCCTTCCCCGTCACCCGCCTCCACTGTGGTGTCGCACGTGACGTTGGTGGACCCGCCGGACGCGGTGAGCGTGCAGGTCAGCGGTGTGGTGCGTGTTCCCATGCGCACGGTGAGATTGGCGACGGTCAGCGGCTCACCCACCACAAAAGAAACACTGAGGTTGTTGAATCCCGCGTTGCGGGAAAAGCGCTGGCGCGGTCCCACCGCCACGTTGGTGATGACTGGCGCCTGGCTGTCAATGCGCACCGTGGGCGTTGCTGGCGCCACCACCGCTTCATTGCCCGCCACGTCACGAAGCGTCACGGACAAGCCGTACGAACCGTCCGGTTCAGTCCCATCCATGACGCGCTTGAACACGTACGCCGTTCCCACCTGGTAGCTGAACACAATGGGCGCGGGCCCCCCCACGGTGAGCTCCGGGATGAACGCACCTTCCAGCGCCTCGGACGGCGTGAGCGCCACGCTCACCGTGTCACCAAACTTGGCCGCCGCGGGAGTGATGTCCGCCGCCACAAGCGCCGGCGAGGTGAAGTCATATTCCACGTCCACACTGCCGTAGCCGGTGTTGCCCGCGGCATCTTCCACAAACGCAGTGACGGTTTGCGGGCCTTCCACGTCCAGCACTTCCGGCGTCAGCGTGCACACGTAATGGTCCGCCAGGTCCGGTGGTGATCCTGCCACGCGCATACAAGCCATGGCCCGGCCAGCACCGCCCACCGCCGGGGACACCACCACCGCGGGATCCGCCGCGGGCGTTTCTGTGACGTCAAATGCCACACTGAAGACCACCCCGGCGCGCAGGCGCTTGTGGCCCGGGGTCACCACCATGTTGAGGACGTTGGGCGGGGTACGGTCCACGGTGAACGCCGTGCCATCCAGCGTGGTTTCATTTCCCGCGCGGTCCACCGCGCGCAGGCGCGTGGTGTACGCGCCGTCCACGGTGGCCTGTCCCACGTCACGCAGGAACGTGAACCGCAACGTCCCTACGGTGGCCGCACCCTGCAGCGTGAAAAATCCCGGCACCAGCGTTCCACCGGCGTCACGCACCTCGGGCGGGTCCAACATGGACAGCGGCTCATTGGTCACCACCGTGTAGATGACCGGCGCGCCCGCGCCCACGGGCGTGTTCACCTGCGTGCTCAGTTGTGGCGCCAGCCGGTCCACCGTCACCGTGCCCGGCAACGTGCGGTACACAATGTTGCCCGCGCGGTCCCGCAGCTCCACGCTCACCACCAGCTCTCCCTCGGGGTCTGCGGTCCCGGTGGACGGGATGAGCTCAGTGATGGTGTGGCTCAAGGAGAACTCCCGTCCCTCCTGCCCCGCGGTGGTGCTGGTGGGCTGCGCGCTCTCAATGGTCACGCCGCCCAGGGACACCGCGGGCCGCCAGCCACCCACCAGGTCCAGCGCCTTGGTGGTCTCAAACCGGATGTCCAGCTGCATCCCCGCGCGCAACAACGTGGGCAGGGCACTGCTGTTGGCCACCACCACATCCGGCAACGTGCTGTCCACGGTGAACGGCGGAATGTTCGTGACCGTGGCCACGTTTCCCGCCAGGTCCTGCAATTGTGCGGTGAGCGTGAACCCGCGCACCACCGCCGGAACCGCACCACCCGCATCCCGGATCAACTCCTCCACCGCCGTCACGCTCTGGTAGCGGTACACAAACGCCGCCGCCACGCCGCCGTCTCCCAACATCACCGTGTCCGGCAGCAACTCAAACAAAAACCCGGGCGCACCATCCACGGTCAAGCTCGGCGCCACCGCAAGCTTCTCGGTCGCCGTGAGGTCCACCAGAAGGCGTGACTGCGGGCGCGCCACTTCGGGATTCACCCGCGTTCCCTCGGCCACCAGACCCGGCGTGACCGTGTCCAACAACGCAGACGCGGTGAACAGCGGTGAGGCGTAACCCTGCGCGTCCAAAAAACGGACGTAGACGGTACGGGTGCAGCGGTTGCTGTCCTCGCACGGCGCGGGATTGCCCGAGGACAGGTCCCACGCCATGCGGTGCCGCGTGAATCCCTGGGGGGCGCCAGGCTCCACGGTCAATGTTTCCAACCGCACGTCCTGGACGGCTTCAAACGCGGGCGTGTTGGACACGCGTACGCTCACCCCGGTGTCGGTGGTGAACAACAGGGACACATTGGAGTCCCGCACCAACGCCAGGTCTCCGTCGGGAGAGGCCGCATCAATGCGCACCGCGCCGCTGCCATCCCCCGGGCGGCCCGGCGTGGCCACAACATCCAGTTCCACCGGCACCACCACAGTTTCCCCGGGGACAATCTCAAACTCGGCGCTGCGGCCGTAGTAGAGCACCTGCGCGTCCTGGGTGTTCCCGTAGCGGATTTCTACCAGCACCACCTTGCGCGGGCCGTTGGGGACGTCGTCAAACGGCAGCTCCACCGCGTCGGTGTAGGGGATGGGTCCCACGCTGCTGTTGATCTGCCCGTCGGTGTTGTCCACCACGCGGCCAAACACAAAATACAGCGGGTTGGCGGCGGGTTTGGGTGCGCGCCAGCGGAACTCCACCTCAAAACGTCCAGGGCGGTTGCGCTTGATGAGCGGGATGTCATTGAGGAACGCCGGCGGCTCGCACGCCGTCAACACCGTCATCAACGCCAGGACCCAATGCCGCATGTTGCGCATGGCAGACCTCCAGAGGAACACAAACAGGACACAATTGGATTGAGACTGGCTTCTTCAGCGCAGCGTGGCGGAACCAGACGCATTGGGCGGGTCTGACGTGCTCAGACGCCACACGCCCAACACCACACCGGCCACCAGCCCCAGCACCAGGAACGACAGCAACGCCAGACCGCCGCTGGTCACACCCAGGATGGTCCACACCCACCAGCGCTGGTACCATTTGAGCGGTTTTTGCTGCAGTTCCACCCACAACAACGTGTTGGCGCCAGGGTCCACGTACACGTCGCTGTTGAAGTCATAGAAGCCTGACCGCGCCACGCGCACGCTGTGCGGTCCCGCCGGAAGACCAGCCACCGGCTTGATGGGCAACTTCCCCCGCTTGTCGCCGTCCACAAACACCTCGGCGCCTTCTTCACTGGAGGTGATGCCCAGGCCGCCCTGCTGTTTGGTCTCCAGCCCCAGCAACTTGCGCGCGGCATGCCGCACCGCGCCCAGCAACTGGTCATCCGGACCGGCAAAAGACTCGCTCACGCGGTTGTCCACCTTCACGCCCGCCACGCTGATGAGCCGCAACGAGACCACCTTGGTGTCTCCCAGCTTTCCAACGTTGCCCACCACCAGCTTCTCCACGCCCAGCGCACCACCCAACTCCGCCAGGCAGGACGTGTCATCACATCCCAGGGAACTCTTGGTGGCCTCCAGTTGCAGCACCGCGGCAATGTCATCCCGGGAAATCACGCTGGCGCCGTCCACACGTTTGATTTCCGAGGACAACACCTGCGTGAGGTTGGCCGCGTCCTCCGCCGGAACGCCGGTGGGCACCAGGTCCAACACTGCAAAGGATGTCTTCTTCCCGGAGGGCAGCGTGAAGCGCACCCGCTCTGCCTCTGGACTCCAGTGAAACAACGACGCCACAGCCTGCTGCACCATGCGCGGCAGGTCCTTGAGGTTTTTGCTGGTCTGCTGCGCCCGTTCGGTCACCTGTGCGGAGCGGGGGTCCAACAATGCCAGGGACAGCACGTAGGTCCCCGCCACCTTTCCCACCGCGCCGTTGACCAGCAGGTCCGTCTGGGAAATGCGGGAAATATCCGAGACGCAGTTCTGGTCCTGACACCCCAATTTGCTTTTCAGCGTTTCCACGCCAACAACTTCCCGCAGGTCATCCATGGTGACGGCGGTGTGACCGTCACGCCCATCCAGGTACTCGGCCACCAGCTGCGTGGCCTGCGCACCAACAGTTTTTTCCACACCGTCGGTGGCCAGGTCGGTCACCATCACGCGTTTGGCCGCGGCGGGCGGAGCGGCTGCTGGCGCCACCGTGGCCGGAGGTGCTGCAGCGGGGCTCTTTGGCGGTTCTGCCGCCAGCCCCATGGATGATGCAAAAAAAATCCCGAACGCGCCCCAACCCGCCCATGGCCCACGCATGTGTCTTCCTCCACCAGGAATCACAACCTTGGCACAACAATGCGCCAGGACGCCCGTTGTCGACGGTGATGCGCGCCACGCGGTGGATGTGCCGTATTGTGGGAGAACAGCACCAGGGGGCGCCGGAATTCAGCGGTGCTTGAGGGCCCTGGGTTCTTTCAACGCTGTTTCAATGCGCCGTCACGGCGGGAGCGTGAAGGAGAAGGACGCGCCGCGCGGGTTGGCCATGGGACCGGAAGCGTTCCAATACAACATGCTTGGGAGCTGGACGGGGCCCAGGTAGCCCTGCTCGGCGGGCAGGTGGTTGAGTTCCGGAAGCCCCGGAACCGCAAGCGTGTAGGACGTGGCACGCCGGGTGTTGGGGTCCGTCACGGCGCGGTAGCCGGCGTCACCGGCGGACTGCACCAGGGATTGGCCCGCGCGGTTGAGCCACTCCTGCCCCAGGGCAAAGCCCTGCTGCATGCCGGGCGTACCGTGGGTCTGAAGGTGGCGCTGGACGCTGGATGCCCAGGCGCGCGGCGTGCTGCTGCCCACCATGGCCCCACGTACGGTTTCACGCATGCGCGCGGGGTCGGTGATGGCCTGGCCACCGGCCACCCTGGAGTGGGGACCAAAGAGCTCCAACGCCAACAACAGCTCAGGCCTACGCGCGTTTGGAAATGCGGCCAGCACGTCCTGGGTGCGCTGCGCCTGCGCCGCGTTGGGCAGGACCACCGTCCCGTCACACTGCAGCCGGCCGCGCCCGTCCGGTCCTTCCATCACCAGCTGGTGCGGGTAGTCATTGCGGAAGCACTGGTCCTTGAACGTGTCCCCCACGCGGGAGAGGTCCATGCGAATGGCCAGCGAATCCCCAGCCCACGCGTCCTGCACGTCCACCACCAGTTTTCCGCCGCTGGCCACAAACGTTTGCACCTGGGACGGATTGGCGGGGTTGCGCACCTCCAGCGCCACGCCATCCAGCACGCCCGGCACCTCAAAGCGCAGCTTGCCGCCTTGTGGCTCCTGGGCAAAACCGCGCGCAATGGCGTTGTCCAACGCGGCCAGGCGCTGGTTCACGCCCGGCATGGTGCTCCCCAGGCCCAGCGCGGTGAAGTCCACCGGCACCGCCGTCCCCTTGGTGGTGGCGGTCATGAGCACCACGTTGGAGGACGTCCCCACCGACGAGAGATCCAAACTCAGCTGACCATTCTCATCCGCCGTGGCGTACACATTGGTGCGCACGCCGTCTTTCACCGCCTGCACAAACGTCCCCGGCGTCACCGCAAAATCACCGGACGTGCTGAGCACGTTGCCGTTGAGCGTGACGCGTGAGGTGTCCACCACGGGAGCGCGGTCCACCCGGGGAAACGCGGAATACGAGAACATGCGAACCGCGCGGCGGTCACTTTCGGTGCGGGTGCCCACCTGCTGGGTGACCGAGAGGATGTCACGCGCATCCTGGTCATCTCCCGGCGCCAGCGGCACGCTCACCAGCACCAGCCCGGCATGGGGCGCCGCGTTGAACTTTTGCGCCTCTTTGTTGAACGCATCCATGGTTGGGTATGCGCCGGACATACAACGCGGTCCGGTGGCATTACTGGTCATGGGTGCGGTGATTTCTTTGAGCAGCTTGGGCTTGCCGTCCACCAGCACGGAATTGTTGTACACGCGCACCGTGGAGCCGGGGACCGCCCACATTTGCACCAGTGCATTGGCGGCAAAATTGAGCGGGCGCGCGTCCGGCCCGGTGGTCTGGTTGCTTTGTGCCGTGGACGCAATGGCCGCGGCCGGCGGGACGGTCTTGGGACGCTCCACCGGCGGGTCAACTGGCGGCGTCACGGTGCCAGGGCCAGTGGTCCCACCCGCGCCGCCCGTCCAGGCGTTCCCGCCTGGTGGGGTGCCCGGTGTGGTGCCGGGCGTGGTGGTGCCAGGATCCACGGGCGTGCCGCCGCCGCCTTGGAGCGTTCCAAAAAATGCGAACGCCGGGTTGGTGCGTTGTGCCAGGGGGCCGCTGGGCGCGGGCGCATTGGCCTGGGGTGACGCCAGGAAATCCGCCAGCAGCTTGCGTGCACCGGGCTCCAGGGAGGCCTTGGCCAGGAGGTTCTCCAGGTCCTTGCGCTCCGTCTTGCTGATGGCGCCGCCGTCCCCCGCAGCAATGGCCACTGCTTTGATGCCGGCCAAGTTGATGGTGCCGTCCGGCTGCACCGCCTGCTTGAGCGCCGTGCGAATGCTTGCGTCACGCACCGAGGGAATCTTGACCATTGGGTTCTCCTGAGAATCAGAACGCGCGCATCTTCAGCAATGAAACGCGGACCCGTCAAATGCCCACGCCCGGTTTGCGCTGCCACAAAGGCCCGCCGTGGACCCTTGAAGCGGAGGGCCCCGTTGGGTTGGTGGAATCGGTACGGAGGATGATGCGCCCGCTTTGATCAGCCGGATTTGAGTCCGGTCAACAGTTCCCCAATGGACGTCCAGGAGCCCTGTTCCTGGTAGGACGCGGCAATGGACGCAAACTCAGCGTCGGGCACGGCCTGGTAGGCCGCCACCACCTCAGGATCAAACTGGGTCCCACCCGCCAGGGAGATGAGTTCCCGTGCGGCAGGGATGGCGCGTCCCACCCGGTGCGGCCGGTCTGACGTGATGGCGTCATGCGCGTCCACCACCGCAAAGATCCGCGCACCCAGGTCAATCCCCGTTCCGCTCAATCCGGTGGGATATCCCGTGCCATCCCAACGCTCATGGTGCTCCAGGACCACGCGGCGCGCGCCCTGCAAGATGGCAATGGTCTTGAGCAGCGCATCCCCCACCGCCGGGTGACGCTGCATGAGGTTCCACTCTTCCGGCGTCAGCGGCGCACGTTTGCGAAGCACGTGGTCCGGCACACCAATCTTCCCAATGTCATGCAACAGCGCGCCCGCGGTGACATTGGCCAGCGCCTCCCCTTCCAGCCCCAACTGCCGGCCCAGCCGCCGCGCGTACGCCGCCACCCGTCGGGAATGCGCCTGCGTCTCGGTGTCACGCCAATCCAATGCCGCCAACAACCCGCTGAGCAACTCGCTGGTGCGGCGCGTGACCTGCGCTTCCAAGGACAGGTTGATGCTCTCCAGCTCCTTGGTGCGCGCCTGCAACGCGCGCTGCAGAACCTCGCGCTCCAAGGCCATGCGCGCAAACGAACACGCACGGTCCAGCGTGGACAGCAGGTGCTGGTGGTTCAGCGGTTTTTCCACCACTTGGTAGACACCCACGCCGTTGACGGCGTGCATCACGCTGTCCACATCCACCTGCGCACTCATCAGGATGCGGGATGCGCTGGCGTGCGTGCGCGCCGCCACGGACAACACCTCAAGACCGCTCTCATGACCCAGGTGCAAATCCGTCAGGATGGCGTCCAACGGAACGCGGGACTCCAGGATGACCCGGGCCGCGGCGGGATCTTCGGCGTCCACCACGTCAAACCCATTGCGCTTGAGCAACGTGAGCAGGATGCGGCGCTGCGCGGCTTCATCCTCCACCAGCAACACGCGCATGGCCGCGTGCTCGGGCGTGGTGGAAAACATGGCGGATGGCGGAATGACGGACAGATCCATGGCAGACGCCCCCAGACGGCCGGCAGTCTTCCACGCCACGGCCCACTTTCACCACCGCCACCCCAGACCCACAAACGCCACCAACCGCAAAAACGGTGTGCGCGCCGCAGAGAACTCCGCCGCATACGCCGCGGTGCGCCCCTCCAACCACAGCCCACTGCGCAGCGGCACGCTCAACTGTGCGCTCAGGCTGCTCTGGCTCTCATCCCCCTCCTGCAAGGCCAGCCGTTCGCCCAGGCCCAGCCCCTCCGGCCAGCGCGTGGCCTGCACCTGTCCCTCAAACAACACGCGTATCCCGCCGGGCAACAACCCGCCCGCGGTGAGCCCCAACCGTCCCCGCAAGAACTGTTCGCCCCGGCTGGTGGACTGGTTCCCAATCAACCGCGCGCTCGCCCGCAGGTACAACACGCGCACGCTCTCCACGGTGAACTCACCAAACACACTGCCATCCATGCGGCGGGCCGGCGTGCGCAGCTGCCCCAACCAGTCTGACGTGGTCACCGGGCGGCCACGCGCATCAAACACGCGCGTCCCGTCGTCAATGGCCTGCGCACGCAACCCCAACGGAAAATACCGCCCATCCACCCCGGAGGTCAGCGTCAGCACTTCGGCGCCGGTGAGCTGCACCACCAATGCCGCAAACGTCCCGCCGCCCACGTTGGAAAAGCGCAGCAGGCTGTCCTTGGGGACCACCAGCTCTCCCTCCATCACGTTGGCCACGTCATCCACGCACCAACGGTCCCCGTCACACGTGGACACATTGCGCACCGGCCAGAACACAAACAGCCGCGGCCCCACGCCCCACAACAACGTCACCGGCCCCACCGGTCCCAGGCTCAGCCCCACGTCAAAAGAGGAGGTGGTGTAGCTGCGCGCTCCGGAGCGCTGGCGTCGGTCGCGCCCACCCAGCTCGGCAAAAAACCCCAGGTAGCGCCACGGGCGCGCATCCCAACGGAAACGCGTCTCACCCACCATGAGATCCTCGGTGTGTTGCTGCGCAAAGACCTTGGCGCCCCACTGGCCATCCACGGTGAGCCGGTGGATGCCCTCCTGGTGGCTCAACGCCACGCTGGCCTGGGACCGCCACAACACGTCTGGCTGGGGCACCTGCCCGCTGATCTCACGCCGGGCATTGCTGTCCGCTTCCGGCCCCGTCACCAGGCGCGCGGTCACCGTTGGCGGGTCCACCACCGCCAGCGCAAGCAAGAGCAACATGCCGGTTGCCAACACCGCCGCTTCAACCGCCTTCCCACTCCGGAAAACCAGCCCACCACACCTGGGCCTTTGCCAGAAGACCACCGCGCGCCCTATGCAACCACGCCCCGCCGGGCGGGGGCCAGTCCTCCGCCCTGCTGCACGGGTGAGCCGTCCCTCAGGACGGTGCCGCGGCAGGCTGACGGGGATGAAGGAGTGGTACCGCCATGGGGCTGTTTGATCTCTTCAAGGCTGATGACAAAAAGAAGATTGAAGGCCTGGTCAAGAAGGTGAAGGAACCCTACGCCCAGCCTGAGGTGCGCCAGGAAGCCATGGAGGCGCTGTTCAAGATGGGCACCCCGGAGGCCTACGCGGCGGCGCTCAAGCGCTTTTCCTACGTCTGCCAGTCGTTGCATTGGGACGGCGTGGAGAAGAAGTGGCTGCAGGATGAACTGGCGCGCGTGGGCCAACCCGCCCTGGCCAGCCTCAAGGACTTCATCCACACCGAAGACGCCGTCACCCTGGCGGTGCGCGCCCTGCAACGCATGCTGGATGAACAGGATGCCACCGCCACCCTGATTTCTGCGCTGCGCGCGCGTTCCCCGGAGGACTACCGCCGCACCCAGGCCAAACTGGAGCTCATTGATTGCCTGGGTGAGCAGAAGTCCAAGGAGCAGGTCTGGGACGCCATGGCCCCGTACCTGGAGGACCACTCGGACGACGTGCGCACCAAGGTGTTGGAGGTCATTGAGACCTGGAAGCTGGCCTCCGCCGCGCCCGCGGTGGCAAAACTCCTGGCCGATGACACGCTCTCCGCGCGCGTCCACCGTCAGGCTGCCCAGTGTTTGTGCGTGTTGGAAGCGCGCCTCAAGCCCGCCCCCACGCTCCCCCCTGCCGCCGCCGAGGATTACCTGGTGGATGGCGACGGGCAGGTGGTTCGCAAGAAGCGCTGACCGGGTCGCCGTCTATTCCAGCGCGTAACCCTGCTGGAACGCCTGCAACGCCGCATCACACTCCCCCTGCGTGCTCCAGTCATTGGTGATGAGCACGTGCCGCGTGAGCCCGCGGTGCGCAATAAAATAGGTCATGCGGCGCAGCGGAACATCCTGCCCCGCCGGTTCCTCCAGGTGCAGCACCACGGCAGCCATGCCTCCCAACGTTCCCGTGGTGGTCTGCTTCAACACCAGCCGCGGGGTGGCCTTGTTCAGGGCCTTGACGGTGGCATCCGCTGCGGTTTGCAGCGTGATGAACGCCGAAGTGGGCTCCAGTGCAATGGCCCCGTCGCACGGCAGTTCCTCGTCGGTGGCCTGCAGCAACGCCCAATCCGGCGCGGGGTCCTCCAGCGTCCACTCCATCGGGATGTTGGCGCGGACTCCGTAAGCCGTGCTGCGCCACACCAGGTGTTCCTCTCCAGGCGTCACGCTCTCCCCCGCATGGTCCATGACGTCGTAACTCGGCGCCACCAGGTCCATGACCCCCACCATCAGATACGAGCCCAACAACGCCACGCCGCCCAGCACCGGCATCATGGGGGGCACGCGGGACGGCGCCACCGACGCATGCAGCGCCACCAGCCCGGCGCGTTTCTCCAGCTGCTTCTGCCGCGCGCAGCGGTATCCATCCACCGCGGTGATGGCCATGAGCAGCTCACTTAACCATCCCAGCAGCTGGGACTCCATTCCGTCAGGCGCCTGGCGCAGCGCACTGTTGAGCACGCCCACCGCCACAAACGCCGTCCACCCGCGTTTGCTTTCACCGGCGTAGAAATACCCAAATCCCCGCGTGAGCAGGTTGAGCACCGCCGCCGCGCGCGGGTTGGGTCCCACGTTGGGGTCCCACCCGGCGTTGATCTCCCGCGCGGTGAAATAGGCGTCCACGCTGGCAAAGGCCCACAACCCCACCACCACGCGCAGCGCCACGCCAAACAGCATGGAGCCTTGGCCGCCTTCGGCCAGCAGGGGTTGTGCAAACACCGCCGCCGACCATCCCGCCACCACAAACAGCAGCGTCAACACTCCAGCTTTGTAACGGCGTGCGTAGAGCTGCCCCGCACCGGGCAGCGCCAGGGACAATCCCCACGCCAGCCCCGGGGACAAGCGCCCCTTCTCCAGCAACGCAGACCCACCCACCGGCAATTGCGGAACATGCTGACCCATGTGGTGCTCCTCGTTTTAGGCTTTTCTTAAAGCCGCTGTTGGCCCAGCCGCGCCGCAGGTTGCTTCGGCGCAATCTTGCTAGTGGAGGAGCAAACTAGGTCAAGGAGGAATCGGTTGGGTCCGCCACTCGCATGACTCCCCGTACCGCCACGACCCATCCCGACCGCAAAAGACCTCATCCGGATGACCGTGGCCATGAATCCGCTGTTTCTCATGGCTGCAGTGGTGCTCGCGGTGAACTTCAGGGGTTTCCACTGCAGGCCACGCGTTCGTTGTTGTCCCGCATGTGACGCTCCCCACACACCCGCCACGGAGGAGCAGGACATCTGCCGCCGGTGGGCCACGGGACCGACGCGCTAACCACTTGAAAAGACTCACAGAACGGTTCTGTACGCGTTCTGGGAATCCCCAGACGCCACTGGACCCGTTCCAGACCCGTCCGGGGGTTCCCCAAACCCCGCCTGAGTGGTTCAAATCCCGTTTGGCAGTCCGCCAGACCGGTTTTGACGCGTTCAGAACGCGTCTGGGGAATCCCCAAACCGGTTTTGAACGCTTCCGGTCCTACCTTGGCGCACCTTTGCCGCCAGCCGACTGTTCAAGGCGGTCAGTGGGCCTGACGCAGAAAGCACCCCCACGCAAAACCCAGCAACGCGGCCACGCGCCGGGGCGCTCCAATGGCCACGCCCCCACGGACGCCCCGGACCACCAGACTGCGCGGTTTTCCTTCAGGCAGACGCTGGACCAGCGCGAACGGCGTATCACCCACAAAAGCCACTTCTTCGCCCGGATACCCGGCCACGCGGCGCAGGGTCACCAGGATTTCCGTGTGTTCCGTGAGAATGAAGACCGTGCGCAAGATTGAACCCCCTGGAAAACGCGGCACCGCTTGAAAGGACACGCACCCGCGCAGCGGCTACAGACCGTCACCTTCGGGGCCACTGGTGTTGGCCACCTCTTCCGTCTGGCCCGCCCGCCGGGCACTTGGACGCACCCGCGCCGCAAGGCCTTCCTCGCCGCCGGACGCCAAAAGCACACTGGTGAGGTTGGCAACCGCGCGGAATACCGTGGTGAATTCCGCCAGCGCACGGTCCCGCTTCTGCAGGGTCTCCTGGTTCTCCTTGGTTTCACGGTTGATTGCCTCCATGGCGGCACCCATACGCCGCGCTTTCTGTTCCAAGCGTGTGGCCAGCTCCGCGGCCGGCAGCACGTACCCAGGAAGCAGTGACGCGGGCAACGCCTCTCTGCGCAGGCCCGCCACCACCACCCCCGCCAACCGCTGCATTTCCGAAGGGTCCTCTGGACTCCCGCCCGTCATTCCAATACGCGCCAGGTAATCGGTCCCCGCCGCCGCCTCCACAGTTGGCCGGAGGCGGACCAGTTCCTCCCGCAGAGAAACGCGGGCATCATCCCGCTCCTTCCGTACCGGAATGTCGTCAGACAGTTCAATGATATGCGCAGTTTCGGCGCCCAGGAGCTTGTCCTTGGACGCCTTGAGTGAGGTTGCCCCCGCTTGAAGCAGAACCACCGCCGCGTCCCCCGCGCCGGCTCCCAGAACTTTGGTCAATGCCTCACGCACGGTGTTGGCGTGGGTTGTGGCGGCGGCAACCACCGCGTCAGCGGACCGAACGCTCAACGTCACTGCCCTGGACAAATCAGCCATTGTCATCCCCTGTGATCTTCCCGGCCCGGATGGCCGGGGATGCCGCTTGAATACCAAAAGACACTGGCCAGCCCAACCCGCTCGCCCATTGACTCGTGCCACGGGGGTTCATTCGCCTGCAGAAACACCTCGCGACGGCTGCGCCGGTCAGCGCTGGGCAAAACATTTTGGTCTTACGCTCTGGCTCATCACGCAACCAGGTTGTCATGGGGCTGGCACCCTGCCGGCAATGGGTTCCTTCTCGGGAGACCAAAGTGCGAAAACATCACGGGGGCGAACTGCGCCGCATTGGCGTTTCGTTCAGTCAAGACGGCTCAGACAGAATTGGTGGTATTCTGGTAGACGCGTGCTGTGGGGTGGGCTACGTTGGTTCACGCGTCCCTCCCGTTGTTGTCGCGTCAATCCCTGGATTTCATCAACGGACCCGCAGAAGGAGTTTGAGAAAATGCCACTCTCCACTCTTCAGTCTCGACTCTGGCTAGTTTTCTTCACCGCGGCATGCGTGGCGTGCTCAAGCACCGAGGCTGATCAGGTAGCCTCGCGTTCGCCAGTCCACACAGCGGACATGCAGGCGCTCCAAGCCCAAGCCCAAGAGCCAGAGCCCGAGTTTAGCCTCCAGCTTGTTGACAATGGGAATGGCTTTGTGGAGGAACAAGCCGCGCCTACGGAGCGCGGGTTCATTCCATCAACAGCTCAACGGCCCAGGGCTCCGTCCCCGCTGGACGACGCGACTGACACAGGCGTCTATGACGGCAAGCGGGCCGTTGAGCAAAAGATTGCGGCCGCGGACTCCTCCCAGCTTCTTGACCTCATCTTTGTTCTCAACGCACCCCAGTTTCCCTGGCGCGAATTGCGGAATCCCGCTGCGACCGTAGAATCCCGAGAGTGGTTCTTCAGCCTCCGCGCCCAACAGACCGAGTCCATCACCGCCGAGTTTGGAAAGGCACTCATGAGGATTGGCGTCCATGAGTTTGGCGTGGACCCTTTCACGCCGACCGTGCAGGCCATGATGACCAAGGAGCAGGCGCTCAAGGCCATTGCGGAGCTCCAGTTTGCGAGCGTGGACCTGAACTCCAGGGAGGGCAGCCATTCAGGCTACGACGGCCTGGACAACCGCGAAGGGATGAGGACCGTGGATTTCATGAACGCGGGCTACAAAGGCGGCACGGGAAACTACTACGTTGGCAGTTCTCCGGTCCGCATCGGGATCCTGGAGTCGGGGACGCCGGACCGTTCTTCTAGCTGCAACGAAGAAAACTGGTTCTTTCCCAACCACCCGGGTTTCAAGTCGACACTTGGGCTCTCCCGGGTGAAGCGATACCTGAACTGCGTGGGGTCAACCTGTTCACCAGCGGTTCCGCCATCCTATTGCGGGACAACGCATGGCCAGCGGGTTGCGAAGATTGCGGTGGGCAGCATTGAGGATGGACAAGATCCGCTGTTTCCCGGGTCCAACACCCTGGATCAGAAGTACCGGAGCGGCATGGCGCCGCGGGCATCCATCTACTTGTATCGAGCCCAAGGAACGACTTGTGCGGAAATTGCCGCGGCCATCAATGATGCTTCCATACAAGGCGTGGATGTTCTCAATCATTCGTACCGGGTGTCTTGCGACAGCGCCCCGGACCAGTGCATGCAGAACTGCAATTGTGGCGGCGTGAATACGGCTATTCGCAACTCCACGGAAGCTGGGATGCTCCATGTGGCTGCCGTGGGGAACTACCCTTGGTGGAATCCAAACACTGGTGTCCTCCTCCAGGCCGACCCCGGCTCCGCCGGTGCCTGCAACGTTGGGTATCCTGCGCAGAACCGAGACACTCTCGCAGTCGGAGGGGTGGGTGATGTGGACACTCCCACCTATGACACCGTTGGTGTTGGTAGCATCAGCCGTCGTGGGGGAAAGGCGGTGAAGATCAACGGTGCAACAGTGGCGGACGCCTATTCTCTGGTTGACTTGGTCGCTCCATACAACATCGCCCTTTACTACACGGATGACGGCTATGACACCTACAACCGGTCGGGCACCTCCTACGCGGCGCCGGCGGTGGCGGGCGCGGCTGGAATCATGAGAACTGCGTTCCGCAGTTTGGGATACACGGGCATCAATGCCAGACTCCTGCATGCCACCATGATGGTTATGGGGGATGGCTTTGCGGGTGACCTGGGCGTGAAGACCAACGCGGATTTTGATGAACGCAGTGGTGCCGGGCGCGTTCACATGCATTACCCCGCTGCGCCAAGCATGGTCAGCCCAAGCGCGCTGACTCTTCGTACGTTCAATATATCTCAGGGTGGGACGGTTTCATTCAATGTTGCCAACGGAGCGCAACTGCCAGCTGTGGACTGGAAGCTGGCAATGACCTGGATTGACAACGACGAGACCAACGCGTCGGACATCACGGTGAGGGCCTGGGCTACGTGCCAAAATGGTGTACCGCTCAACCCACAGGTCGACATCGGAGCTGACTGGTCATATGACGTCAGGAAACGCATTCGCGTTTCCTCTGCCTCAACATCCGGCAGGTGTGTGAGGTACGAAGTAACCGCCTGGCATATTCCCAGCCTTGGCACACGTTCTGTCACCATCGCCGAGTACTACCACAGTGGCGCGCCAAGCGATCACTGAGTCTGGAGGATTGACCATGCGCTATTCCACGTTGTTTCTTGTTTGTTCAGCGCTGCAGGCGGGGGGCTGTGTCCAGAAGGAACCCCAGCCTGACGCGCAGCCAGAAACCCAGGTTGTGACAACGCCAACGCCGGAAGAGGAACAGGCTCTGCGTGCGTCGGATTCTCCATGTATTCCATCTCGCACCGGGTGCTCGGACCCAAGCGGTGAGACGGTTTGTTGTCCAGTGCTGGGTGGCCGCGCCTCGGTTGACGAAGGCTGCTGGCGCGCCGGAGGCTTGAACGGCGTCATCGCTTGCAATTCGGCCGGCCCGGTTGCGCCTGGAACAACGTGCGCGTACCTCGGGGACAGCGGCCGAATGGAGGAAACTGACGCGACCGGCCAGGTGGTGGCCCATTGGCAAATAGAGGGGTGGAACGAACGACTCCGGTCAGTCTACCGACTGAGGGATCGGGTGGCAGACGAGGATCCCACATTGAGCTACCCGCAATGCCCATGATGGACGGTGCGCGGCTGCGGTGTTCCCCGTTGTTTCTTGTTTGTACTGCGCTGCAGGCCGCGGGCTGCGCCCAGAAGGAACCGCAGCCTGTCGCGCAGCCAGCAACCCAGGTTGTGACAACGCCAACGCCGGAAGAGGAACAAGCTCTGCGTGCGTCGGACCATCCATGTATTCCATCCCGCACCGGGTGCGCGGACCCAAGCGGGGAGACCGTTTGTTGTCCCGTGCTGGGTAGCCGGGCATCGGTTGACGAGGGCTGCTGGCGCGGAGGAGGCGTAAACGGCGTCATCGCTTGCTATTCGGCTGGTCCGGTGGCGCCTGACATGACGTGTGGGTAC
>Ga0154020_10000143_pt1 | contig 80469 bp, 67 predicted proteins | sample Klosneuvirus_201_FD_109709 | JGI IMG/M metagenome (GOLD analysis project Ga0154020, IMG submission 109709) | Active sludge microbial communities from wastewater, Klosterneuburg, Austria - Klosneuvirus_20160825_MG | ecosystem: Engineered > WWTP > Aerobic digester > Activated sludge | place...
AAGCAGTGCGATCACTTGAGTCTGCGCGTTGCTGCTGACATTGCGCAGCAGGACACGGATTTGATCTCAAAGAATGTTCTGCTAAAGCTTTTTCATGAGCGCAAGATGCTTGAACAGTGGATGGATCAGGGTAAGGTAGGTCCGGTTGTCATCGAATGGGTCTCTTTGGATCATTTGGAGCGCAACGAACGGACGGGCAAGCTACGGCGTATAATTGATCGCCGATTGAAATGATACCTGTGAACATTTTGAGGCATTATTGAACAGGTCAAAGTACCATGTTGTTGCGGCTTTTTTATTGCTCTTGGCCGTCATTTCCGGATGCGGCACGCTGGCAAGTCGTTCGCAGATTCTTTCCATCGATTCAAATCCGCGTGGTGTGGAGTTCTCCGGAGCCGGTGAAATCGGTAAAGGCAGAACGCCACAATTCGTGAAGGTCACACGGAGTTCTGAATTGCGATTTTGGCACAACCGAACGTCAGAAACATTGGCGCGATGTAACGTTCGATGGGCCGGAAGTCTTGCCGGCAACGCGCTGGGTGGATACGCATTAGGTATTTTCGGCGGAGTTGCTCCATTCGTTCAGGGCAGTGCCGCTTTTTCTGGGGTTTTAGCGGATCATTTTTTGGGTGGCCTGTACACCTGTCCTGATCATATCGAACTCTCCACGAGCGTCTCTGCAATTGTGGATAGCAGCTCAAGTTCAAAAGATCATCCTGTCTATTGTCGGCGTTTTTTAGTGGTTCCGGTTGGTCACAGCAATTCGTGGGCCGCTGCCAGGATACGGGAGTTTTGGCATGAACACGCGCGTCAAAGGCTTCAGGGATGTGACCAATTGATACACACATCTGACGCTCAGAAATTGTGGGATGTCCTGGACTATGACAATCTGAACCCGCCAAATTTGAGGCACGGTGGCGATTTCGACAAATTGCATCGAATTGGATTTGAAACGGGGGCAACCCATGCGGTTGTGCTTAGGTACAGCGAGCGCCCGGATGGGGTTCGCATTCTTCCCCAGGTCTATGACCTTCATCGGCGAGTACCTTCATCCAGAATTTCTGCAGACTCCGAGGTGGTGGGCCCACTGGAAGCGGCAATCGAAATGCCGGACACGAAGGTGGCTGCAGCTGACCAACGCTGGGTGGCGTCGTGGTTTGCTAATCATGCCCCCAACTCGGTTGAGTTTAGCCCTGCACGATATACAACACTAAACAACCGGCTTCAGACTCAGGGTGCAGTGATTCAGCGGTCCCTCCGGCGGCGGGAGCGTTTTCCAACCTACGTGAGCTCGTGGCAATTGACCTCAGCGCCCTCGCCGGCAGTGTACCCCAAATGGGGTGTTGAGTTCGGTTTGAGGCCATCAGTTGCGACCTCCTATTTTTACAACGAATATGTTTTTTCACCGGAAGAATTTCCTGGGCGATTTTCGTCTTATTCCATAGAAACCGGCTATGCGGCCTTTGTAGCAAAAGCGGTTGCAACGGCGTTTACTCCTGTCGGAAGTATCACGGCATTTATGGGAGCCGGACCTGTGGCAGGTGTGTTGCGGGAGGATGAAGGGAATTGGCGCGGATTCACCGCAACAGCCGGTGCCGTTGGTTTTGAATACAATCTGCCTGTCTCTGATCGCTGGTATGTTCATGGCCGCGCGGAAGGCTACGCTTTGCGGTCGAAGATCACCAGAGGTGATGTTTTTGACCTGAATGGCTGGACGACCCTATCCGCCGGTTTTGGCTATTTTTTGCCCGAGCTACGGCGAGGTTTTTCACGGTGGTTTCTTTAGAAGTCATTTCATAACCGCCAAGTCGCCATTAATTACACCGCGGAGGACGCGGAGATCGCGAAGAATTTTTAAAAGAATGCCTTTTGGGCCTACCAAAACCTATCCCTTAGCGAACTTCGCGACCTCAGCGGTTCAAAGGCTTCGTGCCTTTGCGGTTGTGAAATGACTTCTAGTCAACGCCGTGGTTTTTTGGCAATGCCGCAGGATCCTCCGGGGCTTGACCGACAGTCGTGAACGTAAAAAACCCCGCCATCCGGCTTCGAAAAAGTGGCAGGATCATAGACAATCGTTGCTTCGGGCACGGTCAGAATGCCGTTTACTGCTGGAAGAACACTGGTACGGTAGTAAGAAGCCAGTTCCGGTGAGAATTCTTTTTCGACTGCCGTCAGTAACTCAGTAATCCCCGCGCCGGAGGTGTTTAGGAATTCGTACCAGTAGGACAGCCACGCACCATAGTTCGGAAATACATGGGTAGCGCGGTCTTCCTGAATAAAACGACTGATAAACCAGGAATCATCGTCGCCTGGAATGGTGCCGGCTTTGAGCACAGCCTGGCTGACAATAGCCCACGCCTGTCTGAAGCTGACCTTAATGCCGTAAACGTCAATGCGCTCCCTCTCCGCTAAAAACGCGTTGAATTCCTTAAGGTGGGCTGTGGAGGCCGCTTCCATCAGAAGTTTTATGAAGAGATACTTTGCCCCTGCATTGGTATAGCAGGAGATGAGCCCTTCACCGACGATGCCATTAAAAGAAAACGGAAAAAACCAGTCTGCTAATTTGTCGACGATATCCCGGCAAGTGGGGTCGGCTTCGATTTTTTGCCATCGGATCTCAAAGCCATGGGTTTTAACAGCCTCACGTTGTTGTTGATCTTTTAATGACAGACTGGCGAGCGATTTATAGTTTGAGAACTCACGGGATACTGGAGCCGTCCGGGAAGCGGTGTTTTTCAAGGTATCTGAGAGACCTGAAGTTGAAAAAAAAGTGATGCCGACGAATAAGAAAAAAACATGTTTAAACATGTGAATCTCCCGTGTGACACTTCAGGGATCGATAGGGGATTGTAACACGGAACGATTGTTTAGGGTGTCTATGAGGTTTTCGTGATGGGGGCGGTGAGGATTCGCATGATTTCAAGGGCAATCTCGTAAAACACATTGGAGCGGTCGCCATTGGAATAAGTCCAGAAGAAACCAAAAGCTGCACGCAGGATATTTTGGTCAAGAGGTTCTGTGTCGTGCAGGTCGCCGGTAATTGCGCCCGGCCAGATGCTGTGAAGGGTTCGGATACCAGACTGTTCCCTGAGAAACTGGTTCAATACCAGATCCTGCCGGATAGAGAGACTCACGAAAGGAACCTCGCGCCCATCGACCCCGTCGGTGCCCAGTTTAAAGGGGATATCGGTGTCTGTTCGCAGATCTATCGGCAGATCCGCGGCGGAGGTCAGCCCGTTTAATTGCATGTAGCGCGTCGCGGCGCCATACCGCATGGGAAATATGATGCTTTTGATGAAGTCAAACGCCATCGTGTCTTCGAAATAGAATTCAACACCCAGCCTTGTGCCTGTGCTGGCATTGCGCCCGACGCGCAATTTGTAAGAGGAATTCAGGTAATGTAACGTGAGGTGGCGAATATCCTTGCTGCCATCTCCCGTACCAGTGAACTTTTCGATATTTTTCTGAGACTGAGGATTGATTTCGACGGCGCATCCACCAAAGCCGATTTCGAGAAGGTGTCCGATTTTGACTCCATCAACGGACACCCACGCCAGGCTTGGGTTTCCCAGCAGGTAACGCGGATGCAAGCGCTGCACCTGGTGACGGACGGTCATCGTATTCTCCTTGTTTTTACTCATCGGATTTTCACTAGGTAATCTTGAGGAGAAAAACGGGACCAAGTGGGTAAATTGGCAATTTCGAAAAAATCCGCTATTTTCAGTTAGGAAGCGCGTCATAAGTCGCATAAAAGGCAGCTTTTAAACGCGCCACCGCCTTTTTTTTTGCTTCGCTTCCCTGTGGGGAGAACAACCACCCCACGAGATTTGCAAGCAGCAGAACTCCGCGATAAATCAGGGCATCGACCGGACCGTTGTGTTTTTCGTAAAAACGGATCATGCCGACCTGTCGCATGGCTTCCGCTCTTTCGCTGATTTTCGCTGTGCTGGCTCCTCCATGGTGAAGTATTTCGCCACCCGGGACAAAAAACACTTTCCAGCCTTTGGCGGTGATGCGCTTACAGAGGTCTAATTCCTCGCCGTACATGACAAACCGCTCGTCAAACAACTGTTGACCATCGGCCAGAATTTGCTCAATGGCACGCCTTCTCAGCAGCATAAAAGCACCCATCACCCAATCAACTTCATGGATCGTTTTGAAGTCAAAAAGAGGTGTGAGGCCTTTCACCGGCATCAGGGGGAAACCCAGAATCCCCGCGATGGACCTGACACTATGAACGTACCCGCGCCTGGACAAAAACCCGAGAGCGTTTTGAATAGTCATTGTGCGAAGGGAGGGAAAGAGGCCGCAGCTTTCCTGTAGTTTGCCGTCGACCTCGGTCTGACGAACTCCTACAACAGCAGTAGTGGGATTGGCTTCTAAAAACTTAGTGACTGTGCTGAGCGTATTCGGCTTTAGCTCCGTGTCAGGATTAAGGAGCAGCACGTATTCCCCGCTACACCGGGAATAGCCGAGATTATTGCCGCCGCCAAACCCAAGATTTTCTGCGCTTGCAATGAGTCTTGCGAATGGAAAGTCTTTGGCCACCATCTCGGCGCTTCCATCCGCTGAGGCATTGTCCACGACGATGGTTTCGCACATATCCGGAAGCTCCGAATCGGTCGCCTCCATCACAGTGCTGAGGCACGCCCGCAGCAGGTCTGCGGTATTCCAATTGATAATGATGATGGAAAGTTTCAAGCCCGAGCCTCGAGGTTCCTGCTGAGTGTGATTCTGATTTAGATCAGGTTGATAGTCGGAGGGAGTGGCTGGAGAAGCAAGTGCATTTTAAGGGGGGGCCCCTCTGCGTCGGCAGAGGGGTTGGGGGAAGGGAAGTCTTAGGTCCTACTCCTCGATTGAAAACACGCGATTCAATGAGGTGCCGTTCATGCTGCGGACATGGAGCAGATAGCGTCCTTCTTTGAGAACAGGCAGATCGACCGCGGTTCCTTTGAAGGGCATCAGCACCTGTGCACAGGCTGGACCATCGACCATCTTCACTATTGGCAATACTTCAACCACATCGGGGGATCGGTGTATGAGCTCGGTGCGATCCCAGCGCATGCAGGTGTTAGTGTAAACGCCTTCGATCACGATCACGCGGCGATTCTGCGCCGGAATGTCGGACACGTAGGCATTATCCACGGAGGCATAAAGCTCGTCATCGGGGCCGGCGCTGGTGGATTCGGCGACCGTTAGAGTCTTCTCAATGTCCGATCCAGCCACCTTAACCTTGTAACTTCCCATAGGCAGGATCCCTACTTCAAACACGGTCGAATAAGGTACCACCACCTGGAGGCATGGCCCCGGTGCAATGCGTGCTTTGGGGGTTACCGTGATCTCCCGGTTTTGCTGGTCGACGATAAGCTCGCCTTTGACACTGGAGTAGCACGCATTTGGTAAGATTCCGGCCACCACCACTTCTGATGTGTCGTTGTCGTCAAATCCGGTGGGGATGAACAGATGCTCCGCCGCCACCGCGACGACGGGTTGATCCTGACCATCTGCCAGCGCAACGGTCGCGGAAAATCCCGCCAAGGCCGCCATGACTGCTAAAGAGACGCTCCTGAGGGTCACTTCGCTGATTGAATTTTTGCCTGCTGCTTTCATCACTCACTCCTTGAGTTACACGTAGGTTTCGTTGTTGCTTCGGGAATTCCGGGTCGTACTGACAGACAAGCATTTTGCGTGCCAAAATTCTTAAGGCAGAAGGCGATATCCATGAATCCCTTGTGGCTGATGGTCTTCCGAGGATAAAAAAAACACCCAATGTAACCTCCTCTGTCTCCGGTCGTCTCTTCACTGCTTGTTAGGGCCTTAAAGAGGAGCAAATCCAGCGGACCAGGCGGCAATCTGCGTCAGATTTCACATGCAAAAAAAAGCGGCACCTTGTAAACAAGAGTGAGAATGAGTCCAACTAGTCTAAATAGGAGTCCGGCCATGTCCCGTTTCGTTCATGTGCTTTCAATTTTTTTGAGTTGGGTGTTCTTTGGCGGCGTGATGGTAACGACCGGTGCATACGCGGGGGAGTGTGAAAACCGTGCCAGTGCTGCGGCCCAGCGCGCCTACACCGAGACTTATAATCGGGTACTCGATGCCTGTCTCAACGGCGGCGGCGAGTGCCGCGTTGATGCCGATTGTGCCTTTGGGTTTCAGTGTGTTTCCGGCCGGTGTGTGACTCGTCCGACCAGTTGTATTCGTAACTGTGTTGAACGCTATGCCAACGGGGACTGTCGGAAGTTTGGTGTGGATTTTTGCGGGTTCGATCCGGTATGCACCAAAAAATGCCAGGAGCGGTATTCCAGTGGCGATTGCCGCCAGTATTCTCAGGATTTTTGTGGGGAAAAGCCGGCCAGCTGCGTTGCGCGGTGCACCGAACGCTATTCGAATGGCGACTGCCGCACCTATGGGGCCGACTACTGCGGTCCAGTCCCGGCCTGCACACCCTATTGTGTAGAGCGCTATCCAAACGGCGAATGTCGCACCTGGGGACCTGACCGTTGCACCGGAGGCGTTGGCGAATATTAAAGCAGGGATTGGCCGCGAGGTGGCTGGACCTACTTTTTTTGCGGCTTCGCGCTGTCGGATCTGTTGATGGGCAGCGCTGGGTTTTCCTTTGGCGCTGTCTGTAAAAATTCACGCCAGAGATCGTGAAGTTTACCAACGGTATTATGAAACTCACTGTATAAGTCCACAGACGGCGCCTCGGACTTTTTCCTAAGTGCCTGGGGATCGGCGTTGTCCGGCGCTATGCCGGGTTCCCGGGTAGATTTCACGCAGTGCTCCTGCATCTTCCTGATCGTTACCAACTTCGCTTTCGACTCGTAATATCCGATATAAGATTCAAAAATCCTGCCATCTCCTGTTGCAAATATATATCAATAAAAACAGATAGTTATATGGTTGCTGTGTCTGAACATTGTCAACCCGGTAGCCGCTTTGTCACCTTTGCAGCCACCAGTAATGGTAGAATTTGTTCAGGACTTTTGGAGAATCTTCATGGAAACATGTCCCTGGTCAGACTGGGCTCCGGCCACAATTCAATTTTGTGAGCGGCGTCTTTGTGCCTGGGTTACCGAGCCTTCGAACACCTGGTCTAATCTTTTTTTCATGATCGCCGGACTTTTTATCTGGCGCGCCGCGCGAAAGGCGGGCCGTGCAGATCTGCTCATCGTTGGCGGCAGTGCGGTGTTTCTTGGAATCGCATCTGGGCTTTTCCACGCCAGCGGTACGTTTTTTTTCGAGTTTTTTGATTTGACCGGCATGTTTCTCATCAGTGCGATGATGGTCACGCTGAACGCCCGGCGCTGGTTAGGTCTGGGGACCGTAGCGGTTTTTTCCCTGTTTCTAAGCCTTACTCTCTCGGCTATGGGCATGATGGTGGCGTGGCGTTGGGCCGGGATCCCTGTTTTCGGGACCCATCTGGCCATGTCATTGACCATTGAGGTCATCGTTCACTTGCGCGGTGACCGTGTCTCATACCGATCTATGGTTTTCATGATCGCATCGTTTGCGATGGCCTTTGGTATCTGGATCGGGGATGTAAGTGGAACCTTGTGCAATCCTGACAACCATTTCGTTACCGGACACGCAGTGTGGCATACACTTAACGCACTGGCCATTTGGTTTCTCTACCGCTTTTATGTTCAGTTCGAAGACATTCGACCTTCAGTCACAACGGATGGGAGGCGTGCATGATTCATCCGTTTGTCACCTATTACCTTCAGGCACTGGTCCTATACGGGGTCTTACTTCTTGGAGGCGGCGGCATCGTGCAATGGCGACGCGGTAAAAAACGCAGTGCTGTGACTCTTTTCTCACTGAGCTCGGCTCTTGTCCTCGCATTCATAGGCGCGGGTATTCTGCGGCATGGTATTTAGATAGGCCCCGGCATGTTCCAAATATGCTGAAGCTTCCTCCATGGCAGCGGCAATAGGGAGTCTTCGCTGGCCCAGAGTGAAATCCAGAGTTGCGACCCGGCTCGACCATTCGTCTATCATCGGAGCAAGTAACAGAATGTCCTTGGCGCTACCTGCGGCAAGTTCCGGCAAGTCGCATTTCAGCGTCTCACGCAGCCGGCCGCATAGGACGAGTTCTGCCTCGCCGGATTTGTTTCGGCGAGAGCTAAAGGAAAAAAGCCGGCATAGAGTCGGGCGTGTAGCATAAACACCGCAAGACCCGCCCTGATAAAAAGGACACGAGCTGCCGCTGGTTTTTGTGCTCTTGCTTATCGGCGGCAGTCTTCTTAAATCCCACGCGGTAGGGATGCAATCCAGCACAGAAACTTCAATGTCGGGGTATTCGCAGCAAGTTCCGCACCCACTAGGGCAGGAATAACGCGCCTCACTGGCGTATTTGGCAATTTTCTCATCCAGTTCGCCCCAGATACGCCTGATTTGAGTATTCAAATTTAAGAGGTGATGGAAATGGTCCATGCCGGATTCTAACAAAAAGCATTCGCTCAGCCAAATGTGACGGACCTAAGTCATGGAGTAAAAGTTCGCAGCCGCTCATCGGAACAAGCCAGAAATACTTTTGTTGTCGTGAGGGCGACGTCACGGACCGAACACCCCGGACTGAAAATCCGCCAGGTTACACCACCATCAATTGAATACGCTGTTTGCTGCGCGGAATTCTCTTTTAGTGCGGCAACGACCACCAGGTCCGGGTTGTGGTGGGCATGTTTCATGATGTAAGAGCTTCCGGAACCCAGTCCACCGCCAGAGTTCTTGCTGGTGAATGTGGTTCCATTAGTCGACACATCTACTTTTCCTGTACCGGATAGGACTCTTAATTCATAGGTGCCAGCTCCCGTTTTAGCAACGTCGAGTCCCGCTGGGTTGCTGAAATTCAGAGACGAGTTGATGCTGGTATTTGTCCCGGCAGAGTAATCAAACTTCCAGAGCGTTCCGGTATTGGTGTCGATGTAGAACATTTCGTTGGAGTTCCATGGACTCACGTGTCCTTCCTGGTTGGGATACCAGACGAACCAACCCGAAGGCGTATTTTCGATTTCTTTGTGGGCGACTGTCGCAAAAGTATCCGTAGTCCGGCTGGCGCGCCCCCAGCCAAGAAACATGGCGATACCCGGATCAGCCGCAGAGACCCCCGCGACCGAAGCCCAACTATACCACCCGGCTGAGCTACTCTCTTGTGTCGTCACGTTTGCAAAACTGTCGGTTGTTGCGTAGATCTTGTTGCTATAGGTACTGTTATAATTTTCGCTATGCAAATAGGCTTGCCCCAGGTTGGCAGGCTTTAGTAACAAACGGCCACTCTTTATAAAGTCATTTGATATCAAATTGATGGACTTGGCTGTCCAGGTGTTTCCTTCGTCGGTAGATTTTTTGATCAGCCCCTGATCATAGATGTAGATCGTGTTTCCGGATGCAGCGACGGTGGGCGTTCGCGGACTGTGTGTCGCTTTTGTGAACGTAATTTCACTGAATGTTGATCCACTGTTCAGGCTCAAAAAGAGACGAGAATCGCTGATCACCGCCATCGTGGTGCCATTGATTTTTACGTCAGGGTCACTATTTTTCGCTAGTGTCCCGAAGTCGTAGAAGTCCGTCCAGGTGGGGGTCGCCGTTGTGAAGTTCGTTGACTTCTGGATTTTTACGGTCTGCAGCGACGGCGCGAACCGATAGGCGTTACCAGCGCTATCAAACTCCGCAAGGATATGGTCATTGCTGGAGATCCAGGTGACGCCACCGTCTGTCGAATATTGTCCCGCCGTAGACATCGCAACAAAGCCCTGGGTTTGCGGGCTCATAAGGATATCGGGTGGGAAAGCGCCTGAGATGCTGTTGTTCAGATTCGTTTCGCCATTCAACGTGAACCCATTGATTGTATCCGGAGTCGAATTCCCAAGGGCCATCAAAATGCGCGCATTGTCAAAAGGATCCCTGACCATCGAGTGAAAAAGTGCTTTGTTTGAATTGATTTTTGTCCAGGTAGTTCCGCTGTCGTCAGAGTAGGAGTAATCGTAATAATTCATGGAGTAGACCCGGCCCGTCGCATTGAAAGCGAAAAAGCCATTGTTTTTGTAGGTGGCCCATACGCTGCGGGCCATCGTCGGACAAGCGGCACCGTCTACAGCTGCAATTTTGTCCACGGTCGTGTGCGCGGCGATATACGCAGTCGCGTCAGCGCCGGGGGATACCATGATATTTCCATAATACTCGTCTTCGCTGTTTGAGCGGCTTTGGCACATCGTTGTCCAGTTCGACCCGCCATCAGTCGACCGCTTGACCATGCCTCCCCAGTGCACAACATAAATCGTATTGGGGCTGCCCGGTGCCAAACCGACGTTTTTGATAGGGTTCTGAAAGGTGCCAGTAAACGTCACAATCTGAGGCACTACCGGGACTGCTACGTTGAAGGAAATCGTCGCAGAAGATGAGCTGCCATTGGCCCCCGAGCCTGTCACCGTGTAAGTTGTCAACGCCTGGGCCGTGGTGGGGGTTCCGTTGATCCTGCAAGTGCTGCTGGATTTCGAAAGATTCAAACCTTGCGGTAAAGCAGGGGAAACGGAGCAGGAGGTTACCGCGCCTCCACCGTTATCAAAATAAATGTTAGTGATCGCGAGTCCGGTCGCGAGGCTGAATGTTCCCATGTTGCTGAGCAACGGTGGCGAGTTTTGCGACACTGCGATTGGAACCGTGGCATACCCGGTGGTGCCGTCACTTCCAGTTGCAGACACTTTGTATGTTTGCAATGACGTTACGGTCGTCGGCGTGCCAGAGATTCTGCATGTGCCACCGCTAAGGCTGATCGACAAGCCGGCAGGTAAAGGTGGAGAAATCTGGCAGGTAGTCGGCGAGGGACCGTTGTTCACAAAGTTAATGACGGTCATCGCCACGTTCGGGAGCAGATTGCGAGCGGGATAGTTCTCCAGTTTTGGGCAATACGGTGAGGCAGACCCTGGCTGAACCGTCAGGGTCGTTGTCGCGAAACCGCGGGAGCCATCGGCCGCCTTCGCTAAAATTTTAAATGGTGTTGCCGCTGATTCGATGAGCGGAGTGCCGTTGATCACGCAGCTTCGATCAGCGACGGAAATGATGAGTCCCTCCGGTAGCCTTGGCATCGTCCAGCAAGCCTGGGCGTCCTCTCCGGTATTGACGAGCCGGATCTCAGGAAATACAGCCCCGACAAATCCAGACTGCGATGCCGGATTTTCCAGAACCGGAGGGTTCGGAATTTTTACCTCCATTTGTACTGTTTTTACCGTGGTAGTTCCTTCAGTGGTCCCGACTTCAATGGAATAGGCTGCAGAGGGTGATGGAGCAGTTGGGGTTCCCTCCAATCGACCGTAGCGATCGGCTGGCACCAACGAGATCCCGTCAGGCATTGCTGGTGAGCTGGTAACTTTGCTCACTGGCGCACCCGTCCCGGAAAAGTGAAATACATCGTCCGGTTGACCAACGAACATCAGGATATTCGTTGGATCGAGATTTGGTGGCGGCGGCGGGGTGGAGGTCGTAGGGTCTGCCGGGGGAAGATTCGTCCCCGGGGAGGATTGCTCCGCAGGTGCTGGAGGAGCCTCGCCGCTGGCGTCGGCTCGGTTCTTATCGACCGGAGGCTGGACGCTGCATCCCCAAAGTCCCCATAAACAAATGACCACTCGAATTGCGGCGAAACCCCGGGATTCCATATGTGCTCGATTCGTGAGGGTTAAAGAATACGATCTCAGTAAGGTATCGGCAGTTCAGAGCCACATCTTAAGGGTTTTTATAGACCTGAGAATATATAAGGCAATGATAACAGGACGGTAGGATGGGCGCAGATCTTTAGTGAAATCCCCAAGATTTCCGACTAGGATTCCGGCCGCAGAAGACGCCCCAAGATCGACAGGAGAAGCAAGATGCGTAGGATTTTATGTCGCCTGGCTATAGCCAGCCTCGCCATTCCGCTCACTTTGTCATTGACCGTGTCATGTGGAATAGAATTCTCCACCGATGGAGCTGATGATTCCAACGATAGCGATGACAACGGAGAATGGAAATTTGAGTTCGAGCAAAATGGCTGCAAAACTGGTGTTCAAAAAGGCACAGGCAAGGCCAACCGCTGCAGGGCCTTGCTGAACAACGAGCAGAATAACTACTGCGCGCTGCAACTCCGGCAGGAAGACTACAAAAAAAATTGCGGGGAGCTACCGCCCCCTTCGGACAACAATCCAAATCCAAATTCGACCCATGGCCCCGGACCGAATCCTTCACCATCGCCATCCCCTTCGCGTTCAGGAAGTTTTTGTGGCTACTCCTTTGAAGAAGCGGCTGACGCAAACGTGGTCAAAGCAAGTCTGGAAGGCCCTTGGGTCACACGCCGTTCCGGAGTCATGACCGATCGAGGTCCTGCGGGTGATCGGACCTTCAAAGAAGGCTTTTATTTTGGTTTCGGTGCCGGCGAAATCAGCCAGGTTAAGGTCTATCATCAGCTGAATGGTACGGATCTCAGAGCTGTTGCGATCAGTATGCCAGAGCGTGGCAAATCTGTAAGTGTGAGCGGGGCCGTGGAGTCCGGTGAATTCGTCGGGTGGCGTCTCGTGCAATGGCAGAACGCCCGTGGCGCGTGTTACACGGTTGGTGTCGGCGTCGAACGTCAGCCGGGCGCTACAGATCATACATTGTATATGATCGGACCGGTCATGGTCTCAGGTAGCGGTGCAGTGTCACAGCCGGGAATGAGCGATTTTTTCAAACAACACTCACGCCGCGATACCTTTTCGAGGGAGTCGCGGGATTTGCCGCGCTGGGAATAACGCCATATGGAACTCGATCACATCCTGATTACGGGCGCAGCCGAACACAATTTGAAACACATCGACGTGTCGATCCCGAAGAAGAAGCTGGTGGTTTTTACGGGGGTGTCGGGGTCGGGTAAGTCGAGTCTGGCGTTTGATACGATTTTTGCCGAGGGCCAGCGGCGCTACGTCGAGTCTCTCTCGTCATACGCGCGTCAGTTTCTTGGACAAATGGAAAAGCCGAAGTTTGAGACCATCAGAGGCTTGTCGCCGACGATTTCCATCGAACAAAAAGCGGCCAGCAAAAATCCGCGATCGACCGTCGGGACGATCACTGAAGTTTATGATTACCTGCGGGTCTTGTACGCCCGTGTCGGCGTTCAGCATTGCCACAAATGTGGAAAGGTGGTCGGTCGCGGCGACGCCGCCAGCATGGTCGCGCAGATCATGGATTTGCCGGCCGCGACAAGAATTCTGATCCTGGCTCCACTTTTTGAAAATCGTAAGGGTGAGCACAAAGAGCTCTTTGAGGAATTGCGCCGGGAAGGATTTCAGCGCGTCAGGATTGACGGCGTTGTGATCGAGCTGAACGACGTTCAGAGTCTGGCCCGCCATAAAAAACACACCATCGAAGTCGTGGTCGACCGCCTGTCCATCGCCGGGACCGCAGACTTTCGTAAGCGACTGACAGATTCGGTAGAAACAGCCCTGAAACGCGGCAACAGACGCCTGATCGTTCATGTGATTGGTGGCGATGATACGGCAATGGCTGAAGAACGGTCATGCTGCGGGTTCGCCTTTCCTGAGCTGGATCCGCCGCTTTTTTCCTTTAACGCGCCTCTTGGTATGTGCGGGACCTGCAATGGTTTGGGAACGGTCCTCAGCATGGATCAGGATAAACTTGTTCCCGATAAGTCTCTTAGCATTCGCGAGGGAGCTATTCTCCCCTGGAAGAATTATTTCACGAGTGGCGACTCCCGTGATGGATCCTGGGGATATGAGAAAATTAAAGCGCTCCAGAAGGCCTTCAAAATCAATCTCGACACCCCCTGGAAAAAGCTCCCGAAAACCCAGCGTGATGTCATTATGCATGGCTCCGGCGGGGAAAGAATCACAGTTCAGTGGCGGGGCCGCCGCAGTCAGGGGAGTTTTTCAGTCTCCCACGAAGGGCTTCTGCCGGGTCTCATGCGAAGGTACCGGGAGACGTCGTCTGAGGAAATGCGTGCCTGGTACGGTAAGTTTATGTCAAACCGGCGATGTGAAACCTGCGGCGGGCGTCGCCTCAAACCGGAGGTCATCGCAGTTCATTTGGCTGGAAAGTCCATCATGGACATCTGTGAGATGACTATTGGCCAGGCCTGGCAGTTTATGACTGATCTGAAGCTACGAGGTAAGGAAGCAGTCATCGCTACAGAGGTGCTGAAGGAAATCCGTTCGCGGTTACAATTTCTTCTTAATGTTGGGCTGGACTACCTGACGCTGGATCGCAAGGGCCCGACCCTTTCCGGCGGCGAGGCCCAGCGCATCCGGCTTGCCTCTCAAATCGGGTCAGAGCTGACCGGTGTACTCTATATTCTTGACGAGCCATCCATCGGACTTCACCAACGTGACAATATCAAACTGCTCAAAACTCTTTGTCACCTGCGTGACATTGGCAACTCTCTGATAGTCGTGGAACACGATCAGGAGACAATTGAGGCCGCTGATTGGGTCCTTGATATCGGCCCAGGAGCCGGCCGACTGGGCGGGGAAATTGTGGCGAGTGGAACTCCGACGGACATATTGCGCGACAGTCAATCGCTGACAGGTGCGTATCTGAGCGGACGCCGCGCCATTAACGTCCCGGGACAGCGCCGCACTCCTTCTGGATGGGTTGAGGTGTTAGGCGCTACCGAAAACAACCTCGCGAACATCGATGTTCGCTTTCCGCTTGGCGTAATGACCTGTGTGACAGGTGTGTCGGGTGCAGGAAAATCAACCCTGATAAATCAGATTCTGTTTCCTGCTTTGGCGAAGAAACTTCATGGTGCAGAGGATGATGTCGGTGCTCACCGGTCCATTTCGGGACTCGATGCGCTCGACAAAGTCATAAATATCGACCAAAAACCAATCGGCAGAACGCCCCGCAGTAACCCGGCGACTTATACCAAAGCCTTCGACCTGATTCGCGATTTTTTTGCGCAACTTCCGGAAGCGAGAGCCCGTGGCTATGAAAAGGGTCGTTTCTCCTTCAATGTCAAAGGTGGCAGGTGCGAATCATGCGAAGGAGATGGGTCGCTCAAAGTGGAGATGCATTTTCTGGCAGATGTCTTTGTCCAGTGTGAGGTTTGCCGGGGCAGGCGATTTAACGATGCGACTTTGGAAGTCAAGTACAAGGGGCTCTCAATCTCCGACGTCCTCGATAGTTCGGTGATCGAGGCGCAGGAGATTTTTGCACAGCATCCAAAGATACAGAAAGTACTGCAAACCCTGGCGGATGTTGGGTTGGGGTATGTCAAGTTAGGGCAATCGGCCACAACGCTTTCTGGTGGGGAAGCGCAGCGAATAAAGCTGGCTCGTGAGTTGGCCAGGGCAGATACAGGCCGAACACTTTACATCCTGGACGAGCCGACGACTGGCCTGCACTTTGAAGACATCAATAAATTGATGGAGGTTGTGCAGCGACTGGTGTCCCAGGGAAACACCTGTGTGGTCATCGAACATAACCTCGATGTGATCAAGTGTGCTGATTGGGTCATCGACATGGGGCCGGAGGGCGGGTTTCGCGGAGGCTCTGTCATTGCTGAAGGAACCCCCGAAGAAGTAGCAAAGATTCCGGCAAGTCATACCGGTCAGTACTTAGGAAAAGTCTTGTCTAGCCGATGTTCGAAACCACGGAGCGACAAGGGGGAGACCTTGCCATCGCGGTCGCGTAAGAAGACCCCCGGCAAGCCGCGGGCGGCGCTCGATTCGACATCCAAACTCGCAATGTCACTAAGGGACCGAACGGATCCGATCCGGGTAAGCGGAACCGGTGCCAAAGGTTGATCAGCGGTGAGACGCGCTGCATCGTACTGAGCACAGGTAAAACATAATTCAAAATCTTCCCCATCCGTCAATGCACGCTGCCAATGCCCCGCTGCGGCAGCGGCCAAAGGCAGTGCATCTTTTTCGATTATGATCGCGACCCCTGAGGCGGCAGCGATGTGGCTGACATCCTTAGCCAGTCCGTCACTCAGATCGATCATTGACGTAATCCGGGATGTGCGGGCAAGTTGCTCTGCTTCCCGCAGCCGGGGCGTAAAGTGAAATTGTTTGCCATGAATACTGCCACCGAGGGTTCCGGTTACCATGACTGCATCTCCCGGTTTAGCACCGCCGCGGGTCACGGGGGAGACGCCGGGCAGGGGTTCCCCAATGATCGTGATGCTGATGATAGTTCCTTTGGCCTGAGACCAGGAATTGGTGTCACCTCCTAAAATGCCTATCGACCAGGCATGCGCCAAAGCGTTGATGCCATCCATGATTCCTGCGGCTATTTCGGCACCGTCGGTGTGAGGAAGCACGAGCCCCACGAGGGCTGCAACTGGCTTGCATGCCATTGCTGCCATATCAGAGAGGTTAACGGCAAGTGCCTTGCGCCCGACCGTAAAGGGGGACGTCTCCGGAAAAACAAAATCCACCCCTTCGGTGAGGATATCTTTGGCAACAAGGATGTCACCGCCACAGGAAAGCCTTAAAATGCCGGCATCGTCTCCGATCCCGAGTTTGATCTGGGAATGTGAAGTCGATTTATAGGCTGACTTGAGGTTGTCAATGAATTCTGTTTCGGTCACAGGAAGCTCCAAGTTCTACCGACGGGATTGGGCGCGAAAATATTGCAACAAATCTTCAAGCGTTAGTTTGTACGGTGCGGAAAGTCCTCCGGGGGGCTCGGGCAGGACTCCCGACCAGTGTGCCGCCTCACTTAAAATCTGTTCTGGAGGGTCACCAGCGAGCCGGCGGGCGGTAATGGACTGAGACATGGCCCGTTTGCTTAGCTTTTTACCACTCCCGTCGACTATGAGCGGATGGTGGGCGTAAACAGGAGGTATGCGTTCGCTGAGAAGGCTTCGCATGGCGATTTGTCTGCCGGTTGAATCGGTGAGGTCCTGCCCACGGATGACCAGCGAAATGTCCTGATCTAAATCGTCGACGACAACGGCAAACTGATAGGTCCATTGGCCATGCCGGTCGCGTGCGAGCAGGTCTCCGCATTGTTTTGCAGGCGTTTGCTGAAGGGGGCCTAAAAAACCATCCTCAAAATATTCGGTAGTTTCAGACAGTCTGATGCGCCAGCCTTCACCATCCCTCAGGGGAAGATTCAGGTTGCGACAGGTTCCAGGATAAAGGAGCTCGCTCTGGTCCGGTGAGTCTTGTGCGATCTGCCTGCGGGTGCAACGGCACCCATAGGCCAATTGCCGCGCGCTGAGCGATCTCATGATTTCCATATAACGATCTTTGCGCTGCGATTGAGCAGTGGCGTGTAAATCAGCGGCAAATCCCAGCCATTTCATGTCGTCATAAAGCGCGCAAAAGAATTCTTCGCGGCATCGCCCCGTATCGTGGTCTTCGATGCGCAACAAGACACGTCCATCGAGGGCTTTCGCGATCCCCCAAACATATATCATCGACGCGACGTGTCCCAGATGGAGGTAACCGGTGGGACTCGGAGCGAAGCGGGTGACCACTGGCCTTCCGGCGAGGCTCCGGCGCAGTGAATCGAAGGTTTTACTGAGATTCGTCATAGCTCTATATTATGTGTTATATTATCGTCTGCCTATGGATACATCAGGCCACAAAGCCGTCCCGCACCACCGGCCTCCGGTCATCGGCGTGTTTGATTCCGGTGCCGGTGGGTTGACGATATTTCATGAAATAGAAAAGCATCTTCCCGGTGCGTCCTATGTCTATTGCTCCGACAATGCAAATTTTCCCTATGGTCCCAAAACAGAGGAAGAAGTTGTTGCTTGTGTGCGGCAAGCATGCACTCGCCTGATTGCGAACTATGGTCTCGATCTTTTAGTCGTGGCTTGCAATACAGCAAGCACGGTTGCCTTGCCTGTCCTTCGCAGTGAGTTTCACCTTCCCGTGGTTGGTGTAGTGCCCGCCATCAAGCCGGCTGCCCATGCGACACGAACCGGCGTAATCGGATTACTGGCCACACCAGGCACCGTGCGTCGAAGTTACGTGCAAAAGCTGGTCAGCGAGTTTGCCGAAGGATGTGAGGTCATTTCTGTTGGGAGTTCCCGACTGGTGAAGATTGCCGAAGATAAAGCCCACAGTGTTCCGGTGGATATTGAGGAAGTGCGCCATGAGATTGCACCCCTTTTTGGCGGGGAACAACCTCCGGGGCGGCGGCTGGATGCGGTGGTGCTGGGGTGTACTCATTTTCCGCTTTTGCTTGATGAATTGAACGCCGCGGCTGCATGGCCGGTTCGCTGGATAGATTCCGGTGCGGCCGTCGCTGCGAGAACGCGCGCGGTGCTCATCGATCACGGGTTTCATCTCGATGAAATTTCCTCGTCCGGCAATGTGAAGGAAAAGGGGCGCCGTACCGCTGTCGTTACCTGTGAGGATGCCGGTGCCAGACGAGCTCAGGCTTTGTTTGAGAGGTATGGCTTCAAGGACCGGGAGATATTGAAGCTCTGAGTGCCGAACTGTCTTTGAAGTTCACCATAGCTGGCGTTGAATGAAGATTCAGATTGCCGTCACTGACTGAAAACAAAAATGACGGCCACAGGGCTTTCTGGTGTTCATCGAAGTTACTGGGGGCAGCAAAGTAGCCGTTCTGCCGATTTGGGGCCCGACGGATCAAATCTGCCAGGTTTCTTCTTTTTTCTCCCGGGTTTTTAAGGGCGATGAGCGCGATCGTCGCTGCCCGGTATCCGATCAGTTGAAAGTCCAGGGCGGACGCAAATTCCGGCACGATAAACCAGCTGTTATCTGGATCAGTGTAGGCCGCAGCACTCAGAGGAGCGGGGAGCTGCCCGTAGGTTCCCACGTAGTCGACGAATACGGCACCATCGAGGAAACGGTCGTAAGGATCGATTAGTCCACGGGAGCGCCAGCCTTGATGCCCCATCAATGGCATCGACTTCACACCGTGGAACCTGAAAATTTTCGCAAAATGCCGGACCGTCCGAAAGTCATCGGGAAGAAAAACGGCGTCAAAATCCGACTGTGGTGGGAGAATGACAAGCTTGGGGTTAAAGGGCTCGCCAGCCATTTTCGCTTCCTGTTTTCGCTGCTGAAATAGCTGCTCCAGCTCCCCTCTGCGCTCGCTCGCATTTATTTTAAATGCGCTCTGCACCACGGCGTCCATTGATTCATAGGAACCTGCCGTGTAGGAGCCAAGGAAGCTCACAGCGCCGCCAGATGCCGTGAACGACTTCACAAACGTGTCGATCATGGCATCTGAGCGACCGTCCGAAGGTTTCAATACCGCGATTTTGCGAATGAGGCGGTTTCTCGCCGTATTCGCCAGTGCCAGGCCCATAGCCTCAAGGTTGGGAACGATGCGAAACGTTGGCGTGCCGCGCAGGTCCGCGTCCGGTGAACCATTGGCCAGAAGGAATAGTGGAAAGTCCAGCTCCCTGGATCTGGTTATCAGGTGATGCTCAGAAGTCATATCAACTGCAGCGATCAGGACCGAGGCACCATGGTGAACCAGTGCCGTGGCAAGCTGCTCGTCAAGTTTGTCATTGCGATTCTTGCGCCCGGTCATCGCTGCGTCATTGTTCCACTCTTCCGCATCCAGGGTGATTAAAGTCGCGGCAGGATCCAGCCCCGCTTCGGCCAGCGCCAGTTGTATACCGGTGATGACTCCTTTTCCGACAGCAGCGTGGGGTCCGGATAGGGGGGCCATGAGAGCGACTTTATTGCGGTGGTGGCTGATCAATGGAGCCAAAGTGGTCATGACGAGAGTTCGTTCATCGGTGGTATGGCAGGAGGGCTCTTTTTTGGCGGCTAGAACTCCACGGGTTGAAGCTCCCAGCGCACTGCGATCCAGGGGTTTCATGTGAGGGTAAATTTCTCGCCAGGGCAGCAGCCATTTTTCAACGGCCGCTTCACATTGTTGTTTTACAGATGATGTCCGGGATGCGTCCTTTCTAGCCGATTCCTGGGTTTTTGAGCGACGGAGCGTATCCTTCCTCACGGGAGCAGTGTCCTGATGTTCTGATCCAAAGCTGTAGGGAACATTGCTGGCGACATTATTTCGGCTTAGGCCAACTAGATTGTCGTCTGCAAATGGAACGGCAGATCTTTGATTTTTTTTCCATGTCCGCGATCGGCTTGTGGCGACGGGGGTGGCGCAGTCGAAAAACATCATGGAGCATAGAACCAGTGCGCAACCTCGCACCAAAGCGCGGACAGGTGTCCTCGCCGTCAGAAAGTTTTTTGGTAGTCGGTGGTGCATCAGGGCTATCCGAAGGCTATACAATAATTTTAAGTAAAAACTTGTTCAGCGCAAAAAGATTCCTCTGTACCCATCCCGTCCGGCTTGATTTAAGGCGTCCAGTGGCGACGATGTTTGCTTTGGCTCGTTGCCCTGTCGAAAGAACATGGTAACGCCGTCGGGCGACAGATTTCCATAATTGGCGTGTACTTTGGCGCTGACAATATTTGCTGGCATGACAAAATTCTGAGGCGGCCGGACCGCCAGCACCAGGTTCATAAATTTGTCCCATACCGGCAATGCCACAGTCCCGGCAGTGAAGTCGCCAATCAATGGTGTGTTGTTGTCGGTGCCTACCCAAACGATGGCGACCAAATCCGGGGTATAGCCGCAAAACCAGTTATCAGTGGCATCGTTCGAAGTGCCGGTTTTACCGGCGGCATAGGACGCCAATGCGGCACTAGAATAGCCTGTGCCAAAAGAGAGGACGTCGCGCATGCCCTGGGTCATGAGAAACGCGGTTTGTGGCGACATCACCGTCGTCGTCCGCTCCGCCACGGATGGCAGCTCCCACAAAACGCTGCCGCTGGCGTCTTCAATTTTCAAAATGGATGTTGGTTCCACGAGCCTGCCACCGCTGGCAAACGATCCATACATACGACTTAAATCCAGCATCTGGACCTCCGAGCTGCCAAGGAGGGATCCATATTCATTTTTGATAGGGCTGCGGATGCCAAGCCGTTTCGCATGTTGGATGACCTGGTCGAGTCCAAGCTGCTGTCCCAGCTCGACCGTCGGAGCATTCAGCGACTTATAAAATGAACGCAGAAGGGTCGTCTCGGTGCCATAGTCTTCGGTGTGACTGCGGGGGCGGTAATTTTCGACTGTAACCGGAGCGACGAAGGTAAGATCGGACCATTTGTGTCTGCCCGCCAGCGCTAAGGAAAAGGGGACCGGTTTAAAGGCTGAACCCGGAGAGCGCATGGCCTGGGTGGTGCGGTTAAATTGTGAGCGACGGTAGTCACGTCCTCCGACCATCGCCAGTATCGAGCCATTACGAGGATCGGTGACCAGAACGGCGGCCTCAATTTCTGGCTGAATTAACTTTCCCGTCTGAGGATGGGGTGCGGGGGGAGCGCGCTTACCGATGTAATCTAAATGAGAGCGAGAAAATTCCAGTGCCTTTTCCGCAGCAACCTGCACACCATGATCCAGTGTTGTATAGATCCGCAGCCCTCCATTTTTGATCAGGGACTGCTTGTCGGCGAGGAGCCGCTTAGCCTCGTCACGAACATGGTCGATGAACCAGGGGGCAACTTCCGTGTTGATCGGCTGATAAGTGCTGTATTTCAAGTGTTCTGCGCTGATGGATCGCATTTCTTTTGCAGAAATCAGCTTGGCCGCCCTAAGTGAAGCTATGACCTGCATCTGTCGCTTTTTTGCCCGCCGCGGCCAGCGGGTCGGATTGTAGCGGCTGGGTGACTGAAAGAGGCCTGCAATGAGAGCGTTTTCTGCAGAAGTCAGCCGATCAATCGACTTTCCAAAGTACCTCCATGATGCCGCGCCGACTCCATATGCGCCGTTGCCGAGGAAGCTGGCATTGACGTAGATCTCAAAAATTTTTTCTTTGCTGAGAAGTTTTTCTAACCGGTGGGCGAGGACAATTTCATTAACTTTTCTGGCGATTGATCGCTCCTGCGTCAGGAGAAACTGGCGGACCACCTGCTGGGTAATGGTACTGGCCCCCTGCTGAAATCGGCGTCCTTTCAGATGAACCAAGAGAGCTCTGGCCATGCCGCGCGGGTCGTATCCGTAATGGGTCCAGAAATTTCTGTCTTCAATCGCGATGACGGCATCGATCAATGACTTTGGAATTTTTTCAAAAGGCACATAGACGTGATAGGTGTCAAAAAACTCACCTATTTTGTTTCCGCTCTGGTCGAGTACCAGCGAGTTGTCCGGTGGTCGGTAATTGGTGATTGGCGCCAGCATGGAGTCGTTCATTCTGAAGATGCCGAGGTCGCGAAGCCAGATGATGCTTGCGGCGCCGGCACCAGCAACGGTTACCAGTGAACAGATCAATGCGATGCGTAAAGCGGCCATTAGAATTTTTTGCATGCGGCTGCGCTGGGCACGCGTGCGCGCGAGTTCGGCGGTCCATAAGTCCGGTACGGGGTGTTTTGAGTTGGCGATCATATATAGGTATTGTACCCGGGGGAGCTGGGAATGTGATTTCTGCCAAGATTTTGACAGGTTAGGTTACCGTCGCCCCTGGGGGGCTTAAATATCATAAAGCTCCGGTCGGTTTGGCCGATAGACAATTGGTATAGGGCAAACACTTAAAGCCCTTTTGGAGGAAACGTGAAATCCCAGCCTTTTCGGCGGGCGATGAAGGTGCTGGTGGTGCATGAACAAAGCACCATGCGCAGCGCTATTGTCGGAATTTTTGCCAAGGATATTGCAACAGATCAAATCGTTGTCTCAGAGGTCGGTTCCTGTGAGGCGGCGTTGGATGTTTTCGACCAGCTACATCCTGACCTGATTTTGGTCCACCTGGAGTGCGGCGAAGCGAACGGCACCATGACCGGACGAGAACTCTGTCAGGAAATCAGGGATAGTGAAGGCAAACGTCATACTGGCCTGGTTTTTGTCAGCGATAAAGCTGACTCCGAACAAGCAGCCGATGAGCTTGCGGTCGAGTGCCTCGGCTTTGGGGCCGATGATGTCATGTACACCAAAGCAAACCCGGACGTTATCCTGGCGAGGGTTAAGACGGTCCTTCGGTTCAAGGCCATGACCGACGAACTGAGGTCAGCGAATCATCGCCTGAAACTTTTAAGCATGACCGACGACCTGACAGGCCTGCCCAACATGCGCAGTTTCAATCAGCGCTTTATGACAGCCATTCGCCGGTGCCGCGACGGAAAGAATGGCCTTGCTGTCGTGATGCTTGACCTGGACCATTTTAAATCGGTCAACGATACATCTAATCATCTGGTGGGCTCGTACGTTCTTGCAACCGCCGGTAAGATCATGCGCAGCTGCGGAGTCCTGGCGGACGTCGATGTGCTCGCACGGTATGGCGGTGATGAATTTGTTATGTACATTCCGACCAAAGACCCGCAGGAGGTCATGAAAAAAGGCGAGGGCATTCGTAAAGTGATCGAGGCGACGACATTCAGTCATGATGGTGTCAGTCGTCAGTTAACCTGCAGCATTGGAGTCGCTTGGACTGCGCCCGGATTTGACGGGCGCGCGGAAGACCTGATCAAGGCCGCCGATCTGATGCTTTACCGCAGCAAGGAAAATGGCCGCAATCGCGTCAGCGGCATGATCTTAAGGTATCCGATTGATTTTGATCATATTAGTCGGGCGCACCTGATTGATGGGGATACCGGCAGTGATGACGATAATGTCGTCGGTTTTAACAAGGTCTAACTTCTTCAACAACATCGGCAAATCCTGCAGCAGCACATCCGTGTTATAGAACAGCGGATTTTGTAGGGCATATACCCCCCAGGCCATCACCAACCGCTGTACAACGTCCCGCCGCGGGCTGATAGCAATGATAGGGGTGCGGGGGCGCCAGCGCGCCATAAGCCGGGCGATGGAACCCGTCAGCGTCAAAGCGACAATCGCCTTAGCTCCAAGGGAGTCCGCTGCTTCTACAGCCGCTCTCGCAATAGCCTCGTGCTCCTCCCAGGCCTTGTCTCCTCCGGCGGCATCGTTTGCTTCCGAATCCTCGTCGGTGGCATAGCGGACAGGCTTGCGAAAGGTCCATTGTTCAACTTGATTGATCACTGATGCCATAGTCTCGATGCATTCGATCGGGTATTTGCCGCTGGCGACTTCGCCCGAGAGCATCAGGCAGTCCGCACCGTCGAGAACGCCGTTTGCGACGTCTGCCACTTCTGCGAGAGTGGCGCGGGGGTTTTCGATCATCGACTCGAGCATCTGCGTTGCGATAATGACCGGCTTAGAAAATTTAACCGCCGTTTCAATGATTTTTCGTTGAAATCCCGGAACACGCTCAACGCTCCCCTCAACCCCAAGGTCTCCGCGAGCGACCATCAGGGCATCCGCTGCCTGGGCGATGGCTGCGATCTCGCGCATGGCGTTCAGTGTTTCAATTTTTGCAACGACAGGAACATCGGCGCCAAGAGCGCGTATCATTTTTTTCAGCTGCAGCACGTCCTGCGCGTCCTGAACAAAAGACAAGGCCACGTAGTCGACTCCTGCATTTATTCCAAACAGGAGGTCACGGGAGTCTTTCTCAGTCATGGCGGGCAGGGAGAGCTTGGAGTCCGGGAAATTAACACCCTTGCGGCTTTTCAGAAGTCCGCCATCGACGACTTTGACGTGGACGTTTTCACCGACTATTTTTTCGATATTCAAAACTAAAAGTCCATCGTCCATCATGACGCGTTGGCCAACGGCGACGTCCTTCACGAGTTCGCGATAGTCGATTGGTATGACCTTCGGGTCGGTTTGCTCAGCTCCGAATGCGAGGGTGTATTCTTCGCCATTTTTAAGAGTGATGCCGTTGCCCAGAATTTTGCCGGCCCGGATCTTTGGACCCTGAAGATCCTGAAGAATGGCAACATTGCGTCCCTCCTCACGAGCCAGGCGGCGCACGAGCTCCACGTTTTTTGAATGGGTTGCATGCTCGCCATGGGAAAAATTGAGCCTGGCGATGTCGAGTCCGGCCTTGATGAGGGCTCTCAGGGTTTTCTCGTCCGAAGAGGATGGCCCCAGCGTTCCTACGATTTTACAGTGCCGGACGTGGTCGCCGTCGCCCTGCAAAATAGAAAGTCCCTGAAATTGAGAGCTGAAGGCCAGTGAGGAGGATGAATCGACCATATGATGCCCGCACTCCATTTTGTCGGCGTTGCACTTTTTCGGCGGAATACCCAGTGTATACCGAATCTTACCTGCTACATCCGCGCAACGCTGCATTTTTAATTAAATCACAATGAATACAGTGTGTTGCATGATTTTTCGGCCGAACCCGCGAGCCGGATGCTGCAGTGCGGTTAAGAATCAGGGGCAGTGGCCGAAAAGGACTTGGGAATTTCGGTTTTTACCGCTCGTTGGTAGAGGACTGCATTTGAGCGAGACATTCAACAAACTGGTGGGCACTAAAATTGCCGACCGCTACTGCATTACCGGTACGATCGGTAAGGGTGGCATGGGTGTTGTCTTTCGCGCCATTCCATTTGATGACCCTTCCCACGAAGTGGCGGTGAAGGTCATTTTGCGCAACCGCCGGCTGGGATCGGAGGACCTGCTTCGGTTTCAGAAAGAAGCGGCCCTGATGAGTCAGCTGCATCACCCGAACATCATCTGCTTTCACGAGTTGGGGTTGTTTGAAGGAGATGGCGATGAGGGGCTTGGCAGCGGTTATTACATCGTTATGGAAATCGCCAACGGCTCTAACCTCAAAGACTCTCTTGCCAGAGACGGGCGCAAGGATCTGCCTTTCTTTTTTCAGGTAGGATTACAGGTATCGCAGGCCCTCGATTACACTCATTGTAAAAATATCATTCACCGCGACATCAAGCCCCACAACATCATCGTGGGAAAAGCCTGGCGCGATCAGCGCGGCGTACTCGTCAAAGTCCTGGATTTTGGTGTCGCGAGTCTTGCAGAGGCAATGCAGTATTCCGGGCGTGAGCAGAGCTCGAAAAAAGGATTCGAAGATTTTGCCGGAACCCCATTGTACATGGCGCCGGAACAAACGGGACTGCTCGATGCTCCGGCTGACCACCGCGTAGACCTCTATTCGCTTGGCTGTGTGCTTTATGAGATTCTGGCTGGACGCCCGCCATTTAGCGCGAACTCGCGGGAGAAGCTCGAGAAACAACATACGTCCGCGGTTCCCGAACCGTTGACAAACGTGCGCCCCGACGTGCCACCTATCGTCGACCTTATCGTGCAAAAGCTTCTGGCAAAGCACCCCAATGACCGTTACCAAACCGCTTTTGCGCTGCAGGCCGATCTTCTGCGCGCCAAATCGATGTTTGATCTGCAGGCCCGCCGGATGTCCAGTTTTCCGCTCGGGTTGAAAGACCGGTTTCAGGCGGTATCTGCTCAGTTGCAGCTGGTTGGCAGAGAACGAGAGCTTGGAGAAATCACCGAGGGCTACGACGCGGTAGCCAAAGCGTCAGGACGCAGCCGCATGACGGTCATCCGCGGTGGTTCTGGAATCGGCAAGACCCGTCTCATGGCGGAATTTCGCTCGCAGCTAATGCGCAAGCGGATCAAGTTTGTCAGCGGTAACTTCTCCCGGCACGAGAACACTCTGCCGTTTAACGCTCTTGCAAATGCCTTCAACGAATACCTTCTGCGGGTCCTCAAAAGTCAGACCAATGAGGCTGAGGAGCTACGCCGCAAATTTAAAACAATGCTGGGGCCGACCGCCCACCAGGTGGCGCGGGTTGTGCCCGGCCTCAAGCCCTTTTTGACCGATATTCCTGACCAGGACGTTGAAGTCCGGTTCGACGAGGAAGGATTCAGCACCTTTGCGAAAGTCTTCTCGGATTTTACGCGCTGCCTGGCGACGGAAAATCAGCCGGTGGTATTCATGTTTGACGATCTCCACTGGGCGGATGACTTGAGTCTGGAGCTGATTGATCAGTTTTTCACCAATGCCAATACTCAGAAGTTTTATATGATTGTTGGGCAAAGGACCGGGTCGCATCTGCATACGGTTAGGTTTCAGCAGTTTCTGGAAAAATTCAGCAAATTGAAGCGCCGGTTCCACGAGATCGACCTGGATCCCATAAATCGGGAATCCATCAGAAAGGTGGCCGGCAACGTATTGTCGTCGGCGGAAAGCGTCAAGGATGATCTGGTACTTTACCTGGATCAGGTTTCGCGGGGAAATCCAATGCATCTCGTGGAGACGATCCGCACCCTGGTCTCCATGGATCTGATTTCGCCGCAGAAAGACACTACCCTCTGGGAATATGACATCGCCAGGATCCGTGAGACGCAGTTGACCATGACCTCCGTGGACCTGGTGCTGTCGCGGATTCAGGACTACCAGGAAAGCGACCGCAATGTGGTTGAAATCGCCGCAACGGTTGGTCTCAGCTTCCAGTTTGAGTTATTGATGCTGCAGAGCAAGTCGCAGAGCGTCGCGACCATGAAGTCGCTTCAGCGGGCTCTGGATGAGGGGCTCATCACGCGCGTCAGCGACGAGCCGGAGTTGCGGCATCTTGGCAAAACCTTCATGTTCACCCACAAGAAGGCACGGGATTCGATTTATGAAAATATTGATCCCGACCGCCGCCGGGGATTGCATCGCGCGATCGGTGAGCGTCTAGTGGAGTCGGTTCCAGCGCCGTCAGAGAAGCTGATTTTCGCTCTGGCGCACCATTTCAACGCCGCATCATCACAAGGCAACAACACGGACAGAGGGTTGGCCGAGAAAACTCTGAAATACAATCTCCTTGCTGGCGGCGTCGCCCGCTCCAATCAGTCGTGGCAGTCGGCCGACAAATATTTCGAAAATGCGATGGCCCTTCTGGATCAGTGGAAAGAAATGGGGGATGCTGAGGAAAGGATCCGCGTTCAGGAGGCTCTTGCAGACCTTGCAGCGGTGCAGCGCCGTCATGGTGTGGCGATAAAAAAATATCGTTCACTGCTGGCCCATGGGGTGCGATCAAAGGCGTTTGGTGCGATTGCCAAAAAGACCGTACACTTTCAGATGGTCGGCGGCTTGATGGGCGAGACCGCAAAACTTATCGCCCAGACATTGAGTCAGCTCGGTCGTGTGATGCCGCCCCACAAAGGGTGGGAGGTTTTTCGCGCGTGGTTGTCCCTGATTCCTGATGTATTGCCGCTCGCGAAGAACAATCTGCGCATCTTCAAAATGATGAAGGCCATTTATTCCCGAAAAAGTCAGGATGCCGCAGAAGTAGACCGAAAGACGCCGGTGATTCAGTTGTATCAGGCTGGCACGCTTCTGTTAATGCAGGATAATCCCGAACACGCACTGATCTTGCACCGGTACGCGATGGATGAAGCCCTGCAGCATCGTGCTTCGGCCAATACGATGGTGCGCGCTGTCGCCGAAAGAGCCGGGCTTCTGGGGTATCTTGGGTTCACAAAAGCCGCATATCGATACTTTGATCTGGCCATGGATGTGGCGCGTGGGCTTGGTTTGCGGGGTGCGTACGGTTATGTGGCGCTGATGCGGGTTTTGACGCTGGATTACCTCAAGGCCAGACATGACGAGATCGCCGATAATTTGAGCGACGCGATGGAGTATTTGCCAAGAGAAGAAGACCGCCTCAGCTTTGGTCTGGCGGTGCTTTTCCGGGTGTTCAGGGACCTTCAGCGTTGTTCATTTACCTCAATGTACCGCAGTTGCCACAAGATGCCGGAGCTTCTCCCTACGCGAAACTGGCTGACTCCCCGAACCAATGCCATGATGCTTTATGGCTACCTGATGCAAGGGTCTCGGGACAACATCGTCCGTTTTGGCGAAACGTATCTGAAACGCCGCCGCGAGGTTTCCGGTCGCAAGGATGATCTTTTTATCGCCCTTATCGAATGTATGATCGTTTTCGCCCGCGGGGAGATTGACAAGACACGGAAAGCTTATATTTCGGCCGTAAGACGATTCACCGACGGAAGGCACGGGTTTTTGTTCCCCTTCGAAACAGATTTCGTTGGAATATTTGCATTTACATTTCCCATGGTGTTCGAGGAGGAGTATGGCCGCCAGCTGATGCGTGATGCCGAAATGAAGAGCATACTCATCAAACTTAACCGCCGCTTCGAGGGGGTTCGCGAGTCTAATCGAACGATACCCTTGCTGCTCCGGGCGCGGGCATCCGAGCTGCTTGGAAGTGAAAATGTTCGCCCGATGTTTGATGCCGCGTTACGCAGCGCAAAAGTTGCCGGTAACAATCTGGCGCAATGTCTTGGCTATCTCTGGTTTGGGACTCACCTTATCGATGGGGGTCAGTCCCAGAAAAGGGACTATCTGCGCAGGGCCCACCTCATGGCGCAGAAGCTCGAACTTAGGGCGCTGGTCGATTGTGCGCAAAAGTTGATGGAACAACGGAAGATTTCGCTCAAAGACGGCGCAGTTGGGACGGGAATTTCTGGAATGAAGCGGCTGACGGATGCCGATACACCACAGTCGCGGCTGGTTCTGGATCACCTCAATCACATTTGTGAAACGTCAGAATCCCGAACGTTACTCAATGAAGATTTAAACGAAAGCTTTGCAATACTCCGTCAATACTATCAATCAACGCGGATTTTCTGCATTCTCAACCAACCGGGCGAAGATCGTCCGAGGGTGATCACCATTGCGCATCCTGTCGGTGAGTCCGGGCAGCCGGTGTCCGCTCCCGTCCAGCAGGCCGATATCGACGAAGTCGTTAAATACACGTCCCCCTATTTCAACATCCGGTCGACGCTGTTTTTGCCTTTGTCTGATGCGCCATGGATCAAAGCGAAGCGACCTGGAGTTGCTGACCCTTCGCTGAGTGCCGCTAGTGTGACCCGGCCGGATCAATCGCCATCTATCCATGAGACAGTAGACCAGGTGGGTGATGGGAATGGGGGAGACCCGGCAGCTCAGGCACTGGATCATACGGTCGTCATCGAATCTGCTTCCGCGAGGCTTTCAAAGAGTGATCCGGTATCTCAGATGTCGGGACTGACGATGATTAACAGTGCCGGGATGGCGGTGCCGGTCTCAGGTGCGCTGCAAATCAGTGCGTTGATTCCGATTCGCAGTGAAACGGAAAATCTCGGTGTGGTGTTTGTCGAGGACGTAGGGAATCTGCAGAATCGCGACACCACTCTTTGCCGGCATGAGCTGGATGTCTTTGGCGCACAGTTGGGATTGATGACGCATCGCAAGATAGCCATCGCACCTAGTCTGGCAGGAGCGGTAGCTGTTGCCGAAGCCGGTGCCGAAGCCGGAGGTGCGGTTGAAGGAGAGACAAACGCTGCCTTTGTCAGCGGGGCCTTCAATCTGGAAAAATCACCATGGCTCCATGTCTGGTATAACGGCAAAATGCGTGTACAGCGTGAAAGCGGCTGGTTTTTTGGCCGCTCCTTCGGGCCTGATCATTATGTGATCGCCTATTGCAATCTTAGCGGTAGTGAGCAGCTGCGCCATCGGGTGGCGTCCATGTTGTGGCATCATTTGCTGGTTGTGCGGGCGATGGCCGTGGCATCCGGACGCAATGACATTGAAGTTGAGGAAATTCGTGAAGAATTTTCAGCGCTGTTGAAATCCATTCCCCGGGCAAATGCTTTGGACAATGTATCGCTGGCGTTTTCGGTTTTTGATCGCTCGAAGCGTAAAGTCTCCAGCGGCCACTATGGACCCGCCCGGCCTTTTGTTCTGGGGTCTGATAACCGGGTTACACCTTTTAATGAAGTCGTCATGCAACTCGCCAATGGCCGGGACCTCCGCTACTGGGAGGTGACGGCCGAGGTGATGGTTAAGCATGCTTATCTTTTGAGTTATGACACCAGCAAGATGGACGGTCTGGCGACAGACACCTTTCATCGGCAGATTATGGGCAGCCTCACACAAGGCGATTACAATGATCGTCATAAGGCCTTGCAGGCACTCATACCAAGCGAGCAGTTACCGCGCTACTATCTGGCGGCGGTTCTCGAAGATGAGGAGAATATGCCTGTTCATTACGACAAGGCAGAGTAATTCATTTTCGTTCGCGTAAGGTTAGCGTATAGTTTGAGGGTTGCATTATAAGGGAGAGTTACATGTCGATGCCCGGAACATGGGAATGGATCATTATTCTGGCGATTGTCCTGGTTTTCTTTGGCGGCCGAAAGCTGCCTCAGCTGGGCGGCGCCATTGGCGAGAGTATCAGAAACTTCAAGAAAGGTATTTCGTCCGGTTCGAGCGACGAAAAATCCCCACAGGATGTCGCGAAAGCAAAAGGTTCTACTAAGGAAGCCGCAGGCGGAAATGAGTCTGAAAAAGAGAACGTGTGACCACCACTTTAATTCCCAGTCTGCTGAACAAGAAATTAGTCATGATCACCGGCAAAGGTGGCATTGGCAAGACGTTGATGTCCAGTGCTCTTGGGCAGCTTTCTGCGGCGACCAAGCGACATCCGACTCGTGGCGTTTTGCTTGCGGAGAGCGCAGCGCACGATCAATTGACGCCGACCTTCGGACTTCCGGCGGTGGGGCATTTGGAGACAAAAGTAGCTGAGGGTCTCACCTGCATCAATTTGAGTGCTGCGGGAAATTTTCGTGAGTACATCACCAAATATCTCGGTCAGAAAGTTCTGTTTGACACCGTGTTTAATCACCGCGTTGTTAAGAGCTTCTTTAATACGATTCCCGGCCTGGCAGAGGTTATGCTGCTTGGAAGGATTTTTTACAGTCTCGAATTAAGTGAACATAAATACGACCAGGTCATTTTTGATGGGGCGGCCAGTGGCCATTTTCACAGTTTGATGACGACTCCCGATGCGATCATTTCATCAGGTCTTGCGGGACCACTTGTTAAAGAGACACGTCGCATCCGGGATTATCTGGCTGATGCAACAAAGTGCGCGTTGGTCATAGTCGCTACCCCCGAAGAGCTGGTCGTCGCAGAGACTCTGGACTTTTTACCTAAATTGATAAAAGCCTCGCCGGTGCAGGTCGCTGGAGTCATTCTGAACCGAATGCCTCCGCGGGTGTCCGGTCCTGGACGTGGCGCCGCTGAGTCTTATCTTGAGCATCGTTACCTGAGGGCTGCAAAGGTTCGCGAGACCTTACGCGAAGGCCTCCGCGACCTTCCCATGATTGAAGTGCCGGAATTTGGTTTTGTGGATGAACCTCTCCCCACGGATTTTTATAAGTTTTTATCGGGGGTGGGCTGACCCCATGAAAGATTTTGGATCACTGCTTGCCAATAAAAGTATCGTCGTCCTCATCGGTGCCGGAGGTGTCGGGAAGACCACGACGTCGATTGCTACGGCGATAGCGGCGGCGCGGCTTGGCAAAAAGGTGGCACTGCTGTCCATCGATCCGGCAAAGCGACTGGCGGACGCACTCGGCATCCCGTTGGGCAGCAATTTAAGCCCGATCGCCTTTCCGCCGGAAGCAGGAATAAAAGGAAGTGTTGCGGCGGCTATGCTCGATCAAAAGGTTGTGTTTGACAAGATGGTGCGTGAGCACTCCCCCTCGACGGTCATTGCCGAGAGGATTTTAAAAGACCCACTCTACAAAGCCGCCTCGACAAATCTCGCTGGTCCCCTCGAATATATGGCCCTGGCGCGGCTGCGTGAATTGGCCGATGATCCGGCCTATGATCTGGTCGTTTTGGATACGCCTCCAGATACCCATGCTCTCGACTTTCTCGCGCGCCCCAATCTGTTGCAGGGTTTTATGGACAATAAAGTCCTCAGCTGGCTGGTGAAGCCCTTTCTGGTGGCGAGCAAGTTTGGGCTCGGGCGCTTTGCCACCATGGGCGAGAAGTTAATGGGCGGTATGGCTCAGGTGACGGGGATCTCTGCATTAAAATCATTTGGTGAATTTTTGGTGCTGATGCAGGAAGTGATCGAGGGGTTTCACAAGGCTGGAGAGCGGGTGGTGCAGCTCCTGAAGCGGGAAGAAACGGCTTTCGTACTGGTGACGGTACCGACCTGCGCAGCTGTGCGGTCGGCAGGGTTTCTCGCCGCGCAGCTCGAGTCCATGGACTACCGGCTGGCGGCGCTGGTTTTCAATCGTTGTCTGGTTGCCAGCGTGGCAGAGGCAGCATCGCATTCATCTGCGCCCGAAGTTGATTTGATTCGGCGGCGTCATGCCGGTGAAACGCGGGTGATTGAGTCGTTGAAATCACGGGTTTCGGCGCGCCTCGCGTCTGATCTGGTGATTGTTTCGATCGAGGAACAGGCGGTTGAGCTCCATAATGTCGACGAGTTGGTGCGTTTTTCCGGGAACTTGTAAATCGGACTTGCTACGGTCGCTTTTTGGCGTTGGGAATCAGGGACTATCAGAGTGGACTCTCCTTCTCCGAAACCAGAGAATGACCTCGATATTCTCAGTGGCACCTACTTTTGGCGTGACCTGCCGGGATTCGTTACCCCAAAAATTAAGACGACACTCAAGTTACCCAAAGGACATTTCCGTGACTCTGGCTTGAACTTATTTCTTCAAAATGTTCATAGCATACGAGAGCTCGATGTATATCCAAGGCTTGGCAATGTTTTTGAAAGCTTTATTGTCGAAGAACTTATACGCGGGATTGAATTCACCACGGCTCGAAACATGGCACACTGGTGCCGGGACTGGCCACTGTGGCGGTGGGGTGTACCACAGCGGCGTCATGCTTCAAACGAGGGCCAACAAACGATTATTGCATTGGCAAACCCAATACGCGGAAGTTTGCCCGGTCTGCAACGAACAACGTTCCCCCGAATATCGAAACGGCGACGATATCCGATAACCGGTCTTCTGCCAGGCCACGGTCGCTGGTTGTAAATCCTGGTTGCATCAGGACCGAATCCGGCTCAAGCCCTGACGCGGAGGGCCACGAATTCCATACAAGAATGCGATTGTTGTAGCGGTCGGCGACGATGAATTTCGAGCCGTACGTGATGATATTCTGCGGCCCCTTTAAACCTCCCCTGATTGCTTCACTACCGCCACGATTGCTTTGGAATGCATTGAAATCGGCCTGGCCAAGCACGACCTCTGCCGGTGCGCCGGAAACGACAGGTATTTCATGCCACAGCAGAATGCGGTGATTTTCAGAGTCGGAGATTGCCATCCTGGTGCCGTCTGACCAGACTGCGAGCGGTCCACTGAGGGTATTGGCCGCAGGCGCACCTCCGCGGTTAGCCTGTGTGGAATTCATGTCGGCCTGACCGAGGACGACACTTGCCGGTGCTCCGCTGGCAGTGGGGACCGCATTGAAAATCAACACGCGATTATTGGAGTAGTCGGCTACAAAGAAACGGCCTCCCGCAACTGCGATAGAGGTTGGATTGTACAGAGTGCCGGCATTCGCTGCACCACCGCCGTTTGGAGAACCGGAAGTCAGGTTCGGCTGCCCAAGTGTCAGGTCGGCAACCTCTGCGCCGGAGCCAGGGGCGGAGGGATAACGAAGAATACGATGATTGCCCTGGTCCACAACCCAGAATCCTGAAGCGTCCTCAACCATTTCGTAGGGGTAGTGGAAACTTCCAGAATTTACCGCCGCTCCGGAGTTCGGTTGAGTGCTCCCAAAATCAGATTGGCCAAGGACGAAATCGGCGGGTTCATTGGGTGACGCCGGCAAGTGGTTCCAGCCAAGAATTCGGTTGCTGTAATAACACGCGAGAAAAAATTTCGTCGCGGTCCGGATGGGAAAAGGGTGCTGACAATGGGTCCGCGACTCCTCCTGGCCCCAGATGTCTTCGTTGGTCGACGACTGCTGGCCCCATATAAGAGCTTGTGGGAAATGACCTGTCGCTCCGGTGTCAAAAATTGAAATACGCCGGTTGTTGTCATCGGCGGCGATAAGTTTACCACCACCAACACCAACGCCGACGGGTCTATCGAGGGTATGAGCAGTAACAGCTCCATCGTCATCGATCACCGACACAAGATCCTGCTGGCCATAGACCTGCACTGCATTTGGTTTGTTGCCAGTGAGCGGCAGAGGAAACCGGACGACGCGCTTGTTGTCTCTGTCGGCGACAAATAATGCGCCATCATCGACACCAACATTAGCTGGGTTATTGAGGACATCGGCAGCAACAGGGCCACCATCGTTTACTGCGCCTTGAGTCATAAGTGAATGCCCGACGACAATATCGGCGGCCGAGCCAGAATCTGGGTAAGCTGAAGGATAGCTCAGAACGCGATGGTTGCTGGTATCGGCGACAAAGAGGCGGTTGCTGTCTACGGCCACATGAAAAGGTGAATAGAGTCCCACCGCTGATGTCGCAGCCGCAGAACTAGTGAAGTCAACCTGACCGATGACACGATCCGCAGTCGCACCGTTGATGGATGGGATGGAGCTAAATACCAGAACCCTGTTGTTGCTCGTGTCAGCAACATATAAGCGCCCGTCCCTGATGGCGACACCAATTGGAGTATTCAAAGTCGCACCCGTGATCCCCCCGGCGTTTGCGCCAACGCCGGAAAAGTCTGTCTGTCCGACTACTGCGGATGCGGGAGCACCATTCCCGGCCGGCCAGTTGTTCCATATCAGGACACGATTCTGCGCGTAGCAAACTACCGCGATGTGGGTGCCATCCGAGGAAACGTCAATTGGATACCTGCATTCGCTGGCATTTGCTTTGCCATTTCCAAAAGGAGCGACCCCGGCTGCGCCGAGAACGAAATCAGGTGGCTGTCGGATCGAAGTCGGTAAATTGTGCCAGCCCATCACTCTGTTTGAATAGGGTGAGGTGATTAAAAGCTTCGTTCCATTCGTCCAGACTCCTCCGCCCCCATCATAGGCTGTGCTGGCACGAGATGGGTCGACAAAGTTGGACGCTCCGTACAGAAACTTCGTTGTACCAGACAGGCCTGTTATAACCGCCGATTGTCCGGCGACCGACTCGTAGGACAAAGTGACCGTGACTGCGCGGGAGCCGATTTCTAGCCCCGCCTCTGCCGACAATACGAGAGAGCAGTCACCAGCGACAACAGAACTGCATGTTCCATCGGTGCCGGGAAAGCTACCTCCCCTGTAGTTAAGGCCAGGAATCGGAGTAAGATTGAGTTTGGTGATAGGTACGTTGCCTGCGTAGGACAAATCCAGACGAACGTCGCGGGTGCTCCCTTGTACCATCGTGCCAAGATTGACCTCAGAGGTGCCCTTAAGTGCGAGTGTCGCGGCTGGACTTTGGATCGAAACAGCGATTCCGTTGTTGTTTGCAGCGATTCGTTGCTCGCCTTGCATGGCGTAAGCGCAGACAAAAAATTCGCCCGCAGACGGAGCCCGCAGCGTCGCGGCAGTAGCTGCGCTCACACGAACTTCAGCAGCTGGATCGCTGCAGTCGCTCGCGCGCGCCAACGTGACCTGATAACTCCAGCCTTCTCCGCCGTTGGACCAGGTTACTTCGACTGCGTCACCGACGATGGTCCGGGAGGCAACTTCCAGCGTGAAGGTACTGACCGACGGCACGGGATTCTCCGAGGGACTTGCCGCAGGATTCACAGCGCCTGACTTTCGGGCAGAAATCTTCGACTGGCAGCCGGTTGCACCAACAAAAACTATCGCCAGAAAAATGAGCGCTTTTCTCGCCGGATCGAGCGGATTCAACATAGGGAAGCTCCTTTGCAGTCACAACACGATATATCGACAAAAAACCAGAATTCTTGAGGAGTTGAGATTACCCGCTGATATCATAGCGACATGATGACGGAGGGGGGCGGGTTGGCTGACCAAATGCAACCAAAATGCCGTTTAGAAAGTTACAAAAATATCGCCCATAGAATCCTGCTGGTTGCCTGCTTTTACTCAATAAAAATGGAGATTTTTCCGATCCCCACTATGGGCAGGCGGAACATTAAGCGCCGGAGGATCAACCATGCGTATGCCAACAAATTTTACTTTGGTCGTTGCAGCTTTGTCCCTGGTGCCACCAGCAACATCCTGCAATAAAAATGCATCTTCTGAAGAGGAAGCAAAGACCTCAACGACGACGAGTCCGGAAAGCCCGGAAAGTTCAAAGACCGGAGCACCGACCACTGGCACCCTTGCTCTCGAAACAGGTGACGTTGAGTTGCGAGTATCCGGGGTAAGCTCCGCAACGAGCTTTGCCGCCACCAATGCCGCCATGAACACTTCTGCGGGACAACCGGGCACGCTCACCATCGGGGTAGGCCTGGCGCAAACGCCCGGGTCAGCCTCTCTGACTACGACGACTTGGCCCACGTTTCGCCCGGATTCTATCACCTCAGGTGCTCCCGATGGATTCAAGGTCACAATCGCAAAGATTGCGCTGCGGTCGGACTCAGGCCCGGACAGTATTTTGCTAAACAGTGCTGAAGGCGTAACGATCGCCCTCGATTCAGGGACGATGGATCTGTCGCAGCTCATTGCCGCCGGAAAGACGGGATCAGACGGGGCATCCGCAAAATTCTCGGTACCGGTGGGCACCTATAGGTCGATCAAGATCACTTATCTGCGTGGCGCTGAAGTCAAGGGCTGCGTTTCCGGTGACTTCAATTCGACTATCAGGGGGAGGTTTTCTCTGCGCGACGGCTATAGGATCCCCTGCTGAAGGAGGGCAGCTGGGTAATTATTGCCGACTTAATATCTTCTTAATGTCAATATTTCTAACGATTTGCGGCTTCTTTTCGCCATCTGTAGTAAAATCAGGATTGTTGCCCGAGTGTCAGCTGACTTGTGCCGGAGTCATTCCCTTTGAATCTCCCTAAAATATCAAATTCCCCATTCGCCGCGGCATTACCCGATCCCCGGTCGGCATTCTCCTGGGCGGTTAAGGAGCTGGGGCGGCGGCTCGTTCGAATGGTGCGGGATGTTGGGTCGGGGGGGATTTTTTTCTGGACGGTGGTTAAAACCAGCGCAAAGCCGCCTTTTCGGCGCACCCTGCTTTTTCAGCAGTTGGAATTTATCGGCAATCAGTCGCTCGGGATCATTCTGCTGACCGGGTTTTTTACTGGTGCGGTCTTTGCCTTGCAGATTGGCGGCATTTTCCAGATATTTCGGGCTGAGGGGTTAATGGGGGCAGCGACCGGCAAAGCCCTGACGCGGGAGCTCGCACCTCTCATGACTGCATTTCTTCTGACCGGTCGCGCCGGATCGGCCATGACCGCGGAAATTTCCACGATGAAAGTCAACGAACAGGTCGACGCCATGGAGGCGATGGCGGTCGATCCAGTTTCGTATCTGGTAGTGCCGCGTTTTCTCGCAGCGCTGCTCATCACGCCCTTTTTATGTGGTGTATTTATTTTTATCGGGGTCATCGGGGCTTACCTGGTCGGCGTTGGAATCTTCAACATTGACGTCGGCGTGTTCATGGAAAAAATCAAATGGATCGTCAAGCCGGGAGACATCAGCAGTGGTCTCCAGAAGGCCTTAATTTTTGCTGCTATCTACTCAACGATGGCATGCCGCTATGGTCTGCGCGCTTCGGGAGGCGCAAAAGGTGTCGGTATCGCAACGACTGATTCAGTGGTCAGAACGCTCCTGGTGGTTCTGCTTTTTGACGTCGTCATCACTTATCTCCAGATCAGGTTTGAGTGATGATTACTTTTGAGAACGTCACGAAAGCATTTGGAAAGCACGTGGTACTCGACCATCTTGACCTCGAGATCCCACCGGGGAAAATCACCTTCATTCTCGGTAAGTCTGGTGAGGGAAAGTCGGTGACGATTAAACACGTCATGGGGCTTCTCCAGCCCGACACCGGAAACATTACCGTCGACGGCGAACTTATCGGCGGCAAGTCACATAAGGAAATCCGGGAGTACCGGCGTAAGTTTGGGATGTTATTCCAACATGCGGCGTTGTTTGACAGTCTCACCGTGGGTGAAAACGTGATTTTCCCGTTGCAGGAACACACTTCAATGTCTGTTCCTGATATGCTTATAAGAGTTGAGGACGTTCTGACGCAGGTTGGCCTTCCTAATATTCAACACAAATATCCTACTGAGCTGTCTACGGGCGAGAAAAAGCGCGTCGGTTTAGCCAGAGCCCTCGTTGCCCGGCCAAAAATCATACTTTACGATGAGCCCACCACGGGTATGGATCCCCTGGTTTCCGAGATGATCGATGGATTAATTGTGCAGGTCAGTCGCGAGTTGGCCGGAATCACCTCGGTCGTCATCTCCCACGATCTGAAGGCTGCACTCGCGACAGGTGACCATATCGTTATGCTGTACAAGGGGAAGGTCGCACTGGCTGGCACTGCTGATGATTTTCGCAATACCCGCGACTCTGTGGTTCGGCAGTTTTTTGCGGGTAAGGTCGAAGGTCCCATGGAGTTCTTCTGAGCTGAGGGTGCTCCGGGAGATGGTTTTAGTTGGGGTTTTGGCTGGGGTTTTAGCAGGGATTTTTGCGGTGAGTTGGTGTTTTTTAAAACAGCGGCAAGGCGGTCAGCTAAAGGTTGACGTTATGCCGACCGATTCATGGGTTAAGGGTTTGTCTACTGGAGTTGCGGGTTCATGCTGAAGTCACTTGGAACAGAATTTAAAGTTGGACTGTTTACCATCGTGGCGGCCGTCACTTTGGGTTATATGCTTTTCATACTCAGCCCTGAAAGCTTCGAAAGTAAGCCTAAGAAAACTTACTACACTGTGCTTCGCGACGCTGCGGGCATCATCCCGAAGACCCACGTGAAAACCAACGGTGTCACCATCGGTAAAGTCAAATCGATCGAACTTGAAGCCAACACCACCCGCATTAAGATGGACGTTGATTCCGAGGTGAAGATTCCCGTGGGCTCCAAGATCGAGGTCCGCACCCGGGGATTGCTTGGTGATGTGTTCCTGGAGATCATCCGTGGTCCGGATACCGGCGAATACGTAAAAGATGGTGGGCTGCTGTCCAAGTCGGAAGATACAGTGGATATGCAGGCGCTGGTGAGCCTTGTCGGCACCATCGCGAAGGACGTCAAGCGGATTACCGGTTCCATAGCTGAAGCGATCGGCACCGACGAAGGTCAGATGTCGATGAAGAACATCGTCGCCAATATCGATTCGCTGACGAACGACCTCAAGGTAACAATGGCTTCCATCCGGGGAGGAATCGGCGACCGACCAGAGGACATTAAAGCCATCGTGACGAACCTGCGCGACGGCGTCGCGCAGCTTAAGGAATTCAGCACCAGCCTGAGTGAAGTTCTCGACGAAGAGAATAAGGAAAAAATCAATCGTATCCTCGCGTCGTTTGATGAGTCGATGACCGACGTTAAGGGTGCCAGCCACAATATTAAGTTGATCGCGGAAAAAGTTGAAAAAGGTGAGGGCACCCTCGGGCGCCTCGTCAATGATGACACCGCAATGGCGGAAATAGAGGGTGCGATCAAAGACATTCGAGAGGTGCTGTCGCCGGTACGGAAGCTTGAGATCGGTGTCGATTACCACGGGGAATTCCGCAAGGACACCAGTTCACAGCATTACTTCAATATTGTGATGAAAACGCGCCCAGACCGTTACTACCTCATTGGTCTGACCGATATGCAGGCAGCCGAAACCGACAGAACCACGGAAACCTACCCGGCAGAAGCAGGGGACGACGGCGAGAACAGCGTCCGCACGCGCGAGACCGTGAGAGAACAGCAGCAGCTGCGGTTTAATCTCCAGATTGCCAAGCGCTGGTATAACTTCGCTGCACGCTTTGGCCTTTTTGAGAGTACAGGCGGATTTGCCGGTGATCTTTATCTGTTAAGCGACAAAATCAGGATGTCGTTTGAGGCGTTTGACTGGAAAGTCAAGGGGAACGAGCGCCGCCATGTCGCACACCTGAAGACTTACGCCAGCATTCTGTTTTTCGATCACATTTACGCCATGATCGGTGTCGACGACATCACGCGTAAGGATCAGGACACCGGTGAGCGGATGACCCAGCCAAATTGGTTCATGGGTGCGGGCCTTGCGTTCAATGATCAGGATCTCAAAGCCATCTTTGGCACCGCCGCGGCGGTTGCACGTTAGTATCCCTTTTCCTTTCCCCCCACGCCTCGAAAAAACACGACCAATTTAATAAACAATAATAAATTCAACAATTTTCGGTCGAAGTCAGGCTGAGTAATTGTTAGCATACTTGGCGCAACGCATTTTTTTGTTTTTTTCCGAGTTCAGTCATTTTCCGTAGTGAGGTGAATATGTCTTTTCGCATTACGCAGGATTGTAACAATTGCGCCGCCTGCGAGCCGGAGTGTCCGAATAACGCGATCAGTGAGGGTGACGACACCTTTGTGATCAATGCCGCGCTTTGCACCGAATGCGTGGGATTTCACGGTGTAGCTCAGTGTGCAGCGGTCTGTCCGGTCGATTGCTGCGAGCCAGATCCCGCCCATGCCGAAAGTGACGCGGAACTGATCGAAAGGGCTAAAAAAATTCATCCTGACAAGACATTTGATGCCGACTATCCATCACGTCATAAGGCCTAATATCAGCTATGAGCGAGAGCAACAGTTCCGGGGTTTCGTCGTCTTCTCCCTCCTATAAAAAAAAACCGATCGAGCGCTGTGAGGTTGTCTCCATCCGATTCGCCGGCGATTCCGGCGACGGAATGCAGCTGACCGGCGATCGCTTTGCCAACGTCTCTGCCGTTTTTGGAAACGATGTGGTGACGCTGGCAGATTACCCGGCAGAAATACGTGCGCCTTCGGGTACGGTCGGTGGTGTGTCGGGTTACCAGCTTAACATCGGAACTGATGCGGTCTACACCCCGGGTGATCTCGTCGATATCCTCGTGGCGATGAATCCGGCGGCTCTGAAGGCTAACCAAAATCGAGTCCGCAAGGGTGGCATCATCATCGTTGACAGCGATACGTTCAGCGCCCGCAACAATGAAAAAGCCGGATTTGTGGGAAACCCTCTCGAAGACGGGTCGCTTGGTGCCTACAATCTTTATCCGCTGCCGGTGACGACTTTCACCCGTGAAACGCTGAAGGGTTCGACCCTTTCGCCGAAGTCGGTCGATCGCTGCAAAAATTTCTTTGCACTCGGCCTGACCTGCTGGCTGACTAATCGTCCTGCCGAACCGATCAATGACTGGATCGCCGAAAAGTTTAAGAAGGCTCCCGAAATGGTCGACGCCAATCGCCGGGCCTTTAAAGCCGGGTACGATTGCGGTGATACCAAGGAGTATTTTTCGGTTCAGTTCGAAGTGCAGGCTGATGGATCGAAAAAGCCAGCGGGAACCTATCGCTATGTGAACGGCAATCAGACGGTAGCGCTGGGATTGCTGGCTGCAGGGCGCAAGTCCGGCCTCAAGCTGTTCCTGGGCAGTTATCCGATCACGCCTGCGACCGAAGTGCTGCAGGAATTGAGCAAACGACGGTCCGAAGACGTCATGACGTTCCAGGCAGAGGACGAAATAGCCGGAATTGGTACTGCTGTCGGTGCCGCATACGCTGGTGCGCTCGCTGTCACATCGACCTCCGGGCCGGGACTGGCGCTTAAAGGTGAGTTTATCAACCTAGCGGTCATGACCGAATTGCCGCTGGTCATCGTCAACGTACAACGGGCAGGCCCTTCCACGGGATTGCCGACGAAAACAGAACAGTCTGATCTTTTACAGTCACTGTACGGTCGCAACGGTGATTCACCGCTTGTGGTCATGGCGTGCCGTTCGCCTGGCGATGGTTTTGATGTTGCCTATGAAGCCTGCCGCGTCGCCCTCAAATACATGACACCCGTCGTGGTTTTAAGTGATGGTTATCTGGCAAACGGTTCAGAGCCGTGGCGCATTCCACCTGAGAAAGATCTTAAGGATATCATCACCCGGAAAGTGACGGGACCGATCGACGGTGGATTCAAGCCGTACAGCCGCGACAAGGAAACTCTGGCACGGCCGTGGGCCATCCCGGGAACGCCCGGCCTCGAGCATCGCATCGGTGGACTGGAAAAAGAGGATGGTTCCGGACGAATCAGCCACGATCTTCTCAATCACGAGAAGATGACCCATTACCGTGCTGAAAAAGTGGAGCGAGTTAAAGCCGAGATTCCGCCATGCGAGATTTATGGTGACAAAAACGCCAAGCTCCTGGTTTTGGGGTGGGGTTCAACCTATGGGTCCATTCGAAAGGCAGTGGAGCAGTCGGTTAAATCCGGTTTGCCGGTTGCCGGACTTCATCTGCGCTATGTGAACCCGTTGCCGGGTGATCTGGGCGATATCCTGCGGAAATATGATCGGATACTTTTGCCGGAAAATAACATGGGACAGCTCGCAATGCTTTTACGGGCGAAGTATCTGGCACCGATAGAGAGCTATACAAAGATTCAGGGTGCCCCGTTTGCCGTCGAAGAATTGGTCAACAAATTTAATTCAATCTTGCGGACTTGAACATGACGACAGAAACAGCCGTAGAAAAACCAAAGCTGGCGCGTAAAGACTTTCTAAGCAGCATCGACCCCCGCTGGTGTCCAGGCTGCGGAGACTACGCGATTTTAAAAAACCTCACCTCCGTTTACGCTGAAATGGGTGTGCCCCGGGAAAAGTTCACGGTGATTTCCGGTATCGGCTGCTCATCTCGTCTGCCGTACTATGCGGAGACCTATGGATTTCATACTATTCACGGCCGCGCACCGACCGTTGCCCTGGGCGCTAAGCTGGCGAACCCGGATCTGAACGTCTGGGTCATTACCGGTGACGGAGACGCGTTGTCCATCGGTGGCAATCACTTTATGCACACGATTCGCCGCAATCCGGACATTAAAATTGTGTTGTTTAACAATCAGATCTACGGTCTGACAAAAGGGCAGGCATCTCCCACCTCACCGCCGGGACTAAAGACCAAAACCACCCCTTTTGGTGCGATTGATACGCCGGTGCGTCCTTCCATGCTGGCGATTGCATCCGGAGCCACATTCTCTGCGCGGGTTCTCGACACCGATGGCACCATGATGAAAGAGGTCATGACCGCTGCGGCACGGCATCGCGGGACCGCCGTTATTGAAGTGCTGGTGAACTGCGTTATTTTCAACGATGGGATTTTTGATCTTTACACCAACAAGGAAACGGCAGCCGATAACGTCGTTAAGCTCAAACACGGCGAGCCATTGATTTTCGGAAAAAACAGTGACAAAGCACTGGTGATGGACGGCGTGTCGCCAAAGGTTGTTGGCATCAACGACTCCGGGATTAGTGCTGAGCGGTTCATCAGACACGACGCGTCTTTTGAAAGCTCAAGCTTTTCCTACATGCTGGCTTCCATGGATCATCCGGAATTTCCGCTGCCTGTTGGAATCTTGCGCCAGGTATCGAAGCCAACCTATGAGGACGCCATGCTGAGTCAGGAAGTTGGCATCACGTCGAAAAGAAAACGTCCGACGTTGGACGAAGTTCTCACTGCGGGAGATACCTGGACGGTAGGCTGAGGGAGCGTCGATTTTGAGTTATTTTTTGCTGCTTGTTTTCGCCTGCCTGGGCGTTGGGATGGTTGTAGGCGGGTTGGTTGCTTCGAGGCTTCTTGCGCCCCACCGTCCCGGTGGCGCTAAAAATGAACCATATGAATGTGGTGAGCAGACCATTGGCTCTTCATGGGTTCAATTTAATGCCGGCTACTACCTGATTGCCCTGATTTTTTTGGTTTTTGATGTGGAGGCAGTTTTTCTGTTCCCATGGGCTGTTGTCTTTCGTGATGTGGGGATGTTGGCGCTTGTTGAAGGTGGAATATTCGTCGCAGTGCTGCTTCTTGGCCTGATTTATGCCTGGAAAAAAGGAGCGCTGGAATGGGTTTGATTACCGAGGATCTGCCTGCGAAAATTAAAGGCGTTCCCGGCGCTGACTTTATGCTCACACGACTCGATGACGTGATCAACTGGGCGCGCTCCAACAGCTTGTGGCCGCTCACCTTCGGTACGAGCTGCTGTGCCATAGAAATGATGATGGCTACTGGCGCTTCGCGTCATGATCTGGCGCGTTTTGGTGCCGAGGTCGCGCGGCCTTCTCCGCGGCAGGCTGACCTCCTGATCATCGCCGGGACGATTGTGAAAAAAATGGCTCCGCGCCTGCGCACGCTCTATGAGCAAATGGCAGAGCCGCGGTACGTGATTGCCACGGGTGCCTGCACCATTGCCGGCGGCCCCTTTGTGTATCACTCCTATTCAACTTTGCGTGGCGCGGATACCGTGATTCCGGTAGACGTTTTTGTCCCCGGATGTCCTCCCCGTCCCGAGGCTCTTTTTTACGGATTGTTGACTCTCCAGAAAATGATTCGTGATGGAGAAACCATTCGACGCCCGGGGATGCGTAAGCGTCCGGTTATGGCGGCATTGCCTCCCGGAATGACTCATGAACAAATCGATAACGAGCTGAAGTCGGTGCTGGAAAGCCAGGCCGACGTGAATGTTCAGGACAGTGCGAAAGAAATGGTATGGCAGACGACGATAGCCCAAAAGACCCCGGAAAGCCGGTAGATCCTTCTGTGTCATCCACAGCTCCGGCAGCCTCTGCGGCTCCGGCGGCTCCGGCAGCCTCTGCGGCTCCGGCAGCTCCGGCAGCTTCCGCTGCTGCGATAAACCCCAATGCCGGGTGGGTGAACGCCGCGGCAGCGCGAATACCTCATGCGGAGCCCCTTTTAACTGAATGCTCGTTCCCGGCCATAAAAATCGACGCAAAGAATCTGCAGCAGGGTTTGTCTGTTGCGCGGGACGATCACGAGCTCGCCTTCGATGTCCTGCTGGATCATACGGCGGTTGACTGGCCTGAGAAGTCTGAATTTGAATTGATTTATCACCTGTTCAGTACGAAGACAGGGCGCTACCTAAGTGTCATCACCAACATTCCCCGCGCGAATCCGATTGTGACGACTGCGGTTGGTATTTGGCCGGTAGCGGAATTGCAGGAACGAGAGGTCTATGACCTTTTTGGAGTCCTGTATGACGGGCATCCGGACCTTCGGCGCTTGTTTCTTGATGATGACTGGCAGGGATTCCCGCTGCGCAAGGACTACAAAGATGATTTCATGCTGGAACTCGTAAAATGACCGTTGTCCTTTCATCGCTGGAACAGAAAACATCCCTGATCCCGGGGGCACGCAGCGCGCTGTCTACCGAGGAATATTTTGTCAACATGGGACCACAGCACCCTTCAACCCACGGTGTGTTGCGCCTGCTTCTGAAGCTCGATGGCGAAACGATCCGCGAAGTCATCCCGGTACTTGGTTACATTCACCGTGGGATCGAGAAAATCGGTGAACACCAGACTTACAAACAGTTCGTACACCTGACCGACCGGATGGATTACCTTTCGGCAGTGATGAACAACTGGGCCGTTGCTTTGACCGTGGAAAAAGCAGCGGGAATCGAAACGACACCCCGCATTGATTACGTAAGAACCATCGTGAGTGAGCTGGAGCGCATTTCCAGTCACCTGCTGTGGTGGGGTGTTTTCGCGATGGATCTTGGGGCGATCACGCCCTTTCTCTATGGCTTTCGCGACCGCGAAATGATCACAGACATTCTGGAAGAGACGATCGGCGCGCGGTTGACGATGAATTATATTCAGCCAGGCGGCCTTATGTTTGACATCCATCCGGATTTTGTCAAAAGGGTCAAAGCGCTGCTGCCTTACCTGAAGGCCAAGATTGAAGAATACGACGAGCTGGTAAGTGGCAACGTCATCATCCAGCAGCGAACCCGCGACGTCGGGGTGCTGGATGGCAAGACTGCACTTGCCTACGGCACTACCGGGCCGGCCCTGCGCGCCAGCGGCGTTGCCTGGGATTTGCGACGGACCGACCCCTATGGAGCCTATGACAAGGTTCAGTTTGCCGTGGCGGTGGGTGAGCGGGGTGACTGCTGGGATCGCTATTGGGTACGAGTGGAGGAGATGCGCCAGTCCATCCGCATCATCGAGCAATTGATTGATGGCATTCCTGAAGGCAAATACACGACGATCAAGCCAGCGGCAAAGATTCGACTGCCCGCGGGTCGTCATTATGGACAGGTCGAGACCGCCCGGGGGGTCCTCGGTTGCACCGTCGTATCGACGGGAGGCGAGACGCCGTATCGGATTCACATGCGTAGTCCGAGCTTCAACAACCTGTGGTGCCTGACCCGCATGGCTCCAGGTGGGCGCATCGCTGATCTGGTGGCGATGATCTCGACACTGGATTTTGTTGTGCCTGATATGGATCGATGAGTTGATGGTGGCGGTTTGCTAGTGAAGTGCTTTTGGCTGCGAGGTGTACTCTGGCTCTGAATTTGACTGTAGCGGAACGCGCTGCTCAGGCGCTGTCCCTGAATACTCCCGGCGGCATGGCTATGGCGGTCGGCTACGTGGCTGCTGCAGCGGTCGGTGGGCTCGCCTTTATCACGTTACTGGCATTGGTTTTGATTTATGCAGAGCGAAAAATTGCGGCGCATTTTCAGTGTCGGCTTGGTCCAATGCGGGTTGGCTGGCATGGAACCCTCCAATCGCTCGCCGATGCCATCAAATTGCTCTTTAAAGAAGATGTCATACCGGCAAAGGGCGACCGCCTTCTCCATGGTCTCGCTCCCTGCATTTCTGTGATGGCAATGATGCTGACGCTGGCTTTTATACCCTTCAGCGCCAATATCCAGGTCCTGGATCTCAATGTCGGAGTTTTGTTTGTGGCAGCGGTGAGCAGCATCGGCGTGCTGGGCGTTCTGCTGGCAGGCTGGGCCAGCCACAACAAGTGGTCGCTCATTGGTTCGATGCGCGCTGGTGCGCAGATCATTTCCTACGAATTATCGGCGACCCTTGCCTTGTTGGTCGTCGTGCTGTTTTCGGGAACGATGAGCCTGCGCGGCATTGTACTGGCCCAGGCTGAAGGGTGGTGGATTTTTAAAGGACATGTCCCGGCCATCGCGGCATTCGCCGTATTCATGATTGCGTCGGTGGCGGAGTTGAATCGCACTCCCTTTGACCTTGCAGAGGGGGAGAGCGAACTCGGAGCCGGATTTCATACGGAGTATTCGGGGCTGCGGTTCTCCATGTTTTTTCTCGCTGAATTCATCAACATGTTTTTGGTTTCGGCAATCATGGCGACACTGTTTCTTGGCGGTTGGATGCCGCTATACATTTCCGGCCTGGATGGCTTCAACCAGGTGATGGCTCTTTTGCCCGGCGGCATGTGGTTTGCCTTAAAAACTGGTGGCATCGTGTTCTTTATCATGTGGCTGCGCTGGACGTTTCCGCGTATGCGCGTGGATCAGATGATGAAGCTGGAGTGGAAGTTTTTGATGCCGGTCAGCTTTGCAAACTTGCTCCTGGCGGCAGTGGTGGTGGCTCTATGCAGGGGATAGTCAAAAGTCGGTTTGTTGCCGGTCAGGCGGTGGAGGTTGCCATCGGGCCGCGGCCCAGGACCACGGGCGGCGCGGGGGGATTTGTCCGGGTTCTTCGCTCACTTCTGACAGGGCTGGCTGTGACCATTAAGTACCTGGTGCGGCCTTCGACGGTGGTCACTCAGCAGTATCCCGAAAATCGCGCAACCCTGAAGCTTCCGGAGCGTTATCGCTCTGAGCTTCGTCTCATCGATGACAACGGCTATCACCGTTGTCCGGGCTGTAAAATATGCGAAAAAGCCTGTCCGAATGGTTCCATAAAGATTATGGCGCGCAAGGGCACGGTGACTGGGAAAACCGAACTGGATCAGTTTGTCTGGCGCCTCGACACCTGCACGTTTTGTTACGCCTGCGTCCAGTCGTGTCCCTTTGACGCCATTGAATTTACTGGGCGGTTTGAAAACGCCGTCTTTGACAAGCGCTTGCTGGTTTATAACCTCAACACCTACAAAGGCCCGCCTGCGAAGGTTCTCCACGCAGAAAGCGATAAGGAAAAAGTGAAATCCATGCTGGAGCCCCTCGGGCGATTTTCCGGTCCGACGCCACTTGGCGGAACTGATCTGGCTGGCTCTCCGTCCGGCCTGAGTGCCCATTCTGGTGGCAAGGACGTGCCCCATGGGTGATGCAGTCACAAACCTCCTGTTTTGGGTCTTTGCCTTTTTATCTGTGACGCTCGCCTTTGGCGTGGTGCTGTCGCAGCACATTCTGCGTGCGGCTGTTTCCCTGGCAGGTGTGCTGGCCATTTCCGCGGGTTTTTACTTGTTTCTCGGCATGGAATTTCTTGCTGCGGTTCAGATTATGGTTTATGTCGGCGGCATCGTGGTCCTCCTGGTCTTTGCGATCATGCTGACTAATATGGCTGGCAAAAAAGAAGTGCGGTCCAGCACCCCGCGTCTGTTGTCAGCCGCCGCCGTTGCTGCAGGGTTCTATGGCCTGTCTGTAGTGGTCATCGGTGGCATCGACGACCGTATCCTGAACCCCTTTTTCAGCGCTGAAATGGAAGCGAAAGGGGACATTCATCCCGTCGTCGGGGCGGGTGCGGTGGGACGCCTTTTGCTTGATATGGGACCCCAGGGCTACGTGTTGCCTTTTGAAGTGATTTCATTGCTTCTTCTTGCAGCTGTCATTGGCGGAATTGTCGTCGCGCGGAAGGATGCCCATGGCTGAGGAAGCTGTCATGTCGAACCTGCCGTTACTGAGTCAGATTTTTGGAGCAGTCGTCGGTCCTTCACCGAAAACCTGGCTGATGCTCGCGTCACTGCTGTTTTCCATCGGTCTGTTTGGTGCATTGACCCGCCGCAATGCGGTAGGCGTTATGCTGGCGATGGAACTTATGCTCAATGCCGCCGCGCTCAACTTTGTCATCTTTAATTATTTTATAGCGCCGAGACAGGTGGATGGCGTGGTGATGGCAATGTTCATCATCGCAGTTGCCGCTGCTGAGGTTGTTGTTGGCATCAGTATTTTTATTGCAATTTTCAGGCACTATCGCACCAACGACGTCAACCTGATCAGCACCATGCGCAACTAGCAGAGGTCTAGCAGAGGTAAATAATGGCTGGATTACCGGAAACCTTTCAAACTTCATTGCAGATCCTGCATTGGGCATGGCTGATTCCCCTTCTGCCGTTTATGGGGTTTATCCTGCTTGGGCTTTTTTCGCGGTTCGTCGGTGATCGTCTGACCGGTGTGCTTGCGACAGCGGTTGTCGCCTGCTCCTGGGGCCTTTCACTTCTGTGCGCGCGAGCCTACTTCGGTGAATTTCCGGCAGGGGGTGCGCATCCATCCTTTGTAGTCACGAATTTTCCGTGGCTGAGGTTCCACACCGGTCTCACTGCCGGTGCTGGAGTGTTGATTGATTCGTTGTCCCTGCTTCTGCTTGTTGTTGCAACGACAGTCAGTACGTTGGTGCATCTATATTCGCTGGGATACATGGCGAAGGATCCTGGAATTCGCAGGTATTTTACCTATCTCAATCTGTTTACGGCATCGATGCTGGCACTGGTAGTAGCCCCAAATATCCTGCAGACGTTTGTCTGCTGGGAATTGGTGGGCGTCAGCTCGTTTTTATTGATTGGATTTTATTATCAGAATCCGGCAGCCGTTTCTGCTTCGAAGAAAGCCTTTATCGTTACGAGATTTGCGGACCTTGGTTTTTTAGTTGGCCTGCTTTTGCTGGGCTGGATTGGCTATGGTGCCATGGATCAGTTGCCTGCCGAATCCTTGCAGCAATTAATCGCCAGCGGCCTGAGCCAACCGCAGCCTCTTGATTTTCTGGTGATCAATCACCCGGGCCTGTTGAATCACGTGTCGGCGACATACGCTCCCTGGGCCGGTGTCAGCGTGCTGGCATGGATCACGGGTTTGATTTTTATGGGCGCAGCGGGCAAAAGCGCGATGTTTCCACTGCACATCTGGCTTCCTGATGCGATGGAAGGCCCCACGCCCGTTTCAGCACTGATTCACGCGGCAACGATGGTGGTGGCAGGAGTCTATTTAGTCGCCAGACTTATGCCGGTTTTTGAGGCTGCAGGTGGCACTCTGGCACTGGTGGCCGGGGTCGGTGCGTTCACCTGCCTTTTCGCAGCTGTGATCGGCACGACTCAGGATGACATCAAAAGGATCCTGGCTTTTTCGACGCTGAGTCAATTAGGTTACATGATGTTCGCGTTGGGCGTGGCGTCCTCAGTCGCGCCGCTGGGATATACCGCCTCGATGTTTCATCTGTTCACCCACGCCTTTTTTAAAGCCCTTTTGTTTCTTGGTGCTGGAGCGGTGATTCACGCATGCCACACCAACAACATTTGGGAGATGGGTGGGTTGCGGCGCAAGATGCCCTGGACCCATTTCTTTTTTCTCATTGCCACTTTGGCAATTGCCGGAGTTCCGCCGTTCGCGGGGTTCTTTTCAAAGGATGAGATCCTGACCGCGGCTTATCACGCCGGGCATCCGGTTGTTTTTGCAGTCGGGATTGTCGTCGCTGGTTTGACCGCCTTCTATATGTTCCGCCTGTATTTTGTGACTTTTGCCGGTGAATGCAGGGGCGCCGGTGCAAAGCATGCCCACGAAGCGGGAATTCTCATGCTCTTGCCCCTGGCGGTGCTGGCGGTCCTCTCGGTTGGTGCGGGGTTTGTTCCTATTCCGGGAATGATTCATTTGGGACTTACAGCCGATCACCACGCCATGGACTGGACAGTTGCTGGTGTGTCGATGCTTTGCGCGGCTGTCGGCATCGGCGCTGCTGGTTATTTTTATGCCGGCGGAGCTAACCGGGCTCAGGCTTTGGTGCAGAGACTTGGAGGCTTCTATCGATTGGTAAAGAAAAAATTTCTGATCGATGAAATCTATTTATTCGTGACCCATAGGGTCATTTTTAACTCGGTTTCGCGGCCGATCGCGTGGTTTGACCGGCAGGTGGTTGATCGCACTGTCGACCTGAGTGGCAGCGGCACGCGGGGATTGGGGAGTTTGTTTGCTGTCCTGCAAAACGGTCAGGTACAGGTATACGGTAGCTGGCTTTTGGGTGGCGCGGTTCTCTTTATCGTCATCTGTCTCGCGAGGCTGAGTTAGCTGTGTTTACGCGCGTTCTGGAGGAATTTTGAGCGATTTTTTTGCCAACATGTTCGTTAGCTGGTTTGTCATTGTCCCACTGCTGACTGCTTTGGCGGTGGTTTTAGTGCCAGCATCCCAGGATCGCCTGATACGTTGGGTTTCACTGGTTGGTGCCGGTGTGTTGGTGGTTCTTGCCGGGATCCTTTGCCTGCGCTACGCCGAAGCATCAGCAGGCGACTTTGAAGTGTTGAAAGATGCACTTCATACGCGACTGTACTTCGAGGAATTTGTTCCGTGGTTCGCCAGCCAGGGAATTAACTACCGCGTTGGGGTGGATGGCATATCTGTATTCATGATCGTGCTGACGGCGATCATCATCTTCACCGGCGTCCTTGCCAGCTGGCATGTGGAGACAAGAGCCAAAGAGTTTTTTGCATTACTGCTGGTGCTGGTGGGTGGGGTTTTTGGTGTTTTCATTTCGTTCGATCTGTTTTTGTTTTTTGTCTTTTATGAATTGGCCGTACTTCCCATGTACCTGCTTATCGGTGTTTGGGGTACAGGCCGAAAAGAATACTCCGCCATGAAGCTGACACTAATGCTCCTGGTCGGATCCGCCTTTGTACTGGTCGGCATGTTCGCCATGTATCATGCCTCCGGATTGGGAACCTTCGATTTGCTGAAGCTGGCGACAGTTAAATTTCCTCTGGCCTTGCAGCAGTGGGCGTTTCCGATGATTTTTATTGGGTTTGGGGTCCTGGGAGCGCTTTATCCTTTTCATACATGGTCGCCAGACGGTCATGCCGCCGCACCGACGGCAGTATCGATGCTCCATGCGGGCGTGCTGATGAAACTCGGTGGTTACGGCGCACTGCGCATCGCCATCTATCTTTTGCCGGAAGGTGCGAAGATGTGGGGTGTTGCTTTTATGGCTCTGACCACTGTCAATATCGTCTATGGGGCTTTTGGCGCGATCTCTCAAAAAGACCTCAAGTATTTTACGGCCTACTCATCGGTCAGTCATTGCGGCTTTGTGCTGTTCGGTATAGCTACTCTAAATATGATTGGCTTAAAAGGCGCAGTGATTCAGATGTTCAGTCATGGCATCATGACGGGGCTTTTCTTTGCTCTGATTGGCATGGTGTATGGCAGAACCCATACGCGTCAGCTTGATGAGATGGGGGGGCTGGCCAAGGTGATGCCATGGCTTGCCACCTGTTTTTATATCGCTGGATTGGCATCGCTTGGGTTGCCTGGCCTGGCCGGATTTGTTGCTGAATCTCATGTGTTTCTTGGGGGAGTTTTTGCAAACCCCTGGGGAGACGCCGTGGTGATGAGGGCGCTGACCATCATTGCGACGATGTCCATCGTCATCACTGCAGTCTATGTGTTACGTGGCCTGGCCAAGGTCTTTCAGGGGCCAATCCGCAATGCCGAGTTCAGCGAACTTAGCGATGCCTTGGTTTCTGAGCGCCTCGCGACGGGGATTCTGGTCGCTACTTTGGTTGTGGCGGGACTAGGACCCTTCATATTTATGGACATGATCGAGCATTCGCTCATGCCGATCGTCAACCGCCTTCACGCCACTGACGCGTTTTAAAACCATAGTGCCGGCTTACCTTGGTGCAAATTTTTAGGATCGATTTATGCTGCTGATGATTCCCGAACTTATTGTTGCAACGACCGCGGTAGTGGTTCTGGTAGCGGACCTTTTTTTACCGGCTGAGAAAAAAGGGTTGTTGTCTATTGTGGCGTTTTCCGGATTGTCAGTAGCCCTGGTCGTTCTTAGCGGCGTCGCTGGTGGTTTGGGTGACCCAACGCTCATGGCCCAGGGACAACCTGCCATGCTCTCCGATTTTGGCGGTCGGTTTCGGCTGGATACCGTCGCGTTTTGGTTCAAAGTGATCGTTTTGGCAGCGGCGATGTTGACCATTGCTCTCGCGGCGGAGCAGCTCAATCAAACAGCCAAAATCCTCAGGTCTGGGTTTGCCGCCATTGGTGAGTTTTATGTTGTTTTGTTGCTGGCGGTCTCTGGTGCGATGTTTCTCGCATCGGCATCTGATATGGTTTTGCTTTTCGTAAGTCTCGAGCTCGCAACAATTCCTCTCTATTTGCTTGCCGCGTGGCGCCGCGATGACTTGCGCAGTGGTGAAGCAGGTCTTAAATATGTCATCCTCGGCGGGCTTTCGACAGCTGCGACCCTCTTTGGTCTGGGGACGGTTTATGGTCTGTCGGGCACTACAGATTTACTGGCCGCGGGGAAAGCATTGGGGGCCATGGGGAATCTGACACCGGTATGGTTCGCTGCGGGACTTGTCATGGTCGGTGTCGGGTTTAAACTGGCTCTGGCACCCTTTCACATGTGGGCCGCCGACGTCTACGAGGGAGCTCCCACGCCGGTTACGGCTTTTTTGTCGGTAGGGTCAAAGGCTGTGGGTCTGGTTTTGGCCTTTCAGATATTTTACAAATTGCTAGGGCCGCATCTTGTGGCGATTGGCCCGGTGCTCGCGGTTATTGCTGCACTAACGATGACTCTTGGCAACACCGTGGCGATTTTGCAGAAAAATGTGAAGAGATTTATGGCCTACAGTTCGGTGTCTCAGGCAGGATATCTGATGATGGGGTTTCTTGGGGGAACGGCCGGTGGTGTGCCTGCACTCATTTTTTATATGCTGGTTTACCTGCTGGCGAACCTTGCGGTCTTCGGCGTCATCATTGGCTGGGCCAATGAAACCGGTGGGGAAGATGTATCAAGCTATAAAGGCATGGCGACTTCCAACCCACTTATGGCGCTGGCAATGATGCTGGGCCTCTTCAGTCTGGCGGGAATTCCGCCGCTGGCTGGCTTCGCCGGAAAGTTTTTTCTTTTTAACGCTGCTGCAAAGGCCGGATATTATTGGCTCGTTGGACTGGCGGCCATCAATTCGACTGTTTCGCTCTATTATTATTTGCGGATTGTTCGCGAGATGTATATTTCTGAGGCCGTGCTAGGGAAGGGTGGGGCACCAGCGGCAAAGGTTCGGTTCAGTCCCGTTGTCAGTGTGTTAGTTGCCGGGACGGCAGTAGCCAGTGTTTTGCTGGGGGTATTTCCCGGACTCTACGAAGCGATTCACGGACAGACGATCGATTGGATTGTGCACCTGACCCAGCGTTAAGGTGATTTGTAAAAACCGGCTCTTGGAGACTTTGACATGACTGATTTGGCATCCTATATGGCCGAACACCATAAGCACTGCGACGAATATTTCACCAGCGCGGAAGAACTTGCCGCCAAAGCCAATTGGGGTGAGGCTCAGGAGTTAAGCCAGAAGTTTGTCACAAGTCTGGACGAGCACCTGCGCATGGAAGAAGAGGTGCTGTTTCCTGCCTTTGAGGAGGCTTCCGGCATGACCGGCGGGCCAACCCAAATGATGCGTTTTGAGCACACACAGATGCGCGAATTGGCAACAGCGATTCAGGAGGCGGCGGCATCGAAAGACCGCGAAGCGTATCTTTCTGCGTCTGAAACGTTACTTGTTATGATGCAGCAGCATAATATTAAGGAAGAACAGGTCCTTTACCCGATGGCTGATGCTCATCTCTCCGATGAAGTCGATTCATTGATCTCGCGCATGGCTCCCTACAGGACGGTTTAATGGAGGGCGACGATCCGGTAGACCAGATTCAATCCGGTGAAGTCGTTTTGGACGTTCGAGATCTCCCACCACCGGAGCCAATGGAAAAAGCTCTTGCAGCCATTGGTGAACTGCAAGAGGGTTGCTGGTTGCGCATGGTCCATCGGCGGGAGCCGCGGATGCTTTATCCCCTCGTTGAGGCAGCTGGGTTTTCTCACACAACTCTCAAAATGGTTGATGTGAACGGTGAGCCTTTTTTCTCCATCTTTCTCTGGAAGACCATAGATTCAGCCGCAGCCGCAAGGGTTGCAGTGTTCGTTGCAGAGACCGTTGCTGCGGAGCTTCCCCCGGGTTCTGTCCGTGTGAATCCATTATGCTGACCACCGGGCTTTCCACGGATCAAGCTCCACCCATTCGGGTGCCGATGATATTCTTTGCTACGGCACCGTTGTTTGGTCTTGCCGCCGCGGCGCTGCTGGTTTTTTACGGAGGCGGAACTGAACTCCAAAGCAGGTGGTCGCCTCTGGCGATGGTGCTGACGCACCTCCTGTTGCCGGGGTTTGTCGTGACAGTCATGTTTGGTGCAGTGCAGCAGATGTTGCCAGTGGTCGCCGGTGCAACCATCAAGCACCCCGTCGCAGTGAGCCATTTGGTGCATGCTTTTTGGGTCGCCGGCGTTGCATCACTGGGAGCGGGTTTTTTTTGGTCGGAGTTGGGCGGAGGCCAGCTGTTACTGCGAGTGGCGGCTGTAGCTCTGGCTTGCGCGGGGGCGGTCTATCTGGTCGCAGCGGGTGATGCGCTCAGGCGCGCTAATGCTGCCAATGAGACAGTGTTGGGAATGCGCTTGGCGCACATCTGTTTAGCTTTGGTTTTGATTTTTGGCGTGACTCTGGCACTTGGTCGGAGTGGCGTGATTCCTGTGTATCGACACCAGTTGACCGATACGCATGCCCTGTTTGCATTGGGTGGGTGGATCGTCCTTTTGATCATGGCGGTCTCCTATCAGGTTGTGCCGATGTTTTTTGTCACACCGACGTATCCGGTTTGGGCGAAGAAATGGCTTTGCCCTGCTGTTTTTGGTGGGTTGGTGTTGCATGCTCTGCCTTCGAAAATTGGGTCTTTATCAGGTTTGATCTTCACTTTCTGTGCTGTCTTTTTGTACGCGATTTTAAGCCTTCGTTTAATGCTGCGGCGACGGCGTAAGGTGCCTGATCCGGCTCTGCTGTTGTGGCGGGTGGCATTGGGGTCACTCATGCTGGTGGATCTGATCTGGTTAACTCATGAAATGGCAAGCGCCCTGACGGGATTTACTTCTGCTGTGGTGTATCATGTGCCGGTGGAGTTGGTGCGAGTGGGGTTTGGAATTTTCATCTTCGGTTTTGCAATATCGATTGTGATAGCGATGTTAAGTAAGATCATGCCTTTTTTGGTTTGGTTTCATCTGCAAGGCATACAGATGCGCAAAATGATGGCCGGAACCAAAGGCATGGCCTTGCGAGCCCTGCCGACGATGAAGGAGATCCTTCCTGATTCTCTGGTTCGCAAAGTGATTTGGTTGCATCTGAGCGCAGGAGCATTACTTCTTGTTTCGATTGTCTGGCCTGCTCAGGAGGTCGCCTGGGGCATTGCGATGGCTGGATGTTATAGCCTGCTTCTTCACGCGGTGTGGCGGTGCATTCTGGTTTTCAGAAAACGGGTTAATACACTCTGACCACATGATTGTTGCAAATGGCTTCCACGCTGCTGGCAAAAGAGGGAAAAACCTTTGAGTTCGTCCTGTTGTGAATCCAAAACCCCAGCGCTGGAAAAAATGGCGCGTGACCAAAGAAAAGTACTTTGGATCGTTCTGCTAATCAACATGGCTATGTTTGGAGTGGAATCGGCATCTGGATTTTATGCGGACTCAGTTGCGCTTCTTGGAGACTCGCTCGACATGTTAGGAGATGCGCTGGCCTATGGCGCGAGCTTGTATGTGATTGGTCGCAGTACCGCTGCGAAGATCCGATCCGCGCAACTTAAGGCCGTCATTATCCTGATCTCGTCTTTAATGGTAGTCGGCATGGCTTCCTACAGATTTATTTACCAGGAGATTCCTGAAAACGAAATCATGGGTATTGTTGGTGGTATGGCTTTGGCGGCAAATCTCGTGTGTCTTGTTTTGTTGACCAAGTTTCGCAAAACCGATGTCAATATGGCTTCAGTTTGGATTTGTTCCCGCAATGATATTATTGCGAATGTGTCGGTGCTTGGTGCTGCATGGCTTGTTCGGGTGACGGGTCACCCGTGGCCAGATCTCGTCGTAGGTTCCCTGCTTGCCCTATTGTTCATAAAGTCCGGTTTTTATATTTTGCGCCTGACCCGGGAAACAGGCACGGGCTGCCAAACAGCATGCTAGGACATGCTCTTTATTCTTCTTTAAATGGGCGGCAACTGTTGCGCAGGTGAGGCATTGCCATTTTGACGAAGTCTTTTTCACTGACGGACCGCGAAATCCACTCTTCCCAATTGAACTTCATCCCCAGTTTCATATTGAAAGCAAGGCGAACTGCATGCAGCGCGAGTTCATAGAGATGCGTGCAGCCTAAAGGACCTCCGAGGGTCCGCACCAGGTCTTTGTTGATGCCGCGGGCAATTTTCAAACCTATGATGGCTTTAACCCGCGTTATGGGCTCCTGGCAAATGCCAAGAGGAGCTTTGGTGATTTCGGCGACGGCATCTTCAATCTCGTCACTTTCCATATTTACGCGGATTTCCACCCGCATGCTGTGGTTGAGATCGAGCAACGAGGCTGAGACCAAGAGGTGTTTTGGACCAATCCGGTGAACCGCCGAATTGATATTTCGTTCGTAGATCTTCACGGGCTTTTGGGCCGCAACATTTGATTGATCGTGGTCTTTAGACATAGCTTCTACTCTAGCATATAATTGAGTCAATAAATTCTCATAATCAGAGACCAGGGAGGTCGGTGTCATGGTTAAAACGATGGCTGTTTCTCTACTAACAGCAACCGTGTTGGCATTAACGGTAACGGGGTGTGGAAAAAAGAAGGATGACGAGGGAACGGCGACCGTGGGAGCAAAGATGCGCACCACGGGCACAACCTCGGGACTCGCGTTGGGCGCGCTCATGAAGTCGGCAGACACTCCCGCGATTAAAGAACTCTTGGTTGCCGGTAGTCTGACGGCCAACAGTCAATTCAATCTTGAGTCGTTTAAAGTGCCCATTTTCCGTGTCAACCTGGTGACAGGTCTCAGCGGTACCGGGTATTCGGGTACGAGTCCCAATTTTTACACCTGTCCAGGCTCGACGGCAGCCGATTGTTACGTCGATTTAGCCAGCGCTACCACCGTTGATAATCTGTTGAAAACAGGCGGCGACGGTTCGGTGTCGGTTGACGACGACAAGACTTATGAGGGGGCGGCTCTGGAATTTTGCGGTGATAATGCCGGGGGCACATTCAACATGTTGGTAAAAGGGAGCGCTGAACTTGGCGGTGTGACTTATTACACGAATGCAGCCAGTGCCCTTTCGACGACCGGTCCCTCAGAAGAAGTTGCGATCAGTGCCGCATGTGGAGGTCAGACGACGTATCTTCAAACGCCAGTGGTTCTTGGTCCGGATAAGACCGTGAGTCTGGTTCTTTATGTTGAGCCGGCAGGTGCCGTGCTGCTGGCTGACAACAAAAATCTCGTCAATTCAAACTGCTCCGGAACAGACAGTCTGGCTATTTGTGCTTCCCGCCCCTCGGTGATGGTCACGGTCAGCGATGCTGCCCCAACAGTGGAGCGATATGTGCTGGAGGTCCAGGGTGCCGATGGCTCTACACCATGGGCCGATATGCTGCTGACTTTGATTTTTGCGTCAGATGGTAGTCCGGTCGGTGCTACGGCACAGCAGATCTACACAAATACAGTACAGGCGCGACTCATGCATACCCTGCAGGTTACATTCTCAAGTGTTCAGGTTGTTGGAGACACCTACAATCTGGGATACGGGGGAACAACTGGGAGTTCATGGATTTCCGGGTTTAAGCGGGAAACCGGTGGAACCTACTCCGTCTCGTCACTGGTTGATACGACGGTTGAGGTGATACCACGCAAGCTCTAAGCGCTCGTGGGGCAGGTCTTCAATGTTCAGTGTGTGTTGCGGGGTCTGCGGCGTATAGTGCGGCGCCACAAGCTCCAAGTGTTTGCGCATGGGGAGCGGTGGTGACGCGATCACCGAGTTTCTCGCGGAAGAGATCGCCAAGCACGGGGTGTGCCGCAACCGCCCCGCCGCAGAGCACGACGTCGCCTGCCAGAGGGTCCATCTCGAGGATCCTCTTTACGACCGACTCAAAGACACCGCGAAAAATTTCATTGATGTTTTTACCTTCGCGAATGTGATGAATAATTTCGGTCACAGAAAATACAGTGCAATAGCTGCCGATATTAACGGTTGCGGTGACGCTTGCCGCCCGCTGGTTCATTTCGGCATGTGGTGTATTCAGTCGATGGGAGATTTCCTCGAGAAAAGCACCGGTCCCGGCAGCGCATTTGCGGTTCATCTTGAAACTAAGTTGTTTTCCTTCCGCGTTGATGATCACCACTTTATTGTCCTGGCCGCCGATATCAACGATCGTACATGCTTTTCTGACTTCGGAGAAAACCCCACGGGCGAAACAGACGATCTCTGGCTTGACGATATCGGCGAAGGTGCAGGCGCGGCGTCCAACTCCCGTGACGCAAATACGTTGAATGGCTGAACGCTGAAGACCAGAACTGGACAGGGCTTCTGCAAGGGTTTCCCGCGCCACATCGTCAAAGGCGATACCGGTTCGTCGAATCGCGCGGGCGATCACTTGATTGGCGTCGTCGATAATCACGACTTTAGCAAAAGAAGAACCCAGATCGATTCCGGCGAAGTGCGCCTTGCTCGTCATCAGCGGCTCTCCAGGATTTGCTCAATAAACGTCTCGACGCTGGTCGTCGTCTGTTCTTCACTGAAGCAGCGCAGGTCGCAAAGATCTCCGTTGAGGACAAGATTAGGGATGCCAGTTGCCTGACTTAAGCGATCTGGCATGCCAAACCGTGAATTGGAATTGTACGGACAAGTCTTTGCATCGTGATAGATCACGCCATCGACGGCATATTCCTTGAGAAGGCGGGTCATTTCTACCTCCTTCGCGGCCTCCGAACGGTTGATAAAAATGCGCGTGTATCCCTCGGCAAGAGACCGGATGGGGCCTCGTATGTCAGCGGGATCGGCAGAGTTGCCGTTGAAACAGTCAAAAATCCAGGAATTGCAGTAAGTGGACGCGACGGCGTTGGCGTTGAGGCCCGCGAACAGGTCGGAGAAATAGCGCAGCTTTCCCCAGATAGGCATGCCGTCCCAATACAGTCGTACGGATTCCTTTGGGACAGCTCCGACTTTATTTTTGACCCGTTCAGACACTTCGGCGTTGAGGGCCTTGTAATAGTCCACAGCGGCAGGTGTTCCACGCAACATCACCGCCGGAGCCATCTGGATGCATCCATCGAAAAACGAAATAGGTGCGGGGGCGTTGCGGGCGGTCTCCAGGAATTTTTTCCACTCCAAAGAGCAATCCCGGGAAAGGTTGACGACCTCCCGCAGCCGGTCGATATCGAACTTATTTCCGGAGATCCGTTCAGCGACCGGGATCAGTTCCGTAAATTGTGTTTCGACATAATCAATCTGTTGTGCCGCGAGGGTGCCGATTTTCCAGGGCGAATTGATTCCATACATGTCGCATTTAAAATGCCGTCCGTACCAAGCGAACCAGTCCTGCACTTCGCGGCACTGGTTGGTGTTGTATACGAGGAGGTCAGGTTTGGGGATCCCCGGAATACCATATGCTTTGGTGAGGGGGGTCTCAGCTTTAAGAAACGAACCGATATCAGCGGTCAGATAGGAGCAGATGTCAGGAGAATATCCCTGCGCATTAGCTACAGGAATGAATTTGTTGCTCTCACGGGTCGCTCCGAGCATGGCACCGTGATTTTCCGGAAAGTAAACTTTGAACCCCAGGGCCGTCAAGATTTCCGAGGGGCCGACGCTGGTACACCAGGCGACTTTTGGGCCCCCTGCTTTCGCCGTGTCAGCAGCACCGTGCGCGCCAATTGTGGCAGACGCAGGGTGGGATGGGAAGAATTCCTGGTAGTAGGATTTGAGGATTCCCTTGAGTTGCGACGTCGTCTGCAGCGGCTGCACCAGAGCTCCTTCCTCCATAGGTGGGTGTTAATTCCTGACTGAATAGGTCACGTTTAACACATTGTTTTTACTGGACATTCATAACACACGCCGTTACACCTTTGGTAGCATAAACGAACGAACGTTCGATAGGAGAAGTCCCCATGTCGCAGGTGAACGCCACCGGCTGGTTCATGTCAGAGCCCGGTAAACCACTGGTCAAAAAAGAGTTTACGATAGACGCCCCCGGGGCGGAAGAGGCGATTGTGAAAGTCGCTGGCTGTGGACTTTGCCATACGGACCTGACGTTTCTCAGCGGATCGGTGAAGACCAAATACTCCCAGCCACTGGTTCTCGGTCACGAAATCTCCGGTACCGTTGTCGCCGCTGGTTCAGCTGTTTCAGTTCTGAGTGGCAAAAAAGTGATCATTCCGGCGGTGCTCCCGTGCGGAGAGTGTGAATTGTGCCGCGCAGGTCGCGACAACATCTGTCAGGCCCAGAAAATGCCGGGCAATGACTTCCACGGCGGATTTGCCACTCACATTAAAGTTCCCGCACGGTTTCTTTGTGAACTCCCTGACGCTCTCGGAACTTATAAGCTTGAAGATCTGAGCGTCATTGCAGATGCAGTCACGACCCCCTACCAGTCTCTGGTTCGCAGCCGCCTTGAAAAAGGTGACCTTGCCCTCGTCATCGGCACCGGCGGAATTGGTATCTACATGGTTCAGCACGCCCGCAATGCCGGAGCGATCGTCATCGCAATTGATGTCGACGATGGAAAGCTGGAGCAGGCAAAAAAGATGGGCGCGACATTTGTCGTTAACGCCCGCAGCCTCGACCAGAAAGCGCTGAAAAATCAGATCCGCAGCATTGTTGCCGATAATAATCTGCCAAAACATAAGTGGAAAATTTTTGAAACCTCCGGCACCGCTGTCGGACAGGACAATGCCTTCAACCTGATGACATTCGCCTCAACGGTGGGCATGGTCGGATTCACTATGGACAAGCTTAACGTCCGCTTGTCGAATCTTATGGCCTTTGATGCCGATCTTTTTGGGAATTGGGGATGCCGTCCGGCGCTCTATGCGCCGGTCGTAAAAGATGTGATTGCAGGTCGGGTGAACCTTCAGGAGAACATCGAAAAGTTTCCGCTGAGTGAAATCAACGACGTTATCGAAGCCAGCAAGTCGCACAAATTAAAAAAACGCGCCATTTTTGTACCCTGAGTGGGAAGGAGATAGGAAATTTATGAAAGATCACAATCTGGTCAGTGATGTTAAGTATTCAGAAATTTTGGTTGAGAAGCGCCCCCTGAAGGACAATTCGGGTGCGGTGGTGCCGGGATTGTTCAATTACTGGATTGCCCTAAACAATCCCAGCCAATTGAATTCTTATACGACGGCAGCGGTAAAAGAAGTGATCCTCGCTTTCCGGCAGGCTTCCTGTGACCGGTCCTGTGTCGCCGTGGTCTTTACCGCCGTTGGCGATAAGGCCTTTTGCACCGGCGGCAATACTAAGGAATATGCTGAGTATTACGCGGGGAATCCTCAGGAATACAAGCAGTACATGCGGCTGTTTAACGACATGGTCACTACGATTCTGACCATAGACAAACCGGTCATTAACCGCGTCTGCGGTCTGCGCGTGGCCGGCGGCCAGGAAATAGGCATGGCCTGTGATTTCACGATTGCTTCGGACACGGCTCGGTTCGGCCAGGCTGGTCCTAAACACGGCAGTGCTCCCGATGGCGGATCGACCGACTTCCTCCATCTTTATGTCGGCATCAACCGCGCCATGGAAAGCTGCACCTTATGCGACCAATGGTCGGCCGTTGAAGCGGTTCGCATGGGATTGATAAATAAAGTCGTTCCGGTACTGAAAAACGAAGCGGGTCAGTTTGTGCCAAATCCGATGTTGCATACTGCCAATTCCGACGCATGGGGGAACCCCATTTACGGAACCTTCAAAACCGGAACCGATCGCGAAGCAGCGAAGGCGATTCTCGACAAATGCACGACTGATGTGTCTCGGCTGGACAGCGAGACTGAGGCGATGGCCTACAAACTCGCCATGACGATGCCAGACTGCCTCACTAAAACGATCGAGTCAGTTCGCAAAAAGAAACTTGAGCATTGGCAGCGCAATTGCGAGACCAATCGTTCATGGCTCGCTCTCAATATGATGACGGAAGGTCGCGCCGGATTTCGCGCGTTCAATGAAGGACCAAAGCACAATCGCGAGGTGGACTTCCTGAAGTTGCGTCGGGCTCTGGCTGAAGCGACTCCATGGACGGATAAACTGACGGCTGACGTGTTGCCTCGTTAAGCAGGAGAAGCATTCGTGGGATCCACATTCGATCAGATTAAGGTTGTCGAGCACCATGACGGGCAAATGGCGGAAGTCATTCTGGCCCGACCGCCGGCAAATATTCTTACAGCGGCAATGATGGCTGAAATCGGACGGGCAGTGAATGAACTGGCGCGTACGCCATCCCGCAAGTGCATCGTTATCGCAGGAGAAGGGAGTCACTTCAGCTACGGGGCCAGCGTCGAAGAACATCAACCCGGAGTGGTTAACGACATGTTGCCGGCCTTTCACCGGATGATCGGCCTGCTGGTCTCCTGCGATGTTCCTCTGGTGGCTAAGGTCCGCGGTCTCTGTCTTGGCGGTGGTTTTGAATTGGCGCTCGCCTGTGGTGCGATCTTCGCCGAAGAGGGCGCCAAGTTTGCAGTTCCTGAGATCCAGCTGGGGGTCTTTCCCCCTGTCGCGGCAGCGTTGCTTCCAGCGATCTGTGGAGCCACTGTCGCTGCGGAGATCGTGTCAACCGGTGAAAAGTTTGCTGCATCCGCGTTAAAAGAAGCCCGGATCGTCAACCGCGTGTGTGCTCCCGAAGCGCTGGACGCGGCAGTAAGTGAATTTGTGACCCGCCATTATCTTCCGCGCAGTGCCTCCTCTTTGCGCATAGCGACGCGGGCTACGCGCGGCGAACTTTCTGAGATCTACCAGCGCCGAATTGGGGTGCTTGAGCCTTTGTATCTTAAAGATCTGATGCGGACTAACGACGCCTGCGAGGGCATCGCCGCCTTTGTCGAAAAACGCAAACCAACGTGGAAGAACTCCTGAGTGGCGGCTGAAGCGGGACAAAATCTGAAAAGCGGACTGGGTGATATCTTAAAGGAATCGTCCAAGCTGATGGCTTTGCGCGGATACTACGGCACCAGCATGCGGGATCTGGCTGAGCAGACCGGACGGAGCCTTTCCGGGCTTTATCACTATTTTAGCAACAAAGACGAGCTGCTCTATCTGATCAACTTCCATGGTTTCAGCTCGCTTTTGGGGCGGCTTAAGGCCTTGGATTCCAGCCTGGTCGATCCGATGCAGTGCCTCTACGGACTGATCTACAACCACATAAAGTTCTTCACCGGACACCGCGATGAGATGAAGGTGATGTTGTGGGGAACGCAGCCTTTGCCACCAGATAAAAGCCGCGCCATTCGCGACCTTAAGGACGAATATAATGCGATGGCACAAAAGACCGTTGCGAGGGTCATCGGCGAACGCACCGGCAAGACTCCTAAGGCTGCGGAACTCTCTCGCAAGACCTATCTGCTCTTTGGGATGATGAACTGGGCCTTCGCCTGGTATGCGCCGGTGCATCATGGCGGGATCGAGGAGCTGGTCGATGAAATTTTTCACATGTTTGTGCAGGGGCTTTCGGTAGAGCGCGAATACAAGGTGATGCCCGGAGCAGTCACTTCAGCTGTAAAAAAGGCAGCTGCAGAGCACCGTTTTGGGAACAACGGATTTTCGAATGATTTATAGGGGATTGTGAAATGAGCAGGTTGCGTGAGATTGTGACGAGGTGTGAAGACCTCTATAATGATCTCGAATTTACGAGCGTCAAATCCTGGAAAGCAAAGACCGGCGGCAAGGCGATCGGGTATATGCCGGTATACGTGCCACGCGAAATCATACATGCCTGCAAGATGTTGCCGGTTGGCATCATGGGCGGTGGTCTGAATCTTGAAATCATCAAGGGTGATGCCTACTTTCAATCCTATATCTGTCATATTCCGCGTTCGACCATTGAGCTTGGGGTTACCGGTCGTTTGGATTCGCTGGATGGCATGCTTTTTCCAGCGATCTGTGACGTGATCCGCAACCTGAGCGGCATGTGGCAGATTCTTTTTAAGGACAAGTACATCAAGTATCTGGATCTGCCTCAGAATCTCGATAAAGCGATTGGCGGTGAGTTTTACAAACACGAGTGCCAGACCTTGTTTAACGATTTGGTTAAGCTCGGCGAATTCGAGCCATCCGATAAAGACCTCCGGCGTTCGATCCGGCTGTACAACGAAAACCGCCAGACGATTGAAGCCTTGTATGCGATGCGTGCGGCTAAACCCAATTTGGTGCCTACCTACGAGACTTATCTGCTGGTCCGTGCCGGGAACGTCCTCGACGTCGAAGAACATACAGCCATGCTCAAGGAATATATGAAGCTGGCTGAGACTGAGCCGCGCAAGCCAAAAGACAACGTGCGCGTCGTAGTCAGCGGCGCCTTCTGCGAGCAGCCGCCGATCGGGATCGTCAAAGCGCTTGAAGACAGTGGGTGCTACATCGTTGATGACGACTGGATGCTGGGATCTCGCTTCATTCTCGAAGATATCCCGGAAAACGGCCAACCCCTGCTGGCGATAGCCGAAGCTTACCTTGGTGAAACTGTTGAAACGGCCTCTAAGTACGAGCCCACGCGTCGCAAAGGCGACTTTTTGGTCGGCAGAGTTCGCAAGCTGAAAGCCGAAGGCGTCATTTTTGCCGCCCCCAGCTTTTGTGACCCCGCGCTTCTGGAACGGCCCATGCTGACGGAGGCTTTGGTGCGGGAAAAGATCCCATACACGTCTTTCAATTATTCTGAAAATACCGGTCAGTTCCGGGTTTTTGGTGAACAGACGGGAACCTTCGCCGATTCGATCAAGCTGTGGGGTGGACAATGAGCACGAGTAGCAAAAAGGAAGTAGTGAAAGAGCAGAGCATGATCCTGCAAAAGGACATGATCGCGAAGCATTACACGGGTCTGAGCACCGCCAGGGAAGACGGAAAGAAAGTTGTTTATACATTTGTTCCAGGCAATCTGAATGAGCTGATCTGGGCGTTTGACATGCTGCCTGTTCATCCCGAGATCAACGCACTGCAGTCGGCTATGCGCAAGAAAAGCGGGGCGTTTGTACTTGAAGCCGAAAAAGGCGGCCACTCCGAAGACGTTTGCACCTACGTCAAATGTGACGTGGGCATGATGAAAAAAGGCAATATCGGACCTACGGGGGAAAAGCTTCCCGAGCCGGACCTGCTTCTTCTTAGCTACACTGGCTGCTTTACATTCATGAAGTGGTTTGAACTACTCAAACAGGAATATAACTGCCCCGTAGTCATGTTGCACGTGCCTTACCAGGCCGATGGCGAGATTACGCCGACGATGCGCGACTATGTTGCGAAGCAAATAAGAGAGGTTGTCATACCAGCCCTTGAAGCCGTCGCTGGCAAAAAGCTCGATATGGAGCGCTTGCGCGAGATGATGGCGTCCTCAGGACGCGCGGAGACCGATCTCGTAGCGGTTTGGAATGCAGCGAAAAATAAACCGTCCCCCATCGATGCCTACTTTGGTGGCGTGTACTACATCGGCCCGATTTTTACAGCGTTCCGCGGGCTGCCGGGTTGCGAGGAATACTACCGGACACTTCGCGCGGAAGTTGACGAGCGGGTCAGACTCGGGCTCGGTCCTGTAACCCCTGACGGTGAAATGACCAAGGAAAAATATCGCCTCGTAGTCGAAGGTCCGCCCAATTGGACCAGTTTTCGTGAATTCTGGAAGATGTTCTACGACGAAGGGGCCGTCGTGGTCAGCTCCACCTACACGAAGGTGGGTGGGCTGTACGAACAGGGATTCCGGCACGACCCGGAACGCCCCTATGAGTCGATGGCTGAGTATTGTCTGGGTTGTTATACCAACAAGAGCCTTCCCAGCCGTGTCACATATATCGAAAAGGCCATCAAGGAATTTGATGCGGATGGATTCGTGATCAATTCAATTAAGAGCTGCAATTCCTTTTCAGCGGGTCAATTGATGATGATGCGCGAAATCGAAGGGCGTACCGGCCGGCCCGGTGGTTTTATTGAGACGGATCTAGTGGACCCGCGCTATTTCAGCGCTGCCAACGTCAAAAACCGGCTTGAGTCTTATTTTCAGATGGTTGATGCCAGGCGCAAGCGTGGGTAGCTGAAGGACGGGCTTAGAAGCGGACCAGGAACCGATCAGAAAAGTTTTAGGAGTGTGCGATGCGCTGTTATGTCGGAATCGATCTCGGGTCAACCACGACCAAAGCTGTTTATCTCGACGAAGAGGAACGGATATTGGGGCGTGGAATCACTAATTCGCGCAGCAATTACGATGTGGCCTGCCAGATTGCACGTGAAGAGGCCGATATTGCCTCAAGGTTCGGTTTGCTTAATCGTCGGATTGCCGCCGATCCTTCGCTGTCGGCAGTGCAGGAGGACCTGCTGGTCAACCTCAACTGCAACTATCGCCAGGCCCAGCATCTTAAACAGTTGCAGGCCCTAGAGTCAGAATGCCATGCCGAGGTTGCGTCGCGGGACAAGAATGATCCGGTAGTTATTAAAATGAAGCAACTCCTCCCGGTCGTTTTTAATGCTATGGAGAAAGAGGCCGAAAAGATATTTGCCCCCGGAAGCAAGCCGCGTAGCGACTTTTTTCGTGACGTTGCGGCGAGCTGCTACCACGAGCAGGCGGAGACCTGCACGGGGGATGATGCCAAGGTCTTCGATCAACTGATTGGCGTATTTGACAAGTGCATCCTTAAGGTCGAGGGCAGAAGCTACGCCAATGCGTTTGCCGAGTACATGAAGTATGCCGCCGCAAAGGTCGTGCAACAGCCGCGGTTCAAGCCGTTTCAGGATTCAATATTAAAAGTGACGACGGAAATCGCCGAGATCGATTTCGAGATCCTTTGCACGATCGGTACCGGATATGGTCGGCAGCGACTGCCTTTTCCGAAGGAACAGATCCGCTCGGAAATTCTCTGCCACGGTTTGGGGGCTCATCACATGTTCCCGAACACGCGCACTGTCCTTGACATCGGAGGCCAGGATACTAAAGCCATCCAGATCGACGAGAAGGGTATTGTCACCAACTTTCAGATGAACGACCGCTGCGCCGCGGGGTGTGGCCGTTATTTGGGGTATATCGCTGACGAAATGAACATGGGCGTTCACGAGTTAGGGCCGATGGCCGTGAAATCGACGAAAACAGTAAAGATTAATTCAACCTGTACCGTATTTGCCGGGACTGAGCTGCGGGAGCGCCTAGCGCTGGGTGAGAAACGCGAGGACATCCTCGCAGGACTGCATCGTGCGATCATTCTGCGGGCGATGTCGCTTCTGGCGCGCAGCGGTGGCATCGAATCGGAATTCACGTTCACCGGCGGCGTTGCCAAAAACCCCGCTGCTACGAAAGCCCTGGGCGTATTGATTGAAGAAAATTACGGCAAGATGAAAATCAACATCAGTCCGGATAGCATTTTCACTGGTGCGCTCGGTGCAGCGATCTTCGCCAAGCGGCTGGACCGGGGTGAGATGAAACCTGTGGAACTGCCAACGGCAAAGAAAGTTGCGGCGCAAATCAGCTGACCAAATGCAAGGGAGCCATCATGTTTTACACGACAGGAATAGATGTGGGGAACAGCTCGATTAAGGCCGTTCTGATGCGTTTCAACGACGATGGTAGTGGTGGCCAAATGCTTGGCCATGAGATAGGTAAGATCCGCAAACGCGATCCCAAAGACGTGATCAGTCAAACATATGCGAAGCTGTTGGCAGCGCACAAATTGCAGGATTCCGATGTTGCCTACTGTGCAACGACGGGTGAAGGCGATATGGTCGACTTCCGGCGCGGGCATTTTTATTCTATGACTTGTCATGCGCGCGGTGCGTTGTACCTCGACCCTGAAGCCAGAGCTGTCGTCGACGCAGGAGCGTTACACGCAAAGGCGCTGATCATGGATGAGCGCTCAAAGGTTCTCCAAAACCGCATGACCTCGCAATGTGCGTCCGGGTCAGGGCAATTCATTGAGAACATCTCACGCTATCTCGGAATAACAATCGACGATGTCGGGAAGCTCTCCGTCGCGGCCGATAAGCCCGAGGTCGTCTCTGGTATTTGCGCCGTGCTGGCAGAAACAGACGTGATCAATATGGTCAGCCGGGGAATATCTGCCTCAAACATTCTCAAAGGAATTCATTTGTCGATGGGGAGACGCCTCATCAATCTTTTGCGGCTCGTCAATGCCAAGGGACGTGTGATTGTGACCGGCGGGCTCGCTCTGGACGAGGGACTCATCGCGGCGATGCGCGAGATTGCCGCAGACGACAAGAAGTTTCCCATGGAAATTGTCAGTCATCCTCTGTCTCCTTTCGCCGGTGCTATTGGCTGTGCATTTTGGGCTGGGTTTCGTCATGTAAAACTGCGGGACGCAGCTTAACGGGGCTGGACACATGGCATTAGACGCGACGACTAAGAATTTGGCGGGGTCCGGGCTGAATGGCCCTCCGGTGACGGAGGATCCCGGATCCATTGGTCAAATGCTGTTGCGCAATGCAATGCAGTTCCAAAATGCTCCGGTCTTTGGACAGCGCTGCGGTGACCAATTTGAGTATGTGTCATGGGGGCGTTTGCTCTGCGATGTTCTCGCGGTCTGTCATTTTCTTGATCAGAATCGCCTCGCAGCGGGCGACCGTGTGGCGCTTATCACCTCCAACTCATACGACCGGTTAGCATTCGAGCTTGCTGTTCTGTCGTCCGGGCGGGTCGCAGTCCCAATTTTTCATGGCTACGATCTGGGTCTGCTGTCGCAATTGGTTGAATTTTCGGACGTTCGCCTTTTGCTTTGCGATGACGCCAGGAAATTAGCCGGCGTCGGGAATACGATTCCGAACGTAAAGATTGTTGAGACCGGAGATGAATGTGCGGGCATCTACGCAGCGGTGGTGAAAGACCCAAAGAAACTGGCTGCGACAAGACAGGAGATAGAGGAAAAAATTTATAGGGTCGTGTCGCGCGATCTGGCGATGATTATGTATACCTCGGGCACCAGCAGCTTTCCCAAGGGCGTTATGCTGACCCATGGCAATATCATGTCGCAGCAGTCAGCTTTAGCGCAGCTTTGGCGCGTGCGTCCGGGGATGCGCTTTCTCGCCTATCTTCCGTGGCACCACAGCTTCGGCGGTTTGTTTGAGAGGTTTTTCGCATTAGCCAGCGGCGGATCGTTAGCGTTGGATGATTCCTTTGGGCGAAATCCGGACCGCTTGATAGAGAACTTCCGAATCGTTAAGCCTCACGTTTATTTTAGTGTTCCGAAAGTCTACGCGGATATCGTCAGCCGGATTATCACTGATAAGTCGGCCCGTGAGATCTTTTTTCACAGTGAGCTTGAGTTTGTATTCACGGCTGCAGCGCCTCTTCCGAGCAGCATCTCAGATGTTTTCCGGCGGGCGGATGTTCCGGTCGTTGAGGGGTGGGGTCTGACCGAGACCTCGCCTTGTTGTACGCTCACTGGTTTCGATCTTGAGCGATCCCCAGGTATTGTGGGGCATCCGATTCCAGGAGTGAGCATTCGCTTGGGTGAAAGTGATGAAATCGAAGTGCGGGGCCCCAACGTGATGGCGGGCTACTTTCGTAACGAAGAGGCGACCCGTGCTGCGCTGACTTCGGAGGGGTGGTTTCGCACCGGTGACATTGGGGAGATAACACAACAGGGCTTGCGCATATTGTCGCGCAAGGATCGTGTGTTCAAACTAAATAACGGTGAAAAAGTCTTTCCCACCCCCATTGAGGAGAGCTTGCGGACGCGATGTCGTTTTATCAAACACGCTTTTGTGTTTGGCAGTGGCCAGAAGACGCCGCTTGCACTTTTATTTCCAAATCAGGAGCTGCTGAGCGCGGGAGCGATTGATCACAAGGATGAAGGCGACTGCTCCAAGCCAGCATGTACAAAGAGCCTTGCTGATTGTCTGCGCGGCTGCATGGAATCAGTCAACATGCAGCAAGCGCTTCGTTATGCTCGCATCGGGCGGGCTCTGGTGATCGACCGCGACCTTCTTCTTGAAAAAGGTGAGCTGACGCCCTCTTTTAAACTGGTGCCGCGTCAGGTCGAAAAAAATTATGCGGAGCATATCGATTGGTTGCTGGAAGATCGGGGGCGCGGCCTCCCGCCTGGGTCCTGGTTGATTGATGTCGAACAGGTTTAACATGGATATTTGGTACGTTTGAGGAGTGGATAGATGGTTGCGAATTTCAAAATAGAGACAGTTGGCGTCGCAGGCGCTGGAACAATGGGGGCGGCGATTGCGCAGTATTTCGCCATGAAAGGGCTGCAAGTTCATCTTTTCGACATCAACTCCGCGGGTCTGGAGCGAGGGAGGGAGAATATCCTTTCGAGCCTGGCTGAGGCTGAAGTCCGGAAGGTCATGACCGCGACTGAGAAAGAGAAAATGGTCGCACGCCTTCATGTCTCGACTGATATTAATTGTTTTTCCAGCTGTCAGCTTGTCGTTGAAGCCGTGTTTGAAGACTTTAAGGTCAAAACGGAGCTTTTCAAAAAAATTGAATCGGTGACAGATAAAGACTGCATTGTCGCGACTAACACATCCTCATTCTCAGTGACCGACCTGGCCCGTGGACTCAAGCGGCCGGAGCGTTTCGTGGGTGTGCACTATTTTTATCACGCAGCAAAAAACAAGCTCATCGAGGTCATCCCAGGAGCAGAGACGGCACCGGACGTGACGAAGACTGTCAGTGGGTTTTATGAGTTTATCGACAAGCTACCGATCACTACAGCGGATGTTTCCGGTTTTTGCGTTAACCGGTTTTTTGTGCCTTGGCTCAACGAGGCTGTGCGTCTTTGGGAAGAAGGACATGGTTCGCCGGAGTTTATCGATGCAGTAGCTTGCAAGGTTTTTCGCATCGGCATGGGTCCATTTGCCCTGATGAATGCCACGGGGGTGCCTATTGCTATGCATGCAGCTGAAAATCTCGCAGATAAATTCGGAAGATTTTACAGAGCCGCGCCGGCACTGAAAGCGCAGGTTTCGGCAGGAAAGCCCTGGGATTTGACGATGTCAGGAAAAGGTCGTGATGATGAGGACTCCGTGCGCAGCCGGCTGCTCGCTTCCGCGCTGGGAGTTGCTGCACAGATGGTCTCTGAAGGTGTCGCTGATGCAACGGCCACTGATCTGGGTGCGAGGATTGGCCTGCGCTGGGGGCTTGGCCCATTCGAGATGATGGAAAAAATAGGCGTCGCTGAGGTCCGCGAGAAGGTTCGTAATTTGTTTTCCCGATGGGAACTGCCGGTGCCATCCATTTTAACTGAAGGTGCAGCCTCATCTGAATTGCAGGTGGCGGACGTTCGTTACCTGCGATCCGGTAAACTGAGTGTCATCGAATTCAATCGTCCGGACGCCATGAATGCGCTCAGCGAACGGGTGATGCAGCAGTTAACACTGGCTTTTGAAGAAGCCACCAAAGATTCCGAGACCAGCCGCATCGCCTTCGTCGGACGCGGCAAGGCATTTGTAGCCGGTGCTGATATAAAGTTTTTTCTGAAGAACATGGACCGCGGCAATACCGACAACATTTACCGCTTCACCGAGGCAGGACAGAAATTGCTGCGACGCATTGAGACTTGCCAGAAGCCAACGATCGCCTATCTCGATGGGTTGACGCTGGGCGGAGGACTTGAGCTCGCGCTGGCTTGCCAGTATCGGATTGCCACTCCCCGTTTGACAGCCGGATTTCCTGAGACCGGTATCGGTATTTATCCGGGCCTGGGTGGCACCCAGCGCGCGCCACGTCTGGTTGGCAAAGGGCTCGCCAAGTTTCTCATCGCCACCGGACAGATGCTCGACGCGGAAAAAGCCCGGCAGTTTGGGTTGGTCGACTTGGTCGTGCCCCGGCAGGATTCATTCAGCTTTCTTGAAACGGTTGAATTGGTCAAAAATCCCGTTCGCGGTGCGGGTCCTCAAGTTCCCGAGGCCGGTTTTGCAGGATTTGATGGGTCTGTGACAGCCGAAATGGCCAACGGCGAACCCTATAAAAATTACAGCAAGACCTTGGGATTTAAAGCGCCCCTTGCACTCAAAAAGTCAATGGAGCTGATAGATCGTGGAAGCGCGGTTAATCTCGACGATGGGCTGCAGTTGGAACTTGCGGGATTGCATTGGATTTTTGAGACCGGCGATGCTCGGACTGGCCTGGAAAGTATTATCAAAAAAGAGCGACCTAAATTTAAGGGGGTTTAGACATGAGTAAGGTAAGAGGATTTCGTACGAAGGAAGGCGACGTTGGATCGATATTCAATGACATCTACGTGGTGGATGGGCGTCGGACTCCCTTTGGAAAATATACCGGCACACTCTCCACGGTTTCTCCGACAGATCTTGGTATAGCCGCTTCCCGCGCGGTTCTAAAAGCCGCTGGGGTCAAACCGACAGACGTCGATCAGACTTATGTCGCAAACATAGGTCAGGCGAGTGCAGACTCGTTTTTTCTTCCCCGCCATGTCGCACTTTATTCCGGTGTCAGACAGGAGACGCCGGCGTTGCTGGTCCAACGCATTTGCGGCTCGGGTATTGAATTGATCGGCGGGGCGGCGGAACAGATCGGATTAGGGAAGTCGGATTTGGTGTTGGGTTGTGGAACCGAAACAATGAGCCGGTTTCCCCTCGTCTCCTTCGGTGCGCGCCAGGGATTTCAGCTTGGAAAACCCGATTATGTGGACATGCTTTGGGCTGCTCTGGACGATACAGCGGCGGTACCCATGGGTGCCACAGCGGACAATCTTGCGAAAGAGTGTCAACTAAAACGCGATGAGGTCGATTCCTTCGCCAAGCGCAGCCAGGAGCGTTATTTTGCGGCGGCAGAACGCGGAGTCTATGCCGATGAAATCTGCGCCATGGAAAACGGTGTGTTCGAGGCCGAAGGTTTGAAGGCTCGCAAAGTTCGTTTAAGCGGTGCTGACCGCCTCGACCGTGATGAAAATCCCCGCCAGACCACCATGGAAAAACTCGGCAAGCTCCCCTTTGTCTTCTCAAAGGAAGGTCCGACCACCGCGGGCAGCGCTTCCGGGATCGTCGATGGAGCTGCCTCGGTCCTGATTGCATCCCAGTCGTATGTCACCAACAACAAGATCAAGCCACTCGGCAAGGTCATTGGCATGGCCAGTGTAGGCGTGCGTCCTGACATCATGGGCATCGGTCCGGTTCCGGCCATCAGGGGGTTGCTCGGTCAGATCGGTCTTAAGATCAGCGAGATAGACCTGTTTGAAATCAATGAAGCTTTTGGCGCACAGTGTCTTGCTGTAGCCAGGACCTTGGGCGTCGACGAGGCGCTTCTTAACGTCAACGGCGGAGCCATTGCGATCGGGCACCCCCTGGCGGCATCCGGGACGCGGCTGGTGATGACCTGCCTCAAAGAACTACGTCGACGCGGAAAGAAGTACGGCGTGGCCTCTGCCTGTATAGGTGGTGGTCAGGGAATAGCAATGGTGGTTGAGGCATGCTGAACCCGGCCGGAGATTTTCACGGCAAGACCGCGCTCGTAACCGGTGCTGCACGGGGTATTGGAGCAGCGATTGCCCGCCGGCTCGCCGCGGGTGGTGCCCGTGTTGGCTTAGTTGACACAGATGAGGAAGCGCTCGCTGCGATCGCGGGAGAGATCAACGGTGCGGTCGCTCCAAAGAGTGGTGGTAGTGCCACGTCTTATCAGGGAAATGTCACCGATAAAAGTTTTCTCGATAGAGCTGTCGCTTCATTGAAAAGTCAGTCTGGTTCAGTTGATTTATTGGTCAACAACGCGGGCATTATTCGCGATAATTTCGTATCCCGTATCACCGAAGCGGATTGGGACGATGTCATGTCGGTCAATTTGAAGGGACCTTTTCTGTGCTGTCAGGCGGTCATACCCGCGATGAAGGAAATGGGCGGTGGGCGTATTGTCAATATTTCGTCGCGCTCATGGCTGGGAAATGTTGGTCAGGCCAATTACTCCGCAAGTAAAGGCGGTGTCGTAAGTCTGACCAGAACTTTGGCCCTGGAGTTGGCGCGATTTAACATTGCCGTCAATGCAGTGGCTCCAGGTTTGATCGACACGCCGATGACGCGTTCGATGAAAGAGGAGGCGCGGCAGCGGCTGATCGCCATGCAGCCCACCGGGCGCATGGGGACCGTTGATGATATTGCCGAAGCCGTCGCTTTTCTCGGCAGCATCCGCGCAGCGTTTATCACAGGCCAGATTCTCCATGTGGACGGAGGTAAGAGCTGTGGCCTCTTATCGTTGTAAATGAAAGCCTTTATTGTAGAAGCACGGCGAACCCCTATCGGGAGGTCCCATCCCGAAAAGGGGGCACTACGGGGAATTCGCGCGGATGAGCTCCTTGCGGGATTACTGCGGGATTTCAATGGCCGTGTCATGAACGCCGCAACAATAGGCGATTTCTATGCGGGATGTGTGGGGCAGCATTTAGAACAAGGAAAGAATGTCGCGCGCCTGGCTCTGCTTTTGGCAGGCTATCCGTCAGAGATTCCCGGGGTTACGATCAATCGCCTCTGCGGATCGAGTCTGCAGGCAATAAATTTTGCCGCAGTCAGTGTCGGCGCAGGTCGAGAGGACGCGATTTTAGCTGGTGGCGTCGAGCACATGCAGCATGTGCCGATGACTGCTGCCATTGACTACAATCAAAAGATTTTTGAGTCATTTGAATTCCCATTTACCAATATGGGTTTGACCGCGGAAAAAGTCGCGATGCGTTATGGCATCACCCGTGCAGAACAAGATGCCTTTGCGCTGGAGAGTCATCGGCGCGCGATCCGGGCAGCTGAGACCGGGGCATTTGCTCAGGAGATCGTTCCGGTCACCACATCTGACGGACCCTTTGCTAAGGATCAGAGTCCTCGCGCTGAGACATCGATGGACGTGTTGGCTGCTTTGAAGCCGGCCTTTCGCGAGGATGGGTCGGTGACTGCCGGCAACTCCTGCGGGCTTGGCGATGGTGCCAGTCTGACTTTGATCGCATCTGAGGGATACTGTCGCAGGCATAGTCTCAAGCCATTGGCGGAAATAGTCGATCATGCAGTCGTCGGAATCGACCCCACTGTGATGGGGCTGGGGCCGGTTCCTGCCATTCGGAAGGTGCTTGATCGAAGTAAATTGTCGGTCAATGACGTGGGATTATTCGAAATAAATGAGGCTTTCGCGGCCCAGGCTATCGCCTGCATGCGTGAGCTCGATCTGGATCCTGGGCGAGTCAATGTGCGAGGTGGCGCTATCGCGCTTGGCCATCCGCTGGGAGCCACCGGAGCCCGGATTGCTACGACATTGGTTCATGCCTTGGCTGACTCAGGACGAGAATGGGGCGTCGCGGCGATGTGTATTGGACATGGACAAGGAATTGCGACTTTGGTGCGGAGAGGACAATGACAAAGAATTCATCGACAACGGTTGCCCTCACGATCAATGGACGGACTTATACGCGCTTGATCGATCCTTCGATGACCCTGCTGGACTTCATTCGCGAAGAGGTGTCGTTGACGGGGACGAAACGTGGGTGCGACGTGGGGGAGTGTGGATGCTGTACAGTATTGCTGGAAGGAAAAAATGTCCTGTCCTGTGTGATGCTGGCCATTGAGGCCGAGGGCAGGGATATCACGACGATCGAGGGACTTGCAGAAGGGCCGGTCCTGCATCCGGTACAACAGGCTTTTGTGGATCATGGTGCTCTACAATGTGGATTTTGCACTCCCGCGATGGTGTTGAATGCCGTCAGTATGCTTAGTACAAACGCTAATCCTTCGAGGACTGATATTAAGGACTGTGTCGGGGGAACAATATGCCGCTGCACGGGATATACCAAAATAGAGCAGGCGGTCAGTGCCGCAGCCGGGATGATTCGTGATGGGCAATAAGACCAATAGGAAAAGCATCATTGGCGCAAGAGTGCCGTTGATCGATGCCCGCGACAAAGTCACGGGAAGGGCACGCTATACGGATGATCTGCGGCTCCCGAATCCGCTGACCATCAAGATTTTGCGTTCTCCCCATGCAAGCGCCCGCATCGTCGGTATCGACATAAAAGCTGCCCAAAGCATGCCCGGGGTGGTCGCAATTCTTGTCGGTACCGATTTTCGCAAACGGTTTGGGGTATTGCCGATCAGTAAAGATGAGCCACCTTTGGCGGTTGATACAGTGCGATATGTCGGTGAGCCAGTCGTAGCTGTCGCTGCTGAGACAGAGAGGGATGCGCTAACAGCGATCGGTCTGATCGATGTGACCTATGAAGTTCTTGAGTCGGTTCAAAATCCAGAATCAGCACTACAGACGTCGGCGGCCCCCATTCATCCGGAGCTGAAAAACAACACCAACATCCACAAGACGGTAGAGCAGAATTTTGGCGACGTCGAAAAGGGATTGGCAGAAGCTGATGTGGTGACAAAGGGACGATTCACTTTTGACTCGGTAACGCATGCCTTTACTGAACCCCATGCAACACAGGTTGAAGTCGATACGGTGGGGAACCTGACCGTTTATTCGGCAACTCAAGTCCCTCACTATCTGCACAAAGCCCTGACGGAAGTTCTTGAAATTCCCATGGACCGCATTCGTGTGGTGAAGCCCGTTCTTGGTGGTGGTTTTGGCGGCAAGAGCGATCCTTTTCCCCATGAAATGATTGCGGCAAGATTTGCGCTGGACACCGGACGTAACACGCGAATTCGGTTTGAGCGCGAGGAAGTCTTTTTCAGTCACCACGGACGCCATCCGACTGAGATAGAAATGACCGTGGGCCTAAGCCGAAAAAATGGTGTAGCAGCAATCGACGGGCGGATGTTGATTGATGGTGGTGCCTACGCAAGTTTTGGCGTCGTCACGACCTATTACAATGGCGTGTTATTGCAGGGGCCCTATCGGCTGCCAAATTTTCGGTTCCACTGTGACCGTGTCTATACCAATAAACCGATGTGTGGGGCGATGCGCGGGCATGGCGGAGTCAATCCGCGTTTTGCCGCTGAAGTATTGATCGACGAGGCCTGTAGTGCTGCCGGGATCGATCCGGCAGCAGCTCGCGCTGACTGGTTCCTCAGGGAGAATTCTCTAACAGCAAATGAATTCCGCGTGACATCAGTTGGAATCCATGACGGGTTCAAAGCGGTTTTGGAAAAATCGCGCTGGCACGAGAAATACGGCAAGCTTCCTTACGGTAAAGGTATTGGCGTGGCCTGTGGGTTTTTTATCAGTGGAAGCGCGCTGCCGATCCATTGGACAGAAATGCCGCATTCGACAGTAAGACTGACGATTGATTATGACGGCGGCGCAGTGGTTTATTCCGGTGCTTCCGACATCGGCCAGGGCAGCGATACGATGCTGGCGCAAATGGTCGCCGGTGTTCTCGGGATGCCGATGAGTCGCATTCGCGTGGTATCAGCTGATACGCGGCTTACTCCCATTGACTACGGCAGCTATAGCTCCAGGGTTACGTTTATGGCAGGGAACGCTGCCCGCAATGCCGCAATATCCATGCGCAGGATTCTCGTGGATGCAGCCGCAGCGATTTTGAAGGTGGAGCCACCAGCCAGACCACCAGAGCTAGTAGAAAAGAATTTTTTCCGTCAAGGTCAGCGGACGCCTGAGTGGGACAAGCATTTTCTCGGTCCGAACCCCCTCCATGATCAGGATGGGTATGGCTTTTCTGCAGATGGCATCACTGCTCCTGACGGCCGGACGGTAGGCTGGATTGACGCCGTTCGGCGAGCTATGGATTTTCGGGGGGTTCTCCAGACGCAGGGGTGCTACCAATCGCCGAAAATGGGCGGAACTTTTAAAGGTGCCGGCGCGGGGTTGAGCCCCAGTTACAGCTTCACCACCTTTGTTACGGAAGTGACCGTCGACCCTGAAACAGGGTTTATCAAGGTGGATCGTGTGACCGCCAATCATGACTGCGGCACTGAGATCAATCCAATGGTCGTCGAAGGGCAGATAGAGGGATCTATTCACATGGGGCTCGGACAGGCGTTGATGGAAGGTATGAATTATAAAAAAGGCGTCCTTCAAAACGCATCTTTTTTGGATTACAAAATTCCCTCGCCCTTTGAACAGCCAGAAATCGATATCGTTCGGACGGGTCGCAACTACGATAATGAAGGTCCGTTTGGCGCGAAAGAAGTGGGCGAAGGCTCGTTAGCACCGCTAAGTCCTTCCATTGCAAACGCTGTATATGATGCCGTGGGCATCAGGCTGCGATCTTTGCCAATGACTCCGGATCGGGTGTTGAAAGCATTGGCTGCAAAAACCGCTGCATCAGCATCTTCAGACCAAAGCAAGCAGGTGTAATGATATGTTGCTACCTCCGCTAAAATATCATCGTCCCCGCAGTCTTGCCGAACTATCGGCGATCTCCCGGGAACTGGCAGCGGGCAATCGTAAGTCCCGCTATCTGGCTGGGGGTACGGATCTTATACCTAACCTGAAACATGCGCCGTTGGCGCAGCCAGAACCTTTGGACCTTATTTCCCTTAACGCCATTGACACGTTGTCAGCCATTCGGAAGGACTCAGACGCATTACACATTGGCTCTTGTGTGCGCCTGGGGACCATTGCGGCTGATCCCGTCGTTAAGGAATTGTTCCCGGACCTGGCCAGCACTGCAGCGGTCGTTGCCACCCCCCAGATCCGCAATATGGCGACTTTGGGCGGCAATGTCATGGTTGATACCCGCTGTCGTTATTTCAATCAGCCATGTCATATTCAGGATTCTGCGGGTGTGTGCTTCAAGGCCGGGGGGAATCGTTGTCATGTTTTTCCGATGACTAAGCAAACAGATCCGCTGATCTGTCGTGCCCGGTTTGTCTCCGATACCGTGCCCGTACTTATGCTTTTGGGCGCAAAAGTCATCGCCAGC
>Ga0154020_10000146_pt1 | contig 79681 bp, 75 predicted proteins | sample Klosneuvirus_201_FD_109709 | JGI IMG/M metagenome (GOLD analysis project Ga0154020, IMG submission 109709) | Active sludge microbial communities from wastewater, Klosterneuburg, Austria - Klosneuvirus_20160825_MG | ecosystem: Engineered > WWTP > Aerobic digester > Activated sludge | place...
GATACGGCTGCGGTCACAGATACGGCGGCGGTTACGGACACTGTCGAGGCAAGTCCAGTAGTAACCGACACCGTCGCCCCGGCTGTCGAAGCATCCCCGACGCTCACTGAAACTGAGACGGTGACCGGAAGCGTGCAGTGAACTGAAACTCACGAAAGCCACTATCCAGACGAATATACGGTAGCCGCCATGGGCGCGGCGCGAAGAAGCCGAGCTTTTTGAAAAAGCTCGGCTTCTGGTTGCTTGTCCAAAGGATCATCTTTAACCGGCTTATTGCTTGCCCCGGCTGCTTTCACGCACGACGAGCGTGGGCTGAAGCAACCCGCTATCCGCTTGCTCACTCGCCGGCGCATCAGTGACCGGAGCAATTAGGGCGATCAGCTTTTCGACCGAAAGCCTGCCCAATTCTATCACTTGCTGGTGGATGGTGGTCAAGCGCGGCTGGGTAAAGGCAGCTTCGGGAATATCGTCGTAACCAACGACGGCGAGATCATCCGGCACGCGCAGGTTCAGATCGCTTGCCGCACGCAGCGCACCAAATGCCATCTGGTCGTTCGCAACAAAAACGGCGTCCATTTCAGGGAAGCTTGATTTTAATGCATAGAGGGCGCGCTCGCCGCTTTGTGGGGTCCAGTCCCCGATCGCAATTTGGCGCGGCTCGGGCTGCTTTCCAGCCTTTTGCAGAGCGGTTTCCCACCCTTGTTTACGCATTTCGGCAGCATACCATGCGGTCGGGCCGGCAATCAGACCGATGTGCTGGAAGCCTCCAGCCAGAAGGTGATCGGTGGCGATATGGCCGCCATATCGATTATCGATGTCGACTCCCACCAAACCAGGCCAGATTCGATGGTTCAAGAAAACCACCGGCGTGGGCAGTTCGTCGGCAATGGTGCGCCACCAGGCGCGATTGCACCCAATCTCTGGCGCCGCCCAGATGATGCCCTCCACCTGATGCGTGATGAGATTGGCCACCACCGACTCAACCTCGCGCATTGCAGGCTCATGGATCAAGCTCAGGATCAGTGCATAGCCACACTCGGCAGCTTCTTGCTCAATCCCGACTAACGTGCGAGACGGGCCAAAGAACTCCAGGCCAGACGCGATGACGCCGATCGTTTTGCTGCTGCGGCTGACGAGACCGCGCGCCAGACGATTAGGTCGATAACCCATTTCTGCAACAATGCGCAGGACGCGCTGCCGCGTTTGCGCGGCAACAGGCCGATTTTCTGTCAATACATTGGAAACTGTGCTGACAGAGACCTGCGCACGCTTGGCGACGTCAACGATCGTTGGTTGTCTGAAAGCCATATCATATCCTCATTCACTCAGCGCTCACCCCGGGAATAGGCGATTGCCCCACGAAGGATTACAGATTTGGCGATTTGGTGCTGCCTATTGACACGTAAAACGTTTTTGTGATACGCTATTGCCGCATAAAACGTTTTATATGATTGTAATCGTTCTTTCCCTGTTCTGTCAACAGCATCGCAGTTTCTCTCTTGCTTGTGCGTTAAGACGCCCAATGACCGGCGAGCATTTTTGACCGCTTGCCTATGCGGTGGTGAGCGCTCCTGCATGAAAAAGCTGCGTGAGGTTGAGAAGTTGTTTTCACCAGACGAGCGTAGTTCTCATCATTTCTAGACCATCAAACACAAGGAGCCAATGCAAATGATGCAATTCAGAGCTAACCACAACCGCGCCGCGTTCAATCTGCTGGTGGTCGCCGCCATGCTGATCGCCCTGCTGGCGGCCTGTGCGCCAGCGGCGCCGGCGGGCGAAGACGCTGCGGCAGGCGGACAGGCGCAAGACGCCCAGACCACTATCACGGTGTGGGGCTGGCCGGCAGCCGATGTGGCTTATCAGTCGTTCGTGGCTGACTTCGAGGCAGCCCATCCAGAGATCAAACTCGACATCCAGATGATGCCCAGCGCCGACGAACACGACAAGCTGCTGGCCTCATTGGCGGCCGGCGCCGGCGCGCCCGACGTCGCCATGATCGAAATCAACTTTATCGACAAATTTGTCGCTAAGGGTGGGTTGGTCGATCTGCTGCAAGAGCCATTCAACGCCGGGCAATACGAAAAGGAAATGGTCCCCTACAAATGGGCGCAGGCGACCACACCGGACGGGCGTCTCGTAGCGTTTCCCTGGGATATCGGCCCGGCGACCTTCTTCTATCGCCGCGACCTGTTCGAGCAGGCGGGCCTGCCTTCGGACCCGGAAAGCGTCGCCGAACTGACCTCGACGTGGCCGGGCTTTCTCGATGTTGCCAAGAAGCTCACCAACCCGGATGAGCAACGCTGGGCCATCGGCAGCGCCAGTGACGTCGTTTACTCCAACTTTGCGCATCGCAATCTCTTCGATGCGGACTGGAACTGCGCCGTCAACAGCGAACGCGCCGTGCAACTGTTGACCTATGCTCAGGACATGCGCGCGGCTGGCGTCGATGCCAAGGTCAGCAACTGGTCGGCCGAGTGGCAGACGATGCTGGGCAGCGATTCGATCGCCATGCAGTATGGCGGCGCCTGGTTTGGCGGCTTCCTGAAGGGCTGGCTGCAGCCGGAAGGCGCGGAGTGGGAAGGCAAATGGGGCATCTTCGAGGTGCCGGAAGATCCAGGCCAGAATTGGGGCGGGTCGTTCCTGGCCATTCCTGAGCAGAGCGAGAACAAGGAAGCGGCCTGGACATTCATTGAGTTTGCGCTCGCCCGCGCCGACTCGCAGAACAAAATGTTTGCGGCGGTGGATTACTTCCCGGCTTACATCCCGGCTTTCGACGACCCAATGTACCAGGAAGCTGATCCCTTCTTTGGCGGGCAGCAAACCCGCGCCATGTGGGTGGACATCGCCGCCAACAAGATTCAGCCGTTTATCACGACGCCGATGGATGCACAGGCCGAGCAGATTTTCATGTCCTATGTAAACAAGGCGCTCGACCAGGGACTTGACCCACAGACCACCCTGGATGAAGCCTGCATCGAGATCGAGCAGCAGACCGCGCCCGACAAGGAAGAAGCGCTCAAGCTACGCCAGTAAGGGAAGATACCGTGACGCGTGGTGGGAGGCGACAGGCGTTGTCTCCCACCACGTGTAGAGCAGGAGAACATCGATGAGCCAACTGGCAACGGCTGACGCCACCCCACTGACAACCCGGCGCAAACCCTCGTTGTGGCGTGAAATGCAGCGAAACTGGGTGGCCTACGCGTATATTTCGCCCTTTTTTATCCTGTTTGCGATCTTTGGTGCGTTTCCCATCCTTTACTCCTTTGTTCTGAGCTTTCAGCAATGGAATGGCATCAGCGCGGCGCAGTGGATCGGCCTCGAAAATTATGTGCGTTTGTTCGAGGATCGACTCTTCTGGCTGGCAATGTGGAACACCATCTTTATCGGCGTGATCGCCCACATTCCGATTCTGGGCGGCGCGATGGTGCTGGCCTTTATCATCAACTCGGCGGCGGTGCGCTTCAAGCATTTCTACCGCAGCGCGTACTTCCTGCCGGTGGTGACGTCGCCGGTTGCGGTGTCGCTGGTCTTCAGCACCCTCTACGGCGTGCGCTTTGGGCTGATCAACTGGCTGCTGACCACGCTCGGCATGTCGCCGGTCGATTGGTGGGGCGGCAGTGGCGAATGGATCAAGCCAGCGATCATCATTTTGTTTGTCTGGCGCTGGCTGGGCTGGAACATGATCATCTACCTGGCGGGTCTGCAAGGCATCAACCCTGAGCTGTACGAAGTGGCCGCGATCGACGGCGCCAATCTGAGTCAGGTTTTCTTCAGGATCACGCTGCCGCTGATGCGCCCGATCATTTTGTTCACCCTCGTCCTGTCGACGGTAGGGGCGATGACTCTCTTTGACGAACCCTATCTGTTGGTGGGCGTCACCGGCGGCACGAACAACGCTGGTCTCACCATCGCCATGTATCTCTACGACCGCGGCTTTAAGTTCGCCCACTTTGGCTATGCATCGGCCATGGCTTATGTGGTATCAGCCATTATCGTGGCCGTGTCTGTTCTGAATATTCGCTTCTTCGGAAGCAGCAACACGGAGGCTTGAGACGGCGATGGCTTCATCTGAAACAACTGCGTTGGCAGAAGCGTCCAGGACGGGCAGCGTGACGGTGCATCAGAAACGACGCTGGCAGCCGATAGCGCGCAGTGTCTTTTTCAACTTTCTATTGTTGATCGGCGCGTTCCTCTCGGCCTTTCCGTTTTACTGGATGTTCGTGCTTGCGACCCAGAGCACCCAACAAATTTTCAGTTGGCCGCCCCAGTTTGCACCGGGCGATAGCCTGCTGTCCAATTATGAAAACATGTTTACCATTATTCCTTTTTGGCGTAACTTTATGAACAGCGTTTTTGTCGGCGTTACCCACACCGCGATGGCGCTGCTCTTCTGCTCGATGGGCGGCTATGCCTTCGCCATGTATCGCTTTCCAGGGCGCAACTGGCTCTTTGCACTCCTGCTGGCCACGATGATGATCCCGTGGATGGCCGGCATCGTGCCGTGGTTTATCCTGATCAGCAAGTGGTTGCATTGGATCAACCGCTACGAAGCCCTGATTATCCCCGGCGCGGCCAGCGCGTTTGGCATCTTCTGGATGCGCCAATACGTGCAAGAGTCGATCCCCACCGAGCTGCTCGACGCGGCGCGCATCGACGGCTGTCACGAATTCTCGATTTTCTTTCGGATCGTTGCCCCGCTGCTGACGCCTGCCTTCGCCGCGCTGGGCATCATGATCTTCATCGGCAACTGGAACGCCTTTCTGGGGCCACTGCTGGTGATTCAGGAGAAGACGATGTACACCTTGCCGGTGGCGCTTTCCCTGCTGCGCCAGGACCCGCGGCGCGGATTCGATGCGGGCGTGCTGATGCTGGGCACCTCGCTGGCGACGCTGCCGATGCTGATCGTGTTTCTCATGGCGACGCGCCGCTTCATGGCCGGCCTGACGATCGGCGCCATCAAAGGGTAAATCTTTCGGGTGTCATTGCGCTCAGGTGTGCAGTCTGGCTGCGCGCTGCTGACAATGCGCGCCCAATAAAATTTGGAGGAGTGCTTATGTTTCGTTTTGGCGTTGATTATTATCCCGAACATTGGCCCGAATCACGCTGGGAACGGGATGCGCAGTTGATGCAGGAAGCGGGCTTCAACACGGTGCGTCTGGCGGAATTCGCCTGGAGCCGCCTGGAACCTGCACCTGGTCATTTTGATTTCGACTGGCTCGACCGGGCGATCGCAATTTTGCAGGCGCGCGGCATCCAAGTCGTGCTTGGCACGCCGACCGCCTCGCCGCCGCCCTGGGTGATGGCCATGCATCCCGACGCTTATCGCGTCCCAGAATCGGGCTTGCCTGTTACGTATGGCAATCGCCGCGGCTACTGCCCGACGCACGACGGCTATCGCGCACGCAGTCGTCTCGTCACGCAGGCGATGGCGACGCACTACGCCGCTCATCCCGCCGTGATCGGCTGGCAGACCGACAACGAATTTGGCGACCGCTGCTATTGTGCGCACTGTTGCGCGGCGTTCCAGGCGTGGCTACAAAAAAAATACGGGGCGCTCGATACGCTCAACGCGGCGTGGGGTACGATCTTCTGGAGCCACGTTTACACGGCGTGGACGCAGATTCCAGCGCCGCTCGCCACCGCCGCGCCCTTTGGCGACGGCTCGCACAACCCGGGTCTGGCGCTCGACTACTACCGCTTTATGTCGGACTGCTATGTTGCGTTCCAGCACGAGCAGGTGGAGATTCTGCGCAAAGCATGTCCTGTACATTTCATCACGCACAACCTGATGGGCATCGGCTACGACCGCCTCAATTACTTCGACCTCGCCGCGGACCTCGACTTTGTCAGTTGGGATAATTATCGGCGGATGCAGTGGACCTTCCAGCCCACCGTGCCCCCCAGCGAAGCGGCGCTTGCTCACACCGCCATGCGTGGGCTGAAGCACAAGAACTTCTGGGTGATGGAGCAACAGGCGGGATCGGGCGGCTGGCAGATTGTGAGCGTGGCGCCGCGACCCGGTGAGTTGCAGTTGTGGGCGTATCAGTCGATTGCCCACGGCGCCGACGCGATTATCTTCTTTCGCTGGCGCACGGCGCGTTTTGGCACGGAACAGTATTGGCACGGCCTGCTGGAGCACGACGGTCGCACCAGCCGCCGCTACGCCGAGATCAAGCAGATGGGCGCGGAGATCGCCCGCGTCGGCGCGCAGATCGCCGGCAGCGAAGTGCGCGCCGAGGTGGCCATGCTGCTCGATTACGACAGCCGCTTTGCCTTCCAGATCCAGGCCAACAACCCGGCTTTTCACTACACAGCGCACGTTCACGACATCTATCAGGCCTTCCACGCGCGCAACGTTGCGGTCGATATCATCTCCGCGCAGGACGATTTCAGCCGCTATAAATTGCTCATCGCGCCGGCGCACTATGTGCTGACCGAGCAGACGGCTGCCGCCATCACACGCTTTGCACAGCAAGGCGGTGCGGTGGTGGTGACGCCGCGCACTGGCGTCAAGGATGAGACGAATACCATCGTGGACATGCCGCTGCCCGGCTATCTGGCCAAATTATGCGGCATTGAAGTGGAGGAGTATGACTCGCTGCCGGCAGGCGTCAGCCAGCCGCTGGCTTTCACAAATGCCGACATCGATATAACCGAGGCGCCGCACGCCAAGATCTGGTGCGATGTGGTGCGTGCAGTGGATGCTCAAGTCGTCGCACGCTATACACAGGAGTATTACGCCGATAGTCCGGCGATCACCCTCAATGCCTTTGGCGCGGGTCACGCCGTGTACGTGGCGACGTTTGGCGATGCCGCGCTCTATAGTGCGTTGGCTGGCTGGTTGTTGAAGCTGGCAGAGGTGGAAGCGATGGCCGCGTCACCGGCGGGCGTCGAATGCTGTGTGCGTTGGCAAGGAGGGCGGCGCCTCCTGTTTGTGCTCAACCACAGTACGGAGGAACAGCATGTTGTCCTGCCAGAAACCATGCTCAACTTGCTGACCGGCGAGACCACTCCATTGTCTGCGGTCGAGCTACGACCGCGTCAAGTGATGATCCTGGCCGCGCCGAGCGGAGACGGTAGGTAGTCAATCACCACCGTGGGACTGATAGCCCCATCTACGACGCCTTCTTCGTAGATGGGGCTATCAGTCCCACGTCTCCTGCGATCACAACTGCGATCACAATCGCCGCCACGTTACCAACGTGACCTACACGATTGTGCGGGCAGATTCCCTTACCGCTGCGCCGCCGGCACGTAATCGCGCTCATCGGCGCCGAGGTAAATCTGGCGAGGGCGCGCGATCTTCTGGTCGGAATCGCCGATCATTTCCACCCACTGCGCCAGCCAGCCCGGCGCGCGCCCCAGCGTAAAGAGCACCGTAAACATGTCTGGCGGGAAGCGCATTGCCTGGTAGATAATGCCGCTGTAGAAATCTACGTTCGGATAGAGCTTGCGCGAGACGAAGTAGTCATCTTCCAGCGCGTGCTTCTCCAGCGCCACCGCCACATCGATCAGCGGGTTGGTGCCGGTGACATTGAACACATCATACGCGACCCTCTTGATGATTTTGGCGCGCGGATCGTAGTTCTTGTAGACGCGATGGCCGAAGCCCATCAGCCGGAATTCGCCCTTTTTCACCCGCTCTACGTACGTGGGCACACGCTTGGCGTCGCCGATTTCAGCCAGCATCTTGACCACCGCTTCGTTGGCGCCGCCATGACGGGGGCCAAAGAGCGCGCCCGCTGCGCCCGCCATGGCGCTGTAGGGATCGGCATAAGCGGAGCCGATTGCGCGCATGACCGAAGTCGAAGCATTCTGTTCGTGGTCGGCGTGCAGAATGAAAAGCACATCCAGCGCCTTTGCCAGCACCGGGTTGACCTCATATTTGCTCTGGAACATATAGTCGAGCATATGAAGAAAATTCTCAGCGTAGCCCATATCCGCATTCGGGTAATTGAAAGGTCGCCCGATGCGATGGCGATAACAGAAAGCCGCCACCGTCGGCAACTTGCCGAGAATGCGATAGACCTGCTTGAGCCGCACGTCCGCGTCTTCGACGCGGCTGGCTTCTTTGTGCAGCGTGGACATAAAGGCCAGTGCGCTGATCATCATCCCCATCGGGTGCGCATCATAGCGGAACGCGTGGAAGAGCTGCGTCATGTTCTCATGCAAGAAGGTGTGGTGCATGATCTGGAATTCCCAGTCGGCAAGTTGCGCTTGCGTCGGCAGTTCGCCAAAAATGAGCAGGTAGGCAACTTCCAGAAATGAACTTTGTTCCGCCAACTGTTCGATGGGATAGCCGCGATAGCGCAGGATGCCCTTGTCGCCGTCGATATAGGTGATGGAGCTCTTGCAGGAAGCGGTGTTGTCGTAGCCAGGGTCATAGGTCATCGTCCCAAATTCATCAGGATCGACCTTGATCTGGCGCAAATCTCTCGCCTTGATGGTGGAATGCTCTACAGGCACTTCGTACTGCTTGCCAGTGCGATTGTCGACAATAGTAAAGGTTTCTTTGCTCATTGGTCGCTACTCCTTCGTAAGGCAATGCGCGAATTCTATATGAATAGGGTAGACAAATTACAATCAAATACGGCTGGATAGGATACAGCATTATTGTATCACGCATGAACAAAGTCCGCATGTTCGCACTGATCGCCCAAGTTTCGTCCGCAAGGCTGGCGAAGGCGTTCCTGGCACGGGGCAGGCGCAGCTTTACTCAACCACGCTCTTTGAATCGCGCCAGGGACGCGGCCCCCTTAGCGCGTCCCTCCCCACGTGACCAGTGACTCGATTCACCCTTTCGGCGGGGGCAGATTCTGGTGTTTTGTGCTAGTCTGAAAGACAACGCGCTGCCGTTGTGACGTGCGCCGCCGTAGCCTTCCGGGTGAATCGGCAGAGTAGATCATCGAAATTCGGCCGCATCCCACCCTACTATCCGATTAGGCGCCCGCCCATGCCGGCTCTCCCGCGTGGGCGTTTTGCTTTCTACAAGGAGGTAGAGCCATGTCTTGGATCCAATGGTTTGAAGAGTTGACGATTGACGACGTGCCCAGGGTGGGCGGAAAAAACGCCAGCTTGGGTGAGATGATCCGCGAACTGACGCCGCGCGGGATTCAGGTGCCCGACGGGTTTGCAGTGACTGCCGATGCATATCGAGCATTCCTGCATTACAACGAATTGGATGAAGAGATCCGCGGGATTCTCGACGGGCTGGACACCCACGATGTCAACGACCTGATGCGGCGCACGGGTCAGATTCGCCGCCTGATTCTGCGTGGCGAATTCCCGCCCGACATGGAACGGGAAATTACCGAAGCGTATCAGGAGTTAAGCCGTCGCTATGGGGCGCGCACCACGGATGTTGCTGTGCGGTCGTCCGCCACTGCCGAGGATCTGCCCACCGCCAGTTTCGCCGGGCAACAGGAGACCTATCTCAACGTGCATGGCGAGGCGATGCTGCTCGAATCGGTGACAAAGTGTTTTGCCAGCCTCTTTACTTCGCGTGCCACCAGCTACCGCCAGGATATGGGCTTTGGCCACACGCAGGTCGGGCTGTCAGTTGGTGTGCAGAAGATGGTGCGCTCTGATCTGGCCGCGAGCGGTGTGATCTTCACCCTGGACACGGAGAGCGGCTTCCGGGATGTGGTCTTTGTCACCGCGGCCTACGGTCTTGGTGAAAATGTCGTCCAGGGACGCGTGGCGCCTGACGAGTTTTACATCTTCAAGCCGACGCTGCGTCAGGGCTACCGCCCGCTCATCTGGAAGCGGCTTGGCGCCAAAGAGCAACGCATGGTCTACGACGAGGCGGGCAATAAGCTGGTCAAGAATGTGCAGGTGTCGCCCGAAGACCGCGCCCGTTTCTCGGTCAGCGAGGAGGATGTGCTCAAGTTGGCGGCGTGGGCGATGGTGATCGAGGATCACTACACGACGAAACGCGGCGTCGATATGCCGATGGACATCGAATGGGCGAAAGATGGGCAGACCGGCGAAATGTTTATCGTGCAGGCGCGGCCTGAGACCGTGCATAGCCAGCGCGTGGTCACCCAGATTCAAAGCTATCGGCTCCAGGCCAAAAGCGATGTGGTGGTGGAAGGGCTGGCAGTCGGCGACAAGATCGCAGCAGGCAAAGTGCACGTCATCCCCAACGTCAGCCACATCCGCAACTTCCGCCCTGGCGAAATTCTCGTTACAGATATTACTGACCCAGACTGGGAGCCGATCATGAAGACGGCGGCCGCGATCGTCACCAATCGCGGGGGGCGCACCAGCCACGCTGCCATCGTTTCGCGCGAACTGGGGATTCCGGCGATTGTCGGTTGCAACGACGCCACGCAACGGCTGCAAAGCGACCAGGCAGTGACGGCGAGTTGCGCGGAAGGCGAGGTCGGTCGCGTCTATGCGGGCGTGCTGCCGTTCGAGGTGCACACGGTCGACGTGAGCCAACTGTCGCGCCCGCGCACCAAGATCATGATGAACATTGCCAGCCCAGAACTGGCCTTCAAGCAGTCAGCGATCCCGAACGACGGCGTTGGGCTGGCGCGCATGGAATTCATCTTTGCGAACTGGGTGCAGGTGCATCCACTGGCGCTTACCCGCTACGACAGCCTGACCGACGACGTACGCGCCAGAGTGGATGAAGTAACGGCCGGTTACGCCGACAAAACCGAGTTCTTTGTCGACAAGCTGGCGCAGGGCATCGGCGCGCTGGCCGCAGCTTTTTATCCAAAACCGGTCATCCTGCGGCTCTCCGACTTCAAGACCAACGAATACGCCCATCTTGTCGGCGGCGCGCACTTTGAACCGAAAGAAGAGAACCCGATGATCGGATGGCGCGGCGCCAGCCGTTACTATCACCCCGACTATCGCGAGGGCTTTGCGCTGGAGGTCAAGGCGATCAAGCGCGTGCGCGAGGTTTTCGGGCTGACCAATCTGTTGGTGATGGTGCCTTTCTGCCGCACGCCTGCCGAAGGGCGTAAGGTGCTTGAGGTCATGGCGGAAGAAGGGCTTAAGCGGGGCGAGCATGGTCTGCAAGTCTATGTGATGGCGGAGATTCCGTCCAACATCATCCTGGCCGACCAGTTCAGCGAACTCTTCGACGGCTTCTCGATTGGCTCCAACGACTTGACGCAACTGACGTTGGGCGTCGACCGCGACTCGACGCAGATCGCGGCGCTCTTCGACGAACGCAACGACGCTGTGCTGCGCTCATGTGCACAGTTGATCGAGACCGCGCACAAATTCGGACGTAAGGTTGGTATCTGCGGACAGGCGCCGTCGGACTATCCAGAATTTGCCGCCTTCCTGGTCGAGAACGGCATCGACTCGATCAGCCTGATCCCGGATGCGATTCTGCGCACGACTGCGGATGTGCTGGCCATTGAAAAGGAACGCGTACCAGCCTAACGCTGCCGCAGGCAACGTCCCCGGCGCGCCGCACCGCACATCTGGCTGGTGAATTCACCTGCGGCGCGCCAGGGGCGTCACCTGATTCTGCGCTAGCCTCACATCGGGCATGAGATTTTATAGCATCGTGCGTCGCACTGGCCAACTGCGTCTATATTGGTCGGCCATTCCCCGGCCCGGCGACGCACGATGCAAAGCTTTGGAGCGCACCCGCCAAATCTTCACACCTTGCCAAAAATGAAGATCATTAGGTCTTTCGCGACCCGTGCGCAGCGTGTTGCGCTCTAACGTCGGCGTGCGTCTGCTCGACATGGTGCGCATGTTGAGCGAATTGACGCCTGAGCGCAGCGCGCTACAATATACGGGACACTGTTGTGCTATCTCATCGCAGCGCCAAGCGATCTGTTACTCATCGACCTGATTACCTATCGCTTTGGTGCGCCTGATACAGCATTGCTCGCAGCGTTGGAGGCATGGAACCTGAAACAATTCTTCTCCAAAAAATTTAGTTCGTTTGTCGGAGGCAGGCAGCTTCATGGTGGAATTCAGCGAGGATCGTCACAGCAAAGCCGTGCGCAAGGGTCCGCCCATCTTTGTCGTTTCCGGCGGCACGGGCGCCACGGGTGATCTGTTGGCGCGCACGGTATTAGCGCAATTTCCCGACGTGGACGTTCCATTGCACGTTGAAACAAAAGTCGCTAGCGAAGATCGGGTTCGCGATGTGATCCGGCGTGCGACAGGTATTCCCGGCGCGATTATCCTGCACACGATGGTAAAGCGCGATTTTCGACGCCTGTTGGTGACGGAGGCCGCCCGCGCCGGCATCGTCACCTTCGATCTCGCCGGCCCATTGGAAGAGCATCTGACGCGCGAACTTGGCATGCAGCCGCTGCAGCAGCCGGGGCTGTATCATCAGATGCGCCGCGCCTATTTCGAGCGCGTGGAAGCGATCGAATTCACCGTGGCGCACGACGATGGCAAGCGCGTAGAAGACCTCGCAAAAGCAGAGATCGTGCTGCTCGGCCTCTCGCGTGTGGGCAAGACCCCCCTGAGCATGTACCTGTCGATCCTGGGCTGGAAAACCGCCAATGTCCCATTCGTCCCAGGCGTGCCGCCGCCGCAGGAGTTGGCGCAAGTCATTCCACACAAAGTCGTCGGTCTGGTGATCGAGCCGGCGCAATTGATGGCGCATCGACGTTATCGGGCGTCGCGTTCCGGCATCCGCGAGGAAGGCTATGTTGACCGCCAATCCGTGCTGGACGAAATGCGCGCGGCCAACCACTTCTTTTATCAGCAGGGCTTCCACGTAGTCGACACTACTGATAAGCCAATCGAAACCAGCGCCGAGGAGATCGTCAGCCTGATCACACGGCGCAAAGTGGTGTCATGATGAGTAAATAAAGACGCCGAGTTTTTTGAAAAAACTCGGCGTCTGGCATGTTGACTTCCCTAAATCTCTCTGTCCTGGCCCCTTTGGCTGGCGCGCTTACGTTTCCTCGCTCTGCTGATTCGCCGTCCAGTAGGGCGCCAATCGCCCCACCAACTCGATCGGCAGGCGTCCGACCACATGCGTGCCGTGCTCGGTATGCGTCTCCGCTTCGACGAGGCCGTTTTCATGCAACATGGCGACGAGATCGCCGCGCTTATAGGGAATCAGCGCATCGATCGACATCATCTGTTCGCGTAACGCCTCATCCACGGCGGCCATCAGCCGGTCAAGTCCGGTCCCATTGGCTGCGCTGATCAGCACCGCATTGGGATTATCGGATAGAGCCTGTTCCAGCAGATGCGCGTCCTCCGGGTCCGTGCGGTCAAGCCGGTCGATCTTGTTCAAGGCGACGACGACCGGTTTGGTCGAGGCGCCCAGATCGTCCAGAATCTCCTCAACCGCGGCGATCTGCTCCTCCATGTTGGCGTGCGAGATGTCGACGACATGCACGAGCAAGTCGGCCTCGTTGACTTCCTCCAGCGTAGAGCGGAAAGCAGCCACGAGCATGGTGGGCAATTTCTGAATAAAGCCCACTGTGTCAGAGAAAAGCGCCAGCCGGTCGCTCGGCATCTTCACGCGGCGCGTCGTGGGGTCGAGCGTAGCGAAGAGCTGGTCTTCGGCCACGACATCGGCGTTAGCGATGGCATTGAGCAGCGTGCTTTTGCCCGCATTGGTGTAACCGACTACCGCCACCACCGGCAGCGCAGATTGACGGCGTTGATTGCGGTAGTGCTCGCGATGCTGGCTGATCTCCGCCAACTGTTGCTTCAAAAACGCAATACGCCGATTGATCTCGCGGCGGTCGACCTCCAACTGCGTCTCACCAGGGCCGCGCACGCCGACGCCGCCGGACGCACCGCCGGCGCGCCCGCCCGCCTGGCGCGCCAGATGCGTCCAGGCGCGGGTCAGACGCGGCAGCCGGTACTCATATTGCGCCAGTTCCACTTGTACGGCGCCCTCATGCGTGCGGGCGTGTCGTGCAAAGATGTCGAGAATCAACGCGGTGCGATCCACCACATTGACCTCCTCACCCAGCTCCTTCTCCAACTCGCGCTGCTGGCGCGGCGACAACTCGTCGTCGAAGATCACGACGTTGGCGTCCAGTTCGGTCACGGCCATGCGCAGCTCCTCGACTTTGCCGGAGCCGATCAAGGTGGCCGGGTTGGGCGATTCAAGCCGCTGCGTGATGCGGGCGATCGCACGCACACCGGCGGTTTTCGCCAGCAACGCCAGTTCATCCAACGAATCTTCTAACGTCAGCAGCGTTGGCTGGTTCTGCAATTCGACGCCGACCAGCACTGCGCGCTGCGCGATGGGCGCAGTCGAGACCAGACCCGCCTCATCACGCACGGCGCGTTGGTGATCGCGGCCGTCACTGGCAAGCGAACTCTGCGATTGAGATGAATTTGAATTCGTCATGAATTTTGCTTTTCCTGAACTGCGCCCGCTTCGACTGCCTTGATGCGAGCGCACACGATAGCGGGCAAAGCCGCCTTGCGCTGACTCTGATAATCGTAGGAGACGATGGCGCCTTCACCTTCTGCAGCAACCCGATTATGTCGTGTGCTAACCACCCGGTAGTGCATGACGAAGCGATCAGCGCCGATATCGCCAACCCGCACACCGACCAACACACGATCCGGATAGGTCAACGGAAACTTGAACTTGCAGGATGCCGAAGCCAGGATCGGCCCGACGCCATGCCCTGTCATTGCCTCCATCAGCCCTGTGCGTTCGAGATAAGCGATGCGCCCACTCTCGAAATAACGAAAATAGACGATGTTGTTGACATGCTGAAAGGCATCCATCTCGCCCCACGCAACCGGGATTTCGATGATCACCGGAAACCCGGCCAGTAATTCGCTCATGATTAGCTCTTCATTGCCGGAATGCACCGCCTCCGCGCGGCAGGTTCTGACCTTCTTACTCGCAACTGCTAAGCATAAAGACCCTGCTAAGTTTCGTCAACCTGCGCATAGACTGCGGTTGTGCGTCAGAATGTTGGCAAAAGCGTCCCCGGCGCGGCATAGTGCGTCGCGGTTGGCGTCGTCTTCCATCGCGCGGCGGGAAGATGTGCACTACTGAACGCTTAGCTTATCGAGTATATTATTCAGTACAATATGCTGTCGATGCCGCTTTGGCATCGGCGCGGTTCCCTGACAACACAACCGAGAACGCAGATGAGAACGGCATGAATATGGCTGATGACTTTTTTCAAGATGGCGGAGATGCTCCGCCGATTTTACGCTTCAAACAATATGCTGAGCCGTCGGTTTTTGCGCCAGAGAATTTGCTGCGCGAGGCAAGACGGCAAAAAGCTATTCCCGACAGCCAAATCCCCAAGATTTGCGTGCTCGATCCGGACGGCGACATCGTGCGTTATCTGGTCGCAACCGAGCAGGCTCAGTTGAATCCATACTGGGCTTGTTATCACACGTCGCTGCATGATTTTACCTGGGATGGCATCGACTTTGGCATCGTAGGCTGTGCCGTGGGCGCTGCCTTTGCCGTGCTGGTGGCGGAGGAAATGTTCGCCTCCGGCTGCCAGTTGCTGATCAGCGTGACTTCGTCCGGGCAGATTTCGCCATTGGCGCAAGTTCCGCCCTTCTTTGTGTTGATCGAGAAGGCGCTGCGCGATGAGGGCGCCAGCTATCATTACCTGGCGCCGTCGGACTATGCCCATTTGGATAGTCAGCTCAGCCGGTTGCTCGACGGTGCGTTCACCGGCCTTGCCCAGCCTGTCTATCGCGGCGCAACCTGGACGACGGACGCTCCCTTCCGCGAGACAGCCTTTGCTGTGAGACAGGCGCAGGCGGAAGGCATCCTTGCCGTGGAGATGGAGGCAGCGGCCCTGTATGCCTTTGCCCAAGCGCGCCAGCAGCCGGCCATCTGCTTTGCCCACGTTACCAACCAGATGGGTACGGTCGCCAACGATTTCGAGAAAGGCCACGCCGACGGCGCGTACGATGCACTCGCGCTGATCCACGCAACTGCCCGTCGCTGGCTATCTCACAAGGCGTAGTGTGCAACATAACAAACACGCGCCACTTTGACAGGTTTTGGCAATATCAAGTTGTTTACTTTGAAAAAGTATACTACAATCATGCTACTCAAATACGATTTCCCAACGCTACCGCATGATCTGGTCATTATTAGCGATAATACTAATAAGTGATCGATAAATTTGTGTTCACTCAATGATGTCGTAGTAGAAAATGTAGTAGCAGACAGGATTCTGCCGATTGGAGAACGGTCAAAAACTATGACCGACCGTCCACAACAACTTGAAGCGTTTGGCGACGCTCAAGTTCAGGCATTGTTTGATAAATTCTTCCCTAGCCCGGATATTCTGCCAGAAGGCAGTGACCGGTTGACGCAGCGCGTGCTGGCGGAGGTGCAGACCATCTACGGTCAAGGCACAGGTAGATCGCCGATCGCTCAGGTGGTGCAACGCATAGGCGAGTGGCTCGCAAACATCCACACGCGCCCTATGGTGATTGCCTTCAGCACGGTTGCTTTTGCTGCGCTGATACTCTTGGCGGTTTCCAGCACCTTCGCACCAACGCAAACCCAACTGCCGACGCTCGCTGCATCGGTGCCGGCTGGCGAGGTCGTCGTCCTCGCCGCACGCGACGACACGTACCAGGTCTATCACGCCGGTGAGCAATTTAGCCTGATGGCCGGAGACCAGGTGATTGTGCGCACTGGCTCTGTCCAACTGGAGCCATTCCCACAGCAGATTTCTGAGGTCTTGCCTGGCGCACAGGTGGAGTTGGTGACGCTCAACGATGCACGTGGCGAATACAACGTCGAATTGCACGTGATGGAAGGGCAAGTGCGCCATCGTACATTTGCGGAGCAGCCCAGCAGCGGCGCTTACGTGATCAGTGCAGGCGGCATCCGTACACTTGTGCAGGATAACGACTTTCAAATCGATGCACTTTCCCCTGAGCGCGCTGTCGTAACGGCGCTCAATCACAGCGCACGCGTGGAAACTCAAGGCACGGTTTACGAAGTCATGGCAGGAAAATCCGCGGAGTTTGGCGGGCGCGTTATGATCGTGCGCGATATTGCTCCCGTCGAAGAAGGGCCGGGGCAAATTGCTCAGGTGCAGCCGGCTGCACCGGCAGCGCGGCCAGAGGTTCCACAGGAAGTGCAAACTCCGGGTGCGTCGCAACTCGAACTAGCACCGCAGACGCCTGCGCTATTCCCTCCTGCTGTTGACCTTGGCGATGAAAGCAGTCCTCTGGTTCAAGCCACGCCGGATTTCGCCGCGGCTGCAGTGGCCGATGTAGGCGCGCTGTTTACAGTTGGAGAGATTGCTGTCAATGACAGTGGGAAGAACACCACCCTGATTGTAAACGGCACTGGCTCGCCAGGCTCCGCCGTGCAGGTGCTGATCGAGAATACGCCTCTGGTTACCACGACGGTAACGGCGGCAGGTGCATGGACAGCGACTGCCCCTCTGGAGCAATCTGGTCACTTTGCGGTGAATGTAGCGGCGCTTGACGAAACCGGCGATGCGATTGTTACGGTAGCGGCAGCGGAAGTTCAGGTGCTGCCGCCTGCTCCCGCCACCCCAACACCAACTTCTACGCCGGCTGTTGGATCGAATGCGCAGCCGCCGTTCGTCCGTACGCCGACGGCAACCGCAACTTTGCCAGTTGCGACACAGATAGGCGTTCGCCCCACAGCAACAACGCCGTCAATCAATTTCTTGATCGTTTCACCAACCGCAACGTCAGCGGCGACGGCAACGCCAATCTTCTTTGCGCCAATCATAGTTACACCAACCGCCACCGGCACAAAGTTGATTGCACTGGCGCCGACTGCGACCAGTACGCAGCCATCGTCACCTTCAGCGACGTCCACGCCGACTGACGCACCAACCATTACAGAAACACCAACGCTTGCCACCGCCACAAACACAGCGACTTTCGCCCCTGTGTGGCCAACCGCTACGTTTACACCGACGCCGACGCAAGCGCCGACTATTGCCATACCCACGGCGACTTTCACTCCCGTGGCGCCAAGCGCTACGCCTACACCGACGCCGACGCAGGCGCCGACCATTGCCATACCCACGGCGACTTTCACTCCCGTGACGCCGAGCGCTACGCCTACACCGACGCAGGCGCCGACCATCGCCATACCCACGGCGACTTTCACTCCCGTGACGCCGAGCGCTGCGTTCACACCGACGCCGACGCCGACTGTTGCCATACCCACGGCGACTTCCACTCCCGTGGCGCCAAGCGCTACGCCTACATCGACGCCGACTGTTGCCATACCAACACCCACCAATGTGGTGGTGGTAGCAGCGACAGTGACGCCAATATCGGTAGCAGGATCTGGCAGTGCGCCTATCGACGGCGCCAGCGATACGCCGACGAACACGCCGACGCTTCCGCCCCCCACCAACACGCCGACATTGGCGCCGCCAACGGCTACCGCCACCAATCCGCCGGCGACTGCTACGCCGATGCCTGCAGAGGTTGTCAATGCGGCTGCACCAACAACGGCTGCGCTGCCAACCGTTACGGCCACTAATCCACCAGCGACTGCTACGCCGACGCTTCCGCCCCCCACCAACACGCCGACATTGGCGCCGCCAACGGCTACCGCCACCGATGCGCCGGCGACTGCCACGTCGGCGCCTGCATCGGTTGTCAATGAGGCTACGTCAGAGCCATGAATATTCCAAACATTTTTTGAATTTTGACAGTGCAACATCGCATGTTATACTCAAAGCGTTGTTATCGTATTGGCAGCGTCAGAAAATAGAGACCTGGAAAGGAGGATCAAAAATGAAAGCGCAAGTCATTGCTCTGCCCAATCTGATCCTGCTCGCCATGCGTCTGCCCTTATTCTAACGCTCGACTGCCGTAGTAAGTATGTCAAGCCGTGGGCCTGCATGTGGCTCGCGGCTTTTTTGTCCGGCGCGTTCTGCGCCGCCGGAAAGTCACGGGCGCCGGTTGTCCGTGGCTTTTTTATTTGAGGAAGATGACTATTCCCTCTTCACCAAACTAAATAATCGCCACGGGAAAGTTTCACTTGTGTGATATACACATCATCCAGGAGACCACACCGTGTCTTTTGACTACAACAATTATGCTGATGAATTCGATGGGATCGCAGCACGTTTTGGCATCGCCCCTGAGGAACATACGATCAACCGTCAGGCAGGCAAGAGGCCACGCAAGGCCAAAAAGACAGCACAGCAGATCACTGCCGACCTAGCCGAAACGCCTCATGCACAAGAAGGGGTGTTCCGCATCACCTATAAACCCGCCCGTTATGAAGCGATCTGGCTGCAATCGTCGCTCGAACCTTTCTTCACGCAGGCGCTGATTGAGGACGTGCTGGCGCTGGTAAAGGGCGGCAAAGAGGCGAATGTCTATCTGTGCAAGGCGACGCCGCATCTACCCGTTGCCTACATCGCCGCCAAAGTCTACCGTCCACGCCAGTTTCGCAATCTGCGCAACGATAAGATGTATCGTGAAGGGCGCGAATTGCTCAATAGCTTAGGATTGCCCGTCAAAGATCGGGACAACCGTGAGATGCGCGCCGTGCGCAACAAAACGAATTTCGGCGCCGAGCTGACACATGTCTCCTGGCTGATGCACGAATATGTGACTTTGCAGCGGCTACACGCCCTGGGTGCAGCCGTACCCCTGCCGATAGGCGTGGGTGACAACGCGATTTTGATGGATTTTGTGGGCGCACCTACCCGCCCGGCGCCCGTGCTTCACGGCGTCACCTTGACCGAAGCAGAAGCGCAGCCGCTTTTCGCCGAAGTTGTGCGCAATATCGAACTGATGTTGCAACACGGCATGATCCACGGCGATCTATCGGCCTATAACATTCTGTACTGGGAAGGAAAGGTCACGCTGATCGACTTTCCGCAGGTGACGCTGAGCGAAAGCAACCACAACGCCTACCGCATCTTTCAACGAGATGTGCGCCGTGTTTGTGAGTGCTTTGCCATGCATGGGGTCAATCGCGACGCGCTGGCCATTGCCGAAGATCTATGGGAGCGTCACGTGCGCCTTGCGCCAGATCGCACGATGCAAGACGATGAAGGCTGAGGTCAGCGTCCAGCCAAACGTCAAATACGTTAATGTAACGGCGGCGCCTGCCATCATTCTATACAGACTATACAGACGCGCAACGATGGCAGGCGCCGCCACACACTCTTCGCAAAATAGTCAGTTGCGCTGAGCTTTACGCCTGGGAAGGAGCCGCTGCCCCTGTGGGAAGAGCGTGCTGTGCAGACTGGATAAGTTGTTCGCTTACTTCCCACAGCCGATCTTGCGTCGTCTGGTCGTAGGAAATTGCTGCCGATTTCTTCTCTTTGGAGTTGGCAAAATATTTACCGCTGACGCCGCTCACCGCAGGCGAAGTGGCCAGAAAGACGCTGGTTTCCGCGCCCTTGTCCGGCTTGATGGCAAACCACTGCGCCACCGGTATCAACATTCCCATCCAGCCACCGTTGTTGCGGCCAAAACCGCTCGCCACAAAGCCGGGATGCAGCACATTGGCCGTGACGCCTGTCCCTTCCAATTGACGCGCCAGCGCGTAAGTGAACAGTACATTCGCCAGCTTGGATTGGCTATAGGCGCGCCAACTGCTGTATTTATGCGCGCCCATCAAGTCTTCGAAATTCATCTCACCACCGTAGTGCGCATCCGAGGAGACATTGACGACCCGCGCCGGCGCGCTGCTGACCAACAGGTCACGCAGTTGCTGCGTGAGCCGGAAATAGTTCAGATGATTGAGCGCAAAGGTCATTTCGTACCCGTCGGCGGTCACGATACGCTCGGCAAAAACCCCGCCAGCGTTGTTGACAAGCACGTGTAGCGCCTGATGGCGTGCGCGAAACTCGGCAGCAGCCTCATCGACGCCAGCTACGGTGGATAAGTCCGCAGCAATCCATTCGACGTTGGGATTGCCGGTTTGCGTGCGAATCTCGTCGACAGTGGTGCTGCACTTCTCAACGCTGCGGCTCACAATCACCACCCGCCCACCTTGCGCCGCCAGGCGCAGCGCGGTGACTTTACCAATTCCATTGGTGGCGCCAGTCACCAACGCGATCTTATTTTTTAGATTCCAAATATTTTCGGTCATTTCTCACTTCGTTTCAGCTAATGCTGTTTGTATACCAGCTCCCATCCAGCACCTCGCCGGGAATGCTGATGGGATCCGCACCCTCTAGCACACTGACGATTGCAGCCGGCGTTTATGCTGCAATCGTCCAGGAGGCTTTGGGAGCCTCCTGGACATTGTAGGGAAGCATAATTTCAGCACTTCACGAAACGCACACAAAGCCACCAAGAGCACAAAGGACGCCATCTTCAACTTTGTGTCTTCGTATCTTCGTGTGAGGCCAAATCGTAAACTACTGAATTTCACAGTTGGAGATCAGTAATTTTCGGGGCCACTACACCAACGTGGCATTGAGTTGGATATCGACGCTGGCAAGCGCCTTCGACACCGGACAACCTGCTTTGGCGTTGTTGGCATATTCCTGGAACTTAGCCTCATCCAGACCGGGCACAGTCGCTTTCGTGTTCAACTCGATCTTGGCAATCTCCGGACCGGCTTCCAAGTAGACCTTGGCAGTCGTCTCGATGCGCGTCGGCGTGTAGCCATCTTTGCCCAACAACGCCGACAGAAACATCGAAAAACAGCCAGCGTGCGCCGCACCGATCAATTCTTCCGGGTTAGTGCCAGGAGCGTCTTCGAAACGCGACGCATAACTGAACGCGCCATCATACGCGCCGCTTCCAAATTTCATGGCGCCCGCACCCTCCTTGAGAGTGCCTTCCCAAATTGCATCGGCTTTGCGAACAGGCATAGGATCCTCCTTGTGATTTAAGACTAAATCGGATAATAGGCACGCCTGGCGTGCACTTGACGATCCTTACCCTACCGTGTATGCCAACTGAAAATCTGTGATCCTCCTCCCAGAGCGCCATCGTCGTCTGCTCTTTGCGGAACCAGCCTATAACTCATTTGGAATCCTGCTTCTTTACACTGCAATAATGCGTTGCAGCTCTTGGCTGGCGCACACGGCCGTCAGATTCACGTCATCAGCGCGCAACGCTGCGCTATTGCCAACGTGTATGATTGACACTTTGACAACATTGCCAAGTGATGCGAGACTACCGGCTCCTGGCGTGCTCGCTCGGAGGCGCCAGGCTTGGACGGGAGGAATCTGTTTGATCGCGTATTGTCCTTTCAGTAAATTCCGCTGTAAAGCAGAACAAAGCCCGCTGCGCTGTCCAATGACCGGCATCCCGCTTGAATTCACCGATATGCCTCTCTTCGACCCGGCCAGCATCGAGCCGAACACAGCGGGCCTGTGGCGTTACGCGGCCATGTTGCCGGTGCTGCGCAACGGCGCCCGCCGGGTGACCCTGGGCGAAGGATGGACGCCGCTCATCGCCGAACAATGGGCAGGACGCGATGTATACTGGAAACTCGACGCGCTCATGCCGACCGGCAGTTACAAAGATCGCGGCGTAAGCGTCATGGTCAATTGGCTCAAGGGGCTTGGGTACGAGTCACTTGCCGACGATTCAAGTGGCAATGCCGGCGCCAGCCTCGCCTGTTATGCCAGCCGTGCGGGATTGCGCGCCTGTATTTTTGTGCCGGCAACCGCCCCAAACCCCAAGAAAGCGCAAATTGCCATCTACGGCGCCGAACTGGTCGAAGTGCCCGGCGCACGCTCTGAAGCCACGCGCGCGGTCGAGGTCGCCACGTGGAACAGCCGCGAGATGGCCTACGCCTCCCATGCCTGGCACCCAGCTTTTTTGCTGGGGCAGATGACCGTTGCCTGGGAGATTTGGGAGCAGTTGGGCGGCGCGGTCCCCGATTGGTTGATCGCACCCGCCGGACATGGCGGCACACTGTTGGGCGCGTGGCGCGGCTTTCAACACCTGCGCGTTTCCGGCGTCATCAACCGGCTCCCACGCCTGCTCGCGGTGCAAGCTGAGCCGTACACCCCGCTGTACGACGCCTTTGTCGCTGGCGCCGATGCAGTTGAGCCAACGCCGCATGTCGAACGTATCAGCGCTAATGGCATTGCCATCAGCTATCCGGTGCGCTGGCGTTCGCTGCTGGATGCGATCCGTTTCTCCAAAGGCATGATGCTTGCCGTCGCCGAATCGGAAGTCGTGCAAGCATACGAAGAATTGGCAGGGCAGGGCATCTTTGTCGAGCCGACCAGCGCCACGATTGCCGCGGCGCTCAAAAAAATACCAGAAAAAACCTTTCGCCCTACTGACCTGGTGGTCGGCATCCTGACTGGACACGGCCTGAAAGACCCGCCAAAAATCTAAAATGCCCATGAACACGCCGCCATTATCCGAACTTGAAGCAAGCCTGAACATTACATTCCGCAACAAACAGTTGTTGCAACAAGCCTTTGTCCACCGTAGTTATTTGAACGAGTTGCTCGACAACAATGTAGAGTTGCTCGACAACGAGCGCATGGAATTCCTGGGCGATGCGGTGTTGGGCTATATCTTTAGTGAGTTGCTGTATCAGCGCTACCCGGACGAAAAAGAAGGCGGGTTGACCAATTTACGTTCGGCATTGGTGCGCCGCGAGACTCTGGCGCGTTTGGCCACCAGGCTGCACCTCGGCGAATATCTGCTGCTGGGTCACGGCGAGCAGGAAAGCGGCGGCCGCCAGCGGCCCGCGACGCTCTGCGCCACTTTCGAGGCGCTGGTCGGGGCGCTTTATCTGGACCAAGATATGGAGGTGTGTCGCACCGTTGTTCTGCGCCTCTTTGCTGCGGAGTTGGCGAGGATTGACCAGAAGCCGGAGAACCGCGACGCCAAGAGCAAACTCCAAGAATTGGCGCAAGAAACCTTCAACCACACGCCCCGCTACAAGCAGATCCACAGCACCGGGCCTGATCACGACAAATATTTCGTTTTGGTCGTCCAAATCGACGCCAGACCGTACGGCATTGGCGAGGGCAGAAGCAAGCAAGAAGCCTCCCAACAAGCGGCGGCGATGGCGCTTTACATCCTCGGCCAACCGCTCATCGATTACATCCACAACCCGGAGCTTGGCGCGCAGTACGGTTTGACTTTCCCCAAACCACCCGGTGATCTGGCAGAAGGTTGACCTACAACTGAATTTCTTCTTCGATCACCTGTAGATCGGCCGGATCGACGCTGCCATCGTGTTTGACCATGCGATCCCCTTCAAGCCGCAGGCTGATCACCCGGCTGATGCCGTCATTGCCCATCGTTATCCCGTAAATCGTGTTGGCGCCTTCCAGCGTGCGCCGGTTGTGCGTCACGATGATAAATTGCGTGTCACGGCTCAGGTCGTCCACCGTGGCGCGGAAACGATCGACGTTCGCTTCGTCGAGCGCGGCATCGACCTCGTCGAGCACGCAGAAGGGCGTCGGGCTGACGTGCAGGATGGCAAAGATCAACGCACACGCCGCCAGCGAACGCTCGCCACCCGACAAGAGCGCCAGGCTCTGCGGGCGTTTGCCGGGCGGACGCGCGATGATCTCCACGCCGCTTTGGCTGATGTTGTCGGGGTCGGTGAGTTCCAAATGTGCAGTGCCGCCGTTGAAAAGTTGCTGGAAGAAACGCGTAAACTCCTTGCCGACCGCATCATAGGTGCGGCGGAGTTCGATCTCCATGCGGTCGTCCAACTCTTTGATGACTTTTTGCAGGTCGGCAGATGCAGCTTCCAGATCCTGAGACTGGGTGAACAGGAATTCGTAGCGCGCGGCCGCCTCTTCATATTCACGCGGCGCCTCTGCGTTGACATTGCCCAGCCGCGCCAGCCGGGCGCGCATCTCACGCACCTCACCTTCCATTGACTCCGGCACACTTTCCATCACCGGAAGTTGCTGGACAACAGCATCCCACGGCAAAGGGGGTTGGTAAGCAACATCCGCACTTTCTTCCAGCAGCACCAGCCCCAGGTCCGCCTCGATCTCGCTGCGCAGTTGCTGCAACATATCTTCGCTGCGCTGCACCTGGAGCAACGCTTGATTGAGCGCGTTTTCCTCCTGCCGCAGCGCCTGTTGCAGCGCACGCTCGCGCTTTTCCTCCTCTGCCTGTTGCTGTTCCAGGCTGCTCAGCGCTGTTTCCGCCGGTGTGATACGCTGCTGCAAGGCGTCGATCTGCCGACTCAATGCGCTTTCTGCGCGGCTCCCCGTTTCGATCTGACCCGTCAGCGCCTCGATCTCCCCGCTGAGCGTTTCGATCTGCTGCCGTTTGTGACGCATCTGGTCGCTGACGCTCTGCAAAGTGCGCGTTGTCGATTCGACTAAAGTCTGCTGGCTACGGGAATGGCCCTGCGCCTCCGCAGCCGCAGCGCGTCGATTGGCAAGTTCCTGCAAGAGTGCATCGGAGCTGGCTGCCGTTACTTGCGTGCTCAGCGCCGTCAGCGACGTGAGCGCTTTCTGCTCCGCGGCTTCCGCCAGCGTGGCGTCGGCAAGCAGCGTCGTCTCACGTTCGGCCAGCGTGCGCAGTTCAGCTTCCGTCTGGGCGAGCTGCTCGGCGCGCCAACGCTGAGTCTGGCGGCCGCGGTCGACCTGACGCCGCAATTCCTCGCTGTGGCTGCGCGCCTGGCGCTCACTGCGCGCCAGATCGGCCAGCGCCTGTTGCTGTTGGGCGATCTCCACCCGCCGCGCCTCGATCTGCGTGTTGAGCGTGGCGCAGGCGCCGGCACGCGCGCGCAAGGTGGCAGTCGCCCCTTCGATCTGTTCGGGTAGTTCGCGCAACTCGCGCTCACGCGCGAGGAGCGAATCGTCGCCGCGCCCGCCCTCACTGCCCCCCGTCACCGCGCCCCCCGGCCGCACGATCTCGCCGTCCAACGTGACCACGGTGGGACGCGCGCCGCCGTGCAATTCATCCAATGCCGCACGCGCCGCGCCCAGTTCTTCCGCCACCCATACGCGATTGAGCAACTGCTGAAACGCCGGGGCGACGGCGGCATCGTATTCCACCAGATCGGCGGCATTGCCGAGGATGCCAGCGCGCCGAGGCGCTGATATCGCCGGCAGAACATGCAGACGATCCAGCGGGAGAAAGGTAGCGCGGCCGCTGCGCTGCTGCTTCAGATACTCGATGGCGTGGGCGGCGTCGTTCCAACTTGCAGCGATGACATTTTGCAGCGCGCCGCCCAATGCAGTTTCAATGGCCTTGTCGAGCTGCGCCGGCACACGAAGTTGCGAAGCCACCGTGCCCAACATTCCGTGCAGCCGTCCGCTGCCGTGTGCCTGGAGGACGGCGCGCACGCCGCTTGCATAGCCGGTTCCCTCGCGGCGCAACCGTTGCAAGAGATCCTGGCGCGTCTGCAACCGATCGGCGACGCGGTCTGCTTCCTGGCGGCTGCTTTCCGCAACGCGCAGTTCTTGCTGCAAAGCTGCCACCGCTGCTTCCAACGCAGCGAGCTGTGTCTGTGCGCTTTGGGTTTCAGCTTCCAGCGTAGTCGCCATCTGGTCGGCGCCGGTTAAAGCAGTTTCCGCCGCCAACGCGTCCTGTTCCGCCGCGTGCGACGCGCTCTGCTGCTGGCCGTGCTCTGTCTCGAGCACGGCGCGGCGTTCGGCAAGTTGTCGCAGCCGGCTCGTGAGGTCGGTGCGTTGTTGCTGACGTCGCGTCAACGATCTGCGCGACTCCTCCTGCTCGGCAAGCAGCCGGCTGCGTTCCTGCTGGCGCAACCCCACTTCGGTCTGAATCGCTTCAACGGCGCGCTGGCGTGTTTGCACATCCACCGCGGCGCTTTGCACGGCATGGCGCAATTCGTCCAGACGGTCGGTCAGCGCGGTCTGCTGGACAGCGAGGGGCGCCAGCTCCTGTTCTGAATCTTCGCGGCGCGCCTGTAACTGGCGCAGACGTTCTTGGACAACCGCCAGGGTGCGCCCGGCGTTTTCCGCTTGGCGATGAAAATCACTGCTCTCGGCGTGCAGTGCGGCGAGTTGGCTACGGCGCGCCACCTGCGTTTGACGCAGCGCCTCGATGGCTGCGCCCACCTGAGCAAGCTGTTGTTGGCGCACGGTCGTTTCCCCGCGTCGCCCCTGTTCGAGCGCGTGCTGCTCCTCAACCTGGCGCAGCGTGGTGTGCCAACGGTAGCCATACCAATCACGCAGCAAAACCTGCAAATCACGGGCGATCTGCTCGCGTTCCTGTGCGCGTTCGGCCTGCCGGCGCAGCGTGCCCAGGCGCGGGCTTAGTTCGGCGACAATATCGCGCACGCGCGTCAGGTTCTGCCGGGTTGCTTCGAGGCGGCGCACCGCGGTGGCGCGTTTGATCTGATAGCCGCTGATGCCGGCAGCTTCCTCAAAGAGTGAGCGTCGCTCCTCCGGCGCCATACTCAGCGCCCGGTCGATCAAGCCCTGGCCGATGACAGAATAGGTGCGCTTGCCCAACCCGGTCTGCGCCAGCAGGTCGACGACATCCTGCAAGCGCACACGCTGCCCATTGACGATATATTCGTTGTCGCCATCGCGGTAGGCGCGGCGCGTGATCTCGACTTCGGTGTAATCGATGGGAATTTCGCCGGCGCTGTTGTCCAGCGTGATCGTGACTTCAACCAGGTTGAGACGAGCTTTTTTATCGCTGCCGGAAAAGATCACGTCGCTGGTCTTGCGCGAGCGCAGCAGGCTGAAACTCTGCTCGCCCAGGCACCAGCGCACGGCATCGACGATATTGCTCTTGCCGCTGCCGTTTGGCCCCACCACGGCCGTAACGCCAGGATCAAAGACAAACTCTGTCCGGCGAGCGAAAGTCTTGAAGCCTTGAATAACGACGCGCTTGATCCACATAACAATCCATCTTCTGGGTAAACTTTCAGCTATGGAAATGCCAGAACGCCGGCAAAATCCATTCCGCCAGCAAACCCGTGACATAGATGGCGCCAAACCATGTCAGCCAGCGACTACGGCGGCGCGCCCAACTTCCGAACGCCATGCGTTTTGTGGCCAGCAATGGTTCCGCGCAGACAACCACCAGCCCACCGGCCCCCACCACCTGTAAGACGCTCCAGATCGGCAGCGCGACGACGAGCAGCAGCGGATTGGCGAGGACGCCCAATAAATGGCCGGCGCTGAAGGCTGCCAGGTTTGCCATGCGCACCAGGAACCATACGCCCACCACGCCGCCGGTAAGCAGCGCGCCCAGCGTAACCCCTAGCGCCTCGATCAGGCTGGCCACAGGTTGGGTGACAAAGGAAGAGGGCAACGGTGAGCGCGCAAAATACCATTCCGAAACCAGCGCACGATACATAAAGCCATCGGTAAAGGCGCGTTCCACCTGCTCCGGCGCCACCAACATCAGCACGATCAGGATGCTCATGGACAGCGCCAGCCACAGAAAAACGACCAGCAATCCGCCGCGCAGGTCGCCGCGCCGGACGGCAATCGCCATGAAGATGGCTAAGACCAGCGTCTGGCCGATCGGCATAAATCGAAACTGTCCTAACAGCGCCGGCAGCGCGGTGGTCAGGAAGGCAAAGAAGGCGGCCATCAGGTAAAAAACCGGGTCACGCGTCAGTTGGTATTCCCGTTCCATGCAACCCTCGAAAAATACTCGTGTGCGTTAGTGAGGACTTCTCTCTCCAGCGCCGGGCGCAACAATGGGGCGACTGGCCGCCAGCCGCCCCATTGTTGTACAAAAACTGATTCCAGCGCGGCAGCAGCTTGGCTATCGACGCTGCAGCCGGCCTTTGGTTATCGCTGTCGATTCGGGTCAAGCAACCAGGCCACCATCGCATTGATCTCTTCTTCGCTCATGCGCTCGCCAAAGTTCTGCGGCATAATGCCCGCCATGTACCCCTCGACGATATAAGCGTTCGGGTTCACGATGCTGTTATGAACATAGGTCTCGGCATCCTCGCCTGGCACGAACGTCGCCGCTTCCTCAGGCAGATTCCCCATGTTCGGTGCAATCGGGCCGCGGTTGTCACTGGTTTGCGGCTGGTCCAGATTATGACAGCCGGAGCATCCCATACTGACAAAGAGTTCTTGCGGCGGCAGTGGGCCGGTCGCTTCTGGCGCCACTTCCTGAGCGGCAGGTGCGCCATCACTGGCAACGGCCTTGGAGGGTGTGTCGGTGAACGGCTGCCAGGGGTCAGGATTTTCCGCCGCGCCCTGCGCCAAAGCATCTTCTTCCCAGTTGAGCACGAAGGCGGTGACATTTTCGACCTGGTCGTCGCGGAAGGGGCCGCCGTAACGCTGGCTCCAGGTAGGCATGACCTGCGCCCATTGTGTATGGGTCTTTGAAGGGCGCCCGGAGGCCACCGTCAGCTTGACGTAGTCGTGCAGCGAGCCTGCCCAGCCGACATCGGTGAGACGCTGGGTAAAGAAGTATTTGCTATGCAGCGCCGGCGCCACACCGGGCAGTCCTTTCCCGTCAACACCGTGACAATTGGCGCAGTTATTCATGTAGATATCGGCGCCCTTTTCGACGCCGCGGCCATTCCAATTTGCCTCTTGCGCCGACATTCTGCGCTCTTCAATCACACCCAGGAAGAGCAAGACGGCGATCGAGATCAACACAGCCACGATCCCGAGGCCAATCTTGGCCAGCGGTGAACGGACGTAAAGAAAGCTATACCATGGTCGCTTCATGGTCGACAATTACTCCTGTGTTGGTGGGCGAACAAAGCTGAAGTCCTTAAGCCCGTACTGCTCCCAGTAGAGCGAATCCTCATGCAGGAAGAAGGTGCGCACAAAATGCTCCTCTTTCCCATCCGGGCTGAGCCAGTTGATCTTCCAGGTGATACGCTTCAGACTTGGTTGTTCCTGCGTGACCTCAAGAATGCCATATGCGTTGTTGAAAGAGGCATCCTTCTCTGCAAAAGTTGCGATGCTCGCCTCAAACTCATGCAGAACATGATTGAACTCCTCATCCTCGGACTCTGGACGTTCGCGCGTATCATACACACCTAGCGGAACGTGCTGATACCCCATCTCGCGCACCGGCCCCATGCCTTCCTCAGGCATCAGCTCCTGCACGATTTCGACGGCCGGCGCGCCCTGCACAGCGTAGTAGGGTGTGCCCATCCAACTCAGGATGATCATCACGATGCCGGCGACGACGCCGCTGATGATCGCCACACGGCGGTCACGGCCACGGCGGCTTGGGTTGCGATCCAGATAAGGAATTGCTATCAGCAGCACCAACAGCACGCCCGGCAAAATGACGCCCGCAACGGTCTTGTCGGCGATCTTCAGCATCCCTTGCAGCCAGTAAAAATACCAGGGCGCTACCGTATGCAAGGGCGTTGACTGTGGATTCGCGATGGACTCCAGCGGCGCCGAGAAGAAGAACGCGGTCACCGCTACCATCAAGGCGGTAAAGCCGATGAGAAAGGTGGTCTCGTCGATCATCACATCGGGCAGAAAATAGACGCGTCGATCCGCCGGCACTTTATTGGCGGTGTCTTGTCCCACATCTTCCTCATTCGACGGCAAGCTGATGCCAAAATGCACAACTTTGTAGTAGTGTACAAAGAAGAACAAGAAGAGCACCAACGGCAGGAAAAGCACGTGCAGCAGATAGAAGCGCAACAACCCGTTGGCGCCGATGTCAGGCGCACCGCGCGCCAGCAAGTTGACGGTTTCGCCGACCACTTTCGGCGGCACAGCTTCGGCCATGGAGGTGCCGATCGTCACCGCCCAGAACGCCAATTGATCCCACGGCAGCAGGTAGCCAGAGAAGCTGAGGAACAGCGTCAAGACAAGCAGAATTACGCCCGTAAACCAGGTGAACTGGCGCGGCGCTTTGTAACTGCCTGTCAGGTAAGTTCTCACCATGTGCGCCGTGACGATGAGCACCATCATTTCGGCGCCCAGGCGATGGATGTCACGCATAAACTGACCGAACGGCACATTGCTCAGCAACCGGATCATGTCCACATAGGCGCGCTCCGGCGTGGGGGCGTACCAGATCATCAGGATCAAACCGGTGATCGTCTCAACAAAGAACAAATAGGTCGACAACAGCCCCAAACGGAAGGTATGGGTGAACTTGGTAACGCTGTCGTGATAATAGGTTGGCTTGATGTGAAGCAGGAAGGTTTCGGAATGCGGTTTCAGCCGGGGATTAGGACGCCCTGCCGCCTCACCGCGCAACATCCGGCGCACTTCCCCGGCCGGGATACCGGCAGTGACGCGTGTGAACACATCATCTGCTGCGTCCAGAACCGTTTGTACGAAGCCTCTTTTTTCGATTTCTGGTTGTACAGCCATAAGACCTCTTCTCGCAGTGCTAACAGAGCAGAAAGCCGGTGAACAAAATAACGATCAGTGGATGCTTGTGAATGCAACGAGCGCGCGCAAGCCACCAGGTGTGGCCGGCGTCTAGGCCGGAATGACGCGAGCAGGTGATTCTGACGAGGGCGCGCCCAACTCCTTTTTACCAGTATCGACGGCGACTTCGCCCCCCTCAATCACCGTCACGATAAAGGTGTCTAGGGAGCGCGGCGCAGGACCTTCGATATATAACCCCTCACGCGTAAACTTCGAGCCGTGACACGGGCATTCAAAACGATTGTTCGCTTGTTCCCATTTGTACAGGCAGCCAAGATGCGTGCACACCATGTAGAGCGCCTTGGGGCCTTCATCAACCGTGTTCACAAGCCAGAATTTGCCTGACGTGTTGGGATCCGGCGGTGCGTCGGTGGAGGGCAGCGAACTCTCCGGGCCAATGAAGAAAACGCCGCCAAACTCACCTGCTTTGAAGCGCGGCATCATGAAAAAGAAGAGGCCCACACCACTCTGCAACGCCAGTAAGCCTAAGGCGCCACCCCACGCATAGGTGAGAAACTCACGGCGGGTCATGTCTTTGCGCGCCTTGACTTCGGGAGAATCCTCTATAAAGAACGGTGCGGCTGTAACCGTGGCGGCTCCCGCCAGCGCCATTGCCGCCGCAGCTCCATTGGAGGCAGCGCCGTTGGAGGCGGATTTGGGCGCAACGGACACTTCAGAGGATGGCTGAACGACAGCCGGCGCGGGCGCGGCTTTATCTTCCACAGCGGTTGCAGCAACGGCTTTTACATTTGTCTTCGCGGCAGGCGCTGCCTCTTGAACCTTTGTTTTCTTTGCAGACGCCTGCATTTTCGCCTTTAACTCAGCAATTCGCTTTTCGCGATCGTCACCGCTCAGGTCAGTTGGATTGTCTGCCATTAGAACGCGGTCTCCTTTTCAACATACGATGACGGCATGCAACTTTATGTGAACTTTATCAATTCAAACTTGCTTGAATAGTCCAGTCACCAAATCTGCAGAAAAACTTTGCAACACGGTGCGAAATCACCACTTTTTACAGATGATAACTTGCGTGGACTATAGCATACGCGCCTGCACTTGTCAAAATTATCACAAATTTCCGGCGCCAAAAACGCTCTCTTTGTTTAGGCTAAGTTTAGCCGTAATAAACAATTCATATGTACTGTAGCACAGTTGCGTCTAAATTGTGTAATCTTTGTACTATTTTTCACAATCCGCCTTATCTGTCAAAATCATCTATTGCACTAAAAGTCATGTATCAAATCACCTCGTATTCACCTCTTACGTATGTATACATAGGTGGAGAGCATCAGTGCGTCATCATTTATGTCGATCTGCTGGCAAATAACGCCTGGATTGGGTTAATCTTTTCATCCGATACGCCGGAAGAAGGGCAAGGGCCATCATATGTTGTCCGTAAGTAATCCGCCTGTCATAACCTATACTGCCCCGACCCACATTCTGCGCCGCTTTGCCCAGAGCCGCGGCGTCTGGTTGCACGGTCATGAGCCGATGCGCCAGTCCACACAGCACATCATAGACTCCTCGCGTTTCGCCGGCATGCATCTGGATCTACTCACCTACGTCGACCTGCCGGTGATTCCCTTTTGGCGCTACGATTTAATTGTACTCGAACAAGGAAGAAGCCAGCCCATGGCGGCTATGGTGACCTCGATCAAACGGGCGCGCTGGCTGAGCAGTGCGCCCTTAGTCGTGTTGGCCCGTCGTATCACTCCAGAGGCAACCATTGCGGGTCTAAAGGCAGGCGCTGATTCTGTTGTCTCTTTCCGTTCGCCTGAGTCGGTGTTGCTTGCCCATTGGGGCGCGATGCTGAATCGGTGGAAGGCGGCCTAGCAAATTTACAAACCGAGCTTCTTGAAGAAGCTCGGTTTGTAAGACTCGAATACCGTTTGACGGGCTGTCCGACTATCCCGCCAACTCCGCCAGCCGTTCCTCAAGTTGTGAACGACGCGCGTGTAGTTCGGCCAGCCGCGACCGTTCACGCTCCACGACTTCGACCGGCGCCTTCCTGGTGAAGCCGGAGTTGCCCAACATGCCTTCGATGCGCTGCGCCTGCTTGTCGACGTTATCGATCTCACCCTGAATGCGTTTGCGTTCGGCGGCCAGGTCGACCAGATCGGCCAGCGGCAGGTAAACGGTCATGCCGGCGGCGGCCAGCGTTGCCGCCTTGCCCGGCGCGGCCAGTTCCGCCGCCACCTGCACCGTGGCCGGTTCCAGCCGCGCCAGCATCACCATCACAGGCAGGTTCTCCTCGATCAATTGCGTATGTTCGCCGGCGCTGAAGTGCGCGGCGATGCGTCGCGCCGCGGGCACGTCATATTCGCTGCGCACGTTGCGAATGCCGCGGATCAATTCCTGCAAGCGGCCGAATTGATCTTCCGCGGTGGCTTCGTATTGCCCACTCTCCTCGGGCCAGCGCGTGACCATGATCGAACGTGCGTCGCCCGCCATGCCCGGCAGATTCTGCCAGATGGCCTCCGTCACAAAGGGCATGAAAGGGTGCAGCATCCGCAAACTATGTTCGAGCACATAGGCCAGCACCTGGCGCGTGGCGCGCGCGGCGGCGCTGTCCGTATCATTCAGCCGCACCTTCGACGCCTCGATGTACCAATCACAATACTCATTCCACAAAAACTCGTAGAGCTGACGGCCGGCCTCGCCAAGCTGCCACGCCTCGATCAACCGGCTCACGTCACGCCGCACGCTCTCGTAGCGGCTGAGAATCCAACGATCCGCCAGGCTGAGCATAGCGTTATCAGGCAGCGCATAGGTGGGTCGCTCAGGATCGTGCAGGTCGAAGGCCAGCTCGCTATCCTGCAATTTCATCACCACAAAGCGCGCGGCATTCCAAATTTTGTTGGCAAAATTGCGATTCGCTTCGATGCGGCTCGTGCTCAATTTCATATCGTTGCCCGGTGTGCCGCCCGTCAACAGCGAGAAACGCAACGCATCAGTGCCGTACTCGGCGATCAGGTCGAGCGGATCGAGCGCGTTGCCCAGGCTTTTGCTCATCTTGCGCCCTTGCTCGTCGCGCACCAGACCGTGCAGATAGACCACACTGAAGGGCGCTTCGCCGGTAAACTTCAACCCCATCATGATCATGCGCGCCACCCAGAAGAAGATGATGTCGTAGCCTGTCTCCAACACGGCAGTCGGGTAGTAGGTTGCCAGATCATCCGTCTTTTCCGGCCAGCCCAGCGTGCTGAAGGGCCACAGCCCGCTGCTGAACCAGGTGTCCAGTACATCCGCATCCTGGCTCAGACTGACTGCGTGACCATAGTGATCCGCTGCCTTACTGTTGGCTTCGCTTTCGCTGCGGCCGGCGAACGCGGCGCCGTCCGGCCCATACCAGACCGGAATGCGATGTCCCCACCAAAGCTGCCGGCTGATGCACCAATCGCGGATGTTCTCCAGCCAGTGGTTGTAGACGCGCTCGAAGCGCTGCGGCACGATCTGGATGTCGCCGTTTGCCACCGCGGCCAGCGCCGGTTGCGCCAATGGCTCCATCTTCATCCACCACTGCTCACTCAGCAGCGGCTCGACGATTGTGCCGCAGCGTTGGCAATGTCCCACCTGATGCGCGTGCTCCTTATCGGCCACCACCAGGCCGGCCTCCTGCATATCGGCCCACAGCCGCTTGCGCGCGTCGAAACGATCCAGCCCGGCGTAAGGGCCGGCATTGGCGTTGAGTGTCCCGTCATTATTCAGGATGTTGAGCATCGCCAGATCGTGGCGCTTGCCGATCTCGTAGTCGTTCGGATCATGGCCGGGCGTCACCTTGAGCGCGCCGGTGCCAAATTCCGGGTCGACGTACGCGTCGGCGATCACGGGAATCTCACGGTTGAGAATGGGGACGAGCGCAGTCTTGCCCACCACTTCCTGGTAGCGTGGGTCGTCGGGATGCACCGCCACCGCAGTGTCGCCCAGGATCGTCTCAGGCCGCGTCGTGCTCACCTCCAGGAAACCGCCTGCCTGAAGTGGGTAGCGAAAGGTGTAGAAACGGCCATTCACCTCGGTGTAGTCCACTTCCAGATCGCTGATCGCGCTCTGGCAGCGCGGGCACCAGTTGACCAGATAGTTGCCCTTGTAGATCAAGCCTTCTTCGTAGAGGCGCACAAAGGCTTCGAGCACGGCCTCGCTCAGTCCTTCATCGAGCGTAAAGCGTTCGCGCGTCCAGTCGCACGAAATGCCCATGCGCCGCTGCTGTGCACTGATGCGAGTATGATACTCGGCCTTCCAGCCCCACACTTCCTCGACAAAACGCTCGCGCCCCAAATCATGCCGCGTGACGCCTTGCTTCTCCAGTTGACGCTCCACCACATTCTGCGTGGCAATGCCGGCGTGATCCGTGCCCGGCGCCCACAGCGTTGGATCGCCCGCCATCCGGTGATAGCGGATCAGCATATCCTCGATGCTGCTGGTGATGGCGTGGCCCAGATGCAGCGCGCCGGTGACATTGGGCGGCGGCATCGCGATCACGAACGGGCGCCGCGCAGGGTCGGCCAGGCCACTGGCGATCTGCTGCTCGGGCTGGAAAAAGCCGCTCTCTTCCCACCAGGCATAGAGTACCTCTTCCGTCTGTTGGGGGTCGTACACTTTGGGCATCGTCGGTTCGCTCATGATCGTTCCTCATTTTCTGTAAGGGCGAGTTCGGCGTTGGGAAGGGCGTGGTGAGCGATCCACTGTCGCCCCTCGCCCCTCTGAATTCGCTCCTCCCCAATCAAAAAGCCGCTCCATCCCAAGGACGAAGCAGCTTCGCGGTGCCACCTTGATTATACGCCATCGGTCATGTCGGCGTATCACTCACGGCGCGGTAACGGGCGCTGACCGAAGAACGCTGCGCCGATGTTCTCACTGAACGGGCGTTCACGTTCCCAACCTTCCCGGCGACCTTCCCTGCTGCCTGAGCGGGTGGAACTTTCAGCCGATGATTCCACCTCTCTGGCGCCGGCGCGGCAGGTACTCCTCCGGTGCATTGTTGTTTCATTATAGTAGTTTGTCAGTATAACCGAACCCTGCCAGCCTGTAAAAAGCTGCCGGTGAAGGAAATCTCCAAACCGCCCATCTCACCAATTCACCAGCACGGCGCTATCAGCAATCACAGCACGCGCTGTTGGCGAAAGCTGCGGGTCGTCGGTGTTCCACCACAGAAAGGTGTGGGTGTCGAGCAGCGCTTTCACTGTTCGAACTCCGGCAGTGGCGCAGCGGAGTCAGCGCCAATCATAACCTTGCCGGCATCACTGCCTGGTGCGCATGGCAGCGGCGCTGATAATATTGGCAAGAGTCGGACAATCGGCTTTGGCAATGATCACCTTTTCGCGGTCGAGCACGCGCTCCAGGAGCCCGCGAAAGATGGGTCTTGGCTTCATGGATATAGACGGTGATTGTCACGGAAACCTCCACATTCAGCATAGACTAACTTGTTGACTGAGTCAATCTTATCCGCTATACGATGGAGCTTCCCCCCACGCATCATGTTCAGGCCAGGACCTGCTGCACCAGCGCCAGCGCCGCCATGCAGTCCGCGTCGGGGCTGTACTGCTCCGGCTCGTGCTCGATGCTGATGGCCCCAACGTAGCCCATCTCCTGCAGCGCGTGCAGACAGGCGACGATGGGGACGACGCCCGCCCCCAGACGACAGGTTGTATGTCCTCCGGCCGCGGCCACATCCTTCAGGTGAACGTGAAAGAGCCGCTCGCTGACTGCACGCAGCGCGGCCACCGCATCGACGGAGAAGGTGCCAAACCAGCCGGTGTCCACACAAAAACCGATCACATCCTCGTCGCCTGCGCCCACTTTGTCGGTCATCTCCTGGATCGACTTCTCCGGGTGGTTCTCATAGCCGAACTTGACGCCATACTTGCGCAGCGTCTCCGCCATCCATGCTCGATCTTCGGTGAGCAGCGCGCTGTTGCCGCCGAGCACGGGCGCGTCCATCTCGCGCGCCAGCCAGCACGCTTTCTCGAACTCGGCGCGCGTGGCGCCAAAACCGCCGGCCAGGCTGACCAGCTTCAGGTTGTGGCGCGCCAGTGTGGTGCGAGCGATGCGAATGTGTTCTTCCGTCGCCCAGTTGTAGTGCAGGTGCGCCAGCCAGATATCGACGGCCTCGAAGCCCAGCCCGGCGATCTCCGCGATCATATCTTCGAAGCGCGCAGCGTAGGTCTCGCGCGGCATAAAGTACTCCTGGGTGGCGGCGTCGCCTTGCATCCACCCTTCGGTCATGTTGTAGTCAAGCTGTCGCGCCACGTAATTGGCGGACATGAAAGAAAGCGTGTTCATTGGGTGTCTCCTGAATCATTGGGACAAACTGAGTTTCTTGAAGAAACTCAGTTTGTCAGTGAAAGGACAGTAGTAAACAGCATATTAGCGTTTCAACTGCTGAAAATACTGCTTGCGAAACTTGGCGACCTTCGGCGCGATCACCACCTGGCAATAGGGCTGCTTTGGGTTGCGTGCAAAATAATCCTGATGATATTCCTCGGCCGGATAGAAATCGCCAAGCGGCGCCAGTTCCGTCACGAGAGGATTCGGCCAGATGCGCTGCTGAGCCATTTCGTCCATCACCTCGCGCGCGACCTGCTGCTGCGTCGCGTCGTGGTAGAGAATGATCGACCGGTATTGCGTGCCTACATCCGCGCCCTGCCGATTGAGCGTCGTCGGGTCGTGAATCGTGAAAAAGACGCGCAGGATGTCGTGCAGGCTGATCACGCTGGGGTCGAACGTCACCTGCACCACCTCGGCATGACCGGTCGCACCGTTGCAGACTTCGCGGTAAGTTGGCCGCTTGACGTGACCGCCTGCATAGCCCGACGCGACTTTCTCCACCCCGCGCAACTCGACATAGACCGCCTCTAAACACCAGAAGCAGCCGCCGCCCAGCGTCACTGTTTCCAAATTCTGTTTTTCGTTGTGCTGTGTTTCATTCATCTTATCTACTCTCCTGTTCTCTCTTCCATGCTTGCTTGAGCGCCAGCAGCGCCGCGCCCACGGCTGCATCCAGATGCGGCGTTACGATCTCCGCGTGCGGCGCGACCTCTTCCAATCGGCTCGTCAACAGGCGGCGCAACAGAGCGTTGTCCGTCAGATTGCCGCCAGCCAGCACCAGGGGAAACGATTGGTTTTCCAGCGCAAGCCCGCGGATCACCGCCTCGGCCCGTTGCGCCAGGTTGTCGGCAGCCCAGGCCAGAATCCGAAAAGCCACCTCGTCGTTCTCCCTGGCGCATTCTTCGACGAGGCGCGCCAGCCCCGCCACATGCGCCCACCCCGGCTGGCCGTAGGTCCAGGCGACCAAATCCTGCACCTCGCGCAAATGGAGCTCAGTCAGCACGCGCGCCGTCAAGGTAGTGACAGGCCCGCTGCTGTCCGCCGCCGCCGTGATCGACTGCAAGGCCGCGGCCCCGATGCTGAAGCCGCCGCCCGGATCCCCCAGGATCGCGCCCCAGCCGCCCGCGCGCCGGCGTTGCCCCGCCCCATCGACGCCCAGCACGATCATGCCCGTGCCGCTGATGATGACCACCCCGTAGAGATCGCCGCCCGTGCCGCTTGCCAGCGCAGCAACGGCATCGTTATCGACATAGGCATAGGCATGTGGCAGGATCTCCGCCATCCACCGCCGCACCAACTGCGCATCCGCCGGCCGGCCCACGCCGGACATGCCCAGCCCCACTGCCACGACCTCGTCCGGTTCGGCGCTGGCCTGCGACAGCACCGTCACGATCGCCTCCGCCAGCCGTTCGCGCACCGTGCCATGCTCGATCGCGTTGACGTTGGTCGAGCCGACGGTAGTGGTCGCCAGCACCTCGCCATCTTCGCTGACAGCTACGCAGCGCGTTTTCGTGCCGCCGCCGTCGATGCCTAATGTAATCATAGATCGAGTGCCTCGTAGGAATAGGAATGGGGAGATTAAGAGATTGGGGATTGGCGGGCGTTCCCCGGAAAATCTCCCATTTTCTTAATCTCCAATCTCCAATCTTCGATAATTACGTCCCGGCGCGATCTTCCCCAGCACCTGCGCGTGTTGAGCGCCTGTGCAGGCAGGCACGTTGCCCGGCAGACCAAGCGCACACAGATAGGCGAGCAAAGCGAAGGTCAACGCCTCTTTGGCATCGGCGTCGATGCCCAGCAGCGCATGGTCGACGACTGCAACCTCGCGGCCCAGTAGCGCCGCCAGTTGTGTGCGCAAATGCGCCATCAGCGCCGGGTTGTGCGCGCCGCCGCCGGCCACCGCCACCTGCGCCACCGGCCCCGGCGCAAATCGAGCATACGCGTCAGCGATGCTTGCAGCCGTCAGCGCCGTTACCGTTGCCACGAAATCCAAGTCGCTGAGGCCGGCAGCGTGCGCTTCGGCGTGCAATGTGCGCGCAAGATCTGCCGTGTAGCGTTCGCGCCCGGTCGTTTTGGGTGGCGACAAGTGCAGATAGGCATCGTCAAGCCAGCGCGCCACCAGCGTTTCTTCGCTCCGTCCTTGCGCCGCAAGCCAGCCATCCCGATCGTACGTCAGCGCCCCACCGCTGGCAAAGCGCGCGCCCCAGTCGATCAACACATTGCCTGGCCCGGTGTCAAAGGCCAGCGGCGTGGCTTCGTGGCCGGCCGGCGGCAGAAAGGTGACGTTGCCGATGCCGCCGATATTTTGCAGCGCGCGCCAGCCGCCTTCTACGCCGTTGAGCAGCGGCGGCAGACGCAGCAGCAGCCAGTCAAAAAGGCTGACGAGGGGCGCGCCCTGCCCGCCCGCGGCGACATCGGCGACGCGGAAATCGGCAATCGTCGTCACGCCGGTGCGTTCGGCGATCACGGCTGGCTCGCCGATCTGCAGCGTGCTGGTCACCCGCCCGTCGGCGGTTACATCGTGCCAAATCGTCTGGCCGTGGCTGCCGATCAGGTCCAGCGTGTGCAGCGGGATGCCGGCGTCGGCCATCACCTGCTGTACGGCGTCGGCAAAGCGTTCGCCCAGGGTGAAGTTGGCGCGGCAGATGAGCGCAGGGTCGGCGCGCCCCGCAAAGAGTTCAAAGATCAACTTGCGCTCCGTCGCCGGCCACGGCACAGTGGCAGCCGTAACCTGGCGCACCGATAATGCGTCATCAGAAGCAAAAGGCCGGCCGCTGATCGCGGCTATTGCCACGTCGATGCCGTCGGCAGAGGTGCCACTCATCAGGCCGGCGACAAGATAAGACTTTCCAACCACTTTGCGTATGCTCCGTTTCTGGTATGATAAAGATAAAACAGGTTGCGATGCGCTGCATCAAGTGACTACCGATAAACGCCATGAATTCACCGAATTACCTGTATAGCGCTGCGCTCTTTTTGGCAAGTGTGATCAGCTTCGTCGTGGCGATGCTGATGGCATCACAACGACGCCCGCTGGCGCCAGGCTCGCTGCCGCTGATCGTAGCACTGCTGGCGCTCAGTTGGTGGGATCTCACCTACGGGATTTTCTGGGCAGGCGTTCCCGGCCCCACGCCCTTTTTCTGGTTGGATATTACCTACCTGGGCGTCGTCATCGCACCGACCGCTTTCCTTGTTTTCGCCATGCAATTAGGGGGTCTGGGCGTCTGGGTGAAGCCGCCCTTCTTGCTGGGGTTGAGCGTTGAGCCGCTGCTGGTGACGGTGATGCTCTGGACGGATCCCAGACACAACCTCTTCTTTGGCGCGATGCGCACGGAGAGCACTGCCTCCATCTTAAGCGGCGGCCCGGTCTTTTGGCTCAACCTGGCGTACAGCTATATGCTCCTCATGGTCGCGTTCCTGATCCTAATCCGGCGCTACACGATAGTTTCCGGCATCTACCGGCGCCAGATCGGCTTTGTCATCGCCGGCGTCATGGTCGGCTGGATCGCAAACTTTATCTCCCTGACCCCGCTCAATCCATTTCCTGACGCCGACATTACGCCCTTTTCCTTTACGATTCAGGCGCTGTTCTTTGTCTTTGCACTGCTGCGCTACCAGCTTTTCGATCTCACACCGATTGCGCGCGATACCCTGGTCGAGCAAATGGCGGAAGGGGTGATTGTGCTGGACGCCGACGACCGGATCGTAGACTTGAACGCCAACGCCGAAGCATTGCTCCCCAAGAAGCCGCAGATCGGGGAGCACATCGAGCAGGCGCTGGCCGCCTGGCCGGAACTCGTCCAGCCACTTCTGCATACGGCGGAAAGCCGCGCCGTGGTGCTGGTCGATCCGTCGCGGCAAACCTACTTTGACGTTCAGGTTACACCCCTCGTCGACCGCGACCAAAGCGTGCTCGGCAGGCTGTTGATCTGGCGTGATATTTCAGCCTTCAAACGCATCCAGCACGAACTGGAAGTACTGGCGACAACCGACCCACTGACGCAGGTGTACAACCGCCGCCACTTCTTCGAACTTGCCGAACAGATGATCGCGCGGCCGGCGCAGCAATGGCAGCCGCTCTCCTTACTGATCATCGATCTCGACCATTTCAAAGCGATCAACGATGCCTACGGCCACGACGCCGGCGATCAGGTGTTAATTGCCTTCGCCCAGCACTGTCTTCAGGCGATCCGTCCGGCCGATGTGTTTGCCCGCTCTGGCGGCGAAGAGTTTGTGCTGCTATTGCCGCACACCTCGCTGGACGAAGCTCGTGTACGCGGCCAACACCTCTGCCAATCGATTGCTGCACACCGCCCTCGGCTGGAAGGCGTCCCTTCTCTACAGTTCACGGTCAGCGTGGGCGTCGCCGCCTGGCGCGGCGACGACACGCTGCAAGCCCTCCTACGCCGGGCGGACGTTGCGCTCTATTCCGCCAAACAGCAAGGTCGCAATCGCGTCACATGCCAGGATGCCTCCGACGCTGTCCCCGCATCCGCAACAGCCGCTTTTTTCAGGCCATCGCCTCTGCATGCGCCCGATAGTCCGCCATTGCGATGACTTGGCCGCTCAGCCGCGCTTCCTCGGCGGCGAAGGCAAGCAGATGGCTTTCCAGCGAGACGCGCGCGGTGGTCAGCGGTGCGATCTCGCCGCGCAGCACGCGCACAAAGTCGTGCATGATGCCCTCGTCGCCGCCGCCGTGCCCGGTTGGGCTCGGCTCGATGGCGATCTGTTCGCTTCGACCGCCGTGGATGTTCACCTCGATCACGTCCGGGTCGACGCGTGCGCGCAGCGTGCCCTTGGTCCCGTCGTAGCGCATCGAACGGTTTTCCTGGTTGGAATGGCCGTGCATGACCAACGTCACCGACGCGCCGCTCTCCAACTCCATCAAAACCGTCTGGTGATCGACCACGTCGTTGTCGCAGTGATAGACGCAGCGACCGTAGGGGCCGCTCTCGATGGCGCGCTGGCGACCCGCGCGGCTGACATCGGGGCTGATCACGTTGAAAGGCCAGTAATTGGGAGCTTCTGGGTCAAGTCCAGCATCGATGAGCCGCTGGCGCGCGCCGGGAAAGGTGCGCTCATAATCGAGATAGGCGCCGATGGCGGAGAAGGGACACGCCGGCTCGATCGGGCAGCCGTCGGTGCAGCGCAGCGGGATTTCTGGTCCCACGCTCTCCGCCCGGTAGTGCAGCAGCGAGCCGACTGAAGAGAGCCGCGTGACCGGTTGCTGCAGATTCCAGACCAGCACGTCGAGGTCATGGCAGCACTTTGCCAGAATCATGGGCGTGGAAAGTCCCTTGTTGCGCCAGTTGCCGCGCACAAAGCTGTGCGCCATGTGCCAGTAGGAGACATTCTCACGATGCTCGACCGTCACGATTTCGCCGATCACGCCCGACTCCAGCACTTCATGCAGCTTGCGCCAGAAGGGTGCATAGCGCAGCACGTGGCAGATCTGCAAGTTGCGCCCGGTGCGCTCCGCCGCCTGTACGAGTTGGACGCAACCTTCCAGCGTGTCCGCCATCGGCTTTTCGAGCAATACATCATAGCCGGCGGCCATTGCCGCCAGCGCCGGCTCCACATGCATCTGATCCTGGGTGGCAATGATCGCGCCCTGCCCCAACTGCCCAGCATCGATCAACGCTTCCCACGTTGTGAAGCAGTGGCTGTCGTCGATGTCGTGCGTCTCGGCAAGCCGCGCGCGGCGGATCGGGTCCGGGTCGGCCACACCGACGATGCGCGCTTCATCCGGATGGCGCAGCGCGTAGGAAGCGTACGCAATACCGCCGCGGCTGCCCGCGCCGATGACGACGAGTTCTACTGGTTTTGGCATAATGAACCTCGCTGGAAGTTGTTGATCTCCTCATCTCCAATCTCTAAAAAACTGGAGATTGGAGATGAGGAGATTAGAAGATTGAGAAAGTAGGAGATTAGAAGATGGGGAGGCTCACCGGCGGCCGCTGCGCCCCATGTCGATAAAGTCAGCCATCAGATCGCGATTCATGGTAGACTTCTGCCACCTCGACGCCCCAGCACCAACGCAGCACGTCGATCACGTGCGCGGTGTGGTCGCCTGCTGCCAGGCTGTTTCCAGCATGGCAATGCTCTTCGGCACTGCCGTCTCGGCCGGCTCGTGCCCTTCCATTTCGAGCGAGACATAGCCGGCAAACCCGGCATCCAGCAACATGCGGAAGATGCGTGCGTAGTCTAGATCGAGTGTGAAGACCGTGCCGCCGCCGGGATAGGTCTTGGCGTGGGCAAGCCAGACGTGCGGCGCGATGGTTTGCATGGCGGCGTACATGTCCGGCTCGAAGTAGAAGTTGCCCATGTCCAGGATCGCACGCAGCCAGGGCGAGTTGATCGTTTCGATAATGCGCAACATCCCGTTGACGGTCGTCGTCAAGCCCCAGTGATTTTCGAGCAGAAGCATGACCCCGCAACGCTCAGCGTGGGGAAGACATTGCTCGATCGCATCGATACACCAGTTGAAGCCATCGTCCAGCGTGTAGCCCTCCCATGGCTCCACCCCGCCGCCTGCGGCAATTAACTCCGAGAACGGCCCGCGTTTGCGAAAGCTGCCGGAATTGATGCGAATCGAGGGGATGCCCATCTCGTGCGCCAGGTCAATGCAGCGCAGCGTATGTGCGATCTCGCGTTGCCGCTCCTCACCCTCCGCCCAGACAAAGTCCTGATCGATGCCGAAGTTGTAGATGTCCAGCCCAAGCTGAAACGCACGCCGCTTGAGCGACTGCAAGTAGCCATTCTCCTCCGAGGCCATCTGCTGGTGCAGAATCTCGACGCCTGCCAATCCGAGCTGCGCCGCCGCCTCGAAGACATCCTCCAACGGCGTCACTTCGGGCGTGAAGTGCCAGTATGAGTAGCTTGACGTTCCCAAACGCAATTTTGTCATTTTATCCTCCTGATAAGTTGGTTGACTTGCTTACTGCAATTCGTAGGTCGGGTTGATAGCCCGACCTATATACCAGAACAGTTTTGTGCGAAACGAACCGCTAGAGCTTCACCGGCTGCCCGCTGCGCGCCGAGGCATAGGCGGCCAATGCGACCTCCATGGCGGCCAGGCCATCTTCGCCGGTGATCGATGGCTCGCGGCCGCTGCGCACCATGTCGATAAAGTCTGTCATCAGACCGCGATCCATGTCGCTGCCGTAGCCCGCCCACTGCGTCTTGCCCGCGGCGTTGGAGGCGACGGTCACGTACTGATGCAGCGTGTCTGCGTAGACCACGCCGCGTTCGCCCAGAATCTCCAGCTTGACGTCGCCCCAGATCGGGTAGCTCGGCGGGCGCGACCAGCTTGTGTCGAGCGTGCCGTAAACGCCGTTGCTCAGCGTGAAGGAAAGCAGCCCCGCGTCATCGATGCCCAGCCCCGGATGCAGCAGACTGTCGCCAATCTCAGCATAAATTTCGGTCACCTCGACGCCCCACAGCCAGCGCAGCACATCGATCACGTGCACGGTGTGGTCGAGCACGGCGCCGCCGCCCGACAGAGCGGGATCAACGAACCAGCCGCCCGGCATGGAGCCGTGATTGGTGCAGTTGAGGGTGAGAATTTCGCCCAGCAATCCGGCGTCGAGCTGCCGCTTGAGTTCAATGACCGAAGGCGCAAAACGCACGGGAAAGGCGATCTGCAGCCTGGTATCCGTCGCGCGGCAGCGTTCTATTATCGCCCGCGCATCCTCCACCGTCGTGGCGATCGGCTTCTCGCAGAGAATGGCTTTGACGCGTCCAGCCGCTTGCTCCACCAGCGGGCGATGATAAACATTCTCGCTGCAAACGACTACCGCATCCAGTCCTTCCGCCAGGAGATCTTCAGCGCTGGCAAAGTGACGCACGCCCAATCGTGCAGACCAATCAGCAGCTAGAGGCTCGCTGCGATCCCACATGCCAACGACTTCGACGCCAGCCATCGCCAGCAGGCTGTTGGCATAGCTGACCGAGTGGAGATGGGCGACGCCCAGAAAACCGATGCGCACAAGTTGATCTGTCATGGCTTCACCCTCCAAAATTCTGCATGGCGACCGGTTGCCCGGTGCGCATCGATTCGATGGCGGCCAGCGCAACGCGCACCGCCTCCAGCCCATCGCGCGCGGTCACGCGCGGCGTGGCGCGGCCCTCAACCACATCGACAAAGTGCGCCAGTTCCGCGTAGTAGGGTTCATCCTCATCCGCGGTCGGGCTGCTGCCCATGCGCCGGAAGCCCTCCTGGTCGTCGTACATCTCGGCCAGCAGCGGCGGGCGATCCAGCGAGTCCCACTCCACCAAACCACTATCTCCGGCGACTTCAACGCGCGTGTGGAAGGTAGTGCGCGGGTGCGACCAGCTCACCTCGATGTGGCCGATGGCGCCGGAGGCAAAGCGCAGTGTGATGAGCGCGTGGTCTTGAAATTCCTTGCCGGCAAAGGTCAGCCCGCGCGCAAAAACGCGCTCGACTTCGCCGCAGCACCAGCGCGCAAAGTCGATATCATGCACCGCCACGTCGAGCACCACGCCGCCGCTCTGGTGAAAATCGGCATAGTAGGGGGCCGAAAAGTCGCGACCTGGCCGGGGGAAGCTGCCGCAGCGCGCGCTGCGATAGACCGCGGGTTTGCCGATTGCGCCCGCGTCGATGCGCTCCTTGACGCGGCTGTACATCGGAAAGAAACGCACCACCTGCGCGGGAAAGAGCGGTACACCCAACCGCTCACAGGTCTCCACCATCTCCACGGCGTCGGCCAGGTGGCGCGCCAGCGGCTTCTCGCAGATGATCGCCTTGCCCGCGGCGGCCGCGGCCAGCACATTCTCCTTGTGCGCGGTGCCCGGCGAGCAGATATCCACCATATCGACGGCGTCAAACAGCTCGTCGAGCGTGGCAAAGACGCGGCCGCCGTAGCGCTGCGCAGCCCGATCCGCGGCTTCCGGCACAATGTCATAGTAGCCAACCAGCTCAATGCCTGGCATACGGCGCCAGCCGTCCAGATGGACCGCGGCGATGGATCCCGTCCCGATTACACCAATTCGCTGCATAGTTCCCTACTTTCCTTACTAAATTTAAGTCTCACACAGAGACACCAAGAACACAAAGGGGGTCCCCCGTCGCTCTTTCCTTTGTGCTCTCCGCGTCTTTGTGTGAGACTCTCTTATCCAATCGTTCCGTTAATAATTCGATGGATGCCGTCTTTCATAATGGCCTCACCAAAATTGAGCAGGTACCCAAGTTTGATGCCGGTGAGTTTAAGGTAAGTCAGCACTTGTTTCTCGTGAGCTTTATTGATCCGCTCGACTGATTTTAGCTCCACAATCACCTTGTTTTCCACGATGATGTCCGCCCGAAACCCTTCTTCAAATTGGATTCCATCTAATCTGATTGGGACCGGTGCTTGACGTTGCACCTTTAGTCCCGCCTGTTGAAGCTGCTGGGCAAGGATCACTTCGTAGACACTTTCCAGCAACCCCGGCCCAAGCGTCTTATGAAGCCGCACGGCACGGTCTACAATGATCTGGCCAATCTCATTCTCATTCATGGAGCACTTCAGATTTCTCACACGGAGACACAAAGAACACAGAGAAAATTCCTTTCTTCGCTTTCCTTTGTGCTCTCCGTGGCTTTGTGTGAGCCTACTTTGTTTCTCACACGGAGACACAAAGAACACAGAGAAAATTCCTTTCTTCGCTTTCCTTTGCGCCCTCCGTGGCTTTGTGTGAGCCTGATTTATGGTAACGCAGGTTGTTCTGTTATTGGCATGGCGCCCTTCCGCCGCAGCAGCAGGAAGCAGATCGCGCTGCTCACGGCCAGTCCCGCGCAGACGAGATAGAGGGCATTGAAGCCGGCCGCCTGCGCCAGTATTCCACCCATCAGGCTGCCCGCCAGTTGACCAGCGCTGGCAGCCGTGTAAAAAAGCCCACTGTTGCTGCCGCGTTGCGCCTTTCCCCCCATCTCCGCGGCGAAGGTCATCGACGCCGAGGTGTAGCTGCCATAGCCAAAGCCGCGCAGCACCTGCACGCCGATCAGCGCCGGGATGCTCGCCACCAGCAACATGTAGCCAAGCTGCACCAGCGCAATGCCAAAGCCGCCGGCCGCCAATACCACTGCGCGGCCGGTGAGATCCGAGAGCGCGCCGCTGATGATCATCGCCGGCATCTCGATCAGCGCGGCCAGCGACCAAAGGCTGCTGATGGTCGTCTTGCTGTAGCCATTGGCCGCCATGTAGTTCGGCCACATCGAAGTCGAGGCGACGTGCGCCATCGTCCACAGCGCGACGCCGGCCAAAAAGAGCATCGGCAGCCCCAGCGATCGGCGGCGGCCGCTGACGGCAGGCTTCGGCGCAGGCGTGGCCGCCAGTTTCCCCTCGCGCAGCAGGAGCGCGGTCAAGGCAGCCGCGCCAAAAAAGGCGGCGCAGACCCAGTAGACCGCGGCGATGCCAACGGCATCCGCCATGCGCCCGCCAAAGAGTGCGCCACCGGCAAAGGCAAACGAGCCAAGCCCGCGGAAGATGCCCATGCTGCGCCCTTTGCGCGCCGAAGCATCCAGCGTATCACCCATCAAGGTCAGCCCCAGCGTGGCAAAGCCGGCCATGCCGAGGCCGTCGAGCAGGCGCGCCGGCCAGGCCATCGCCACGGTATTGGCGAGGCTCAGCCAGACATAGCCGAGCGCCACGCCCGTCAGCGCGACAATATAAAGCGCCTTGCGCCGCTGCAAATAATCGGCCAGCCGCCCCCAGGCAACATTACCCGCCAACATCACGACAATGGTGCTGGTGAGAATCACGGAGATCAGCGTGAAGTCGGCGCCAAGTCCTTGCAGATAAAGGGTAAGCAGGGGGGAGCTGATGCCGACGGCGACGTAGGTGAGCAGATTGACCAGCGTAAGAATGCGATAGTTGTTCATAGATAGACCATGGAACCGCATATGCACCCATTGGCTCCATCCCTGTTTCGCTGATATTCTCGCAGCACCGCTCTTTTTATGTAGCGTATCACTGCGAGTTGTGCAGCTCTGTTAGTATTTACAGCACAAGATTAACATTTGTTGAGATGTCAAGCAAGGCGAACGAGTTTGGACGCTCACGTTATCCTCGCCACTGCTGCCGCCTGTGCGACGAGAATGTTTTCGCATACTCCTTAAGGCGCGACTGCCTTAGATCGGCTGCGATGACGAGTTGTGTAATTGGCCCTTTGCGTCATAATGGGGGATAAGCGCGTGCAGACAGGTGCACAGTGATTCAGAAAGAGTATAAGTGACTACTTTATGACTTATCAAATTGTAGAGCCAATCGATATTCAGCATTTGCAACAGGTGTTCGATGCGCTTGAGGCTGAAAGTCGCGAGCGTGAGCGGAGTGCAGCCGCGTTGGCGCTTAGAAATGCCGAACTGCATCGTGAACTACAACAACGATTGGCAGAGAGTGAGAGCTTTGGCCGCGTGCTGGTGAGCTTGCTCCAGAAGACGGTTTTGGAGCAGGTGCTGGATGTTGTCTGCGCCGAGGCCCAGAGCTTGATCGGAGCGACAGGCAGCGCGGTGCTGCTGCTGACCGATCAAGCTTGGCTGGAGGTCAGGCACCGCTTGGGGCAGCCGTTAACGGCAGTCGAGCGACTGCCCATCGACGGCTCGCTGGCTGGCCAAGTCGTGCGCCAGGGTGAGCCGGTGCGGCTGAACGACCCGGCGCTCTTTGCGCAGGCGCAAGTCTATCAATGGCCGGCAGATTTAACTGCATTGTTGGCCTTGCCCTTACACGTTAATGGTGGAATCATCGGTGTGCTGGACGTCGTCAACAAGGTGGGTGGCTTCACCGATGAGGATGTACGCGTCATGTCCGTTTTTGCTAACCAGGCGGCCATGGCCATCGAACATGCCCGCCTCCAACAGCAAGCCGAGCAATTGGCGGTGTTAGAAGAACGGCAACGGTTGGCACGGGAGTTGCATGATTCGGTGACTCAGGCACTCTACAGCGTGACCCTCTATGCCAATGCTGTGGCGCTGGCGCTGGCCGCGGGCAAGGACAAAGTTGCGGCCGGCTACCTGGCAGAGCTACAGGAAACTGCCTTGGAAGGCATGCGCGATATGCGGCTGCTCATCTTCCAGTTGCATCCGCCCGTGCTGGAAAAGGAAGGATTGGTGGCGGCATTGCAGGCGCGCCTGGCCGCGGTCGAAGAGCGTGCGGGGCTGCAAACTCAGTTACGCGTCGAGGGAGAGCGCCGGCTGCCCATTGCAATCGAGGAAGATCTCTACTGGATCGCCCAGGAAGCCCTGAATAACGTGCGCAAGCACGCCGCGGCCGGCCACGTGACCGTGCATCTGCGGTTCACTGCGTCGATCGTCCGCCTGGAAGTCATTGATGACGGTGTAGGGTTTGATCTACACGCCGTTTGCACGGAAGGGCGTGGGATTGGCGGCCTGCGCAGCATCGCCGAACGAACGGCGCGTCTCGGCGGAAGATTGAGCCATACGAGCGTGCCGGGTGAGGGAACACAACTGATCGTCGAGGTGACGCTATGATTCGAGTCATGATTGTGGACGATCACGCCATCGTGCGCAAAGGCATTCGCGCTTTGCTGACCGAGTCCGGTGACTTCGAGATCGTGGCCGAGGCGGCCAACGGGCAGGAAGCAGTGCAGCGCGCCGAGGAAGCCCAGCCCGACGTCATTTTGATGGACCTGCTCATGCCCGGCATGGACGGCATCGAGGCGACGCGCCAGATCACCAGCAGCCAGCCGAAGACGCGCCTCCTGGTGTTGACCAGTTTTGCGGCGGATAATAAGTTGTTTCCCGCCATCAAAGCCGGCGCGTTGGGCTACCTGCTCAAAGATTCCTCGCCGGAGGAATTGCTTCGGGCCATTCGCCAGGTGCATCGCGGTGAGCCGGCGCTTCATCCGACCATCGCGCGCAAGCTGTTGCAGGAGATCGCCCATCCGGCCGATGTGGAACCCGCGCCTGAGGCGCTGACCGCGCGTGAGTTGGACGTGCTGAGGTTGATTGCACAAGGGTTGAGCAATCAGGAGATTGCCGACGAGTTGGTCGTCAGCGAGGCAACCGTGCGCGCGCATGTGAGCCGCATCCTCGGCAAGCTACACCTGGCCAGCCGCACCCAGGCTGCCCTGTACGCCGTCCGTGAAGGGCTGACGGCTGACGACGATGCGAGCAGGGAAGAAGGGTAGCCGCGCCTGCGCAGTTCCGCGAATCTTTCTACACCAAACCGCGTACATCAAACCGATGAAGAGCCGCCCAACTGGGCGGCTCTTTTGTTACGAGAACACAATCGCTTACGCTGACGACAAGAGAGTCTCCTTCAACTATGCTATGAGTGAAAGATAAACCTATATCCAACCAATCGCGAGCGCTTGAGGGCGCAGTAATGACATGATAAACGAAAGCGGGAACGCCGCACACATTGCCATGAACGCGGTCGGCGACACCGCCCATCGGGCTACGAATGCGGTCGAAGACGCCGCCCACCGGGCTACGAACGCAATCGAAGACGCCGCCCACCGGGCTACGAACGCAATCGAGGACGCCGCCCACCGGGCTACGAACGCAATCGAAGACGCCGCCCACCGGGCCGTGAATGCAGGTGAGGACGCTGCGCACCGTCTTACAAATAATGCCAAGGGCGCCGCGCAGAGTGGAATAACCAAGGCCGAGGACGCCGCTCAATAACGAAAGGGAGCAAATTGATGGATACCACATTTCTAGATGAAGTCACGAAGATCCTAACCGAATTCGCCCAGACAAAATTGTCGGCACAGTTGCTGGAACTGATAGGGCCAACAAAAGAAGGGCTGAACTATCGCTGGCGCTTGATGAGCACCCGATATCGGGAAGTCGTCATCCTACTAATCTCCAAGAAGCATTTCTTTGGCAAGCCCACGCCTGAACATTTTGAAGTTCACGGGCTTGACCAGACCCAGCAATTGGAGCCGAACCTGGCGGAATTGCGAACTTTCTTGGCAGGTTCAGAACTGGCGCTCACCGGTTGATCGCTGGCGGTTCAGGTCTGACCAACCAAACTGGAGGCGCCGCAGGCTAATCGCCACGTCATCGGGTCATCTGCCACCTACCGGCAACGCCGGGTAGGTGGCGAGACGGCGAAAGGCCGTACGCGCCAACCAGGCAATCGGAACTAATGTATAGGGGATGAACATGAACGATCAAACTAGTGAAGGTGATTTGAGTCCCAGCCGGCTGCGGGCGTTCTTGGCGGGGATGCTGTTTGGTGCGCTGGTTGGGCTGCTGCTTGGCAGTCTGGTTGGCGCCGGGGCGATGCTGTTGCTGGCGCCGCGCGCAGGGAAACAGACACGGGCCAAAATCCAGAAGCAGAGTGCAAAACTGCGCGATCAGGCAACTGAAAGCATGGGCGACCTGGTGACAGGGGCAGGCGATAGGGCCCATCAGTTCACAGACGGTGTACAGAAAGGGGTCGATGACCTGCAGCGACACGCACAGGATATGCTTGGTGAGAGCAAGAAGTAACATCGGCGCCGTGGATAGGTTGTGGATCACAATCACGCATAAGGAGACTACAAGGTGGTAAATTTCATCGTATGGCTGATCGTTGGCGGGCTCATCGGCTGGGTGGCCAGCATGATCATGCGGACCAACGCCCAGCAGGGCATCCTACTGAACGTCGTGGTGGGTATCGTCGGTGCATTTGTGGCCGGTTTTTTGCTCACCCCGTTGTTGGGGATTGGCACGATCAATCAAAGCAACTTCAGCATCCCAGCCATGGTGGTGTCGCTGGTGGGCGCCATTATCCTGCTGGCGATCGTCAATCTTTTTCGCCGGGGAAGGATGCGTTGACGTTTTCATCTGGTCAATCGATTCGATGAGACTGGTGATGAGCGGCACGCGGCGTATCAGATAGATCTGTCTGCTTGCAGTTTCTTGTCTTACTAAACTGGAGGGATGTATGTCCGATAACACACAGAAGGTTCAGGATGCGGTCGAGGACGTCGTGAACGACATCGAGGATGCCGCTCACGACGTGAAGAACCAGGTCAAGGACGCCGCCCATGACGCCAAAAACCAGGTCGGTGACGTCGCTCACGACGTGAAGAACCAGGTCAAGGACGCCGTTCATGACGCCAAAAACCAGGCAAAGGACGCGAAAAGCGATGCCAACGCCGCGGCCCAATAGGCGTCTCCGCAGTCTGTCGTGACGCCAGGCGAGGTGGTAACCGTACAGGCGCTATCACCTCGCCAGCTCGCTGCCGCTGTCTTTCTGCTAACCAAGTCGTTTTCATGTTGCTGATCGCCATCGTGATTGGCACAGTGATCAGACCCGCCGTTATCTAGTTGCATCGGCGAGGACTCTCGCTGCTAGCTGGTGTCATTTTGTCTACCTCCTCCTGCTTGTCGGCTTCGCGCTGTTGCTATTCCCATTGATTGTCGAGCAAGGCAGAACGATTGTCGCCCGACGTGTATTCTACGGAGCGATCCGCTGAATGTAATGGACATCAACGCGCGGTTGCTGAAACTGGCACGATGATAGTTCGTTCGGGGCAAAACGCCAGCGTCAGGATGTGAGTTGCGAAAATCGGCAAGCAGGCGATGAGAGACGTTGACCATGAAGAGCGACAGATTGACTGCATTGGTGACGGGAGTTTCTTTGATGGTCATGAAGTCCTCCATCCCCCAGAACTGTTTGGCGTCTCGGAAGTTGAATTCAGTAGTTCACGATTTTGCCTCACGCGTTGGCGCGAAGCCGCAAAGTTGAAGATGGTTCCCTCCGCGTTCTTCGCGGCTCCGCGTGAGACTCGTGATTTACTGGAATTCGATTTGGACGCGCAGGCGATAGTAGTGAATCAGGGTGTCGTGTGTGAGCGTGAGATCAGTGCTGAACAGCAGTGCGTATGTGCAGGCGCCACTCTCCAGATTGGTCTTGACCAAGATCACGACATTGAGTGGGTCGGCAAAGCACTCGTGCAACATCTTCGCCTGATAAACATCCGTGCGAATCCCCTTGTTCTGACTGGTCGCCATCTGGTAACGCTCTGGAATCGCCTGAACATTAAGTTTGTCGCCATAGCGACGGCGGGGTCCGGATTTCTTCTGTTCCCCCTTGTACGGAAAGTAGAGCGCCGAATCGTGACGCAGTTTCGAGATCAGGTGCAATCCCAGATGAATGACAGAGGGAGTACGGCCATGAACGATTACCTACCCTGGGAATTTATCTGTAAGACATCCGGAGGACAACCCCGGAAACAACAGATTTTTATGTGAATTGCGCAAGCTGCGATCGAAAGATCGAATTTGGCTGGTCACAACCCAACCGTGGTGGGCGCATATTCCCCTTGGAGTGTTCTGATTTCGTACCCGGAGAAATCTGGCCGGAACCCAGATATCTAGATTCCTGGCAACAGAAGGGTTGGCTCAAGACGGAAGATAGCCAGCCATGACCTATGAGTGAGACGGTGACCAATGGACTATATAGATTATTACGGCATATTAGGTGTACCGCCGGACGCCGACAGGAAGGTTATCCAGCGGACCTTCCGCCAGTTGGCCCGCAAGCATCACCCCGATGTAAACCCGGGTAACAAGTCTCATGTTCGCCGGTTAGAAGCCGAGTTGACCGCCCAGTATGCCAGCTAGCATATGCGTCTGGTTCGTTACCGGGAAGTCTGTTACGAAGCCACCTGGATCGAACTGGAAGTTCAGGAATGATAACAGCGCGCGGGCATTATTATGGAGAGGCCCATGCCCAGTCTGTAGTCACCGCTCAGAAAGGCGATCATCGAAGTCGAGTATCAGAACAGGCGAAGTACTTGCACAAGGAGAAAACAAATGGATATTTTGACTAGGGCAGAACTGGAACAGTTGATGCGTAAAGAACAACAATGGTGCGTATCAATCTACATGCCGGCTCATCGTAGCGGGCCGGAGACCCAACAGGATCCGATTCGGCTAAAAAATCTGCTCGGAGAGGCTGAGAAACACCTATCTGCCCGGGGCGTAAGCACGCGCGATGTACAAGAAATGCTCGAGCCGGCCAACAAGCTCTTGCAGGATTATGATTTCTGGCAGCATCAGAGTGATGGTCTGGCGATTTTTCTCTCCTCCAAGGGAGTCCATCACTATCGACTCCCATTGGATTTTGAACAATTGGTGGTTGTCATAGACCACTTCCACATCAAACCACTGCTGCCCCTCTTCACTGGGGACGGCCAATTCTACATCCTGGCGTTGAGCCAGAACGAAATCAGGTTGCTGAATTGTACGCGCGATAGCGTCAGCGAAATTGGCATCGGGCAGATAGCTGGCAGCCTGACTGACGCCTTATCGCCCGACGATCCTCAAGTGAGTCTGCAACTCCACACTTCTGGTTCCTTAGGGGGAATGAGTGGGGATAGTTCAGTAACATTCCATGGGCAAGGCGGGGGCAGTGATGAAAGTGCCAAGAATGAGCTCCTGCGCTACTTTCACCTTGTCGCGGATGGCTTGACGGAATTTCTTCAGGGAGAGCAGGCGCCGCTCGTATTGGCGGGAGTCGAATACTTGCTGCCGATTTATAAGGAGGCCAACAGGTATCCGAACTTGATAGACATGGTCATCAAGGGGAATCCTGATTTGCTGAGCGCGGACGAGTTGCACAAAAGCGCCTGGGACATTATTGGGCCTCGCTTCCAGGCAGCACAAGAAGAAGCTGTCGCCCAATACCAACAACTTGCCGGCCAGGCCAGCGAACGAGTTGCAGACACATTGGAGAAGATCGTTCCAGCCGCTTATCGCGGCCGGATTGAAACGTTGTTCGTCGCCACCGGAGTACCGCAATGGGGTGTCTTTGATCCCGTTACAAATGAGATTGAATTACACGATCAGATACAGGCCGACGACGAGCCACTGCTGGACCTGGCGGCTGTTCAGACCTACCTGAAGGGTGGCGTAGTCTACACCATGGAGCCGGAAAAGGTGCCGGGTGGGACATCTGCCGCCGCTGTGCTCCGTTATTGATCAAGCGTCATTGCTCAGCCTGGCGACTGGACGCATTGTAGCGGCGAAGCACAGGCGCTTCCGCGTTCAGCGGTTGAAGCAGGTGGCCCGCGATGCTGCGGCCATCCTTGACGAAGTTCGCGCGATCCACGATGGCGGCGGGTTTGGCTCGGTCATAGGTCACAGATCGTTTCGATGCGACCGGTTAGCGGCAGTGGGCCTCCTGGACCATATGATTTGCATTTACGAAGGAGAAACGCCATGAAGGCATCGGCATCTGGCAATGGGCCAGCAACGACCAGGGCGCAGAGCCGGGTGTGGGACAAGCTCATTGAGCACAAACATTACATTGATGAACACGGCGAAGACGTGGCGGAAGTCCGGAACTGGAAGTGGAATCAGACCTATGAATAAGTTCAGGCAGCTTTGGAGCAATCTGCGGTCGAGCTTCTGGTTTGTGCCTTCGCTGATTGTCCTGTTCAGCATTGCCCTCGCGGTAGCGTTGATCGAAGCAGACTCCGTCGTGCGCGACCTGCTGCCTGCCCAGTGGTCGCGCCTGTTTGGGGCCGGGGCGGAAGGCGCGCGCGGAATGATGTCCACGATTGCCGGTTCGATGATGACCGTGGTGGGCGTCACATTCTCCATGATCCTGGTGGTGCTGGCGCTGGCTTCGAGCCAATACACCTCTCGCATCCTCCGCAACTTCATGCGCAGCGGCGTCACGCAGATAGTGCTCGGCATCTTCGCCGGCATTTTCACGTATTGTCTGCTCGTGTTGCGCACCATTCGCAGCGGCGACGAGGGCGCATTTGTTCCAGACCTGGCGGTGTTCTTCGGCTTCGTGCTGGCGCTCGGAGGTGTCGGCGCCCTCATGTTCTTCATTCATCACATCGCCTCTTCGATCCAGGCTGCCAGCATCATCGCATCGGTCGCGCAGGAAACCATCGCCGCCATTGACCGGCTGCTTCCGGAAAGACGGGGAGAGGGGCCGACCGAAGACGATGATGACCAGACACTGCGCCCTCTAACCGAGCGGAATTGGTGCACCGTCCCGGCTAAGGAGAGCGGTTATATCCAAAGCGTGAATGACGCAGCGATCCTACGCTTGGCGCGGGACAGGAAACACATCGTGTGGATGGAGCATGGCATCGGTGATTTCGTTGTTCAGAACACCACGCTGGCCGCATTTTCTATGGAAGACCCGCCGGATGAAGATATGATTGCCGCCCTGCAGGCGACTTTCAGTATCAGTAGCCACCGCCTGGTGGAACAGGACGCGGCCTTCGGCATCAGGCAGATCGTGGATGTGGCGCTGAGAGCGCTCTCCCCCGGCATCAACGACACAACGACGGCCGTGATGTGCGTGGATTATCTGACAGCGATTCTGGCGCGGATAGCGCCGCGGCAAATCCCCTCATCGCGCCGTTACGAGGAAGGGGAACTGCGAGTGATCGCCAAAGGCCCGAGCTTTGAGAGTCTGCTGGCTGAATCGTTCGACCAAATTCGAGGCAGCGCCAACAGCAATGTGGCCGTCATGTTGCGGATGCTGAGCGCGCTGCAAACCGTCGCCAGCCTGACGGCTATTCCGGGCCGACGGCGGGCGCTTCGCGATCAAGTGCAATGGATCGCCGAACTGGCTGAGCGCACTATCGAGTCCGCCCATGACCGTGTGAGGATCGACACGCGGCTGGCGCGCGTGCGCGAAGCGCTCGAAACCGAGCCTACCTTGTGCCCAAGGGAGTTGTGGAGTTCCGCCCAATCCACCAGCGACACCAGGCGCGTGAAACAACAAGCGCTCGGACGATGGGAAAACGAAGGCGGCGAGATTCCCCAACACGCGCAAACGAACGCGGCCGATCTATCGACGCACGAGGAGCCAGCAAAGACATGAAGATGAACATTAATCCAAGTGACTTCCGTGTGCCAGCCGGGGAAAGGGTTGATCTCTCAACCTGGCCGACGAATGTGAAGCGGGTGTACACGTCGAAGAAGCACTACCACAAACTGCTCAAAGCGCAGGTGGAGGAGCTGAGCGCGCTGCAACGCCTGCACTACGCGTCCAACCACTATGCCATGCTGCTGATTTTTCAGGGGATGGACGCTACTGGCAAGGATGGTGCTATTCGGCACGTCATGTCCGGGGTCAATCCACAAGGCTGCCAGGTGTTCAGTTTCAAACAGCCGAGCACCGAGGAGCTAGAGCATGATTTCCTGTGGCGCACGACCCGCCGGCTGCCGGAACGCGGGCGGATCGGCATTTTCAATCGTTCCTACTACGAGGAGGTGCTGGTCGTGCGCGTGCATCCAGAACTGCTCCGCAACCAAAGGCTGCCGGATGAGCTACCGGACGGGAAGACGATCTGGCAGGATCGGTATCGTTCCATCGTGGATCTGGAGGCGCATCTTCACCGTAACGGCACTCGAATCATCAAGTTCTTCCTCCATCTATCGAAGGACAAACAGCGCAAGCGCTTCCTCGATCGCATTGATGATCCGGACAAGAACTGGAAATTCAGTAACGCCGACATCAGCGAGCGGAAGCAATGGGATCACTACATGCAGGCCTATGCGGCGTGCCTGCGCGCCACCAGCACCGTAGACGTACCTTGGTATGTCGTCCCCGCCGATAACAAAAAGAATGCCCGGTTGATCATTTCGCAGATCATCCTCGATACGCTGAACCAGCTCAATATGCAGTATCCGGACGTGGATAAGGAGCGTCACAAGGAATTGAAGTCAATCCGCAAACGGCTCTTACCGAAGAACCAGGATTAATCAGCGCCGATAAACGCGACCGTGAAGCTCGCCATCAAAGTTGTCGATTGATGATCGACAGAAAGAATACTCCTATGAACAATGACAAACCATGGATGTTCACCTGTAAAACATGCGGTGGTCATGATCTGAACGTCTTTCGCTTTTGGACGATCCTGGCTGGGTCTGAGAGTGAAAACTGGCAGGAATGGGGTCCACTCGACGCGGATCATCACTGGCACTTTGAATTCAAGAAAAAGCTAGAGAAAGAAACAGACGCTGAAGTTGAGCAACCGGATTTTGCTGAGTACGCCAAGGACAACTCTTCTTCTTCACCAAAAGAGTATGAAATACACGAACAGAGGATCAACCCGGGTAACGACAGATTTTATGTGAATTGTGCGGGCTGTGATCGCGGAATCGAATTCGGCTGGTCACAATCCAACCGGGGCGGGGGCATATTTCCCGTGGAATGTTCTGATTTCAGCCCCCAGGGAATTTGGCCGGAACCCAGATATTTGAATGTCTGGCAACAGCGGGGTTGGCTCAAAACAGAAGATAGCCAGCAACAGAAAGAAAACCACGGTGGCGGAAAGAGATAACGTGGAAAACAAAACCGGTTTATTGAATCTCGGTACGGTAGTCTCGGTACGTGGGAGTGTCGTCGATATCCGATTCGATACCCATTTGCCGCCCATCTACGCGTTGCTGCACGCGCAGGAGGGGAGGATTGCCATCGAAGTGTTGGCTCAACTCGACGCGCATCGCGTGCGTGGAATCGCGCTGACCCCAACCCAGGGCCTCGCTCGCGGCATGGCGTTGGAAGACACGGGCGGGCCATTGAAGGCGCCGGTTGGCAAGGGAATTCTCTCGCGCATGTTCGACGTGTTCGGTAACGCCATCGACCGCCAGCCGGCGCCAAAAGATGTCCAGTGGCGTACAGTCCATCGAGAGCCGCCTGCGTTAGCACGGCGTTCCACTAAAACCGAGATCTTTGAGACGGGGATCAAGGTCATCGATGTGCTGGTGCCGCTCGAGCGCGGCGGCAAAGCGGGCCTGTTCGGCGGGGCAGGCGTGGGCAAGACAGTATTGCTCACTGAAATGATTCATAACATGATCGGGCACCAGGAGGGCGTAAGCATTTTTTGCGGGATAGGCGAACGTAGTCGTGAAGGCGAGGAGCTTTACCGCGACATGAAGGAAGCCGGCGTATTGCCGAATATGGTGATGGTGTTCGGGCAGATGAACGAGCCGCCGGGCAGCCGGTTCCGCGTGGGCCATGCCGCGCTGACGATGGCCGAGTATTTCCGCGACGACGAGCATCGCGACGTGCTGCTGTTGATCGACAATATTTTCCGCTTTATCCAGGCCGGCATGGAGGTGTCCGGCTTGATGGGGCAAATGCCGTCGCGCCTGGGCTATCAGCCAACGCTGGGCACCGAGTTGTCGCGGCTGGAGGAGCGCATCGGCAACACTGCCACCGGCGCCATCACCTCAATCCAGGCGGTGTATGTGCCGGCGGACGATTTGACCGACCCGGCGGCGGTGCACACATTTTCGCATCTCTCGGCGTCCATCGTGCTGTCACGTAAGCGGGCGAGCCAGGGACTTTACCCGGCTGTCGATCTGCTGCAATCTAGTTCCAAAATGGCCACGCCCGGCATCGTCGGCGCACGACATTATCTCCTGGCACAGGAAATCAGGCGGACGCTCGCGCAGTACGAAAACCTCAAGGATATCATCGCCATGCTCGGCCTCGAACAACTGGCGCCGGAAGACCGCAACGTAGTCGCCCGCGCCCGACGATTGGAGCGATTCCTCACGCAGCCGTTTTTCGCCACCGAGCAGTTCAGCGGCATCAAGGGAAAGTTCGTCAGCCTCAAAGATTCGCTCGATGGCTGCGAACGCATCCTGCGTGATGAATTCAAAGACTACCCGGAGCGCGCGCTCTACATGATTGGGGCGATTGACGAAGCGAAGAAAAAGGCCGCGCCCGACCAACCTGGAGACAAGGCCGAACCTGGGCCCAAACCTGCTGCGAAGGCCGACCCGAAGCCCGCCGCCGATGCCAAGCCCAAAGCCAGGTCCGCATTGCAGTCGAAGCCCGAGTTGGAACTTCGACCGGAGGTCGAACATGCAGCCGACACTGATGAGTCTTAAGATCCTGCTGCCCTTCCAGGTCTTCGCCGAGAAAACCGGCGTCTCGCGCATCGTCGCGGAGACGCGCGAGGGCTCGTTCGGACTCTTGCCACACCGACTCGACTGCGTTGCGGCGCTCGCGCCCGGGATTCTGATCTACGAAAACGAAGCGGAGGGCGAGGTTTTCGTGGCCGTCGACGAAGGGATGCTGGTTAAGACCGGCTTGGATGTGCTCGTCTCCGTGCGCAACGCCATTGGCGGAACGGACCTCGGCCAACTGCGTGAGGCCGTGGAGCAGGAGTTCCTGAACCTGAACGAGCGGGAGCAGAGCGTCCGCTCGGTGATGGCAGTAGTGGAGAGCGATTTCATCCGCCGCTTAGCGGAGTTTCAACATGAGTGAAAAACCGGAAATCAAGAGCGCGAAAGAGCAGACTGCGTTCAGTCAGGAGGTCGGCGCGAAGGCAGAGCGCAAGCTCAAGGCGCGGCGCAGCTCCTCGCAGGGCGTCTGGTTTGGCTTGGGCATGATGGGACTTGTCGGCTGGTCGGTGGCGGTCCCGACGCTGCTCGGCGCGGCGCTCGGTATCTGGTTGGACAATCGCCTTCCGGGAAGTCATTCCTGGACGCTGATGCTGCTGGTTATCGGCCTGGTTGTAGGCTGTTTGACTGCCTGGCATTGGGTGGCCAACGAAGACACGGAAATGCGCGATGAACAGGGAGAGGATGATGAGTGAAACGTTGACTCTAGTGCTGGCTTTGGTAACGGGCGTTTTGCTCGGTGCGATATACTTCGGCGGCCTGTGGTGGACGGTTCAGAAAGTGGTTTTGTCCAAATGGTCAGCGCTTTGGTTCCTTGGCAGCCTGTTGCTGCGAACGAGCATTACTCTGGCTGGTTTCTATCTTGTCGCGGGTGGTCATTGGGAGCGGCTGCTGGTGTGCCTGCTTGGATTTGTCCTTGCGCGCCTGATCGTGACCCTTCGACTGCGCTCAGGACAAGCACGACTAACCCGAGCGACGGAAAAGCCAACATCCCCGGTACAGGAGGCCAGACATGCACCTTACTCCTGATGAGCTGATCTTCTGGCAATCCGGGTTTTTCAAGCTCAATGCCACGATTCTGTTCACGTGGGGCCTGATGCTCATGCTGGTCGTCGGTTCAAGACTCATCACGCGCAAACTGTCCACGGGGTTGAAACTTTCCCGCTGGCAGAGCCTGCTGGAAATCGTCGTCACCGCGATCGAGAAACAAATTGAAGAGGTGGGCCTGACTCAGCCGCGCAAATATCTCGGCTTTCTGGGTACGCTCCTCTTGTTTATCGCCACCGCCAGTGTCTGCACCATCATTCCTGGCTACGAGCCGCCGACTGGCTCGCTCTCGACCACGGTAGCACTCGCGCTGTGCGTGTTTGTGGCCGTGCCCTTCTTCGGCATCGAGGAGCAAGGGGTGGGCAACTACCTCAAGTCCTATATGGAGCCGACGTTCATCATGCTGCCGTTTAACATCATCAGCGAGATTTCGCGTACGCTGGCCCTCGCCGTCCGTCTGTTCGGCAACATGATGAGCGGGACGATGATTATCGTGATCCTTCTCGCGATTGTGCCCTTCATCTTTCCAATCATCATGACGCTGCTCGGTCTGCTCACAGGCCTGGTGCAGGCCTACATCTTCTTTATCCTGGCAGCGGTTTACATCGCGGCCGCCACGCGAGTCCGGAAGCCCAAGCCTGAACCCGGGGCACAACTGTGAAACATGAATTGCGACAAGAAAAGGAGCTACTATGGATAGCATGACAACGATTGCGGTGGCATCAATCATCACCGCCGGCATCACCATCAGTTTTGGCGCTATCGGGCCTTCGTTGGCAGAAGGGCGGGCGGTCGCGACGGCGCTGAGTTCGCTGGCGCAGCAGCCCGATGCCTCGTCTACCATCACCCGGACCTTGTTCGTGGGCCTGGCAATGATCGAATCCGTAGCCATCTACTGTTTCGTGGTCTCAATGATTCTCCTCTTCGCCAACCCATTCTGGAATCACGTCATCGCCCAAGCAGCAGGAAAGTAAGCCTATGTTAATCGATTGGTTCACGGTCGGAGCACAGGTGCTCAACTTTCTCATCCTGGTGTGGTTGATGAAGCGCTTCCTGTACAAGCCTATCCTCCACGCCATCGATGAGCGGGAGAGGCGAATCGCCGCAGAACTCGCAAACGCCGACGCGAAAAAAGCCGAAGCTCAAACAGAGCGCGACGACTTCCAGCACAAGAACGAGGAATTCGACCAGCAACGCGCCGCACTCTTGAGCCAGGCGACGGACGCGGCGAAAGTCGAACGTCAGCGGCTCCTTGACGAAGCGCGGCAGGCGGCCGACGCCTTGAGCGCCAGGCGACAGGAAACGCTGAGAAACGACGCCCATAATCTGAATCAAGCTATCAGCCGCCGGACCCAGCAGGAAGTGTTTGCCATCGCGCGCAAGGCACTGATGGATCTCGCTACGACGAGTTTGGAAGAACGCGTGGGCGAGGTGTTCACTCGCCGCTTGCGAGCGATGAACGGCCAGGCGAAGGCACGCCTTGCAGAGGCCCTTGAGACTGCGTCTGGCCCCGCGCTCGTACGCAGCGCGTTCGACCTGCCTGCGGAGCAACGCGCGGCGATACAAAATGCACTCAACGAAACCTTCTCGGCAGACATCCACGTCCGCTTCGAGACCGCGCCGGACCTGATCAGCGGCATTGAACTCACCACGAATGGACAAAAAGTGGCGTGGAGCATTGCGGATTATCTGGCATCGCTGGAAAAGGGTGCCGCTGAACTTCTGAAAGAGTAAGGACAAGCCTGCAAAAGCCGACGCCACGACTCGAAATAAAGATAAACCCTGTTAACAGGTTCATTAAAAAGGTGGAAATATGAGTGGAGTACCATTTGAGAAATTGGTTGGCCTGTCTCAGGATGAGGTCGTCGAGCGGCAGAAACGGGATGGGTTTAACGAATTGCCGACTCAGGAAAAACGAACGGCTCTGGTGATCCTGATCGAAGTCCTGAAAGAGCCGATGTTCTTACTCCTGATAGCCTGTGGCGCATTGTATCTGCTGTCCGGCGAATTTCAGGAAGCGATGATGCTGCTTGGTTTCGTGGGTGTCATTATCGGCATCACCTTCTATCAGGAACGAAAAACCGAGCGGGCGCTTGAAGCGCTGAAAGATCTGGCAAGCCCGCGTGCGTATGTGATCCGCAATGGCGAAAAAACGCGCATCGCCGGGCGGGAAGTGGTCTGTGATGATGTCATCCTGCTCTCGGAAGGCGACCGTGTTCCCGCAGACTGTATTCTGCTGCATGCCGCCAATGTGTCCGTTGATGAATCGCTTCTGACCGGTGAATCGGTCCCGGTGCGCAAATCTTCGACCGAAGACGCATCAACCGCCATTGGGAAACCGGGGGGTGATGACCTGCCCTTTGCATTTTCAGGGACATTGGTGGTGTCCGGTCAGGCAGTCGGAATTGTCAAAGCGATTGGAACCGGAACCGAATTAGGGAAAATCGGCAAGGCGCTTGAGTCGCTTGGAGAAGAGCGAACACCCCTTCAGATCCAGACCGGCAAAATCGTGCGCGCGTTCGCGATCACCGGCGGCGTGCTTTGCGCGCTGGTGGTGGTTGTGTACTGGCTGACTCGCGGCAATTTGCTTGAAGGATTCCTGGCCGGGCTATCGCTGGCGATGGCGATGCTGCCTGAAGAGTTCCCGGTGGTTTTGACGGTGTTTCTCGCGCTCGGTGCCTGGCGCATTTCAAAACATGGCGTTCTGACCCGGCGGGTTCCGGCGATCGAAACGCTTGGTTCGGCAACTGTGCTTTGCGTTGACAAAACCGGCACGTTGACACTGAATAAGATGACTGTGACCGATAGCGTGGCAGGCGATCAGGTCTTTCACGTTGGGACAGAACACGATGCTCTTCCCGAAGAAATCCACGAAGTGGTCGAATACAGCATTCTCGCCAGTCCGGTCGATCCATTTGATCCCATGGAAAAAGCCATGAAAGAACTTGGGGAACGCACGCTTGCCGACACTGAACATCTGCATGCCGGATGGACGCTTCAGCGTGAATACCCTCTCAGCCAGGATCTGCTTGCCATGTCCAGCGTGTGGACGTCCGCTTCGGGTGATGACCTGGTCATCGCCGCCAAAGGCGCGCCTGAAGCGATTGCCGATCTGTGTCACTTCGATGCCCGGAGATTACAATGGCTTACAGAAAAGATCGATCTCCTCAGCAATCAAGGCAAACGCGTTCTGGGCGTGGCGCGCGCGCAGTATAAAAAACGGATCTGCCGGAGCAGCAACACGATTTTCAGTTTGAATTCATTGGCTTATTCGGTCTTGAGGACCCTGTTCGCCCGAACGTCAAAGGAGCGATTGACGAGTGCTACACCGCGGGCATCCGAACGATTATGATCACCGGAGACTATCCCGGCACGGCCATGAGCATTGCCCGGCAGATCGGTCTTCGGAATCCGGATCAGCATATTACCGGTACTGAATTGGACACCTTGACCGATGAACAACTTGCGCAGCGCATCCAAGACGTGAATGTCTTCGCCCGCATGGTGCCGGAACAAAAGCTGCGCATTGTCAAAGCGCTTAAAATAAACAAAGAAATCGTCGCCATGACCGGCGACGGCGTGAATGATGCTCCCGCCCTGAAAGCCGCTCATATTGGGATAGCAATGGGAAACCGCGGCACGGACGTGGCGCGTGAAGCGGCCGCGCTTGTACTCCTCGATGATGATTTCAATTCGATTGTGACCGCCGTGCGGATGGGGCGGCGTATTTATGACAATCTCAAAAAAGCGATGATGTACATCCTGTCGGTTCATATCCCGATTGCGGGACTTTCGTTAATACCGATCCTTCTGAATTGGCCGTTGATTTTATTCCCTGTGCAGATTGTGTTTCTTGAACTGATTATCGATCCCGCCTGCACACTAATTTTCGAAGCGGACAACGATGACAGCGGCGTGATGACACGCAAACCGCGCAGCATAGATGCCCAGTTATTTGACCGATTGACGGTGCTGAAATGTTTTTTTTCAAGGCGGCCTGACCCTGGCTGTAACCATTGCTGTGTACGTCTTCATACGCCATGACCATGCGGTAGACACGGCGCGAGCATTGACATTCTTCACGCTTGTGGTATGCAACCTCGGAATGATTCTCTCCAATCGTTCACTGACACGATCGAGCATTAGTATGCTGCGAGAGAAAAATACGGCGTTCAAATGGGTCATAACCGGAACCGCTGTGTTGCTGTGCCTTGTTCTGACAATACCATTTCTCAAGAATCTGTTTCATTTCGGCGCTGTTTCCCTGAACGGTGTGTTCCTGGCACTTGCAGGTGGAATTATCGCGGTCGCGCTGATGGAACTCATGAAGGTAATTCCTTTTTTTCATAAACACGAAGCAGTCGGTCAGGAATGAGTGAGGGGAAAAACAGGCATTCCGAAAATATGACTACGTTGGAACAGATGTCGAAATACGTCGGGTCATTCTACGATTAAGAGGGAATCAAAGATGGATATTATAACGAGTCAATGAACATGGAACCTGAGAGCCTCAAGAGCGTTTTCGACAGCACGTTTGCTGGAATCAGGCAGGTGCGCGAAGCATTCACGCCGCAACTGACGCCACGGGAGGTGGGCACGATTACCAGTGTCACTACCGGCATCGCCAAGGTGTCGGGTCTTCCCGGCGTGGGCTTTGACGAATTGGTGTCATTTCCCGGCGGTGTGCTCGGCATTGCGTTCAACGTGGACGCGGACGAAATTGGCGTCGTGCTACTCGGCGAATACTGGCTTCTCCACGCGGGAGACGAAGTCCAGCGCACGGGCCGGGTCATGGATGTGGCCGTGGGCGACGGATTGCTGGGGCGCGTCATCGACCCGCTTGGTCGGCCACTCGATGGCAACGGGCCGGTGGCCTCCGGCAAGCGCCTGCCCATCGAACGCCCCGCCGCGCCCATCATGGATCGTGCGCCCGTCACGGTGCCTTTACAGTCCGGCCTCAAAGTCATCGATGCACTCATTCCCGTTGGGCGCGGTCAGCGCGAGTTGATTCTCGGCGACCGCCAGACGGGCAAGACCGCTATTGCGATCGACACCATCCTCAACCAGCGCGACCACGATGTGTTGTGTGTGTACTGTGCCATCGGTCAGCGCGCGTCCGCCGTCGCAAAGACTGTGGCAACCTTGCGGGAAAAGGGCGCAATGGATTACACCGTCCTCGTCGTGACCGAGGGCAACGATCCGCCGGGGCTCGCTTACGTTGCTCCTTATGCGGCGACCAGCATCGCGGAGTTTTTCGTAGAAGCGGGCCGAGATGTGCTGATCGTTTACGATGACCTCACCCATCACGCGCGCGCCTACCGAGAACTCTCTCTCTTGTTGCGCCGTCCGCCTGGTCGCGAAGCGTTTCCCGGCGACATCTTTTATATCCACTCGCGGCTGCTCGAACGTGCGACGCACTTGCGCAAGGAACTCGGCGGCGGTTCTCTCACCGCGCTGCCCATCATCGAAACCGAAGCGCAGGACATTTCCGCCTATATTCCGACCAACTTGATTTCCATCACGGATGGGCAGATCTACCTCTCGCCGTCGCTCTTCGAATTGGGCGTACTGCCCGCGGTCGATGTCGGAAAATCCGTTTCACGCGTGGGCGGCAAGGCGCAACGGGCGGCCTACCGCGCGGTGGCGGGCGACCTCAAGCTCGCTTACGCGCAATTTGAGGAACTCGAAACCTTTTCCCGGTTCGGCGCCCGCCTGGATGAAGACACCCGGAAGATCATCGAGCACGGACGACGAATTCGCGCCTGCCTCAAGCAGCCGGAATTCGCCCCGGTGTCCGTGCCCGCGCAAATCGCCGTGCTGCTGGCGTTGACCGCAGAACTTTTCGACAGCGTGCCGCTTGACCAGATGACGGACGCCGAGTACGCCGTGCGCGAGGCGGCGGCGGATATCCCGTCGGACGTATGCGAGCGACTGGATACCGCCGATAAATTGAGCGACGAGGATCGTGAAACGATTATCCAAACCGCCCGCCAATCGCTTGCTCGCTTCCAGCCCAAGCCTGAAGCGAAAAACGAGCCAAAGTCTGAATCGAAGCCGGACGCAGAACCTGAGCCAAAAGCCGAATGAAGATAGACGAGCCAATGCCCAAATCGAACCGCAGTATCAAGTGCGGCTGGCTAAACAGCCCATCATAATCACAACAGGAGAACACCATGCAGATCCAAATCAATACCGGCCACAACATCGAAGGTCACCAGGCGCTGACCGCTGAGCTCAGTAGCGTCGTCGAGAGCGCCCTGGACCGACTCAGCGATCAGATCACGCAAGTGACGGTCCGCCTGAACGATGAGAACAGCGACAAGAAGGGGGGCAATGACGACATCCGCTGCTCGATCGAAGCCCACCTCGCCGGCCGCCAACCGGTTGCGGTCTCTCACCAAGCCGCCACCGTGGCGCAAGCCGTCGAGGGCGCAGCTGATAAGTTGGCAAATTTGCTCCAGAGCACCCTGGATCGGCTGCATGATCAAACGCGCCATCGCGCACAGGAACGTAAGCACGACCCGGGGCTGCCTGAGGAGCAACCCACCGAGCCGTCATGAGCGACACCACGGCGGGTCTGCGCCGAAAGATCGGCGGAGCCGGGGATCTCCAATCCGTTGTCCGCACGATGAAGGTCATGGCCGCCTCAAGCATCGGGCAATACGAGAACTCGGTGCGCGCGTTGGCCGACTACTATCGTACTGTGGAACTGGGGCTGGGCGCGTGCTTCCGGGCAAGCGGATCCGCGCCCTTGATCCCAGATCGGGAAAGACAGACAGTTGCGGGTGCGATTGGCGCGGTCGTGTTCGGTTCAGACCAGGGACTGGTGGGCCAGTTCAATGATGTGGTGGCCGATTCTGCGGTCAAGACGCTGGCGGCTCTGCCGGGGGAGCGCCGGGTCTGGGCCGTCGGTGAGCGGGTTCATGCGCGATTGACGGATGCAGGGTTGCCGGTGATCGGACTCTTCGCCGTACCCACCTCCGTTCAGGCGATTACCCCGCTCGTTGGGCAGATTCTGGTGGAGAGCGAGAGGCGACGCGGCCGGGATGAGGTCGCCGAGCTTCACCTCTTCTACAACCGCTCGGAGTCTGCGGGGGTCTATGCGCCGATCAATCAGCGACTGCTGCCGCTGGACGAAACTTGGCGGCGCGCGCTGGCCGAACTTCCCTGGCCGACGAAAATCTTGCCTGAAGTCATGGGTAGCGGCTCCGCCACCTTGCGGGCGCTCATTCGCGAGTATCTTTTCGTCTCACTCTTCCGGGCGTGCGCCGAATCCCTCGCCAGTGAGAACGCGAGCCGCCTGGCGGCGATGCAACGCGCCGACAAAAACATCGAAGAACTGTTGGAGGAGCTCAACAGGACATTCCACCGTTTGCGCCAGAATGGCATTGACGAGGAACTGTTCGACGTCATCTCCGGCTTCGAAGCGCTGAGCGTAGAGGAGTAGGGTGGACCAGTACACCAAAGGTTCCAGAGCCGTCCTTTGGGGCGGCTCTTTTGCGACAGAATCCCTAGCGCTTGCGCTGACGACAGTTGCGCCTCTTCCGGCTATGTTAGATACGGAAGCGCGATCTCCCGCGATAGCGTCAGAAACAGCCGTCGCACAGCGACGGGAAAAAGGAGTTGATCATGGCACAAGCACAGCAGACGGCTCAACGGCACCGTGAAATCTTGCAGCGCATTGCCCAGCGGGCGATGCTTGAGCGAGGCTTGCTGCCCGACTTTTCGGCCGCAGTGCTTGCCGAAGTTGACCGGATGCCGGTGGGCGCCGGCATAAACCAGGAGCCGGCTGGCGATCGGGCTGGGATTCGTGACCTGACAGAACTCCTGTGGGTGTCCATCGACAACGATGATTCCCACGACCTGGATCAACTCACGCTCGCCGAGGCGCTGCCCGGCGACAAGGTCAAGATCTGTGTGGCCGTGGCGGACGTAGATGCGCTGGTCAAGGATGGCTCAGCCATCGATGCCCACGCGCGCCACAACACGACCTCGGTCTATACGGCGGCCAAGATTTTCCCGATGCTGCCGGAAAAGCTCTCTACCGACCTCACCTCCCTGAATCCAGATGTCGAACGCCTGGCCGTCGTCGTGGAAATGGTGATCGGCGTAGACGGCGCCGTGCAGGAGTCGGCGATCTATCGGGCGCGCGTGCGCAATCATGCGCAGCTCGCATACAACAGCGTGGCCGCCTGGCTGGAAGAGGGCGGCGCCGTCCCGGCGGAGATTGCGGCTGTGGCGGGATTGGCGGAGAATCTGCTCGTGCAGGATCGGATCGCCCAGCGTCTGCAGAATTTGCGGCACCTCAACGGCGCGCTGACGCTGGAAACCATCGAGGCGAAACCAATCTTCGAAGACGGCCAACTCCGCGGTCTCGAAGCCGAAGAGAAGAACAGCGCCAAGAAGATCATCGAGGATTTCATGATTGCAGCCAACGGCGTGACCGCGCGTTATCTCGCGGCAAAGCAGTTTCCATCCATTCGCCGGGTGGTGCGCACGCCCAAACGCTGGGACCGCATTGTCGCCCTGGCCCAGGAACGGGGTTTCCAGCTGCCGCATAACCCGGATTCGGCAGCGCTCGATGCGTTTCTCGTCAAGGCGAAAGCCGCCGATCCGCAGCGCTTCCCCGACCTTTCACTCGCGGTGATCAAACTGCTGGGCGCGGGCGAGTATATCGCAGAGGCGCCCGGCGCCACAGCCCCAGGGCACTTTGGGCTTGCCGTCAAGGACTACGCTCACTCCACCGCCCCGAACCGCCGCTACACCGATCTGATCACGCAGCGCCTGTTGAAAGCTGCGCTTGCTGGCCAGGCGACGCCCTATAGCTTTGCGCAACTGGATGTGCTGGCCAGGCATTTCAGCGCAAAAGAGGACGCCGCGAACAAGGTCGAACGGCAGGTGGCCAAATCCGCGGCGGCACTGCTGCTCGAAGCGAGGATCGGCGAGCAGTTTGACGCGATTGTCACGGGCGCGTCGGAGAAAGGGACATGGGCCAGGTTGCTCACCCTTCCGGTTGAAGGCAGGGTGGAGCGCGGCTTCGCGGGGCTGGATGTCGGCGACCGAGTGCGCGTGCAACTGCTGTCGGTCAATGTCGAACGCGGGTTTATCGACTTCAAAAAGGTCAGCAAAGAATCTGTTTGAGCAGCCACCCATTTTGACGCGGAGACGCAGAGATGCAGAGACTGAGACGCAACTGGAGGAATTCATGACCGAAAATGAATATGACTTGATTGTAATCGGCGCAGGCGGCGCGGGCAGCACCGCGGCCTCAACCGCGGCAGGCTTGGGCAAGCGGGTCGCGTTGATTGAGCGCGATAAACTTGGCGGTGCGTGTCTCAACTATGGCTGCGATCCCACCAAAACACTATTGCATACAGCCCACCTGCTCTACCAGGCCCAGCACGCCGCCGCGCTGGGTTTGAGCTTCCCCCACGCCGCGGCCGATTGGCCAAAAGTCCAGGCGCATGTGCGCCAGGTGCAGGAAACCATTCGTGGTGGCACGCCCGAACAGGCCCGCGCCGGTATCGCTGAGCAAGGCGTTGACCTGTTTATGGGCGAAGCGGTGTTCATGTCAGCGCACGAGATTCACGTGAACGGCGCGCCGTTGCGCAGCGCGCGCTTCATCATCGCCACAGGCACGGTTGCCAGCATCCCCGACATCGAGGGGCTGGCAGAGATTGGCTATATCACCAACGTGGAAGCCGTGGCGTTGGCTGAACTGCCGCAGCGCCTGGTGGTGATCGGCGGCGGTCCCATCGGCCTGGAGTTCGCACAGATGTTCAGCCGCTTCGGCGTGCAGGTGGTGGTGCTCGAACGCGGCCTGCAGCCATTGCCGCGCGAAGATCGCGAACTGGCGATGGCGCTCTGTACGCAGCTTACTGCGGAAGGCATTCGCCTGGAATTTGGCGCCGAGGTGTACTGCGGCGAAATCGATGCGCGCGGCAAACATGTTCACGTCCACAGCCAGGCGGGCAAGGACGAGGAGATGGTGGCCGATCAGATCTTGGTGGCGGTGGGGCGGCGACCCGCGTTGCACGCGCTCAACCTTGCGGCCGCTGGCGTGCAAACTACCGAGAACGGCATTGTGACCGATGCGACCTTGCGCACGAATGTGCCGCACATCTGGGCCGCCGGTGACATCACCAGCCCATATCAATTCACACATGTCGCATCCGATCAAGGCGAGTTGGCGGCGCACAACGCGTTTGCCCGCGCTCCGCAAGCGTTCGACGATCGCGTCATCCCCTGGGTGACATTCACCGATCCCGAACTCGCCCGGGTCGGCGCGTCGGAGGCCGACTTGCAGGACGCAAAGATCGACTACCGCGTGGGGCGCGTTAATTTCGATAAACTCGATCGCGCGATCACCAACAATCAGACTGCCGGCAGCGTAAAACTTCTGGCGGATGCGGATGGCAAAATCCTTGGCGGGCACATCCTTGGCGCCAACGCCGGCGATCTGATTGCACCCGTCGTCTACGCGCTGCGCTTTGGCCTGACGGTCGAGATGGTTGCCGCGGCCATGCTGCCATACCCGACGATGGCGGAAGCGGTGCGCTGGGCTGCTGGTCAATTCTGAGAGGCTGCTTGAAAAGTTCAACCCTGTTTTGGGGCGCGCTGCTCTTCGTCGCCGGTGCGTTTGCCGGTTTGACGCTGCTGGTCGCAACCATGCCTTCTTTTGCGATTGACCTGCAGATCACGCAAGCTGTCCAATCGATCAGCTTGCCGGCCTTTGCGTTGCTCATGCGTCTGGTTAGCTGGCCGGGCTTCAATCCCCAGGTCATGATCATTGCCGGGCTGATCATTTTGGTGCTCTATGGCTGGGGTCTGCGTTGGGAAGCTGTCATGGCGCTCATAGCAGCGGTCTTTACGACGGCGGTCAATTTATTGGTGAAGAATCTGATCCAGCGCCCGCGACCGCTGCCAGACCAGGTGACTGTGGTTGCGACACTCACCAGCTACAGTTTCCCGAGCGGGCATGTGATGTTTTATGTGGGCTTCTTTGGCTTTATTGGGTTCCTGGCTTATCGCTTGTTGAGACCATCGCTGCGCCGCAGCCTCCTCCTGGCACTCTTTGGCGGCCTGGTTCTCTTGATCGGCATTTCGCGCATCTACCTGGGGGAACACTGGGCCAGCGACGTGCTAGGCTCCTATTTGCTAGGCAGCCTGATGCTGGTTGCTATCATTCAGGTGTATCTTTGGGGCAGGACACGTTATTTCGTGCGCCAACCGGTCGCAGCGACCGATCGTTGCAAACAATAGTGGCGACGTCCATGTTGGCCGTGGAGATCGCCATCTGGCGCGACACATGGTAGACTTTCAATCAATAGACTGATCTGTGCTCCGTCATCTGTAAAGAAAGTGCCCATGCGCAGACGCCATCTGCTCGAAATTCATGAACAACCCTGGTGTCCCCAGGCAGTGCGCGACGGCGCCACCGACTGCCTCCGGCTGATTGCGGTGATTGGGCGGCAATTTCAGGGGGCACTGCCACCCTTGCGCCGTGCCCTGGCGCTGAGTGGCGCACAGCGGATCATTGACCTTGGCTCGGGCGGCGGCGGGCCGTGGCTGGCCTTGCGCACGCAACTGCAGACCCAAGAGGGCGCGCCCGTGCCCATCACGCTCACCGATCTCTTTCCCAATCAGCAAGCGTTGCAGGCTGCCCGTGCCAAGGCGCCGGCGCAGATCGATTTCGTCGGCAGTTCCGTCGATGCAACGAATGTTCCGGAGGCATTGCAGGGCCTGCGCACCCTCTTCACGACCTTCCACCATTTCGATCCGCCCGTGGCTCAGGCAATTTTGCAGGATGCAGTCAGCGCCGGCCAGGGCATTGCCATCTTCGAGCAGACGCGACGCACGCGGGCCGCGCAGGCTTTTATGGCAATCCTGGCACCCATTGCTTTCCTTGCCGTGCCGCTGATCCGCCCGTTTCGTTGGTCGCGCCTTTTTTGGACCTACGTCTTGCCCGCCATTCCAGCCGTCCTCTTCTTCGACGGCGTCGTCTCCTGTTGGCGCACCTACACCGAGCCGGAGCTGCGCAGCATGATCGATGGCCTGCTGATCGATGCAGAGCACGGACCGGCCTACGTCTGGGAGATTGGTCGGGCGCACACGCTGCTATCGCCGTTGGGGATTAGCTATCTAATTGGCTATCCCGCGCCATCAGACCGCACCCCGCGTGGTGCGCACGACATAGTCAGCTAGCCAGGGCGCGAACCGCCCGGCAGGAATGAGCGCGTCCGCCACCAGCGTGCGGCTAAGGAGACCCTGGAATCCACGCGCAATGCGCAGCCGGCTGTCGAACTCATCATGCCAGCGTGCGCAGTACTGGTCGCGCCACGCCTCCAATGTGCAGGCGCCGCGCAAATAGTCGTGCGCAAGGGGCACGCAGATCTCAGTTGAGCGCAGGGCCATGGCCATACCGTCGCCGGATAGAGGTGGGATCATGGTGGCCGTGTCGCCTAGACATACCATCTCTGCCCAGGTCGCGGCCGGCCGATGGGTGTCGACGGCCGCGACCGTGCAGACTGTCTCGGCTAGCGGCTGCGCCCCATCCATGCGCTGGGCAAAGGCCGGATTCTGGCGGGCGATGGCCGTGAACATGCCTTCAACCGTACGCCCGGCGCGGAAAAATTCGTCGTAGCGGACCAGCAGACAGACATTGGCCGCGCCGGTTTCTACCGGATTGATGCCAACATACCCTCCGGCAAAGAGAAAGAGTTCGACTCGATCGGGCATGGTCAGACCAACGAAGTGGCTCTTGAGACCGACGAAGAGCTGCTCCCGCGGTCGTGTCGGCGCAGCAGGCGGCAGCTTCGCCGTGCTCAGGCGCCCGCCTGCCATAATCACCGTGCGTGCGTAGAGGGACCGCGTGCCGTCGTTACCGCGTAGCGTCAGCGTCACTCCATGGTCGTCAGGTACTACGCCAATGACCGTTGTCTCGGTCAGCAGTACGGCGCCGCGCGCGACGGCAGCGTTTGCAAGCGTGACATCCATTGCATAGCGGCTCAGGCCCCAGGCGGTTCCGGGCAAGTTCATGGTGAGGGTTGCGCCTCGGCGTGAGGTCAGGGTTGCGCCGGTCAGGGGCGTGGGCGCCAACGCGGCCAACGTTTCATACAGGCCCAGCGCACGCAGGGTCGCCTGGGCTTCGGGCGACAAAAATTCGCCGCAGACCTTGTGATGTGGCAGATCCTTGCGCTCGATGAGGGCGACGCGCCAGCCTGCCGTGGCCAACGCGCTGGCCGCACTGCCGCCCGCGGGTCCCGCCCCGACCACGGCAACGTCATAGCGATCCGGCGGAGAATCGGTGCTTTGTTTGCTCATACCATAGCGCCGGTCGGCATGAACGCATCATGGTGAACCGCAACCGCGTCGGGCGCGCCCATATGCGGAGGCGCGTAAGAAAGCTGAGCCATCTCCACAGTCAACCCTGGGCCAAATGCCATGGCCACCCCGGTGGCGGGCTGGCCGCTCTTGGCCAGCGCCTCGGCGTGTGCAGCCAGCACAAACAGGATCGTGGCGGAGGACATGTTGCCATAGTCGCGCAAGACGCGCCGGCTGGCGGCGACCGCGCTGTCGTCCAGCGCGAGGATCTGCTGCAGGCCGTCAACAATGGCGCGCCCACCAGGATGGATCGCCCAGAAATCCGGCGTCTGCGCGCCGGTCAATTGGGCGAGTGCGGCCGGAACGACATCGGTCAAATGGTCGGGAATATGGGGCGACAGGCGCAGGGTGAAGCCGTGATTGCCGATCTTCCAGACCATCTCGTCACGGGTATTGGGTTTCATATCGGTGTGGAAATTGTCGAGGCGAAAGTAATCGTGATCGGCGGCGGTGGGCATCCCCACCAGGGCCGCCGCCGCGCCGTCAGCGAAGAGCGAAGCTGAGACGAGGTCGTCGCGCCGTGTGCCGGGCTGAATATGGGGAGAACAGATCTCGACTGACACTACCAGCACCCGGGCGTGCGGATCACCGGCGACGATCTGAGAAGCCATACGCAGGCCGTTGAAGGCCGCCGAACAGCCCATAAAGCCAATCACCGTGCGACTGGTGGTGGGCGCGCGAGGCCAAGCTCCCTGGCGATCATAAAGTCGAGTCCCGGCGCAAAGAAACCGGTGCAGCTTACCACAATCAGATGGGTGATGAAGGCCGGCAGCGTGTCACCGTCCACCCCGGCTGACGCGGCGTAGTTGGCCAGTTCAGCGCGGGCGGCAGCCGTGCCCAGGATCGGCGCCTCGCGCTCGTAGATTGCCAGGCGCTCAGCCGTGGTCGGTGACTCGTCCAGCGAGCGCGCGGGCGCGAAGCGCGAGATTTCCGGCGCTACCAGGTATTCGGCGGTGCAGCCGTAGCGCGTCTCAATGCCCGAATAGAACGTGTTGCAGGATTTCGTAAGGTTGTCAGTTTGTGAGTTGAGCGGTTGAGCTTGGGTGACAAGGGAGCGATGGTATGGAAGAATAGAGTTGACAACAACTATCAGCCAAACCATCGCTGCCCATGCACACTCTATTCGATCTCACCAACTTTGTCACCTTTCAATAGGAAGCCGCAGAGGAGCATCTCTGGGAGTGGTTCAGCGGCCAGGTCTATGCCCACGTGCGAACGGGCGGCCTTGGCCGGCAGATTCAAGAGGACACAGATAGTCGCCGATAGCATCCGATAGCCGCAGATGCTTTGCTGGCTCAGTGTCATGGTTCAGTTCGCACGCCCACGTGCGAACGGGTGGCCCTGGCCGGAAGAGGAAGAGAGCACCCGCTGCTATCGCTCGCACAGCGGTGACGGCTGGCATTTTCGCTTTCTGCCTGCGCAGTGCCAGGGGTGTGCGCTGGCCGATCGTGCTGACTTGCGCCCGACGCTCGCCATCGATGCGGTGACGCCGCTGGAGGCGATCAACTGGGGGCTTGTCGAACAGTTTGCGCGCCTCGAACCGACCGGGCAGGAGAACCCGCCGCCCACGTTGCTGGCGCGCAACGTAGGCGTGCGCGGGGTGCGCACGGTGGGCAAAGGCAAGCATCTGCGTCTGGTGGTGGAGGAAGGGGCGCATGGCAGCGTCTTCGACGCCGTCGCTTTCCAGCAAGGCGAATGGGCGGCGCACCTGGCCGAAGGCAGCCGGGTCGACCTGGCGTTTCAGGTGGAAGTCAACGAATGGCAAGGGAATCGGCGGCTGCAACTCAATGTCCAGGATCTGCGGCCGAGTACAGCATGAGGGAGCAGTTGCGCCGCCTCGATTTCTCTGCCGACTCTCAGGCGCGCATGGCCGCCACGGCGTTCAATCTCACTACACAATCGATTTATTTCCATCCCAATAGAGGCGCACGCGCCAGGCTGTCCCCTGTGCGCCGCTCACGCCTGCGCCCGTTTTTGACCCGTTGACCGCCTGTCTCTCCCTGCAGAGCGGTCGCCTCGCCAAAAAAACGGGTCGCCAGCCAGCCATCTTCCCCCCATCCTAGATTTATGAAATGCTCCCCTGTCGAGGATTCAGTGTCTTCCGACCTTTCGCGTTAAATTTGATCGTTACAACTGGCATGATGAATAAATGTCAGTCTCCATTCAGCCGATTGTCAGATGAAATCATGCCCGCATCCGGTATACTGCAGACAGAGACAAGTCCTGCTGATTCACCAAAGGAAGCAATCCATGTGCAATAACGACGAGCGACCATATACCTCCTGGGCCGAAAATCTGCAGCGTAATATTGCGCTGGGCCTCCTCACGGCGATCGTCTTCTTTATCATCCTCGCCTGGCTCAATGCAATCTCGCCCTACTAGCACACGTGGGCGTAATTGAGCCAGCAGTCAGAAACCGAGTTTTTCCAAAAAACTCGGTTTCTCCATGCCACACCAACCATCGGTCAATCTACGCCCACCTGTACTAGCCCGGCCCGCCGAGCGCCGACTGCCGCCGCCCAAGTCCACTAGGCGCAAAGCAAGTCAGAAGCAAGCGCAGGTGGCGCAGCAGAGTGCCGTCACACCAGAGACTGCCACTGCCCCAGCCACGGTCACCGCAGATGCCACCGTCGCTGCGGCTGACATCACCGTCGCTGCTGACATCACCACGCCTGCCGCAGCACTTGACGCACCCACACCGGCGGATAGAGCGCCAACGCCCGGCTTGCCTACGTCTGCCACCTCACCTGCCACACTGCCACCTTCCCTCCGTCGCTGCACCGACGCCGAACGCGGCTCCTATCGCATCGTCAGTGCCACCGACACCGATGCGACTGTCCGCAAACATGGCGAATCGATCATCATCGGGTACAACGCCGACGTGTTGGCCACCGCTAATTTTGTGCGCGGCATCCAGGCCAATACCGGCGCCACCCCCGATGGCGCCACCGTTGCGCCCGGCATCGCCCGTCATTTGGAACAGTTCGGCTTTGCCCCGCAACGCCTCGTCTATGACCGCGCCGCCGGCACGCCCAAGCACATCGCCGATGTCCGCCGCACCTCGGACGGCCAGACCCAACTCGTCGCACGCCAGATTAACTATGGTCAGCGTCACACCCGTTTTGCACCCACTGACTTCACCCTCGGCTCCGACGCTCTCACCTGCCCCAACGGCGTCACAACGACACGCGCCTATCGCGCTGGCGGCGCCGATGGCTTCGACTACCGCTTCCTCGCCAGCGAGTGCCAGGGCTGCCCGCTCTGGGAGCAGTCCCGCGACCCCAAATCCAGACCCGACAGCCATCGCACGGTCTTCATCTCCGACTACACCCTGCTCTACAACGCAGAGATCGACTATCTCGCCACCCCGGCGGCACAGGCCGATTTCGCCTTCCGCGCCAACATCGAACGCCACATCGCTGGCCTTACCCAACACAACGGTGCACGCTACGCCAAGGTCATCGGCCTGCCCAAAGTCAACTTCCAACTCACCAGGGCCGCCACCGCCTACAATCTCAAACGCTGGCACGTCCTGACGCTGCAAAAGGAGCGCCAGGGATGCAAGGAGAAACCACCATGTCCCACCAGCCTCTATCCACCCCCCTAATCGGCCAAGCGCAGCGCAAACACCCGCCCGTGCATTGGGCAGAGCTTCGGCAAGTCTCAGCCGAACCGCTTCGGCGCGCCCTGCGCACGAGCAAACACCCTGTTCCTCTCCCACCTCAGCCGATTTTTACACCGCTGACGGCCTGTTTGCGCTTGCCGCCACACCGCTGACCCCCGGCTCAGCCGCCAACAAAAAAGCCGCTCGATAGCGGCTTCCACCCCCTGCCTTGAATTCTGCAACACTCTCCGAATAGGCATACAGGCTGCGAATCATGCGCGCCATTGCAGGCTGGCCGACAAATGAAGCCGCCATCCACGCGGCGATGACTTCCTGACTTATGCCGTGTGGGGGCAGAGCCGTACCAAGCGCCAGAATGGCAGGATGCGCGCGTTGCTGGGAAGGCTGGGACATGCGTGTGAGTTCTCCTTGGTCGCTTTGCAACGGTCAAGTGGTAGGCCAAGTGTGACAGAGCGGAGATGTGAACGCTGTGATCTCGCTCCGTTTCGGCAGCAATGTCGCGTGAGGACGGGATCATCCGGCCTTGGCTGGCTGGCGGCCTTCATCACCAGCCGTGAGCTACACCAAACAGCGTACACCAAAGGTTCAGTGGTCGCCACGAACGGCGACCTTTGTGCTATAGAAACCCTAGCGTTTGCGCTGACGACATGACAGTCTGCTTCCACTATCCTTTGTATGGAAGAGAGTCGATCTTCCAGTATCTCAACAGAGACCGTCGCCCCGAGGCGCGTCTCCGGTATTGTCTCGTACAATGCTAAGCAGTGAAAGGAAGAAAATAATGGGTATTCTTGCATGGATAGTCGTAGGCTTGGTCGCTGGTTTTCTGGCCAGCCTGGTGATGCGTGGTGGCGGATACGGCATCGTCGGTGACATCGTCATCGGTATGGTGGGCGCGGTGATCGGCGGTTTTCTGGCCGGAACGCTGCTGAACATCCCCGATTCTATGACCGGCATCAACGTCACCAGTATCTTTGTGGCTTTCGTTGGCGCAGTGATCTTGATTGCGCTCCTACGCTTGGTTTCCGGACGCAGGGGGGTGCGCGTATGAACCATTGATCGACAAGCCGCTTGAGTTCACGATTTCAACAATGAGGAGAGACCTATGTCAGACAATACACAGAAGGTTCAAGATGTGCTGGATGATGTAAAGGATGATATCGAGGATGTTGCACACGACGTGAAGAACAAGGTCAAGGACGCGGCACACGACGTCAAGAACGAGGCCAAGGACGCCGCCCACGATGCCAAGAACGAGGCCAAGGACGCCGCCCA
>Ga0154020_10000147_pt1 | contig 79648 bp, 69 predicted proteins | sample Klosneuvirus_201_FD_109709 | JGI IMG/M metagenome (GOLD analysis project Ga0154020, IMG submission 109709) | Active sludge microbial communities from wastewater, Klosterneuburg, Austria - Klosneuvirus_20160825_MG | ecosystem: Engineered > WWTP > Aerobic digester > Activated sludge | place...
CCTCACTTCACTCAATGGTCAAACCGGAGGAACTCAAACATTTGCTACACCTGGTACGACTGGTACTGCTCCTAACTGGAGTTCTGCCACCAATGCTCACACTCTTAATATCCCCATGGCCTCTACAGCGACAGTGACTGCAGGTCTTATTAGTAAAACCGATTATGATGCTTTTAATAGTAAACTCACTTCAACTTTAACTTCAGCACAAATTTTTGTTGGCAATGGCTCTAACGTGGCAACTGGAGTGGCCATGAGTGGTGATGCAAGTATTGATAACACTGGTGCTGTTTCAGTAGATAAAATCAAAAGCAAAGCAGTTTCGAGTACGGCACCCTCTGCCTCAGGACAAGTGCTTCGCTACGACGGAACTTCGACCTACATCCCAGCATTTTTAAGCTTAGCCGATATTCGTTCAACTGTAACTCCAACAAATACCATGTTCCCTGCCTCTACTTGTACTACCGCTCAGACGATGACTTGGAGCTCACTCACCGACACTATGACTTGTAGTAATATTGCCATTAGTAATACGGCCGTCTCAGGTCTTGGCACGGCGGCTACACTCAACGTCGGAACCGGTAACAACAATATCGTGCAACTCGATGGTTCAGCAAAACTGCCAGCAGTTGATGGAAGTCAGCTCACCAATATTAGTGTGAGTGCTTCAAGTGTTTCCGCAAGCGCAGGAACTGAAGCGGCACCATCAATAACTTTTACAGGTGATACAGATACAGGCTGGTGGCACCCCGCTGCCAATACAATTGCCGCTAGTACGGGAGGGGTCGAACGAATCCGAATTGACTCAACAGGAGCTATCGGTATAGGTGGCACACCCGGCGCTACTGATAAACTTTTAGTCTATAACAATGACACTTCGAGTGTACCATCAAATGTTTATAATTTTGACTTTCAATTACAAGTGAATCCAGCTGCCCATGCAACAGGTACAACTAAATATAGCATTTTTAGTTATACCTATACTCCTAATTCAGCCACTAAAAATGTGGGAACGGTGAGAGGTGTTGCAGGAATTTCAGAAAATTATGCTTCGGTGACTACTGAAATACTCACGGGTGTCTACGGTCAGGCTCGCAATGATGTGGGTACCACTGATACTGTATCAGCTGGGGATTTTAGATCCTTTGTTAATGGCGGTACTGTAACCGATGCCATTGGTCTTAATGTTCGAAATAGTACGACTGGAGGAGCAACTACAAATGTTATAGGACTTTTAATTGGTTCTGGAACGTTCAGTGCTGGAACGATTACAAATCGTTATGGTGTTAAGATAGATACTCCTTCTGGTGGAACTCCCACTAATGATTATGGTATTTATCAACAAAGTACCACCCAGAAAAACTTTTTTGGTGGTAATGTTGGCATCGGAGTGACAACTCCCTCTTCTAAAGTTCAAATTGCGGGTTCCAATTCTACAACAATTAATGTGGCCAATGAATATCTTCATGTTGGTGGTTCGGAGCAAAATCTAAATGGTTATCGTTTAATTGGGTTTGGATACAAAACATCTGAGACTTACTCTCCAGCATACGTTGGTTTTCAAGATACCTCTGTAACTGGCTCTGGCAAGGGAGATCTCGTCTTTGGGACTAGTAATTCAACAACAGACATTGCACCTTCAGAAAGAATGCGAATTGATTCAGCCGGAAATGTCGGCATCGGCACAAATTCGCCAAGCTCTGCACTCGAAGTGCGAGGAGAAATCAAAACTACAGACTCTACTGGCGCCAATCGACTTTGGGGACAAGGACGCCCTGGAGCAACAAGATATGGAACTGTTGGTGTTGAATCTGGACTTTGCACTAATGGCAGCGTTTCATTCGGCCTCAGCTACGCTGCAGCTGCATGGGATAGTGCCGCAGCTGCGTGTCCTTCTGGAACCTGGGTTTGTACGGCCACAGAAAGAGGTACTGCAGCTTGCGATACAGCTCGACCAGATAGTGGAAGTGCTGACCGCTGGACACCTGCGGGTGCCGCACAAAATGATGCAGCAAATGCTCATTATGGATGGCTTTCAGATGTGGGCTCGACTACGACTGCAGGGCAAGTCAGTAACGAGAGTGGCACTATTACAACAACATTTACGACTGCAAACGCAGTATCAGTATGGTGCTGTAATTAAATTTTAATATTAATTCGTAAATGAAGTTCCCAATATTAATCAGCGAAGGTTCTTCGCAATTCTTCATCGCCTTTTCTAGAAATCTGCGCGCAGCATTCTAGTCCCGATGAGCTGTAAGAAGAAAATCTATTGTTTGTCCTTCCTTATCTAGGGCTCGATAGAGGTCGCGGTCCAACCCGTTAACTTTGATATAGGTTTCATCCATACGCCAGCGGCCACCCACCGGCCTCTTCTTTTTCAAAAAAGCTGATACTAGAACTAGCGTAAATCGAATGACCCACCTGAATATGGTTGATTAAAGGTTCAGTTAATTCTGAAAAAGTATTTATTGATCAAACACTAAACAATTTTCCCTCATGCAAAAATGAAATAAACTTTTTTAAAGGAAATACATTGATATTAGAATTTTTCAATTTTTCTTCACCTAAATAAACTCCATATGCCTGCTTAATCTTACCTGCTGCGATCAGAGCATCTAAACCTTTATTAAAACTTTTATCCCATTTCTTGGATGCTTTAACTTCAATTCCGATTCGCGATTTTCCTTTTGAAACAATAAAATCGACTTCGTTTTCGCTGGGAGTACCCCAGAAATTAATTTCATAGCGTTGTAAAAAATAATCGGAATAGGTTTTAAGTTCATGAAGGACGAGTGTTTCTAATAAAGTTCCTTTTTCTGACCCCATATTATCATCTAATTGCTTTGCAAGGGCTCGAACCACACCTGTATCAAAAAAATAAAATTTTGCGGTTGTGACTTCTTTAACTTTGGCTTTTAGATGGATAGGGGCCAATTTAAATCCTAATAATGTTTGTTCTAAAATATCTAAATATCCATTAATTGTAGTTCGTGGAATTCCAATTTCCCCAGCAAGGTTTTGAATATTTATGACTTGAGCGTTTCGCAAAGCAAAGTGTTCTAAAAATAGCAGATAGGACGGCAAGCTTCTAACGGCTGCTTCCTGCTGAATTTCTTCTTTAAGATAAGTATCCACGTAGGAAGTTAAATAGTCCTTTTTTTCATCTTCAGACTCAAGATTCCATACTTGAGGCAACATTCCGAATTTTAATGCTAAATCAATCTTAAATTTACTTTCAATTTCAAGAGCAGAAAATGGATGAAAGTAACGGATTAAGGCCCTTCCTGCCAGTAGATTTACGTTTTTCTTTTTTAGTTTACGAGCACTGGATCCTGTTAGAATAAATTGTAACTCATTGTCTGAATCAAAAATAAGCGAATGAACCTCATCTAAAAGCTCAGGTAATTTTTGAATTTCATCGATAACTATTATTTTGAATGTTGGATTTCCATCAATCACTTCACTTAATAGATTTAAATTTGTAGAGTATTTCTGAAAATCACGAGCTTTTAATAAATCTATAATAAAATCTGGTTTAACTTGCTGTTTAAGCCATGTTGACTTGCCAGTAGCCCTTGGACCAAGTAGAAAAAATGATTTTTTTGGTTTTATTAAAATTCTATGTGACGTCATATCCGTCATATTTACCGTAAATATGACGGATGTCAAGTCACTATTATTGGTCTGGTCCCGAAAAATCGGACACGAAAGTCCGCGGCTCTGTTGCATTAATTTCAATTGAGCCCAGTTATTATTTATGCTCAAAGTGTGAGAGTACAGTATGGGGAAGAGCGAGGATGGGATGGGTTTAAAAAAGTTCGAGGTAGAAAGCGTGAAATTCTTGTAGACACATTAGGAATTATTTGGGGAGTAAAAGTGCATGCAGCTCATCAAGGTGAAAAACGGAGAGGATTTGAGGCTGTAGATACTTATCCAATAACACCAAATCCTCCTCAGAGAATTTTAGGAGATCATTCCAATTCCAAATCTTCATTTGATATATTAGTTTATCAAAAGTGGGGAATCTGGCCAACCATTAAAAAAGGTACAAAGACTTCAACAACAGATAAACATGGTCGGATACATAAACATATTGATGAGAGTAATTTAAAACCCACTAGATGGATTGTAGAGAGAGTATGATTGGTTCAACAATTATCTAAGACTTGCTCGCGATTATGAAAATAATATTACGAATAGAGAAACGTTTTTATATATCAGTCAACTCCCTATTCTATTAAATCGACTTAAAAAATTGTCACCATAATACTTTTCAGACACGCTCCACCGATGCCATTGGTCTTAATGTTCGAAATAGTACGACTGGAGGAGCAAATACAGTTGGCATTATATTAGTGCAGAGAGTATCAAATGCAACACAGATCCGAGTTTCGTGGCAGCTATTTGAAGTTAAGACGATTGAAAATAAATTGCAAATTTCATGATACTTACTAACTCTTAAGCCGCATGAGCGCTTCATCTAGAGACGTTACCTGGGCTTGTGCCTGTTGCAATAAGGCTCGATCCGCTTCCACCACATCTTCTGCTGCATTCTTAATAAAGCTTTCATTATTGAGTCTACCGCTAAGACCTGAAATATCTTTTTTTAGTTTTTCAATCGTTTTTTCCACCCGCTTGATTTCTTCTTCGATATCGACAAGACCTTCTAAAGGAACCACCACCATCAATTTTGATTTACCAATCACAACCGGAGCTACGGCACATTTTGAAAGACTCCCCTCTTCAGCAATATCTAAATTCCCAATTCGACCTAACACTTCAATGACCGTTCGATTGTTTCCTAATATTTTTTGCACAAAAGCATCTTTGGGAGCAAGACGCACAGAAATTTTTTCACCTGGTTTAATTCGATTTTCACCTCGAATATTACGGATCGCCGAAATAGTTTCTTTTACTAAATCAATTTCAAAAGCAGCTTGAACATTAGCAAATTGTAACCACTCTTTGTCTTTTTCTGCTGTAGGATAGGAATCAATAATGCATGCCTTATTGCGAATCGGAAGTTTTTGATAAAGTTCTTCAGTAATGAATGGAGCAAAAGGGTGAAGCAATCTCATTATTCGATTCAAAGTTTGTGCTAATACCAATTGAGTTGTTTGCTTTTCAAGCGTTTTTTCACCCGACATAATCGGTTTAATAAACTCAATATACCAATCACAAAATTCATTCCAAACAAATTTGTAAAGGGCATTTGCCGCATCTGAAAAACGATGAGAATCCATGGCCTCGCGAACAAGAACCTCCACATCTCCAGTCTTAGAAATAATCCATTGATCATAGGGAGACATGTGGGCTTTACTAGGAAGAGCATTGATTCCCGCGGCGGGCACTTCAAAATCTGCCAAATTCTGAAGACTAAAACGTGTCGCATTCCAAATTTTATTCATAAAGTTACGGTAACCTTCAAGACGTTGCTCACTGAATTTCAGATCTCTGCCTGAAGCTGTTAAAGCCATTAAGGTAAAGCGCAAGGCATCGGCACCGTACTTTTCGATCAACTCAACAGGATCAATGGAGTTATTTAAACTCTTAGACATTTTTCGACCTTGAGAATCTCTGACTAAACCATGTATAATCACTTCACGAAAGGGCACATCGCGTTTGAATTCAAGACCCATCATAATCATTCGCGCCACCCAAAAGAAAATAATATCATGGCCTGTCACGAGAACACTCGTTGGATAAAAAGTTTTTTGAATTTCGTTTTCGGCGGGCCATCCCATAGTGCTGAAGGGCCAAAGGGCCGAACTAAACCAGGTATCCAAAACATCTTCATCTTGAACTAAATTTGTACTCTGACACTTTTCACAAGCAGCTGGAGTGCCTTCTTCGACCATAATATGATTGCATGATTTACAGTACCAAGCTGGGATTCGATGTCCCCACCACAATTGGCGCGAGATACACCAATCTTCAATAATGCTCATCCAATGCAAATACGTTTTTGTCCACGACTCTGGTTCAAAACGAATGGTTCCACTTTCTACCACTCGTTTTGCAGGGACAGCTAAATTTTCTGTTTTCACAAACCACTGCTCTGATAAGAATGGCTCTACTACCGCACCGGAACGCGAGCAATGTCCGACTGAATGAACATGAGGTTCTTCTTTTTCAAAAAGCTCCTGGGCCTTAAGATCATCTAAAACTTTTTTTCGTCCTTCATTTACGGAAAGCCCTTGATATGCTTTTCCGGCTTGATCATTTAATCGACATTGTCGATCCAAAATATTAATCATTGGTAGATGATGTTTTTTACCAACTTTATAATCATTAAAATCGTGGGCAGGCGTGATTTTTACAACACCAGATCCAAATTCTTTATCGACATACGTATCTCCGATGATGGGAATCAATCGAGATGTTAGTGGTAATTTGACCATTTTTCCAATTAAAGCAGAATACCTGGGATCCTCGGGGTGGACCGCCACGGCTACATCTCCCAATAGAGTTTCAGGTCGAGTGGTTGCTACAATTAAAAAGCCGCCTCCCTTTTCAAGAGGGTATTTGATGTGATACATGGAACCTTTAACGCTTTTATGCTCCACTTCAAGATCACTGATGGCCGTCTCAAGTGGACCACTCCAATTGACTAATCTCTGTCCTCGGTAAATCCATCCTTTTTTATAAAGCGAAACAAAAACTTTACGAACTGATTTCGAAACACCTTCATCAAGGGTAAAGACAGCTCGATCCCAATCGCAAGAATCACCCAATCGTCGCATTTGTTTATAAATGCGATCTCCATAAGTGTGCTTCCAATCCCAAACCTTTTCTAAAAACTTTTCGCGCCCTAGTCCGGTGCGCGTTTCTCCTGCTTTTTTGAGTTCACGCTCCACCACAGATTGAGTGGCTATCCCCGCATGATCTGTCCCTGGCAACCACATGGCATTAAATCCACTCATTCGCTTCCAACGAATCAATAAATCCTGAATAGTATGGTCAAGAGCATGACCCATGTGCAAGAAACCTGTCACATTAGGAGGAGGTAAAATAATTGAAAAGGGAGGCTTTGTTGATTGGTCGGGAGCTTTGAAATAACCCGAGGACTCCCACCATTGATAAATTTTATCTTCGACTTCTTGCGGATTATAACGATCGGATAAATTTTCTGACATAACTCACTCCACACCTTGATTTGAATTCAAGGATTTCCATCCACCCTTGATACAATAAACGTTCTTATATCCTTTTTCTACCATCTTTGAAGCTAAAGAAAAGCTCGTTGTTCCATCAATACAGACTAAAACAAAGGGATGTTCTAAGGAAACTTTTAACTGTTCAACGTGTCCTAAAAAATTCTGTGCCGTTAGATGAACTCCTAAGCGCAAAACAACTTCAATCGATCCCTCAATTTTTTCTGTAGAGTTAATATCAATCAATAATAACGAAAATGGAACTTTATTTTGAATCAAATTATTAAGCTGAAAATATCCTATTTCTCCTACTAATTGACTCATGATTTAGTTCCTCGTGAATCAGGAAGATGACTGAATTGGGATACCGCAATTAATAAACCTATGCCCGTCAGCAGACAAGAAGTTACAAATGGTGATGTAATTGAAATCACATCGTAAAGTGTACCACCGAGAAGCGGACCTAGAATTCGTCCTAAAGACGCTAAACTTTGAGCCACACCTAAATTTTCACCTTGTTCCGTTTCAGCACTCACCAAACTAATACTTCCTAAAATCGACGGATTAATAAAACCATTCCCTACTGAGAACAATGTAATGGCTACAGTTAATGACACTAAGGATTCAGATAATGCAATTCCTAATGCTCCCAAAGAAAAAAGAGTGAGGCCTATCAATAATAATCTTCGTTCCCCTAATTTTGGAATTAACTTACGAACTAAATAACCTTGAGTGAATATGATAATCACTCCAATGTAAACAAATCCATAGCTCACCTTATCTGGTCCCCATCCATAGAGTTGACCCACAAAAAATACGAGAGTGGCTTCAATCGTTGACATTGAGAGGCCTGCTAAAAAGAAAAGACTCAGTAGAGAACGCAATTTTTCTAACTTAAATTTATTTAAAATGCGAACCATACGATTTTCAGACTTTTTAAATGTATGAGCACGCTTTTCTGGAGGTAATGACTCTGGCAATTTAAAATAAGCAAAGGCAAAGGTACCAAAGCAAAGTAGCCCCACAAAAAGAGCTGCTGCCGTTGAGCCACTCAACGGATCTGATGAGAATTGCTTTGCTAAATGGATAAGTCCACCTCCGATAGCAGGACCAATCACAAAGCCTAATCCAAAGGCTACGCCAATAAGAGCCATCCCTTTGGATCGCTCTTTGGTGGAGGTGATGTCAGAAATATAAGCAGAAGCTGTTGAAATACTTGCACCAAAAAAACCCGCCAGTGCACGTGCAAAGAATAGCGACCAGTAGTCTCGTGCAAAAGCAAACCAGATATAAGTGAGAGATTCGGCAAGTAGACAACTCACCAATATTTTTCGACGCCCATAACGATCGCTTAATTGCCCCCAAAAAGGTGCAAATAAAAATTGCATGAGTGAAAAAACCGCCATCAGCCATCCAACTTGAGCCGCCGTTCCTCCCAGTTCACGCCCCAAAAGAGGGAGAATGGGGATGATCACTCCGAATCCAACTAGATACAGAAAAACTGTGGCAAATATAAGCGCTTTTTGTGAAGAAATTTTTGAAATCATTCACTTGGCATATTGTCATTATCTATTAAGTTTGTACAATAATTTAATGAAGAAACTTCCTGAAGTGATTTTATCAACTCTCGTCATTGTTATATATTTGATTTCTTATTTAGTCATTTACCCCGTAGCAAAGGCTAAACCGCAACTGTCAAAATCATTTCGTCCGTATTGGGTAGAAACACTTTTTCAGTTCGAAAATTATTATTCCACTGGAAATTACAATACTTCAGGAAAAGCCGTGAATCTTCCCAGTTCCAATAGTTTTTGGGCCTCCACAGGATTTGATTTTGCCGGACGCTATGTCTTTTCTCACCGCTTAGCAGCAACAACCAGTTTAAATCATATTAGTGCTCAAGCAAATCAAGCGACAATCACCAGGTATAATAGTGGTTTTCAAACACTAAAGGGGGGTATTGAGTATAAAATCCCGACCTCCTATGCTGATTATGTTGCAGAAGGAGTCATCCAACTTTCTCTCTACAAACCTAATGAAAACACGGATCTTCCACTTTACGGCGATGGAGCCCAAGCATTGGGAGGAAATTTTTCAATATTGCAAAAATTTAATGCACTCTACTGGCATGGTAAGGCGGGACTGCTTTTTCGTTCAGACGGACTTTCCAGTTTGTTTCCCTATCAAATTGGCCTTCATTGGAAAATTAACTCTTGGACTTTCAGCAGTGTATTAGAAGGTGCTTGGTCTATCAGCCCCGACACCATCGGTGACACCAAAAGAACTAATTATCTAAGACGTAGTAATGCCGGAAGCATGATTTATCGAAGTGCAAACCCAAATTCTAACTTTCTTGATTTTCAATTAAAATATGATGTGACTAATCAATTTGGCTTTAATGGAGGAATTGGATCAAGTTTATTTGGCAGAAATAGCAGTAATGGAAATCGCTATTATGTTGGTATTGACATTCACTGGCAACCTATACTGACTCCTAGCTCTAAAACTCCTCTGAAAAATACGATGCCGTCTATGTCATCAGATCATGACGAGGGCGATTTGGATAACACCGAATCAACGCCTTTTTCCTTATAGTCGTATCTTAATACTAAATCTTTGTTTCTACTTGAAAAATAAAAATAACTATGAATAATGGGACTAAAATAAGGTGAATATATGAATGAAAATTTAAAAATTTATATGGGAAATTTTTGGGTTCTAAATGAAGGTGGCACGATCACTTTGGGTATAACTGAAGAAACTCTGGCTGACTTTGATGAAATTTTGTCTTTTGATTTCCCAGAAGAACAACAGGCTGTTGAAGCTGACGAAGTGTGTGGAACCATCGAGACTAATGATGGTCCTATTGATATCTATTGCCCCATCTCAGGCACAGTCACTGAAGTTAATACAACCCTTATGGATGAACCATCTGTTTTAATGGAAGATCCATACGGAGAAGGCTGGCTTATCAAGTTTGCAGCGGAAGAAGAATTCGTTGAAGATGAAGATGATGATATCGATGATGAGGATGAAGACGAGGATGAGGACGACGATTACGATGATGAGTAGTTTTCATTATCTTCTGAACCAACTTTATTATGAAAATAACTGACCATGAGATAATTTTTTAATCATGGTCAGTTATTTAAACGCTTGAACTGATTAATTACTAAATTAGGTGGTCGAGGCACTAGTCAATGACTGTGTTAAATCTATTTGTTAAATTTATTTGTTTAATCTATTTAATACATAAACAGTGACAGAAATTGTCACTTTTGGACTTTTTAATAATTAATAATCGATGACCATTAAGTGTTATCCAACTGTAATTCTTACATTTTTATATAAGCAATTTTTATTTATCCACTATTAATTTCCACTCAAACCTCAAAATATTGGACTTGAGAAATTAATCATAAATAATTTTTATATAATCCCATTCAAATTCCTATATTTTTTGGCGCCAAGAATTCACTACTTTTCTTTGGCTCACTTTTTGCTCCTTATAAAAAGAGCGACAGTTAATTTAATGTGTTAATTTAAAAAAAATTGAAATACTGAATTAATAAAATACCAAATTGTCGCAACACTATTTTTCCCGGAGGTTTAGGTGCGTTATAGTGAGCTTGGGAAGATCTTTTTGTCCCTTATAATTATGTCATCAAGTGTGTCTTGCGTATTAAAGCGAAGAGATCAACCCCCAAAAAAGGATGATAAATCCAACGAAAGCACTCCCGCGTCTAAGCCTATAGACGTAGCTAATCCTTCTAATCTTGGTCCTAACAAATCTGCATCAGGGCATATTGATCCTCAAGTGCAAATGGATTTGGATGCTTTTTATAGACCAACAAACTTAGAGTATTGGGAACGAGCAGAACAGTCTAAAGAACCTCTGGCTTGGAAAATGTTTACTGGTCATAAGCTTGAAATGAAATCTGGAAACTTTAAAAATGCCGCCTACACAGACTCAAGCTCTGATATTCTTATCAATAAAATTGCTTCAATCAACAGTGACAAATCTTTCTCAAATGAACAAAAATATCGCTCTTCAGAATTTGCCAAACAAATCGAAAGTGTGAAAATTTTAGATTCAAGAGGTACTTTGTTTTCAGTTCTAATTACCTATACAGAAGGTCTTTATCGAGCTTGGAATCCAGAATCAAATACCTTCGAAACAAAAAAAGATAAAGCTATAATAAAAACCAAAAAACTCTCTGGCCCCTCTAAAGAAGATGGACGTTACGCCAGTTTAATTGAATCTCAATCTAACTCTACTTCAGCAAAACAGGATGCGATGGACTCTGAATTGAAAGGTGAACTTCGATGTTTAGATCTCGTATTTAAATTTAGATGCTCGAATTATCTTTTACATGTAACTCAAACAAAACCTGATGGAGCAGAAGCTCATGCGGATATTGTGTTTCGTAGTGCCACAGCCAAAATATCTGATGTGAAACTGGATCATAAAATAGATCAACCAGTGTCAGAAAAAACAACTCAACTTTATGATCTTTTTAACAAAACCTATGATGATCATTATTTTGAAGAAAAACGAATCAAAATGTATAGTATTACTGTAGCGAATGGAATATCAGAGTTTAAAGTAGAGTTAGAAACAAACAAAGGTGAGTCAATTTCTCTGGGCGGCCCACTGGTTGCTGGTATTGGTAACTCAGTACCAATGAAATTTCCACTTAATAAAAACCCGGATTTTAAAATTTTTAAAGAATCTGCAAAAAATCTTACTGATTTAACTCAACTTTTTGATGTGGCTTATTTAAATTTCAATAATGGTCGAGGTAAAATAAAAATTTCGTTTGCTAACACGAGTAATTCCGACGAACCAACAAAGCAATATCCTGAAGAAGTGAGCTTCACTTTGACCAATGAAGTCTCACCGCTTATCCAACTTACAAAAGAATCGATTTACTTTACTCCAGAACAGTAATAAGTACATTGACCTGCTTAGCTGAGAAAAGCATAAATGAACCTGAAGTTCAAACACGCACTGTGATTTATGCTTGAGATATTGTTTTTTTAGCTGTTGCTTGTGTACAGTTAATTGAACAGTTGCTTGAGCAGTTGCTTGATTGGAGGGCTGTACAATGTATATTGTTACTGGAGCAAATGGATTTATCGGTAGCGCTATGGTTTGGGAGTTAAATCAAAAGGAAATCACTAACATCCTTTGCGTCGACACAGTCTCTTTGGAAGAACGCACAACTCCTCTCAATGGGGCCAAGCACTCTCAATTTATTTTAAGCCAACATTTCTTAGATCACCTCTCAAAGAACATCAATCCAAAATCCGTACTTGGTGTTTTCCATATGGGAGCTTGCTCCTCGACGACAGAAATGAATCGTGATTTTCTTTATCAAAATAATACCTTTTATACCCAAAAGATTTTTGAATGGTGTCAGGCGCATCAAGTCCCTCTGATTTATGCCAGCAGTGCAGCTACTTATGGCAAGGGTGAACTTGGTTTTTCAGATTTGCTTGATTCAGAAAAATTAGTACCCTTAAATCCATATGGGGAATCTAAAGTCGCCTTCGATCGCTGGGTCATTAAAAATAGCTCGTTAACATCTTCACCTTGGTATGGTCTTCGTTTTTTTAATGTCTACGGACCCAACGAGTTTCATAAAGAAAGTATGTCAAGCCTCGTATACAAAGCCTTTCATCAAATCACAGAGACCAACGAACTGGGTTTATTTAAAAGCTCTCATCCTGATTATAAAGATGGAATGCAACTCCGAGATTTTGTTTATGTCAAAGATGTCACTCGATGGATGTGGGAACTCCTTGAGAAAAAACCAAAATCTGGAATCTACAATATGGGTTTCGGTAAAGCTCACACTTGGATGGATTTAGCCAAAGGCGCTTTCTCGGCGCTTCATAAAGACTTAAAAATTAAATGGATTGAAATGCCTGAGCCTATTAAAAATCAATATCAAAACTTTACTGAGGCGGATATGACTCAATGGAGAAAAATTGGAATGAGCCAACCACAGTGGAGTCTTAACGCTGGTATTTCTGATTACATCAAAAACTATTTACTTCCTCAAAAAAATCTTTTTCAACATCCTCTAAAATGAAACATTAGAGTAAGTAAATCATGAAAGACATCATATCCATCACTTATGAAATTCATATTGTATTAGTTAAAACTATTTACCCCCTTAATATCGGTTCTGTTTCAAGGGCTATGAGCAATATGGGTGCTAAACAGTTACATCTCATTCAGCCACAATGCTCCCTCACTTATGAAGCTCAACAAATGGCCGCCAACGGACAAGAAGGGCTCACCCATCGCATGGAATACTCAACTTGGGATGAGTTTTTTCAAAAAAATCCGGATGGATTAAGAATCGCACTGACCGCCCGTGATGGGCGTGCTCGCAAATTAAATGATTTAAAACAAGGTCTTCAATCGTTAACTGAATTAACAAGTGTACGTCGTGCGAATTTAAATAAACTGTATCTTATTTTTGGTCCTGAAGATTGTGGATTATCTGGTGCAGAAATCGATCAAGCGCATTTTGCTTGTTCAATTCCTACCTATGGACCCAACTGGAGTTTAAATCTAGCCCAAGCAGTTCTTTTGTCCCTTTTTATTGTTCGCGATCAGTGGGGAGGAGAACGCACCCAACTTGATGGCCAAAGAACTCAAAAACAAGATCCTGGGTTGATTGAAGAAACCTCACTACACGACGACCAAACTCTCACTCAAAAGCCCTTCACTTTAACAACAACATCTCAAGCTAAAAACGTTCTACCTGAGACCATCCTCTATGAATGGATTCAAACACTCGGATTTGATTTGTCTAAAAGACGAATTAATGCTTTTACTGTTATGAAACGAATTCTACTGCACAATGTTCCAACGTCAAAAGAACTCAGAATTTTTGAAGTTGTGCTTCAACAAACTATTCGAAAACTAAAAGAACACCGCGATAATGAAAGAAACAAGTAGAGGGTTAAGGACTGCCATTTTAAAGCCAATAATACGTTAATAATACGTTAATAATACATTTAATAATACAGACATTTTTGAAGTTATAAGTACGGCCATTACTACAGCCACTATCATTATATCAATAACGGCCATTATTAACAGAGGGCCAAAGCACCGTAAAACTTCGAACAAGCGGTGCTCGCGCTTTGAGAGAAGAATTTTAAACTCATTTTAAAATTAGTGGCTCTCTAAGCGCTGCGCTCCGAACTCACTTTCCGGTGCTTTGGCCCTCTGTTAATAATGTCCTCGTGCTTGCTAGAGAGTGCCATCAAATTGAAATACTGTTAATTTAAGTTTGAGTTGCGGTTAGATCCGACAAGGATAAATTTCTAATTGAAGTGCAACTCACTTTAAAAAACTCACTCGTAAATTCAAATCTCTCGTTTATCACATCAGCACAATTGTCTTGATCAATGTGGGAAAATGACTTCGGCGCGATCAGCCAAATTGAAGATACGCTCTAATAAAAATACATTTTCAGTTGAATCTCGTCAGTGAAAAAAAATTCAAAGTAAATGATAAAAAAATATTTTTTTGTATTCCAAATAGAATTAGTTCATATTTTGCTCATTCAATTTCTTTGTCTTGTGATGAAATCTAGATACTAAGTTGAGCAACAGTGCGTTGATGAAATTTTAGAATGGATTGATGATTGGTTTATTGAGGTAAATATTCTCTTTCTTAATGTGCGTCCATTCTTGGACGCACATTGTGTCCATTTTTTTATTTTTTATCTTGATTTTGAATACCTCCAAGTTATTTAGTGTCTAGGTACTTTTGGGGGAATAAAAATGAGGATAACACAGGATCAGCTTCCTGATAACTTTGTAAGCTTTTTAAAAAATGAACTCCTTATTCGAAATAGTAAGAATCCACGCTATTCTCTTCGCTCATTCGCAAAGAGTTTGAATTTAAGTTCTTCGTTTCTTTCAAAACTACTCAATGGAAAACGGGCTCTAACAGAAGAAACCTTTAATAGTATTACGGCAAGACTCGCCCTATCCCCTCAAATTGAAAACCACTACAGAAGAGAAGAATTTGAAAATGCTCTTGTAAAAACAAAAATGATTGATGTAAATCACAAGAAAAAATTCAAACCGGATGCAAAATTAAAAAAACTGAAGGACAGTGATCAAGAATTTAAAAAAATAACGATGGATCAATTTAGTTTGATTGCAGACTGGTATCATTTTGCTCTATTAGAACTATTATCCACTGAAGGTTTTATCCTTAATTCAAATTTTGTGGCCTCAAGACTTAACATTTCATCTCTTGAAGCGAAACACGCCATTGATCGACTTTTAAGACTAGGTTTAATTAAAGAAAAAGCTAACAAAAAAGGCGAAGTAACTTATTTTGCCGACAATCATACTTCAATTAATAAAAGAATTGCTACTGCTGCAACACTGAAGCAACAAAAAGCTTTTTTAGAAAAAGCCATTGATGCACTGAGTGATACGCCAATTGAAGAACGATCACAATCGTCAATGACACTATCAATTCCTAAATCAAAACTTAAGGAGGCTGAAATGATGATTCATGATTTTCGTCGCACATTCACTTCCCTTATGCAACAAAAGGAGGTGCGTGATTCTGTTTACCAATTGTCGATATCATTTTTTCCACTTACAAAATAAACTAAGTAACTTAAAAGGAGTAACTTTATGAAAAAAAACAAAATGTATTTAGGCACTTTAACTCTAATGATGATGAGTCTCTTCATCACATTTAGCACGTCTTCTTTTGCCGCAACTCGAGCTCCACAGAATCCACTATTAGTTGAATCAGTTCTTAATGTTGCGTTTGCAACACCTGATTATCAAGGAATTTATAAATTTCAAGTCTACATTAATGGACAAGTACAAAAAATTGATAACAAAGGCAATGTCACTCGGCTTGCAATGTTGTCAGAAGGTATTATTCAAAAAATTTCAAAAACTATTGACACAATTCCAACTGATATCGTCGTCAGCACTCCTGATACACCCCCCTGTATGGATGCTCCGTCTACTGAGAACTCAGTCTATTCGACTCAAGGTACAAAAATACTTATTCGAACAGTTTACGGTTGCAGAGAAGGTTTATCAAATAACGAATCTGCAAATGAAATCGTTCGCTGGCTAAAGCACCTTCAAGCGGCTTTGGATATTGATTTTTCAACTCCAGGGCTCAGACTAAATATGTTATTAGGTCAAGAAGGATATGGTAATCCAGTGTTTGAAGGACCAGATAAAACTCTAATTTGTGAAGACAAATACCCCATTGGTGATGATGGATTTGCTCTCAGCGTAGAACAAAACTCTGACGCTAAAAATGATTATAAGATGATTATCGAAAGATCACTATTGACTGGCCCAAAAACAGAAACTTATGACGTTTCCAAAAATGTATCGACTCGTCCAGGTGACTCCGTACATTATGTAAATAGCGATAAAACTATTATTTTGGATGTTCTCATGACTGGAACACCACAACCCGACGATACCTTCGTTGGTCACTTCCAAAAAATTGGTGCTGGTGGCACAGAAGTTCGTGAACTTTTGTGTAAATTTAAAGCCAACTAATTTTTCTAAAGTTTTTGTTAGCGGGAGTATGCCTTCAACTCCCGCTTTTTATTAGTTTATATTCGAAGCAAGTAGCCTTAAAAAGATTTTTTCGAGGGGTGCTGAGGAGCATTCCAGATTGCTAAGGTCCTCTGGAAACCCTTCACAGAGAAGGCCCCTATACCCTGTAAAAATAGAGAGAGACACAGACGAAGACAACGTCACATCAACTTTTTTGAAACCACTTCTAGTTAAAACTTCTTATTTTAATAACTCAACCCATTTTCCTCAATAAAAACGTGCAATAAAAAATTAGTCCCGTTTTCTCTGTCTGTTATCTAGATATTCTTTTAATGCTTTACGACTGGAAAGCCAATTGCGCCCTTCTTTATAGGCATCAAGTCTTCCTGATCTCGCTAAAAGGTTAAGATATTTTTCTGAAAATCTTGTCCGCTTTGCTAAGGACGAAAGTAAAATCCATTGTTCGTCTTTGATTGAACTCGATTGGATTGCCTTCAGATAAATATTCATCGAACGCTCCATTGCTTGAGCAATTAATTTTTCAATATCATTGGTGTTTCCTTTATCGGCCTTATCGAGCGCTCGATAATATTTTTGCCGATCATTTTTTAAAATGAAGATCATAGGATAGCCTTTTTGCATCAATATTAGATTCATAAATAATCGTGCTGTTCTTCCATTGCCATCTGTAAAGGGATGAATATGAACCAGCTTATGATGAGCAAGAGCTGCAAGCTCAATTGGATGCAATAGATTCATATTCTTTTTTATCCATTTCAATAATTCTTCCATTAATTTTGGCACTTCAAAGGCTGGTGGAGGTTTGTGACTAGAACCTGATATTAAGACTGTTCCTTGTCTGTATTTTCCAGATTCGGTATCTTCAATATCTTTGATAATCAACTGCTGAAGTGAACGAATAAGTCCCTCACTGAGGGTGTGCTTTTTATCATGTTCAATTAAATCATAGAGAAAATAAATAGCTTCATGATGATTTATTGCTTCAAGATGATCCTTTAATGATTTTCCTTTCACGGTAAGACCATCATTAATGACTAAATAGGTCTCTTTTAGAGTGAGCTTGTTCCCTTCAATGGCATTTGAATTATAAGTCAGATCCAAAGAAAACTGTTCTTTCAGTTTTACGACCAATTGTTTGGAAAGAGGTCGTTTGGTTTGAATTATCTCAAACTTTTGATCAATCCTCTTTAAGAGAGTTTCTGAGATCATATTTCTCCTATTATGGTATAAGGTTAATTTTAACATATACCATATTAACATCTTTTTAATTTAACACAAATACTTTTAATATGGCATAGAACTATTTTTTATCTATACCATATTAAATATGCGAGTTTCCAAATTTGAAGATAAACCATTTTTTAATAACTGGACGTCAGTTTATTGACCTTATTTAAGCAAGCTCAAATCTATCTCTGAGATATCACATTAGTCATTTTATGACGTTTTTAAATTCAATTTGAATTTAAATTTCATTTATTTTTTCATTTCATCTCTTATATTGAACAAATTATTAACAGCTCCATTCAGTCCGTTTCATTCTGATATTCACAGATTTTTCATTATAAAAATCATAATTTAGATACAAAAATATTTCAGATTTAAAATGGCACGAATATTGAACATTAGTGAATTATGTTAATTATTTTTTTGAATTAGTGACAGTGTTTCAATTTAAGACTTGGAGTAAAATATGAAAAAATTATCCGTTTTTATCGTTTTAGTAATGTTATTGAATATCTCAAAAGTATTTGCAGTTGGTGCTGCTGCAGTTGCAATTCCATTTGTTGTAGGGACTGATATGTTGGGTTGGACTTTTGGTGGATTAGTAACGGCTTTTGGCACAAAAAAAGTTTCGGATGAGTTTCTTCAGAAAATGGCCGAGAGCTCATACAATCAAAAGCAAGGCTTAGACAAAGCATTTAATAATGCTCTTGAATATGGAAATGTTATGGCTACAAAGGCCCACAAAGAACAACATCCCGCTGGTTCTCCACCTGCGGCATACATGATTGTAAAATCAATTTCACCTACAGACACATCACCTACATATCTTTATGTTGGCATTTACCAAAGTATTGGTGAATGTAAGAAAAGCCTTGGCAAACAGTTAAATTTGCATGTAAATCCAAATAATTCAGAAGCTATTAGACAATTCTTAGCAGTTCCCTTAACAAAGGCAGGCACTCCACAAGCACAGCCGCCAGTATCAACCTCATGTTACGAGGGTGGTTGTTATTGTTTTCAAATGATAGAACCAGGAACTACGAACAATTCGACTAAATCAACTCTTGAAAGTTATGGTCTTCAACATAGTAAATAGATTGCGAAGTTGGATGCAAGTGTTATCTAGCAACTCGTCCTGCAAATCAAAGCGAAAGTACAACACAGAGACCTATCGAAAAAATCAATGCACAAGGACAAAATAATTAAATTTATCAAGTCATATTAAAAGATGGAAATTTAATAAAATGACTAAAATTTTACCTACAGTGATGATCTTAACAAGATCATTACTTGTTGAAAGCAAAGAAAATTATTATCTATAAATTGAAAAATTAATTTCAATTCATAATAGTGAATCTACATCAGAATTAATATAATTTACACAACACTTAAAATAATTTTTATAAACTCATATGACCATCCAACTTTTTGACATAACTATTACAAATTAGAGCCTCTCTATTAAAACTGTTAAATACTTACCATTCCTATGAAACAGTTGTGAACTATATCATTGAAATTAAATTGCTAAACACTTTACATTACAGTGAAAGATAAAAACAATCCTTACAAATTCCAAGGTTTAAATCATTCGCTTCATTTTATTCAATCTTATCTTTTAAGTATCAATTAAAATGGCAGATTTTAGAGTATTTTCCAATCTTAACATTTACATTGATTTTAGTATTTTTATTAGATTACAAATGCTATGCTCTTTAAGCAGTTAACTAATACGACAAATACTTCGCTCTTATGGTGTCTTTTAATTTAAATAATTACATACAAGTGTATGCGTCAAATTCATATTGATTCAAAAAAAAATTAGACAGGTGTTTAATTTTTGATTTTACATAAATTATTTAAACAAAAAAAATCTCTAAAAAAACTTAACTTAATTGTCCCAATTAACTTCATTATTATTATATGCTATGTGATTATAAGAGGTTAGTCATAATTAGATTTAAAACAATAATCTTGGCATAATTTTAGCATAACTAAAAAATGAACATTAATAAATAATAGGCAGGAGAATTTTTATGAAATATTACTTAGTACTTACTCATTTTTTAATTTTATGCTTCGCTAGCCACGCATGGTCTGTCACTCAACCCAAAACAGGCGAGCGATATTATCTAATACGTGAGGAAGTAGAACGAGGTTATCAAAAACCTGATAAAATTAAAGTTCAAATTGAGTCTTGTAAGTTTTCGCAAATGACACATGGTAATGGAACAGAGGTTTGGGAGCGATTTCGAGCAACCGGGTTGGTGTATGAAGAAAGTTATATCTCAAAAGTTTCAATTTGTACGAAATCTGCAGGAACTCAATTTACTGATTATAGAGCCAATAAGTGTAATGACATCAAAGATCCTGGTTTAGAGACAACCCCTTCTAGCTTAGGAAACGAACTACAAATATTTGATAGCCCAGAATTCCATCAGTTCCATGATTTGGTTGGTAGAGGTTGTCATATTGCTAGACAGTTATTTGCACTGGGTGGAAAACTGTTAGCCTGGGAAGGATATAGATATAAATGGGAATCAGTAGTCCAGAATGAAAAATTAAAAGATGATAATGAAAGCGGAAATGGTCAAAACTAAAAATATTAAGTTCACGATACTGAAATTTAGTTATGAGTTATATTGTTTATAGGCTTTCTGATCATTCAACTAATCTGTGAGTTTAATTTTATTTTGTTTAACAAAAGTATTCTTTAGTTTTAAAGCTAATATTTCAAAATATTTTGGATCCTACAAAATTTAGCATGGCATCAAATTTAGAATGAATATTACTTATGAGAATTGAATATGAGAATTTATAATTTCATTATCGTCAATTTATTACTTTCGAACTTTAGTTCGAAAGTATTTGCAGATTCAATCTGCACTCAACTATTCATAAATCAATAATATTTAAATTAAATTTCTCAAAAAAATTATAATCATAGATTTAAAAACTCTGATGATTTGAGAGCCTTTCAACTCATTGGAATTAACAAACCTTATTCAGAAATTCTAAGACTGAATAATCTTGAATTTGTGTCTGAATAACCTATTAATAATGATCCTAAAAATGGTTATATTATTTAAATACAATATCTTGATCAAGAAATATCATTTACAGTTACACAACAACGTCTTCTTTCAGAACTTGCTAAATCAGATATTGAGGGCGAAATTAGGGCCAAGGAAATGACTCTAATCCCTCATCTGATACCATCGGATGCCACGAAGAATTCAAAATTTTATGATCCAAAAATTCTAGAAAAACTACCAAAGGGTGTTTATCGGTGGTTGAAAATGGAACAGGATCGATTATCACTTGAAGTTGATATAACAAAATCACCAATAAGAAATTTCCAAGAAACTGACTTTAAACCTGAGACTGGCAGTGTTTTGAACTAGAAGGAAATTGGTTCTCTGAAGAAAAAATGACAATGATTATTGGACCACCATCCACTCTTACTCATCATTTTATAAGAAATAAGAATGGAAAAAATGAGTTTTTGTTTCTTATCCACCCTGAATCACATAGATTTTATAAAGATCTTCTGCCATTTAGTCAGGTTAAAGAAATATTTCTTGCAACTCCTACTTCCTCTTCTCGATCACTAGTTGTTTGGAAAGCAGGTATGGAAAAAAATCCATTTGTAGCCAAAGTGAGTTTAGATCGTCAGATAGGAAATTTTGTACGAACAATTGATGATCTTGAAATAGCAAAAAGTATTGGTGTTGATATGATTATAGCTGGATCACCAAATGAGTTCTCTAAAAATATGGCATTTATTCGTGAAGTGGCAGATACCTTCCAAAAAACTTACCAACTTTAGAGCGAACTTTAAGCGAAATATATAACCAAAGTCGAGAGTGAGCAAAATTAGAAAATGGTGCAAGAACCTCATTCAAATTTACAGATGGGTGAAGTTATAAGATCTTACATTTGGGATTGGTCGTTTGAAGAATTTTCTTGCATATATGCGCAGAATGGCGGACACTATGCGCATATGATTATAAGACTTACCAAGCCATCAAAATCACAAAGTTTTTTCTTATTTGGACCAAGAGGATCTGGTAAATCAACCCTCTTAAAGAGTCTGTTCCAGAATGAGGATATACTCTGGCTTGATCTTTTAGATCAACGAAGAGAGTTCGAACTCAGCACTGACCCCGACGCTTTATTGATGTTATGGAAAGCGAAGAAAACAAAGTGGATTGTTATTGATGAGGTACAAAAAATTCCTCGACTTCTTGATGTCGTTCATCGTGCTATCGAAGAACATCGCGTTCATTTTGCGCTTACAGGATCCAGTGCTCGTAAATTAAAAAGAGGAGGCGCAAATCTTTTAGCTGGTAGAGCCGCATCTTATTCCCTCTCCCCATTTTGTGCATTAGAACTGGGGAATCGATTTGAACTTCAACTAGCCCTTGCAACTGGGTTATTACCTAGATTTTGGAATGAGGAGCTCGCAGAAGCTGATCGAGTGAGGGCGCTTTATGCTTATGTGCAAACTTATCTTAAAGAGGAGGTCGCAGCAGAGCAACTAGTCAGAAATCTTGATCCCTTCAGACGTGTATTAGTTGCTGCTGCGCAATCAAATTCTAATATCATTAACTATGCCGCCATCGAAAGAGATGCAGGCGTTGCTCACTCACAAGCTGAAAGACATTTTGAAATTTTCACTGACACGCTCATTGGACGTTATTTAGAACCATTTGATACTTCAATTCGAAAACGACAAACTAAAAAAAGTAAATTTTATTTTTTTGACACAGGGGTTGTTAGAGCACTGACAAACTTAGCTGGTGAGTCACTAATTCCCTCTACCTTTGAATACGGAGAGTTATTTGAAACTTTTTTAATAAATGAAATTTTTAAAATGTCCGAAGCATTAGAAAAACGCTGGCGCTTTTCATACCTTAGAACCAAAGATGATGTTGAAATTGATCTCATTATTGAAAAACCCAGAGGTACTCCAATATTAATAGAAATAAAACCCACCAATGGAAAACTCCATTCTGAAAAATTAGCTTCTTTTAGAAAAATAGGTAAAAAATTTGACGGTTCCATCAAGTTACTCTTGTCCAACGAAAAAGAGTCTTATGTTGCCGAAGGAATTGAGTGTCTCCACTGGAAAGAAGGCTTAAAAAGAATTTTTGAATTATAATTTATCAGTAGCTCCGAGGAAATTTTAAATTCATCTCAATAAAATTTTAAAAAAACCGATAATTACTAGGGTGTGTGCTTAATTTGACATGGTGCTAATATGTTAAATTGAGCGTATTTATAAGTAACATTAACTTTTTAGGGTGATTGATTGTCAACTCCTGGACCAAAATCAAAAAAGGCGGAAAATAACACTGGTGCGGAGACGTCCATTTCAGCTCTTCGGTCTCAAATTGATCAGATTGACCTTAGTTTGCTTAAACTTCTTGATCAAAGGGCCGGAATTGTAAAACAAGTTGGCGAGTTAAAAAAGAAACAAAATCGAAGAATTCACGACCCAAGTCGAGAACAAGAAATTTTAGCAAAAATGGTAAAAGAGACCCATCCAAATCTACTGAATGCAGAAGTTAAAAATCTGTTTCAAAGTTTAATTTCATTTTTTCGAACTATAGAAGCAGCACATACTGTGCGTTCATCTGTTACAGCTCTACCTAATAAATGCAAAGTTGGTTTTTTAGGATTTGGACTCATTGGCGCTTCAATAGGATTAGCGCTCAAAAATCATTTTTCTGAATGGACTTTTCTCATTGTGGATCCAAATATCAACCCATCAGAATTTGAAATTTGGTGTACCGCTCAAAACGTCACCAATTTTAAGCTTATTTCAGATGAAAATTTAAAAGCTTGTGATTTTGTCTTTCTGTGTGCTCCGATTTCTATTAATGACGAGAATGCCGTTCAAATATCCAAGCAAAATCAGTTAACTCTAAATGCTGGAAGTGTATTAACAGATTATTCGTCAGTTTATGGATTTCATCCTTTAACAGGTAAAGAACAAACTTCATTTCACTCTGCACAAGACGATTTGTTTTTTGGCAAAACAATTTGCCTTACAAATACCGAGCAACTGGCACCTGAACAATTAAGTCGTATCAAGAATTTAGTCTCAGCTCTCGGCGCTAATGCTTGGATTGGCAACACCACTCATCACAATGAAAAACTCGCGCATAGCAGTCATTTAATTCAAGTCTTAGCGATGGCATTCGGTGCAAGTTTAACGCATCAAACTTGGGATGGGGATTATGATCTTTTACCTACTAATGCTAAAAATTTATTAAGACTCACGGGATCTAGTTTTGAAATGTGGGCTCCCATTTTTGAAAAAAATAAATTTTTTATTCTAAAAGCCATTGAGGAACTATCAAAAGAACTTCATAAAATAGAGTCCAATATTAAAAACAAAGAGGGTATTAAAGACCTCTTTACTGAAAGTTTTAAAGTCTATCAAACCATTTATCATAAAGGGAAATCAACATGATCGTAATAGTTAAAAAAGGTTACAAAAAGGATGATATCAAAGATTTATTAAAAAAAATCGAAGATTTGGGAGGTCATCCCCATGTCGTAGAAGGGCGAGAACAACTCACTGTCAGTGTTTTAGGTAAAACTGAAAAAATCTCTCTCGAAGCCTTTGAAGTTTTTCCTCATATAGAACGCGTGATGCGTGTTTCAAAGCCTTTTAAACTGGCTTCCAAAGATGCTCTTCCTGATGGTTCATTAATCGATGTTAAGGGTGTAAAAATTGGACAAAATAATTTTTGTGTTATGGCAGGACCTTGCTCTGTTGAAAGCGAAGATCAAACTCTTCGCATTGCCAGAGAGGTTAAAAAAATGGGAGCCACAATTATTCGCGGAGGAGCTTTTAAACCACGTAGCTCTCCTTACTCATTTCAAGGTTTAGGCAAGAGAGGACTTGAAATTTTACAAATGGCCTCTAAAGAAACGGGCTTACCCATTATCTCTGAAGCCATGGATCTTGAAGGTGTAGAAATGATGATGGATTATGTTGATATCATTCAACTCGGCGCGCGCAATATGCAAAATTTTGCACTCTTAAAAGAACTCGGTAAAATTGATAAACCAATTTTATTGAAAAGAGGAATGTCAGCCACTGTAGAAGAATGGTTGATGAGTGCTGAATACATTCTTGCTGGAGGCAATCATAAAGTGATTCTCTGTGAGAGAGGAATTCGAACTTTTGATACACAATACTCTCGAAACACATTAGATCTGAATGTAGTTCCCATATTAAAATTACTCACTCACTTACCAGTGGTAGTGGATCCCAGTCATGGCACTGGTTTTCGTCATCTCGTTTCTCCTATGGCCGTTGCTGGAATGGCGGCTGGAGCCGATGCCCTTATTGTAGAAGTTCATGATAAACCCGCTGAAGCTCTTTCCGATGGGCCACAAGCACTGCTGCCTTCTGATTTTAGCATTTTAATGACTCAATTGAAAAAAATGGGAGAAGCTATTGGTAAAACTGTACAAACTGAGATTCCCAAAAAAGGCATAGCATCGTGAGTTTTTATTATAAAGGAGTCATACCCGCATCAAAATCGATTATGAATCGAGCGCTGATCTGTGCTTCTTACGATCAAAGTTTAACACTTTTTGGTGACTCTTCTTGTGATGATGTCGTTATGATGAAACAAGCTTTAGCAAAACTTCAGTTATTGGAGTCAACAATTGTTTCAAATTTAGATTCAAAGTTTGATCCAAACTCAGACCCAAACTTAAACAATAATCTCGAATACGACTGTGGAGCTGCAGGTACGACTTTAAGATTTTTAGCACTACGACTTTCTCGTATTCCTGGAACACATATACTGAAAGGAACGAAGCGTTTATTGCAACGACCGCAGCAAGATCTCCTCGATGTTCTCACCCGTTTAGGAGTAAAATACTCTACCACTGAAGACCGACTTACTCTTGAGTCAGAAGGTTGGAAAAACTTAGATAAACCAATTTTGGTTCACCGAGGGGTATCAAGCCAATTCGCTTCAAGTCTGATTTTAAATGCCTGGGGTCTTGAATCTGATTTAGTTTTAGAAACTCTTGGTAGTAGCATAAGCGAAGGCTATTTTGAGATGACCCTTGAGGTGGTTAAAAGTTTAGGAATGACCATTATTGAGAATAAAACGAATGAAAGCTCCACTTATCTCATTAAAAAAAATAGCACCATCAATCAATCTCAATACCAAATGGAAAGTGATCTCAGTTCTGCCTTTGCAATTGCAGCTTATGCCGCGCTCAATGGAGAAGCCATCTTTGAACATTTCCCGCATCCTAGTTTGCAACCTGATTATGAATTTATAAAATTTATGAAACAAATGGGAATTTCAATTACCCTATCGACTTCAACCGCTTCCCTCGTAACTACTTCTACTAATGCTGTTTCTTCTGCTGCTGCTCCTTCTAATACTGATACTCCTATCCCATCAATTTCTAATCCAGGAGAATTTAGTTCTACCAGTCACCCCTACTTTCATCAGCTGCAAATTAAAAAAACCACCAATTTTAATGGTCTTGAGTGTAACTTACAGTCTTGTCCTGATCTTTTTCCGGTTTTAGCCATACTCTGTGCTTTTGCTAAAACTCCCTCTCGGCTTTATGGTGCTCCACAATTGATCCACAAAGAATCCAATCGTATTGCTAAAACTTCAGAATTGCTCAATCGCATTCACATAACACATGAAAATAAATTAGATGGTATGATAATCCAGCCTACTCCTATTAATATAAATAAAATTAAGGCGTTTACTTATGATACGGACCATGATCATCGTTTGGCTTTTGCCGCAGCTTTGATTCAATCGCAAAATATTCCAATTGATATTCGACATCCTGAAGTCGTATCCAAAAGTTTTCCAGAGTTTTGGACTATACTTGGGCGTAACCTAAACTAATTCAATAATTTCATTCATTCTTTCAACCAGATCAGTGGAACACTCAATCTGGACGACACCACCTTGCTTGTTTATTCGATATATGTCGGGTGAAAATTTTGCTGATCAATTTCTCTTACAGAAACAAGCTTGCTGTAAAATTAATTATTTGTAGTATTCGGTTTACGAAAATAGACGAGATAATCGTGCAGACCCACTTGCTCTACGATTCCTAAATATTTTTTATTTTTAAATGGTTTTTTCCAGAACATAGCTTTTTTTCGTATCATGCACCCCAAGGGACTTTGGCCTGTGTAATCAGAGCCTTCTGCGGCACAAGGGATGCGACTCACTTCCGGCTCGTTTGTATTTTCGCCAAGCGGGACCAGACTTAATGATAGAAACCGCCCTTCATTGGGATTAACTTTTAATCTTTGCACAGGATTGTCTTTAATGAGCTGTGAAGAAAACACACTTGGAACAACGACCACGACCCTTTTCTCTTTATTGGAGACTTCATTCCAACTTGCTTTTAAAGAAAGCTCGTTCTCTCGAACATCGATTAAATGCTCACCCAAGTTCCAAGGCTCTTTGTAGGATAAACCCTTCTCAACCAAGATCTCATCAAACTTCCATCCAGGTTCAATCATTTCATTGATAAAATTTTTCCAGACTTCAAGATGGGTTGGCTCATCAGGATCCACACCTAAAAAAATAATGGCGTGATCCTTAATTTCTTGTCTCAGACGCATTTTGACAGCTTCACTTAAACTTTGAGGACGTTCAAATTCGCTTAAAGAAATTTTTGCTATGGGTTTACCTTCCAAAGTTAATTGAATAACCCAACCCAAAGAGACTATGGTAAGTAAACCGATAATGATCCCGTAAATTTTTTTCATGTTCATTCTCTTCTATTTTTATAACTGACTCATTACCTCTTATAATAATTCTAAGAGTTAATTCGTTACAGCATTTAAACTCACGAAACAGTGGCTGAGTGTAATGCCACTACCTATAGCCAAATTCATCTCTTAAGCAAGGAAATTTCTCGACATTTTCAATTTTAACACTTACACTGAAATCCTAATATAAAGGACTTGATCCCATGAGACAGGTACCATCACTTCAATTTTTAATCATCGGCAATGGTCGTGCTTCTAAGCACATGGGCTATTACCTCAATCAATTACAACATCAAGTTACACACTGGCACCACCGCAATGATTTAAACATTCCGACCATTGAGACGTCTCCTGAAAAGCTTAAAGAATTTGCTCATAAAAATGATCGAATACTTTTGCTCATCAAAGATTCTGCGATAGCTAGTTTTTTAGATCAGTATCCTTTTTTAAGAACCACCAAAACCATCCATTTTTCTGGAAGCCTTGAAATCACAGGAATTGCCAACGTTCATCCCCTCGTCAGCTTTGGAAACAATTTTTTCGATATCAATTTTTATGAGCAAATTCCCTTTGCCCACTTTGACTCTCCTTCCCAATCATTGAGTGATACCCTTCCCGGTCTACCTAATCCGAGTTTTTACATTCCACGAACAGCTAAATCGCTTTATCACGCTTTGTGTGTAGCGAGCGGTAATTTGACTGTTTTACTCTGGCATTTGGTAGCATTGGAATTTAAGAAAAAATTTTCTATCGAAGAGGATTATTTAAAGCCTTACCTTGAAAGTGTATTTTTAAACCTCAAAACCAATTGGGATCAGGCTTTAACAGGCCCAATCGCTCGCAGGGATGAACTCACACTTTCAAAAAATTATAGTGCACTTCAAGATACGGTTTTAAAAGAAATTTTTATGGCCCATACAAAGTTGGCTTGGCCCGAATTTGCTCTTAAATATTTTAATTCTCCACCTGTCGAAAAATGAAAGAAAAAATTTACCTATGAAATCAATCAAAATACAATCAGTCACTGATTTTCAACTGAAAAAAGATGCCGGTCAAAAAATTACAATGCTAACTTGTTATGATTCTTGGTCTGCTAAACTATTAGATCAATCAAAGGTTGATGCCTTACTCATCGGAGATAGTGTTGCAATGGTTCAACACGGACATAAAACAACACTCCCTGCAACGATTCGTTTGATGGCACTTCATTGTGAAGCCGTGGTTCGAGGTGCGCCTCATCAATTTTTAGTTGGTGATTTACCATTTATGAGTTATCGCAAATCCTTTGAAACCAATGTCAAAGCCGCAGAGACACTTATGAGAACAGGTGTGCATTCGGTAAAACTAGAAGGTGCCGAAGGAAATCTAGAACTCATCAAGCACTTAGTGCAATCAGGAATTCCAGTGATGGGTCACATCGGACTCACTCCACAATCAATATATCAAATGGGAGGATTTCGTGTGCAAGGTAAAAATCCTCAAGCCGCTGAACATTTAAAAAAACAAGCCCTTTTATTAGAAGATGCCGGATGCTTTTCTATCGTGCTAGAGTGTGTACCCTCTGAACTGGCTCATACGATCACTCAAAGTCTAAAAATTCCAACTATTGGAATTGGAGCTGGAGTCAATACAGATGGACAGATCCTGGTGCTTCACGATATGCTGGGCTTTAATCAGGATTTCCAACCCAAGTTTGTTCGACAATATTTAAATGGTGCTGAATTATTTCAGCAATCTATTGAACACTACATCAATGATGTTAACGAGGCTCAGTTCCCATCTGATAAGGAGTCTTATAAATGATTCCTGTTTTAACATCCATTGACCAACTTATTGAATACCGTCAAAAGTTAAAGTATAATTTTGCTAAAGATACTGTGGGGTTTGTTCCCACCATGGGTGCTCTCCATGAAGGGCACGCCACCTTAATCCGTCACGCACGAGCGAAATGTGGACATGTTATATTAAGCATTTTTGTTAATCCCACTCAATTTAATGATCCCAAAGATTTAGAAAATTATCCCCGCACCTTTGAGGCGGATCAAGCCATGGCAGAACGAGAAGGGGTCGATGTGATCTTTTTTCCTAAATATGATGATTTATATCCCGATCGCTATCTCTATGAAGTACATGAAAAAAAATGGAGTCAGTCTTTTTGTGGAGCCCATCGCCAGGGACACTTTAATGGTGTTTTGACCGTAGTGCTAAAGTTATTTAATTTAGTGCAACCTGATTTTGCTTTTTTTGGAGAAAAAGATTATCAGCAATTACGACTCATTCAAGATATGGTGAAAGCTTTTTTTATTAAAACTCAGATTATCCCCATAGAAACACTCCGTGAGGCGGATGGCTTGGCCATGAGTTCTAGAAACGTCAGATTAAGTGCTGAAGAACGAAAACGGGCACCACTCTTTTATCAAAGCCTCTGCAAGGCGAAGAGCGCTGAGATGGCCCGCCAAAAATTAGAAGAACTGGGATTCAAAGTCGATTATGTCGAAGACTGGGAAGGTCGCCGATTGGGCGCACTTTATTTAGGATCAGTGAGGTTAATTGACAATGTCAAAATTGCATCAAAATAAAAATATTTTAATCATGATCAGTGGTTCTATTGCGGCCTACAAAACTTGTTTTGTCATCTCAAAATTAGTACAGCGCGGTCATGAAGTTCAAGTCGTCACTACCCCACAGGCCTTAAACTTTATTGGCCCCTCGACGCTTGAGGGTCTCTCCGGAAAACCCGTGCTCAGTAACACTTTTGAATCTCAACATGCAATGGATCATATTCATCTTGCTCGTTGGGCCGATTTGATCTTACTCTGCCCTGCTACCGCCAATACCCTTAATAAAATGGCTCAAGGAATAGCTGATGATTTAGTAACTAATTTATTTCTAGCCCATGATTTTACAAAACCATTTATTGTAGCTCCCGCCATGAATACCTATATGTACCAACATCCTTGCACGCAAAACTCAATAGAACGTTTAAAAACGATGGGACTTAAAATTTTGGAACCAGGAGTTGGTTCTCTGGCTTGTGGAGAAGTTGGCTCAGGTCGATTGATGGAACCCGAGGATATTTTATCAGAATTAGACAGAATTATAAATAAACTAAAACTTAAATCTACATTATCTGAAACAAAAAAGTCTGTTCTGGCTGATAAGTCTGTTCCAGTTGATATTACTGTTCGTCCCAAAATTCTCATTACAAGTGGTGGAACCCAAGAACCCATCGATGCCATGCGAGTGCTCACTAACTTAAGCACTGGTCAAACAGGCGCGCTGTTAGCTGAAATTTTTTGGGATCATGGTTACGAAGTTCATTACCTTGGCGCAAACCACTCCATTAAACCCCAACGCCCCTGTACGATTCATGCCTTCACTTCGTTTGATGATCTCAACACAAAACTTAAACACCTTTTGCAGACCAAACCATTTGTTGCCATCATACATGCCGCTGCCGTGAGTGATTTTCATGTATCAAAAATATCCAGTGCAAAGAATCAGTACCAAGACTCCTCTTTAAAGATCCCCTCAAATGAGAAAATAACGATAGAGCTAGAACCCAATTTTAAAATACTTCCGCTATTAAAGTCTTATGCTCAAAAATTCCCTCAAATCTCAACACACCAAGTGAAGAACCGTACAAACTTGCAACCAAAAAATAAAACTTCTCATAAATCAAAACGATCGAATCTTCCTGTGGTGGTTGGTTTCAAATTCACTTCGACTCAAAAAAGTAAGGAACGAGTAAAAGCTGTTGAAAAAATATTTAATGAGGGTGGCGTCGATATAGTAATTCATAATGATCGCCATGATATTGATAAAACAAAAGGACTGCATCCCTTCACATTTTTTACTAAAAAACAAAAAATTTCTATTCCCAATCCTCTTGCCCTTGCAGATACACTCATTGAATTCTTATCGCAAGTTCAAAATAATAAGAAAGGTTCAAATTTATGATACTGGCACTTGATGTCGGAAACAGCCAAATATTTGGAGGCGTAGTCGATAAAAATAAAATCACTTTACGTTTTAGAAAAACATCTAAAACAGGTGCATCTTCTGATGAATACGGACTCTTTTTAAGATCTGTCTTGAGAGAAAATTCAATAGATCCATCCCAAATCAAAGAAATCACGATTTGTTCCGTTGTTCCTGATGTCGTTTACTCGCTTCGAGGTGCCTGTCGAAAATATTTTGATATCACCCCCTTTTTACTTCAGCCAGGAGTAAAAACGGGATTAAAAATAAAATATAGCAATCCCATCGAAGTTGGCTCTGATCGCATCGCCAATGCCATTGCTGGAGTTCACCTTTACCCTGATCGACCTTTAATACTTGTGGATTTGGGAACCGCCACGACCTTTTGCGCAATTTCTAAAAACAAAGACTATTTAGGCGGGGTGATTATTGCTGGACTGCGACTTTCTATGGAGTCTCTCGAAGCCAAAACAGCTAAGCTACCCTCCGTTGAAATTGTGCCTATGTCGGAAACTCTCGGTCGCTCCACCATTGAATCACTGCAATCCGGCTTGTATTATGGACATATTGGTCAAATCAGAGAAATCACAGAACGAATCACCCGCGAATGTTTTGCTTCAGAAAAGCCATTTGTCATTGGTACTGGTGGATTTGCTGGCCTCTTTGAAAATGAGAAATTGTTTGACGTCATCCATCCTGATCTCGTTTTAACTGGTTTGATCCGTGCATTAAAAATAAATTCATAGATAGATGTTAGATTACAGATTACGAATTACAGAATTTTGTAGATTGATATAGGAGTTGGAATGAAAGCAAAAGATACCATGAGTGTAGAAATGTTAAAAAGTAAAATTCATCGCGCTACCGTAACCGATGCAGATTTAAATTATGAAGGTTCTATCTCGATTTGTCCTAAGCTCATCAAAGCGAGTGGTTTTTTTCTGAATGAAAAAGTGGATATCTATAATTGCAATAATGGCGCACGTTTTTCAACCTACGTGATAAAAGGAAAATTGGGAGAAATTTGTCTCAACGGAGCAGCGGCACGTCACGTTCATAAAGGGGATATCGTAATTGTAGTGAGTTATTGTATTATGCCAGCCAAAGAAGCTCAAAATCATCATCCTACAGTTGTTTTTGTTGATGAAAAAAATCATGCAAAATAAGTAATCGGTTCTTGTTTTAAATTATATTTTTGGATTTGAAATTAATTTTGTATTAGGTAAAGAATTAATTTAAAGTAAAGGTTTATATGCTCTTCAGTGTCAAAGTTATTTTAATTATTTTACTTGTATTGTTTGTTATTTTTGGAGTTTTTTTTCTTATTGGACCAGGTTGGTATCTTTTATATTCTCCAAAAGTAAAACCTGTTCAGTTAGATCATTCGGTTGATGAATATGTTAAATTAAAAGAATCTCAATATTCAAATATTAAACCCAATAATCAATCTCATGTAAATTGGATAAACGTCGATCAAGGTAAGACTCATTATTCTATCGTTTATCTTCATGGGTTTTCTGCGAGCCCCAAAGAAATCTCTCCTGTAATTGAAACTGTTTCTGAAAATTTAAAAATTAACTCCTATTTTCCAAGACTCAGCTCCCATGGACTCGAAAACAATCTAATGGAAACATTAACTTCAGACCAATTATTTCAAGATGCCGAAGAAGCCTACTATATTGGTAAAGCTATTGGCGAAAAAGTCATACTCGTCGGAACGTCTACTGGCGCGAGTTTAGCTTTATGGCTCACAGCACGACATCAAGATCTTGCAGGTGTTGTTTTAATCTCTCCTAATTTTGGAATTAATAGTTGGAAAGGAATTTTAGCTGCTGGTCCGCTTGGATCACTCGTGGCAAGACTTCTTGCCGGACCTTATTTAGGATGGATTCCTAAATACCCTGAACAAGTTAAGTATTGGACCACTCGATATAGTGTTAACAGTGTTCGCGCTATGACTGATATCGTGCGAGAAATTGAAACTATTGATTTCGAAAAAATTAGAACTCCTAGTTTAACACTTTGGACCGCTCAGGATAAAGTCGTCAATATTCGAAAATCCATTTCTATATTAAAAAAGATGGGTTCATCGAAGAATAATTTTGAAGAATTTAATACTCCCAACCATGTTCTTGCAGGAGCTATTACAACTCCAGAAAATGTACCAAGAGCCATTGAAACCGTAACTCGCTTTATTAAAAATCTCTAATGTGAGTTCAACTCGCTCGTTTATATTTTTTGCATAAAATTGATGCAGCGCCTATTTTGTAGACATGCTATTTCCAAAATGCTGTTCTGTTTAAGCGATGTCCTATCTGTCTATAAAGATTTCGTCTTTTAAAACTGAGGAGGAGTTCTGTGTTCAAATTCAAAATTATATCCAAAATAGTATTACTCTTATTTACAGTTCAATGCCTGGCAAGAGCTCAAGCTCCATTGGTTTTACAAGAGGGAGGTAAATACTTTGATCGCGTTATTTTTGTTGTTTTTGAAAACACTGATTATTCGAAAGCTCTCAAACAACCATTCTTTAAACAACTTGCCAACAGTGGCGCCCATTTCTCCAATTTTATGGCCATGACACATCCTTCACAAGCCAACTACATAGGTCTCACCTCAGGATCACTTAATAATGTTAAAGGAGATGAGCTTGTTGATTTGAATGTTCCCAATATTGTGGATCTACTTGAAGCCAAAGGGCTTACTTGGACTGTTTATGCTGAGGATTTTCCAGGTCATTGTTTTTCAGGAAGCCAGAACGCTGATTATGTACGTAAACATAATCCATTTATAAGTTATTTAAATATACAAAAAAATGCACTCCGCTGTGCAAATATTCACAATGCCAATCAATTTGAACAAGATGCAAAAAGGGGAATACTTTCTAATTATATTTTTTATATTCCAAATCTAAAAAATGATGGCCACGATACGAATATTAGTTTTGCAGACAAATGGTACGAAGAAAAATTTTCAATGTATCTCAACGAGCCGCTATTTATGAGTAAAACTATTTTGATTTCAACCTTTGATGAAAGCGGTTCTTTTTTTGGTAAAAATCAAATTTACACAAGCATTGTCGGTCCTGACGTAAAACCTGGTATTTACTCAGACGCACTCAATCTCTACAGTTTATTAAAATTGGTTGAAGACAATTGGGATCTCGGAAATCTCGGAAAAAAAGATGCTTCCGCATCACCAATCCCTAATATTTGGAATTAAACTCTATAATCAATTTCATCATTCATCGAGGTTATCTAGATTCTGCTGAAAAAGAGCCTAATTTGAGGCGGAAAAGATTCAAATCGAAAGAGGCGTATCTCGGCACCTCTTCGCTGAAGGGTAACCCGACCTTATCTTCGTTGAGTGAGATTTGAACTTTTTCAAGGATTAAGTAGGACTTTTCCAGCAGAATCTATCTAGTCTTTGTCCTATAGGGTATTTAAAAATGGAGATAGTCTTGTTCAATGCGGTGGTATTTTATATTTATTACCCACAAAAAACAGAGAAAATAAGTTAGAGGTTTGCGGAGAATAAATATATAATATCCGCAAATCATACAGAGAATAAATGGAAATCTATATAAACAAACTTACGAAACTTATGTCAAATTTCCGGTAAGGTAAGTGCACTTTCTCATTTTTTGTTTTAACGAACGGAATTAAACCAAAAATTAAATAGTGAATCCGATAATTCAGTCACATTTTTTAAGACTTGGCAATGAGCTGACCCAAAGACAAAATTATGATGCGATTGTTTTTTATCGGTTAAGGTTAAGACTTTAACCTTACAACCGGAAGCATGTAATTCCGTGACAGCTCTTTGGATATCACTAATTCCATGATTACCTTCATAGTGATCGTAGTCTGTTGGCTTTGCATCGCTGATAAAAAGGAGCAGTTTTTTTCGAGCCTTCTGTTTTTCTAATCGAACGCGTGAATGGCGCAACACAGGGCCAATTCTCGTATAGCCATCAGGTTTAAGACTGGCAATTCGCAAAGGCACTTGCGACCAATCATCTTCAAATTCTTTTATAATCGAGTAATGAACTTTATTACGAGTAAAACTAGAAAAGGATGCTATACTTATGGAATCTAAAACTCCATCAAAGGCTGCAGCAAAAATATTAAGCGCTTCTTGAGTCGTATCGATGATTCGTTTTCCAAGAGCAAAGGAGTCGGTAGAAAGACTTGAATCCACTAAAATTTGAATTGCAAAATCATGATTATTTTTTAATTTTTTTCGATATATATTTTCTGGAATATTTCCGCCCACTTTCATTTGCATGTAGCGATCAATAGCCAGATTTAAATCAATTTCAGGTCCTTCTTTTTGTCGTGTTTGCCACTGATAGGAACTAAATGAAGACTCAACTCGATGACGAAGACCTTCCGCAGTTTTTTTATCATAACTCAAGGGCCCATTTCCAACAGGTGCTTGCGATTCAAACAGTGTACACCATTTGTCTTGATAGCTCTTTTTTCTTTCCATCCATTCGGGATAATAAAATATTTTCTGTTTTTTTTCTAATATGTCCTCATTGTATTCTAAACCTTCTACATCCATAACCGCATTGGATTTTAATATGGATTGGGCACTTTGATTGGTTCTCACGATTTGACTTAAATTCAACTCACTCAAAGCCTCGCTTTGTTCTGCCATTTCATCACGTCCATCCATTTTCCGTTGGCCACCCTGATAATCTTCGGCGGTTAAAACTTTTTCAAACACATGCGTCAGTGGATTATCTTCGCGTTCTTCTACCTTTACTCTTTTGGCACGGTCTTGCGTTTTGCCTTTCACTTCAGTTCCCGTTGAAAGCGACTCTCGAGAGACAAGTTCTTTTGTTTCATCAAAACCACTCGCCTTTGATTCAAACTTTTTGGGCGCTGAGCCCAGCCAGGCTTCAATGGGTCGATCTTTGAGTTGAATTCTTAATTTTTCTAAATTTGCTTTCAAATGCGGAAAGCGATCAATGATAACTGTAAATGATGATTCTTCTCGCACAAGACCGTTTAATTCTATATCTATACTCGCAGCTAAAATGCGCCACTCCAAATACAATAATTGATCTTCAATATTATTAATAAAATACATTCGTTCCGGTAAAAAAAGAATATTCTCCTGAAGTCCACCCCAACTGGTGGAGTCTCTAATCTCAATTTTTTTTTCACAAAGGGCACTTAAAAATACTTCACTTTGTCGACGAACAACCTCTAAGTTTAAACAATCAGAACTATCACTCGTTGTGGATTTTGATTTAATAAAAAAATTATAAAAGGCTCCGAAGAGCTTCTCATCCCAACTCACATATCACCACTGCATCAACTTTCTTTTTACACTTTTATATCGGACAATGATATAAATTCTGCTGAAAAAGAATCTAAATAAATTTAAAAATACAAGGCACATAAATCTTTCAAACCACGCGCCACTGAAATATCATCCGTCAAGGCATTAACAATACCAACATTACAAGCTTGCCTCGAATCTACACCCGCTTGTATTAAATGGGCGGCATTAACAAGAAGTCGTGTCGACACTGTTTCTCTAAGAGTTAGCTCATCTAAAGAACGAATTTTTTTTGCTAGAATCGCCAACTGAGAGGCGATTTTTTCGCTACAATTTGTTTCTTTTTGAATAATTTCTCTTTCGATCATCTCAACAGGATAGTCAAAATCAAATGTGACAAAACGCTGACGTGTAGATGGTTTCATTTCTTTTAAACGGCTCTGGTATCCCGGGTTAAAGCTGGCTACGAGCATAAAGCTCGCAGGTGCCTGTACGACTTCATTGATTCGATCCACAACAATCTCTCGTCTATGATCTGTAAGTGAATGTAAAACAACAATAACATCCTCGCGAGCTTCTGCAATTTCATCGAGATACAGCAGAGTTCCTTTGCGAACGGCTCTTAAAACAGGTCCATCTTGCCAAATCGTTTCGCTTCCTTTGAGAAGATAACGACCTAGTAAATCAGAGGAAGACGTGTCCTCGTTGCAGGATACCTTTATTAATTCACAACCCAATTGATGGGCCATAGCTTCAACGAAGCGAGACTTCCCACTTCCTGTAGGGCCTTTTAATAACACGGGAAGCTTTCGTTCGAAAGCTCCCATAAATACTTGTTTTTCATTTCCAATTTCTTTGTAGTAAGGCACCATAAAAAATATTTCCTCGCTGCAACTCGTACATCTTAACTCAACTCAATTAAACTGAATTCAATTTTTTTTGTTTATAGGTTTGCAACCAATAAACTTTATAATTGGCCAGCTCCTATGAATATTTAATGCAAACATAGACTTCGATAAACGAGTTCGGAGCGGAGCCGAAGGCGAGCACCGCTTGTTTGAGGCTTAGCGGAGCCTATGTTTGCATTAGATATTCATAGGAACTGGCCTGTTACTAAATTTTTAACTTGTTCTTGGAGTTCCGAATTTTATAAAATTCCAAACAAAGGCAATAATTCCTGCCGTAAATAAGCAAGCCGCCATTGTTAATCCCAAAAAGTGAACTTCAATTTCTTTTTGTACGGCTAAAAAATCCATTCCCAATTTTCTTTCTAAATAGACCTGGGCAATTCCTGCAATGGCAAATGCAACTGTCATCCCAATCATACCTATGTTAGAGGTCCAAAAAGCAAAACTGTTTAGTTTAGTATCTTGAAGTTTTCTGCCTGTTAGGTGTGGCATGGCGTAGGTAATGATTCCAAGAATCAACATGGCGTAGGCTCCCCAAAAAGCCATGTGACCGTGCATGGCTGTTACTAAAGTACCGTGGGTCCACTGGTTTACTTGAGGAAGAGTGTGTGCAAACCCTAAAAAACCTGCTCCAACAAAAGACATTACTGAACAACCAAGTGTCCATGCCATAGCCGTTTTATTTTCTTGTGGCTTTCCACCTTGTCTCATCATAGCAATGGCATAAATTGCCATACCCAAAAAGGCTAGGGGTTCTAGTGCAGAAAATACTCCACCTACCATTAACCAGTATTTGGGAGTTCCAATAAAATAGTAATGGTGACCTGTACCGAGAATACCAGAAAGGAACGTAAATCCGACAATGACATACAGCCACTTCTCAATCACTTCACGATCCACGCCCGTTAACTTTATCAATAAGTATGAAAGTATAGCGCCCATGATTAGCTCCCATACTCCTTCAACCCATAAATGAACCACCCACCAACGAAAGTAACTATCTAAAGTTTGATTATCTGTATTGATCATCCCAGGTAGATATAGGAGTGCCGCACAGAGCAATCCAAAAAATAGTACCATGGCGGTTGTTGTTTTTTTAGGCGACTTCCAAATGGTCATTCCAATCAAATAAATAAAAAGCAACACATCTACCACAACAAGATAATCCAAAGGTCGTGGAATTTCTAAAAATTTTCGTCCTTCCCACCAATTAAAGTGAAATCCAATTATTGCCGTCACTCCAACAATAACAAAGGCAATGAGCTGTAAATAAGCTAATTTTATACTGGGAAGCTCTGATTCGGATTCCTCAGGAACAATGTAATAGGCAGAACCCATAAAACCAGATAGTAACCACATCACCAAAAGATTAGTATGGGTTGCTCTTGCGGTATTAAATGGAATAATTGCGTGCAATCCATCAAATCCCATGTGCGCAAAAGCCATTATAAAACCATATACTAACTGTAACGAAAAAAGCAGCATGCAGACAGCAAAGAACCAGTAAGCTACTTTCTGTGATTGATATTTCATTTTAAACTCCATTCAAATAAATTAAATTTTTTTATTTCTTAATTAAAAATTATTATTTCGTTAAGTCTGGTTTGGGAGGAAATCCGTTAAGATCCATCTCACCGATCCATTTAAAAAAAGAAATGAGATCTTTTTTCTCAGTATCGGTAAAATTATATTTAACCATTTTTCTCTGACCTGCATAAATGGACTGAGGATCTGTGAGCATCGCATGGATAAACCCTTCACCTCGTCGTTCGTAAACCTTGGTTAACTCGGGAGCATAATAGGCACCTTCACCAAGGAGTGTATGACATCCCATACAGTTGTTTTTGTCCCAAAGGTGCTTTCCCCGGACAACCGATTCGTCCATATTTTGCACATGTGTTTGTTCGGGCACTCTCTTTAAAGTATCAATAGTTAATACAATAAATGTCCCAGCACACAAAAATGTCCCAATTAAAAAAAATGCTCTCGCTGATGATTTCGATAACATAAAAACCTTTCTCCTATTTCAATTCTAACTCTTTTACATTTAACTAATTTAATAATTAAATGATATATTTAAAATTCACAGAAAGTTATGATGTATCTCATATCTATGCAACAGAATATTATCGTTAGATATAGTTGTAAGGTTGAATCGAATTACGAAAGTGTCTATCGCAGAAGTTTCACATTCGAACAAGCTAAATATTTGAGCTGTTTTTTTATAAAAACAACTGCAAAAATGCTTTTCGCATTAAGAAAAACCTGCAAAGATAGACAGATTGAAAATCGGTTTCAAACATTATAAGTTTAATATTATTTAACCCAAAATAAAACAAGGAGATGATTTATGATATACATGAGAATTTTTACAATACTGACTTGCCTTCTGGGCGGTCTTAATTTATTTGCCGGAGATGAAATCAAGGGCGAAGAAATAGCCATTCTTACTGATGCTCCCAATGTTCCACCAGCTATCACTCGAACTCACTCTACAAAAGTCATCGTCAACCTTGAAGTTAAAGAAGTTAAAAAAAGAATGGCGGATGGAGTTGAATACGTGTTTTGGACCTACGGTGGAAGCGTTCCAGGTAAATTTATTCGTATCCGAGAAGGCGATGTAGTAGAATTCAATCTTCACAACCACCCGTCATCCAAAGTTCCACACAATATTGATTTACACGCGGTAACAGGTCAGGGAGGTGGAGCTGGAGCCTCTTTCACAGCTCCAGGTCATACTTCTAAATTTTCCTTCAAAGCTTTAAACCCGGGACTTTACGTATACCATTGTGCCACGGCTCCCGTCGCTATGCACATTAGTAATGGAATGTACGGTATGATTTATGTTCAACCGAAAAAAGACCTACCTCCTGTAGATAAAGAATTTTATGTAATGCAAGGCGATTTCTACACCAAAGGTAAAAATGGTGCTCCTGGCCTTCAATCCTTTGACATGGAAAAAGCCATTGATGAACATCCTACTTATATTGTTTTTAATGGAGCGGTTGGAGCAATTGCTGGAGACAACTCTCTTAAAGCTAACGTGGGAGAAAGTGTTCGTCTTTATTTCGGTGTTGGTGGTCCAAACATTGCTTCCAACTTCCATGTGATTGGCGAAATTTTTGATCGAGTTTATCCAGAAGGTGGAACGAAAGTTATCAATGAAAATGTACAAACAACTATCGTTCCCCCTGGTGGATCGACTATTGTTGAGTTTAAATTAGATGTACCTGCCACTTATATCCTTGTTGATCACGCTCTTACTAGAACTTTTAATAAAGGCTCTTTAGGAATGCTTAAAGTAGAAGGACCTGAAAATAAACTTGTTTATTCTGGTAAACAATTGGATGAAGTCTATTTACCTGAAGGTTCTGGTATTCAAACTATGCCCGACGAATTAGCTCCAAAAGTGCCCGTTGCTAAAAATCTTGAAGAACGTATTAAGTATGGTCAAGCAATCTATACCAACAACTGTTTAGCCTGTCATCAGGGTTCAGGGACTGGAATCAAAGGTGCATTTCCTCCTTTAGCTAAATCTGATTACTTAAACAAGAATAAAGAATTAGCTATTGCCACCGTTGTTCATGGTCGATCAGGAGAACTTGTCGTAAACGGAGAGAAATACAATTCTGTTATGCCTGCTCAACAACTTTCTGATGAAGAAGTAGCCAATGTTTTAACTTATGTTTATCATCAATGGGGCAACTCCAAAAAAGTTGTAACTCCTGCAGAAGTTAAAAAAATCCGCGCACAGAAATCATAATTGATATATTTTAAAAGTGCCAAGTACTGTTCGGGATAAGATTCTACATCGAACAGTACTTGACGAATTATTTACAAAAGCGCATAACACAAGCACACTTATTATGAAAATACTGACCAAAGGGAATTTTTTCATAATACGGGGTGATTGAAAAATTAAATCATGGTCAGTTATTTGGAATAATAAACGATGAAAAAAATGAATAAAATTATTATTTACTTCTGCTTTTATTCATTTTTCATAGCAATTGAATCTCTCTCTCTTTCCAAACAAATTAATATAAAAGCTGGCACTTTTACTCCTCTCTATGGAACCTATAAAAAACCAGTGGAAGTGAAGAGTTTTTTTATTGATGAGAATCCCGTTACCAATCAGGAGTTTCTTGATTTTATAAAATTAAACTCCGACTGGATGAAGACAAAAGCAAAGAAGATTTTTATTGATACAACTTATCTAAATCACTGGAAAGGAGATCTTGAGTTAGGTCTGAATGCTCCTCCAGATAGCCCCGTAGTCAATGTTTCATGGTATGCAGCTAAAGCCTATTGCAGTTTCTATGAAAAACGTTTACCTACAGTTAATGAATGGGAGTACGTGGCTTCAAGAAGTATTCCAGGTCATGATATTAAAAAGGTAATCCTTGATTGGTATTCGATTCCTACCCCCAACGTTCTTCCATCAATCAAAGTGGGGTTAAAAAATTCTACTGGAGTTTCCAGCATGCATGGACTGATCTGGGAGTGGACTATTGATTTTAATTCCACAATGGTGACAGGTGAGTCCAGAGCCGATGGATCGCTCGATAAAACACTCTTTTGCGGCAGTGGTTCTTCAAATGCTTCTGATAAGACCGATTATGCTGCTTTTATGCGATTTGGTTTTAGAAGTAGTCTCAAAGCCAATTACACTATTGCCAATCTTGGTTTTAGATGTGCAAAATAGTGTTAACAAAGGAACTTATATGAAATTAAATTTAATCTCTACACTTTTTTTATTATTTTTTCTCTCTTTAAATCTATCTGGTGAGGGACTACCCGATACCTCTATTTACCATGCTAACTCAAGTTGGATAACTCAAGACAATAAATCAATTAAATTAGCCGATTTTAAAGGAAAAATAATTATAACCTCTATGATTTACATGGGTTGCAAATCATCTTGTCCTATGACTGTTGCAAAAATGAAAGAAGTTGAAAAACTCCTTTCTATTAACGTTAAACCAAAAGTTCATTTTGTTCTTTTTACCTTTGATCTTAAAAATGATACACCTGAAGCAATGAAAAAATATGCATTAAAAAATCATATTGATTTAAATCAATGGACTTTTTTAACGAATAAAGATGAATCCAATGTTCGTGAAGTTTCAACCCTTATTGATTTTAAATATAAAAGTCTCCCAACTGGTGAGTTTGAACATTCTTTTGCTTTAGTAGCTCTTGACACTGAAGGACGGGTTATAGGCAGAACAGAAGGTTCTGAAATGAACGCAAAAGAGTTTTCGAATCTTATCAACAAAGAAGGCACTAAACCTTAAACCGTTTTTCACAATTCCTCCCGTTTTTGCACTTTCCCTCGTTTTTTAATGTAACTCAGCTTGTTTAGTCTAAGTTACACTAAAAAATGGAAGTCGGACTTAAAATCTTATTCAGTTTCAAAACTCCACTTAATAATTATAAACGGACAAAATCGCTGTTTTATTTTAATTGAATGCAAAATTTGTCATTATGTACAATAATTTTTCACATTGAATATTATATATAAAATTTTAATTAATATCGCAAAAACTCTTCATTCCTCTCTTTGAAGTGTCAGAAAAATAACAGGTGTGAATTATTTTTTAATCCTATAGATTACATACAAAGGAGTTGAAAGCATAAGTTACTTTTTTGCAATAACATAAAATATTTTCATGCGGTATAATTATAGAGTGTTACATAGATAATTACTACTGATCTTTCTGACTACCCTTCTATAATGGAGGGTGTGCCAAAGTGAATTGTTAAAACATATAAGATATAAGCTTAAAACTATTTAAAAGTTATAAGCTATAATTTAGTAGTAAGTAGTAAGTAGTTTAAAACTAAAATAAATGTAATCACTATAAAACTGCAGATCATGTACTGAATAATTATTGTAATTGATTCCGCGAATTATTTTTAATTATGCTTTCTAATAAAATTATTATGAATAAATATTTCAGCCTTTTAAGTTTACTTTTTTCCATTTTAATATTAGGAAATTTAAAATTTGCTCTAGCTTATATTATAGATGATCTTAAGGTGGATGAAAAAAATCTATGCTCCAATCCCGCAAAATATGTATGTGATGAAAATATAAATTCAAGTTTAACTAACAATAAAAGAAGTGAAAATCAATTCAACTTAATTGAACAAAATGCACAAAAAGATCCAAAAGTTCAGAAATTTATTTCAGAAAATTCTAAAAAAGGTGGAGCTTACTGTTTTGAATTGGAAGATAATGATGACTATAATGAATGTGCAAAATTAAGATATGCAATTATGGAGAAAAATCTCTTTACTAAAAAACGAAAAGATGTAGCCCTAGAACTTTTTAAGAAAGCAAAATATTCAATTTTAAAAGTTCTAGAAAAAAGAGAACAGTCTTTGGCATCTTTCGGAATGAGCAGTTCTAAAGAAAATTTATTAAAAATGATAAGTGAAATTAAGGAAGCTCAACTTCATTTTAGTAGCACTGACCATTTGAACTTGAGTTATAATGCAGCCGCAAGATCTAGGGGACTTGACTCAGATGAAGTTTGGTATCGTTTTTTAGGTCAATATGCTAAAACAACTAATACTATATTTTTAGAGGGATTAATTATAAATGCTGAATATAACCCTGAAGCACTTTATCGCACTCTTCTTCATGAACTCTCACATTTTATTGATCCCAGTTCAAAATTTCGAAAAGATTCTAAATTCTCTCAGAACCCCTTTCAAAGAGAGTTAATGTGTCTTAAGCGAGAAGATTCCAGTTATGCTCAAACAGGCAATGCTGAATGTTTTGAAAAGATAGGAAAAAAGTACCGTAGTAAGGACCCAAAGTTTTCAGATGCTGTTAATTTAACGGCGAAATTTATTCGAATTAATCCAGATGTAGGATGGAGTAGTCCACGATTTCCTCCAGACGAAAACGAATGCCAACTGGGACAACTAGGTGAAGCTTTTAGTGATTGGCTAGCTTCCGAAGCTTATTTAGTTGATAATCCCATTGTTGAATTTGAATCAATGGAAGGTATTTATGAAAAAAATGGTCATCGCATAGTCGATATCCGCCAGAGATTTCAGCTTTTACCCCATCTACTTGAAAGCGTCGCCTCATTTTGCTCACATTCTAATTTGGAACGTGAGATCTTATGGACTCGAGAAAAACAAAAGGGAATTCACCCAATGAGTACTGATAGATTGAATGCCATAATGCTTGCCCACCCAAAAATTAAAGAAGCTTTAGGTTGTTCTTCTGCAGAAATTTACCAACTTCAAAACTTAAATGAGAATCCATTGCCGCAAGGATTTGTTTATTGTGGGGCCGAGCTATCTAGAAATAAATAAGATTGTTGAGTGGTAGTAGAGCAGTAGTAGTCGCGGTAGTGGTAGTAGTCGCGGTAGCGGTAGCAGTGGTACCACCGTCCGCGTTGAGATTATAACAAGATATTTACATCGGAAAATTATGAGAATTAGATTTCAGATAAAAGTTGTGGTGACAGAATTTAACTCCACTATTTCAACTATCTCCACAAGCTCGACCAGTTTAGTATTCGAATATTTTCTCGCATAGGACAAGAGTTTCAACTCCACCTTCAAAGGCATCGTTTGAATACTGCAAATATCCGACAGTAATCTTGCCTATATCTTGAAAACCAAACTTCGCGAACTCTTCATATTTTTCAATTTCGCCATCAGGACCAGTAACTTCGAGGATTTTTTTGAACTCTGTAGAAGGCATTTCATTGCCACTCCACCCAATCAAATCCCTCTTCTGGAATTGACCAAGATAGTTAAATTCTGGATCCGTATTTTTCAGAGATAGGGATTCAACACTTCCACCTGGCTTGCCATCGATGATTTGCACATGAGTTTCCAAAACAACGCCATCGGTTTTCTGACTCGAACACTTCAGAGTTAAAGATTTGATTGGTTGATTCATTGCCGAAACAATCTGGGTTATCAAGACTACAAGTGTTAAAATAATTATTTTTTTCATGCGCGCTCCTTTTTCATTTTTTGTTACTATCTGAAATTATAAAGTGAAGCAAACCATATTTTCTTTGCGATGGTCATTTCATAAATGCCATTCTTGTTATTTCTTAACTCATATTACTAGTACCACTAAATAATAAATTTAAACATTAAAGGTACATCATAATGTTTTGCACACCAATGCAGCAATTAAGGCCGAATTTTAGTAATTTACTATCATATTTAATTTAAAAATTCACTGACAAAGCTATGTTCCGTATTTAAATTGCCTATGATTTGCATATAGATTGCTAATGAATTACATATGAATTGCAATCGCCAATTTTTTTTGGTGTTGTTTAATTGTAAAATGACAAGGCAACCAGTGTTCAATGACTGAATCATTTTATCTCAATAAAGATGTTGTGGATTAAAATCAAAAGGAGACTCTATGAAAGTAGGAATCCCGCGCGAAATCTTAGCCAATGAATCTAGAGTTGCGGCGACCCCCAAAACTGTTCAACGCCTTTTAAAGCAAGGATTTGAAGTTTTGATTGAATCAAAGGCTGGTGAATCGGCCTCCTACTCAAATCAAAGCTATCAAGAAGCTGGTGCTTTGATTGTTCCAACGGCAAGTGAACTTTATGAAAAATCAAATATAATTTTAAAAGTGCAACCGATAACAGATCCTGAAATAGATCTCATAAAAGCAGGAACCTTAGTCGCTTCCTATTTGTGGCCATCACAAAATTCTGAACTTTTAAAGAAAATAGCCAACAAAAAAATTAATGCTATCGCTATGGATGCCATCCCTCGTATAAGCCGAGCACAAAAAATGGATGTATTATCATCGATGGCAAATATTGCTGGATACAGAGCTGTCATCGAAAGCGCCAATCATTTTGGAAAATTTCTCAATGGACAAATCACCGCCGCAGGAAAAGTAGATCCTGCAAAAGTTTTGATTATTGGCGCTGGAGTGGCAGGCCTTGCCGCCATAGGAACTGCGAATTGTTTAGGGGCCATTGTTAGAGCCTTTGACACACGCAAAGAAGTTCGAGAACAAATTCAAAGTATGGGCGCTCAATTTTTAACAATTGAATTGGAAGAAGATGGTGCTACAGCCACCGGTTATTCAAAAGAAATGAGTCCCGCATTTATTGAAGCAGAGATGGCTCTATTCAGAGCACAAGCAAAAGAAGTTGATATCATTATCACAACGGCTCAAATTCCAGGAAAGCCTGCTCCCAAATTAATTTTAAAAGATATGGTTGAAATGATGAAACCTGGCTCTGTCATCGTCGATTTAGCGGCATCTACAGGTGGAAATTGTGAGCTCACTAAACCAGGTGAAATTTATGTATATCAAGGCGTAACAATTGCTGGCAAGGTCGATCAACTCCCAGCACAAGCAAGTGGACTTTATGGAAATAATCTTTGTCACCTTTTGGATGATATGGGAAAAGCCAAAGATTTTAAAATTGATATGAATGACGATATTATCAGCCGTGCCATGGTCGTGTATGATGGAAAAGTCAACTGGCCTCCCAAACCACTGAGTGTTGCAAGCAAACCCGCCTCCACAGCTTCCACCCTAACTACTTCTCCCAAAAGTCCTGAAGTAGAAAAAAATAAATTAATTGCTAAATCAAAAAGAAATGTTTTAACTTCTGCCATCGTATTAATATTCCTTGGTGCTTTTTTACTTTTAATCGGACTCGTTGCACCCCCTGAATTTCTATCTCATTTTACTGTTTTTGTTTTAGCTTGTTTTATTGGATGGCAAGTTGTTTGGAATGTATCTCACTCCTTACACACTCCACTGATGAGTGTTACGAATGCGATTTCTGGAATTATTATTTTAGGTGGTATTCTACATATTAATAATGACTATAAGAATCTGATTTCAATCCTCGCTTGTATTGCAGTTCTTGTTGCAACAATTAATATTGTCGGTGGATTTTTAATCACACATCGTATGCTAAAAATGTTTAGAAAATAGGAGTCACTATGATTAACGGATTGCAAACGGTCTCTTATCTTGCTGCCAGTATTCTTTTTATATTAAGTCTTGGTGGGCTTGCAAATCAAGAAAGTGCGAAACGTGGTAATATATATGGAATCATCGGCATGGCTCTGGCCATTCTTGCTACCGCACTCGGTGAATCCACACAAGGTCATGCATTACTCATTACTGCCATGGCCGTAGGCTCACTCATTGGTATACTTGTGGCAATCAAAGTTGAAATGACTTCTATGCCTCAACTCGTCGCCATCTTACACAGTTTTGTAGGTTTAGCGGCAGTGCTTGTTGGATTTAGCAGTTATCTCAGCCCTCACACTCAAAGTCTTTCTGGCGCCACATACTCCATTCATCTTATTGAAATTTATTTAGGTATTTTTATTGGCGCCGTTACTTTTACTGGCTCTATTATTGCCTGGGGAAAACTTCAAGGAAAAATAATGAGTCGCCCCTTAATGTATCCAGGTCGTCACCTCGTACTTATTTCAATCGTAATTATCTCAGTCGTACTTTTAGTTCGTATTATGAGCGTTGAAATTGATGTTGGTCTTAATTTGCTCTTTGTTATGACCTGTCTTTCTTCTCTTCTTGGCGTTTTATTAGTCATGGCAATTGGAGGCGCTGATATGCCAGTCGTAGTCTCTATGCTTAACTCGTATTCAGGCTGGGCCGCCGCCGCCGCCGGTTTTATGCTCTCGAATGATTTATTAATCGTTACGGGCGCTCTCGTTGGAAGTTCTGGAGCCATTCTCTCCTACATCATGTGTAAAGCCATGAACCGCTCTTTTTTCTCAGTTATATTTGGAGGCTTCGGTGCCAATGAAGGAGCAAAATCCACGTCATCGTCTCAAACAACTCTTGTGGGAGAAGCCAAATCAATTACTACTTCCGAAACCATCGAATTGCTAAAAGAAGCAAAGCGTATAGTTATTGTTCCTGGTTTTGGGATGGCCACAGCTAAAGCACAACACTCCGTCAATGAACTCGTTAAAAAACTAACCCACTCCGGTTGCAAAGTTACATTTGCTATTCACCCCGTTGCAGGACGACTACCTGGACATATGAATGTTTTATTGGCCGAAGCAAATGTTCCCTATGATATTGTTTTAGAAATGGATGAAATTAATCCTGAACTTCCAGAAACAGATCTGGTTATTGTTATTGGAGCCAATGATATAGTAAACCCCTCCGCCCTTGAGGATTCCACAAGTATTATTTATGGAATGCCAGTCATTGAAGCATGGAAAGCAAAACAAGTGATCGTTTTGAAACGCTCTATGGCCGCTGGTTATGCGGGAATAGAAAATCCTTTATTTTATAAAGACAATACGAACATGCTTTATGGAGATGCTAAAAAGACAGTGGATGCACTTGTTACTGACTTAAACTAATAATTCTTATTTCAATTGGCGAGCGTGGTTATTGTTTTTTAAGTATGTTCGTTTTTTTATACATCCTATTCCCTTAATGGCTGTTATTCTAATGGCCATAAATGATCATTATTTAAAATTTTTATTTCATAATTGGTTTACCGGAAAACTAAGCGATTTTCTGGGACTTTTTTATTTTCCACTATTTTTATCTGCAGTAATTTGTCTATTTAAATATAAGAAACTGACTTCCAAAATTTTAATTACATCTATTATTATTACAGATATTTTATTTATAGGAATCAAAACCAATCATTCATTCAACAAATTTATTTCTATTATTTTGTTTGAAATTGGAGTTCCATCTCTATTTGCTTTAGATTCAAGTGATTTGCTAGCCCTTTCAATGAATTCCATTACTTTTATATGGGCACAAAAATTTATTGAAAATAATTAAATAAATTGGCAACAAGATAGTTCCTATGAATACTCAATGCAAACATCTAAGAAGTTAATTGAAAAGTGCCAACATCTTCGTTGTTTCACTTTCGCTTCTCCGCGGTATAGTTGATTTAAGACTGGCTTGCTTAAGTTCAACACCTCGAATTTGATACTTTTCAAACAGCTTCTAAGGTTTTTGAATTAAGATTGAACAAGAAAAGTCATTTGTATCATAACATGAAAATATTAAATCTCTGTCTGGTGTTTCACCACCATAAGTTCTTTTACAAGTTCGAGTGGCTGATCCTACAACACCAGTCATCGCTACATCTGGATTTATGATAGCAACAGGAAACCCAAAATCTAAAAACGAAAGTGTAGAAGGATTAATGATCTCAAATCCTGATACCTCTACAGTTTCTTCCAAATTACCAGCAACACAATCAGAAGTAATAAGGAAAGTTCCAGTATCAAAATGAGCACGATGATATGATGTTGCTGTTGAAACCAAAAAAGTTACGATAAGGACAAATAGAGTGAAAACATCTCGAACTATTAACTTAAAAGACATAATTCACACCTCCAAAAAATAAGGTAGAATGCTCGTAATTATAACTAACATTATAACTTATTTCCTTTGTAAAATGATATTCTGTAAAAAGCTCGGTAACCCAAGCCGTATTTGTCGGTGCTAATGCATATAATTTCTTATTATAATTATTTGATTTAAAAGTAATTTGAATGTTTTCCAATAAATGAAGAGCAAAACGAGCACCAACTACCCAATTGGAATTATCAAATGCATAACCAATACCAACAGGAAGTTCTAATAACATTTTTGAATATTTTATAGTTGATCCTTTATATGAAGCAACTTGATTGTAATTGCTTAGCTCAAACCCAAGATAAAATTGCAATCCATGAGGCCACTCGGCATAAATCACATGATCGCCTAAAAAAGACAGTGCAAAGGACGAGTCAATTTTCCAATCAGAAAATTGTGGTCTAATAAATTGATTCATAAATCCGACCCTACCTCCAACCCGCCAAGGATTATCTAATTGCGGTGATGTTTGGATCGTTTTAGATTGAGGCTCCATTCGTTTAACATTAGAGTCCTCATTATTTGTATTACCATTAGCTTGAGACAGCTCTCCAAAAATAAAATTTATAAGCAAACAATTTACTATTATCAATTTTGTTAATTTCACTCTATTCCTCATTGCATCGAGGGTTCCTCAGCTCCTTGGCTGAACTATTTTTGAAACCACTTCTAATTTTAATCAGCGTACTTTACTTTTTAGTAAATCCTGTAAATGAATCAAACCCACAGGGCGTTTTGGATTTTCTGATTGAGAATCTAAGACAAATAAAACTTGGATACGAAACTCTTCCATTATAAAGAGCGCGCGCTCGGCCATTTCTTCTGCATCAATATTTTTAGGATGCATAGACATAATATCTTTTGCAATTCCATCCAGCGGATTTTGAGCTTTTTCTAGACGGCGGCGCAAATCACCATCGGTAATCACACCAACTAATTCATTCTTTTCATTTAAAACACCTGCTGTGCCTCTAACTTCTTTCGCTGTCATCACTGAAACCACTTGAAGCATTGGGGTGTTTAGACTTACGAGCGGAAGAGCCTCACCTGTATGCATAACATCGCGTACATGAAGTAACTTACGTCCTAATGATCCACCAGGATGATATTCAGCAAAGTCATCAGCTTTAAAACCACGCTTTAAAAGTACTGCCATGGCAAGGGCATCACCTAAGGCTAATGCTGCAGTCGTACTGGCTGTCGGTGCTAAATTCAAAGGGCATGCCTCAGTGTTGACAGAGCAATCCAAAATAACTTGAGAAGTACGTCCCAAACGACTCTCCTGAGAACCTGTAAAAGCAATGATTTTGAGACCTTTACGAATAGAATAATTTAAGATTGCACTGAGTTCTTCAGCTTCACCTCTATAACTAAAAATCACAATCACATCACCAGCACCAATGACTCCCAAATCGCCATGACTACTCTCAGCAGGATGAAGAAAAACAGAAGGAGTTCCTGTGCTTGATAAAGTACTTGCCAACTTTCTAGCAATAATTCCACTTTTGCCAATACCAGTTGTAATAACTTTACCTGTGCATGAATAGAGAATCTCTACTGCCTCCAAGAATTGATTATTAATGCGCGGGCCTAAAGCCGCAACGGCCTGAGCTTCAATGGCTAATACTCTTTTTGCTTCATCCAATAAATTCATATATCAACCTAATACACCTTCTATCAAAATTATTCGTACTAATTTTCAAACTGGAAAGAACGATTATTTTTATTCGATATTTTCCGTTGAGACGATTCTTTTTGTTTGGCATTTATTTTTATATTCTCAGGCTTTTCTTTTTTTGATTTTGATGATGATTTTTTATTTCTTGTTTTCTTTAAATCTAAGGCGGCATCAATAAATGAAGCAAAAAGTGGATGTGGAGCTAAGGGTTTTGATTTAAATTCTGGATGAAATTGAACTCCAACAAACCAAGGATGCATGGGAACCTCTATAATTTCCACTAAATCCCTATCTTTATTAATACCTGCGATCATCATTCCTTTTTTCTCTAAGAGTGGACGGTAACGATTATTAAATTCATAACGATGACGATGACGTTCTCGAATAAGTGATTCACCATAAATTTTTCGCACATTTGAACCATCTTTCAGCGAGCATGGATAACTACCAAGCCTCATAGTCCCACCCTTTGTGATTTGGGTTCGTTGCTCTTCCATAAAATCAATCACATAGTTTGTAGACTGCTTATTTACTTTAGTTTTGAATTCTCGACTTGTGGCATCTCTGATACCACACACATTCTTAGCGTATTCAATGGCAGCAAGTTGCATACCAAAACAAATTCCAAAAAAGGGAATATTGTTTTCGCGTGCATAGCGAATGGCAGAAATCTTGCCATCCACTCCACGTTCTCCGAATCCGCCAGGAACCAATATTCCATCCACACCTTTAAGCGCTTGGTCTATATTTTTTTCTGATAACTTTTCGGAATCCAAATATACTATTTGTATTTTAGATTGATTTGCAATCCCTCCATGAACCAAAGACTCATGAAGTGATTTGTAGGATTCTTTCAAATCTACATATTTTCCCACCACACCAATAACGACTTCGTGTTTAGGATGTTTTAATGCTTTAACAATTCTCTCCCAACCTTGAATATTCATGGGATCAGCTTGAACATCGAGACGTTTTAAGATGAGTTCGTCTAATTTTCCTGCATTCAACATCAATGGTACTTCATAAATGGTACTGGCATCTTCCGCTGCAATGACATTCTCAGGCTTCACACTACAGAATAAGGCAATTTTTTTTCTCACACTTTCATCAATGGATTTTTCAGAGCGGCATACTAAAAAATCAGGCTGAAGCCCAATTTCTCTCAATTCTTTTACAGAATGTTGAGTCGGTTTAGATTTTAATTCGCCAGCAGCAACAATGTAAGGAAGATACGTCACATGAACTAAAACTGAATTTTCGTCTCCCACATCAAGACGCATTTGTCGAATGGCTTCTAAAAAAGGAAGTCCTTCGATATCTCCAACGGTTCCACCAATTTCGACAATGACAATTTCAGCACCCTGGCCTGCTAAATAAATTCTAGATTTTATTTCATCTGTAATATGGGGAATCACTTGAACTGTTCCACCTAAATAATCACCACGACGCTCTTTATTTATTACTGATTCATAAATTTGTCCGGTTGATACACTATGAGATCGTGAAAGGATACAAGAGGTGTATCGTTCATAGTGTCCTAAATCTAAATCGGTTTCAGCGCCATCATCAGTTACATAGACTTCACCATGCTGAAACGGTGACATCGTTCCTGGATCAACATTAATATAAGGATCAAACTTCATGATAGTGAGTTTAACTCCTCTTGCTTCGAGTAAAGCGCCAAGACTTGCTGCCGTTAGACCTTTACCAACAGATGAAACCACTCCGCCTGTAATAAAAATAAATTTTTGCTTTAACTCAGGTTGTTTACGACGTCGAATTCCCATTTAATATTCCTCTCAACTATCTCACTTAAACGATCTCTCTTAAACGATCTCTCTTAAACGATCTCTCTTAAACGATCTCTCTTAAACGATCTCTCTTAAACGATCTCTCTTAAACGATCTCTCTTAAACGATCTCACTTAAACTATCTCACTTAAACTATCTCACTTAAACTATCTCACTTAAACAAACACACGATCATCCTTAAACTAACGAACGATCTCTCTTAAACTATTTCACTTAATCCATCGCATTTAAACTCTCTCGAAGCGACACACTAAGCTCAAAATACTCAAATCTACTCAACTCATCATTTTCAATAATGGTTCCACCTTGAGCACATCCTCAGGGGTATCAACACCCATGCATTGGTAATCTACTCTTATCGTTTTAATCTTAGCCCCTAACCACAATGCACGCAATTGTTCTAAACTCTCACAACGTTCTAAAATGCAAGGTGGCGTTATGCAAAATTCTTTTAAAAAACTTTTTTTATAGACATAAAGCCCAAGATGTTGCCAACAGCCCTCAATTTTGCCTTCAGGATTTAACCGAGTATAAGGAATTGGCAGTCGACTAAAATAAAGGGCCTCATTGTTTTTATTTACTACTGCCTTTACCACATTGGGGTTTTTTATCTCTATTGGATCGATGGGCTTAATAAGGGTGGCCATTTCAGCCTGATTAGAGGAAGCATAAAAGCCTTTAACAAGTGCATCAATTAATTCACCCTTGAGTAAAGGTTCATCACCTTGAATATTAACAACAGCATCACAATCTAAATCCTTAATGGCAGCCCATACTCGATCTGACCCCGATGGTAAGTCTGAATCAGTCATCATGACTTTCACACCCAATTGTTCACAAAGTTTTGCTATTCCCTCATGATCTGTCGCTACAATCAATTCACTGAGAGTCTGAGCCTCCTTGGCCCCGCGAATTACCCATTCCAGCAGTGGTCTTCCCGCGATTTTAAAAAGTGGTTTTCCAGGAAAGCGGGTTGATGCAAAGCGCGCCGGTATGACACCAATAGTTTTGCTCAAATCTCGTCCCTCCCGCCGCTTATTTTTTCATTTTGCTGTCGTTCTAAATAGGGAAGAACATATTTTTGATAAAGATCTTCATCCAGCTGAGCTATCCCTTTTCCGGTAGTCGATGAAATCAGATAGTAAGGAGCTCCTTGTAAGGACTTTTCAAGAGCTTTTACCAATGAGTGCCGCTCACTTTGATTGATCTTATCGATTTTACTCGCAACAACGACTAATGGACGTTCAATCATCCCAGCATAAGTCCTTAACATTTCTTCGTCTTCACTCCATTTTCTGCGAATATCCATGATAAGCACTAAACAAATCACATCGGAGCGAACAGCAAAATAATCTTCAACGATTTTTTTATACTCCTCTACCTCACTTCGTCCACGAGAAGCGTAACCATATCCTGGCATATCGACGAGACGATAAGTTCCCATGTCATAGAAGTTGATAAGTCGTGTTTTACCAGGGGTTTGACTTACTTTAGCTGCAGTGGTTTTCGTCCATGCATTGACTAAAGACGATTTGCCAGCATTGGATCTTCCAGTGATGGCAATTTCAGCAACCCCACCCGAAGGAAAATCTTTTGGAAAAAAGGCACTTTTGATATATCGAGCCTTTTTATGAGATACTTTATGAGTTTTTTTATTAATTTCTTCCATCTATCTCTTTTCTAGGAATTAAGACCCAAAAACAAGACATTCTCTCATTCTTAATGAAATTATTTACTTTTTACATGGCACAGGATTTGCCATAGAAATCTTGACTAAACAAATTAGTTAGCGTCGGAAAAATACTTTAATTTTCGAACTACCGAATTAGTTTGTCGCGAACCAAATTTCGGAGGTCTTATGTCCAATGTAAACTACTTTTTGAAGCTTTATCTGAATAACCAAATCATTCCCTACAGCTTAAATCTCCCAATCACCACCATAGGGTGCTCAGCCGAAGTTAATATCTCCCTTCCCTATGGAAAAGTTGATTCTCGTCATTGTCGCATCGAAAAGAGAGTCGGTGGACAATTCCTGATCCGTGATCTAAGATCTAGTTCTGGAACTTTTGTCAACGGGGTTCGAGTTATTGAGGCCCAACTAAATCCCGGAGATAGAATTAAAATTAGTGACTTCCTTTTTGATTTTACCAATGATGAAATCCAGTTAATTAAAAAAAATCAGCCAAATAATTTAAATACTTTTTTCAAAACCAATAATTCCAAATGGCAAAAAACTTTAGAAGCTCTACCGAATTTGGCTCGTTCGCCCTATCCAGTACTTATTTTGGGTCCTTCAGGATCAGGCAAAGAACTCACAGCACTGGCAATCCATGAAAACTCTGGTCGATCAGAGGGGCCTTTCATTTGTGTTAACTGTAGTGCTCTTGCTGAAAATTTAATTGAAAGTGAACTTTTTGGTCACGCCAAAGGAAGCTTCACCGGCGCATTCAGTGATCGTAAGGGTGCATTTGAAACAGCCAGAGGAGGCACTCTCTTTTTAGATGAAATTGGTGATCTATCATATAATCTTCAAGCTAAACTCCTGCGCGCCCTAGAAAACCGTGAAGTTAGAGCTGTTGGTTCAGACAAAGTAATCAAAACGGATGTTCGAATTGTTTCCGCCACTCATCAAAATTTATTTGAAAAAATTAACTCCAACACCTTTCGTTCTGATTTATTTTACAGAATAAACGTGATTACCATTACCACACCGTCTCTTTATGAACGCATGGAGGACTTCGAAGATATCTTTTATAATCTTTGTAAAGAAGCAAAAGTTCGTTTTTCAATACCAGCAATAAGACTATTAAAAAGTCACAATTGGCCCGGCAATATTAGAGAATTAAAAAATGTGGTATCTAGGGCTTCAGCACTTTATGAAAAGAAAACAATTGAAGAGGCTATGATCCACGGTTTAATTGATTTTAACACAAAAGATCCCAATAACTTTCCTGAAACTTCACTCATAATGAGTAAAAAAGCTAATCTGGTAAAAGAAATGGAAAAAAACATGATATTGACCAGACTCAGAGCAAATAAAGGAAATCAGAGAAAAACTGCAACCGATTTAGGAATGCCAAAAAGTACATTGAATGATCGCATTAAAGAATATAAAAAAGAATTAGAAAAAATGGAGACTACATTGAAATAGAATTTATTAAACCAGAAACTTAACAATTTCGATTGCGTGTGGTAAACTTCTGGTTTGTTTTTTTCATTGATTGATATTGAAATAAATACTGTTAGTTCATTCTAAAAAAATAAATAAATAATTTTAATCTTTTTCCAAGATCATTGAGTTCACAAACCTCAAAGGTTTTCCTTCACTGTATGAGACTTCAATTTCATGCCCTGTAGGATCATGTATATACCATGAAACTGAAAAAGGATATTTCACCTCTCCCCCATAATATAATTTTAGATTATGAAGCTTCACTTTGCTTCTCCAATCTTCAATATTATCGATTCGTATTCCAAAGTGAAAAATTGCATGATTTTCAGCATTTACATTATATATGATTGGATCTTTTCTGTGGGTGTATTCAGACATGGCAATCATAGAATCATTAAAAGCTAATATGGCCCATTTTGCTCCAATATGATTGACTCCTTCTTCCACTTTTTGAAAACCAAAAATAGTTTGGTACCAGTTAATGCTTTTATCTAAATTTTTAACGCTAATATTAATATGATCAAGTCTTAATGTCATTTGAACCTCCTAAAATGAATCTAATAGAAGTAGACATTTTAGTATCAATAATGTTATTTTAATGACATATGATTACTGAAATTGACAAAGCATCTAAAAATATTGCTAAAAATTTAGTAAAATTACGTCAAATTGCTGGTTTGACTCAAAATCAACTTGCACAATTATCAAATATGACCAGAGCATCTGTGGCATTACTTGAATCGGGGCAATCAAATCCCACACTTGAAATATTACTTAAAATCACTCTAGGACTTAAAATTTCTATCAACGAATTACTTTCTACTCCATTTGCTGAATGTCAGTTCACGAAGGCGTCTGATGTTCCTATTGATCTTAAATCTAAAAATGGAGTCATCCTACGAAAACTGTTACCTGATAAAATTCCAGCTACAGAAATGGACGAAATTATACTTGAACCTGACTCAAATATGACAGGGTCACCCCACATAGAAGGCACAAGAGAGTATTTTACTTGTACAAAAGGTGAAATCCTAATTGGCATTTTAGGACAAAAATTTCTTTTAAAAAGGGGTGATGTTTTATCATTTCCAGGAGACAATCCACATTCCTATAAAAATACTGGTAAAATCACAGCTCACGGAATCAGCGTTGTCTTTTTTGCGTCTAGCGCAAAGTAATTAAACCAACATTGAGTAATATTCAAAAATGCAAAAAATAAAAATCAATATGGCAGACGATATTTTCTTTATGCTTATTTTATTTCAAATATCATCATGCCTATTTAAAAAGGTCTTGATTTTTAATACGTTTGTCTTATCAATCAAACATTAGTATAGTTTTGTCAGATTTAACCAAAAATGATTTTGTTTAACGAAAATCTAGATTGATACGATTCACGCCAATACGATGCAAAGAGTGTTGAGAAATAAGACCTATCAACTGTACAAAAGTCTGATTTAAAATACTTAAAGAGTGTTAAAAAAAAATTAAGCTTCATATGCTTGTCTAACACTTATCTGATCAATCAAGTTTTAATATAACTTAACTCTTACAATCATAGATGTTTATTTAGCCTTTGATATCTCTATTATTTATGAGTACCATTTAAAATAAATAATGCTACATTGTTTTAAAAGGGGAACCATTGAGTCAGGGTCCAGTTGATGAAAAAGATAAAAATACTCAACCACCACCCGGTGGTCTGTTAGATGAATTAGAATCAGACCCCAATGAAGACCCTGAAGCCCTCTTAGCCGAAGCTATTCCTGATTTAGAAAAAAATATGAAACAACTGCAATCAGATTTTATTGGTTTGAATGCAGATATTCAATCTATTGAATTTGGAGATGAAACACCAACGACGGCTAGTTATTCCAGCTCCACTAAATTAAGGTTAATTAAATTCAAAAAAAAGGTTACCCACTGGTTTATAAATTTAGCTGAAAAGATATTTTATAGATTAAAATATTTTTTCATATGGTTAATTATTGAATTACCAAAAAAATTATTGAGTTTATGGAATAACTTTACAAAACATATAAAATCGATATCACATGTTTTTACTCATTGGTCTGGTAAAAGAAGAATATTATTTATTGTTTCATTCGTATTTCTTAGTATTACTTTATATTTTTATTTTAAATTGGTAAAAAGTAATATGTTATTTAATGATGACTTTCATTTTTATGGTTCAATGGAAGAACTGTCAGATCATTCATTTACATATGATTTAGATGGCGAGACAGAACCCTTTTACAATTCTCCAAGAGTAAAAGTGTATTCTTTTAAAATGAAACCGGTCGTCGTTAATTTAAAAAGAGAAAAAGACTCTGATGAAAATCCCATGTCCTTCTTTGAGTTTATTTTTGTCGGAAATTCTGGTGATGTGGTTGTAGAATTTAAAGACCGAGAAAGTGAATTAATTGATTTAGTCGAAAGAGTTATCGAGAAAAAAACTTTTGAGTCTTTAGATACTATTGAAGGAAAAGAAGAATTAAAACAAGATATCCGCAAGGAATTAAATAAAAAACTCACAGATGGAGTAATTAAAAAAGTAGAAATACACAATTTTTTTATTAAACCTTAATCTTTGCACTCCATCCACCATAATTTTATATTTAAATAAAATTGAAAATATACTATGAATTGAGCACTAATCAAAAATATCATTGAAATTCAAGCTGAAGAGCTGTTCATAGAAGATACATTAGTACACATTATTCCTGTGTGGTAGTGGCTATTAATTTGAATTTTTTTTTAGGTCCTAAGTGTTGAACTAATTATGAAGAAGTGGCCACACCAACCTCGTGCTTCCCTGAATTAGACCTCCACAGGTTTTGCGACCCTCCGCTGGTCGGGTATTGGATCAAAACCAATAATCAAACTCAAAGAATAAATTCATTCAAGTGCTGTTCCCGAAAACGTTCCGTCTGAATCACAAACATATTACTTAGAAAAATCATGCCATTGCTTAATTATATCTATGACTAGTAAAACTAGACATAATAGAACTTTAGCAATAGAAAGAATACGACGAATACTACCATAACTGGTGGTAGCACTATACAAATTAACCTCCACTGTAATGGTGGAGGTTTTTTTTCAGCAAAGGTTGGTGTAACCAAACTTCTGCTTCAGCAAATTAAGATCCTAATTTAGAGTTGAATAAAATATATTTGAGGTCCGAAAAGTTTATCATTCAGAAAATATATTCGAGACGTCTAAATCGAAGGACATCTCAAGCTCTCTCTTCAGTAGTCTTAGATTTAGTGTTTAGTTTCTGTGGCCATAAATAAGTTAAAGTCAGACACCTTGTCCTTAAGGATTACTCCGAAGGCTTCTGCAGCAACAAAATTACAACTCTCGTTAGGAATTGCAATGTTATCACAAAAGAACTGAATAACTTCGGGTTTAAAGGTAGGCGCAGAATTCTTTAAAATTCCACTAATTATTTTTTTGTAATTGTTATGATAGGTCCAATTTTATCTTTAAAAGTAGCCGCGACGGGTTTATAATTGATATGAGTAAGCGTAGATGAAATACCATTATTGAACGAAATAACACATTTAATTGCTTCACCACTACCAACACTCAAGAGTGTAAAAATTGCCTGATCATTTTTATTTGTAAAACTATATAAACCAGCACCATTCTTAGCAATAACACCTTGGTCAATATACTTGTAATCAGTATTTGGAACTGTAATTTTTACAACTACATTTCCTGGCAAAATCTTGTCAAGTAATAAGCAAAGACTATTCATTGATTGGGCAAAACTTTGGCTCGCAAAAATCAATAACGTTAATGAAATTAATAGTTTCTTCATAAATCCTCCTAAGATTGTGATCTCAATTTTAACTTTTACATTACATTTACATCACTTTTACATTAGTTACTGTAATATTTAAACAAAACATGTTTATTTTCTATATTTTACAATTTAAACGACAAATTATGCTTCCTCATGCGAGCATCGATTATTGAGTTTTGCAAAACTGAATTGTGCTAGGTTGTATTCGAACTAGCTTATCGCATGACTTTGATCCATTTACTCTCACTAGACGTCCCACTAGACTTTAGAAATTTAGAAATAAACCCGATAAAATCCATGAATCATTTCATTATGAAATGTAATGCTCTAAGGAGTAATTATGATAAAATGGAATTTACAATTCATTTATTTTGTACTGTTATTATGCTCTTGTAGCCATTTTGCAAGAAGCCCAGAAAGTGGATACTCAAGCTTTGATATCAAGTCGTCGAATCTCAATTCACCAATAAATTCTATTGCTACAAATCTACAAATGCAAAAAACTCTAGTTGAACTAGGAATGAGTTTAGATGAACTGACTAGTCCAGAGGGACAAATAAAATTTCAAGAGGCTCTTGAATTACGTAGTTTAGAATCGCAATTGCTCGATGAAAGAGAAAAAAAACAGTATTATCAAAATGTACCTTGGTTCAAGGATTCACATGAACAACTAGAGTTTTTAAAACAAAATGGATACTATGCTCGACAAATATGGCTTAGAAAAAAAGGAGTTGGTAAACGACCTGTTGAATTAGATAAATCATCTGAAGATCTTATCGCCACTAAAGATATTGCACTTGGAATGCCACTTGAATTGGTAAAGCGCAGCTGGGGAAATCCTGATTTTGTTGAAGTTGCAGGAAATTCTATGTATGGTAACCAACGATGGAGATACAAAAGGTATACACCTTCTCCAGAAGGTTATCGACTACAAAGCAGAGTTATTTATTTTGAATCTGGTAAAGTTGCTGGTTGGGAACAAATTGATCATTAAATTTTTATTTTATTTGATATCATCACCTAATTCTATTTTAATTGCATCCATTACTAAAGTACCTATCTTAATTTCTGATTCAATTTTCACTATTAATTTTCGATCATCATCAGTCAGCCAAAAGAAGATATCACCGACTGGTTTAAAAACACCGTCAACTTCAAACTCTGGTTTTACAACAATAGTATCAAAAGTTCCGGCTTCAGTCTCGAGTCTTTCTTTTTTTAAAGTTTTCCCTCTAAACATAAGATTTTTTTCATCATCAGAAACATGAAATTTAAATTCCTTTCCTACTTCATAAGTAAAGACTCTCATATAAAATGCGGCACTAAACACATTTTGGGCGTAAGGAGCAAACTTCCATTCTTGGCGTTTCTCTTGGTGACCTTTTTTTTCTGTATATTTTTTTTCAGCATATACAGCTTTAAAATTACTCGAATCAAAATATCCTTTACCATTTTTTAATTGAGCACTTTCTTTTACTTGTAACGTATAAACCGAGGGGACTAGTGTGTCAAAATCAACTAATGTTTCTGCCCAATCCTCAATGGAGTAAAAATGAGAAAACATTCCCGTTGTTTTTAAACTAGAATACCATCGATAAGATTTTCGTCCATTCACTTCAACCATGGGTTTTACTTCTAAAGTTAACTCACCCGCTTGAGCTTTAAAGTATCGAACACTCATAGTTACTTTTTCTCCGACTCTGAACGGGTCTTTTTCTGGTCTTCGTGAGCCTGGTTTAAAACCCACATTGCTCTCATGACGAGGCTCCCTAGGGCCTTCAGCAGTTCCTGGAGTTAAATTAGTATCAACCGCATTACGATTATTTTTTTGATTTGAATCAGTAACTTTATATTTTGATCCAACAGTTGATTCTTTTAAATTTTCATTTTTGGAGCTTTTCCTATCCTTAGAATTTTTTCCTTTTAAGTTATTAGACTGTTTGCCATGATCTGGATTGGATAATTGTGCTGGCACAGATGGAGTTGGTGACTCTTCCTCTTCAATAGGTATTACACCAATATCCTTTTTACTTATATTTGGATCTTCTCCAATTTCTTTAACTTTAATATCGGGAAGTTCATCATCCACATTTAATCGCATTGGTTCTTCATATTTGAGAAAAGGACTAGAACACGATGTGAGCAGTATTAAAATAGCTAACATTAAAATATGATTTTTTTTAAAACCAATCAATACACTCTCCAACACCATAAAATAATGATAATCCTGTCAGTCTTTCGATGAAATAATCCTTAATTAATAACATTTAAACCTAGTCCAAATTATAGTGTTTAAATAAATCACTCAAATATTTAAAATACCTTAATTATTATCTCGAAAACTCTATTTGAGGTAAAAAGATCAATATGACAATACCCACATTCTCGACATTCGACTAGTACCAAAGCTTACAATATGCACAAATTAAATTAATTTAGCATTTGCAAAATTAACAGGACCCATTAAATAACATAATTACCGACATAAAAATCGATATTTTGGATGATAACTCTGGAGATAGAACTTTATTATAAAAATGCAAGTTTCATTGATCGGATAAATATTTTTTCCAACGACGATGGATCCAGAGCCAGTCTTCGGGATGTTTTTGAATTAACGTCTCGATCACATGATTGTATTGTTGTGTTGTTGCTAAAAGTATTTCATCCTTTGATAATTCTGGAGCAAGAGGGATTTCAGGGCCAAATTCAATCACATTTTTACCATTTTTATCTCTATAAGTCCAAACTGGTAAAACTGGAGCTCCAGTTTTTAAAGCGAAAAGCGAAAGTCCATAGGCCGTACCAGTCTTTACACCAAAAAAAGTAGTTTCAAGACCATAGGGTGGACCCATATATTGATCTAAAACAAAAATTAAAATTCCTTTTTGCTTCAAAATTTTTAAAATATCAAACGAACTATTGCGTCCATGCGGATCAAGAAAATTAGCACCAAATCTTTTTCTGGTTCCAAACCAAAAGTCATTGAGCCACTTAACTTTAAAATGTTTTGAGATAACATAAAGTGGATAGCCACGATGAGCAATCATTGAAATGGCCATGTCCCCATGACCCAGATGTAAAGATAATAAGAGCACTCCTTTATTTTTTAACCTTGCTTGGTCTAAAAAATCTAATCCTTTAAAATGAATATTTTGTTGAATCCATTTATCATCAATAGAAGGCAATAAACAAAATTCATAGAAGCTATAAATAATTTTTTTTATCGAATTTCGAGCTAAAATTATTTTTACTTTTTGAGATTTTTCAGGGAATACAATTTGGATATTTTGCATCATAATTTTTCGTCTAAATCGAAAAACATCAAAAAATAGAATTGCTATAGCAGATGCCATGAACCACCGAACAGGCACTGGTATTAAATATAAAATATAACTAATGATTCTTCCCAAGATGGCGAGCAAGCTTTGCACGAAATCCCTCCAAATCACCAGACATTTGATATTCTAACGATACCACACAGAGTGGTGGCCCTTCATCGGGCCATCCCATAACTTTAACAAAATCCTTTTCACTTGTAACTAAATAATCATAATTTATTGATAATTCTATGAGTGATTGAATTGATTTTTTGTCATACTGAAAATGATCCGCAAACACCTTAAATGCACCAATCGTCAATCCTTGGTTTTTAAGCCCTTGCAAAAAACTCTCGGGATTCCCTAATCCACAAAATGCAAGGCCACGTCCTTCTTTAATGATATTCTGAGAAATGAGTGGTTTTCCTCTAACCCATTGAGGATTACCTTGTTTTTGCTCCGCTCGTAGCATCAAAGGTTTTATTGATTGTGTTTGAGTTTGATAATAATCTATGGAAGAACATTTTTTTTCAAGAAATGCGAGTGTCTCAGCATTACTCTGTTCACATTTGGTAAAAATTATAGCGCTAGCTCTTTTCAGTGCAATAAATGATTCGCGCGCGCGCCCTCGTGGAGGCCATTCGTAATCCCTTTTTTTTACAGACGTATCTAATAACAAAATATCAAAATCTCTTTTAAGTCGTCGATGCTGAAAACCATCATCGATAAGAAGAACATCAACGCTTTTAGCTTCTTCAACTACTTTTAAAGCACTCTTCCATTTTTGAGGCCCAGAATAAATTGGAATATCGGGATTCTTCATTTTTAATAATACAGCTTCATCGCCAAAAATGGATGAAGCTTCAATACCCAATGTAACAAAGCCAGAGTTTTTATTATTAACACCGTAATTTCGAGAGATCACTCCCGGATGATATCCCATTCTTATTAATTCATGGAGCAACCATTGAATAAATGGGGTCTTACCAGTTCCTCCCATTGTAATATTACCAACACTTATAACAGGAATTGGTAACTGGATGGGTTCAATAATTTTTTGATCATAAATCCAATTACGTAAACCAACCAAAGACGACCAAACAGGAGCAAAGGGATTCATGGAGTTGTTCATGAAAGTTCTTTCTTACTCGTGTTGGTGGTCTGAAAAAAGCTCTCAACTTCAGCCGCTACTCTAGCTGTAACACCTTTGTCTCCTAACTGGGTTTTTAATAAAACTAAATCTTTTATTACATGAGTACGATAGGATTCATCAAAAAGCATTTTTTCAACCAAGGGAGAAAGATTTTCTAATGTTGCTTTTTCTTGAAATATTTCTGGTACAATTTCTTTGTTAGATAAAAGATTCACTAAACCAAAAAAACCTTTTACTAAACGTCGACCTATAAAAGCAGAAAGCCAACTAACTTTATACATGATAACCATGGGTTTTTCTAGTAATCCCACCATCAATGTTGCTGTCCCCGAGGCTGCGAGCACACCATCAACTAAACTGATCATATTAAAAGGCTCATCTTGTAATAAAATGACTGGAATCCTCACCTCTCCTAATCTCTCTTGAATGGAATTTTTTGAAACAGTGGGCGCAACAAGTACCATAATTTTTAAGTCTGGGTGTTTTGTCTTTAGTTTTTCGGCCACTTGTAATTGAAGTATTAAATGACGATCCAGTTCTTGCTTGCGACTTCCAGGCATTAAACCTAATACTTTCTGATTCTTTTGAACTCCCAGTCTACTGCGCCTTAATTCAATCAAGGCTTTATCATCATATTCAGGTTTTAACTCATCCAAAAGAGGGTGCCCGACATATTTTACAGGAACTTCATAGGTTTTGTAAAAATCGACTTCAAATGGAAATACCACCAACATTTTTGTAACATAGGCTTTGACTGTATAAACTCGATTTTTTTTCCAAGCCCAAATTTGGGGAGAAACATAATAAACTATTGGAATATTTCTAGCATGTAGCTCTTTACATAAGCGGAGATTAAATCCAGGATAATCCAAGAGAATTGCCACATCTGGTTTTAGTTTATCTACTTCCGATAAAATGTTTTGAAAAATTTTTTTAATTTCAGAATAATGTTTAATAACTTCGGAAAATCCCATGACAGCCATTTCCTCAGCATATCCTAAACAATGAAAATTCAATTTTTCCATACTCCGCGAGCCAACACCAAAATAACTGAGAGTTCGATTTTGTAATTTCCAGTGCCTCATTAATTGTTCTGCATATAAGGCACTCGATGCCTCTGCTGCTATAATGAGAACTCGATTAGACATAGGTATCTAGCTCTAAACAAATCCTCTCCACCAGTGCTAATGCAGACAAGCCTTCTTCACCTGTCAGAAAAGGTTCTTTGTTATGAAGGACTGAATCAACAAAAACATCTGTTTCTTTTTGAAGAGCATCCCGCTTTTCAGTTGTGAATCGTTGAGATACTAATGGCGTCGCCATTCCTTCACCAAATTGTATTTGCTCTAAGTCTCCAGTATTAAGATTCGCAATCCATTGTGAGTTTGAATCATAGGAGCGAATCATTCGAGAGGCCGTAGGACTAACCCGAGATGCCTTTAGATATACTTTTAAATTATTACTAAAAGTCAGCCAAACTGATGCCCAATCTAGTGACGACGACTTAACTTTAGCACCCTGAACTTCAATTGATTTTAAAACACCGGGATTAAGTGAAAGTAGAAGATCAATATCATGAATCATTAGATCATGTATGACACTCACATCAGCCCCTCTTGCTTTAAAGGGACCTACGCGCTCGAACTCTATAAAAGTAGGTGTTCCTATCATCATTTTCCATTTTACAAAGGCCGGATTAAATCGTTCGATGTGTCCAACACTGAGTTTTAAATTATTTTCTCGTGCTAAATGAATTAATTTTTGAGCTTGCACGATTTCTACAGTTATCGGTTTTTCGATATTTAAATGAATCTTATTTCTCAATAAAAAATCTGCCACTTCAAAATGACTTTTAGTTGTCGTGGCAATAGTTGCCAAATCAACTTTCCCAGCAAGATCCTCAAGCTTATCAAAGCATTGAACTTGAAGGGAACTGGCCACCTTTTGCGCCTGCTCTTTATTCAAATCAAAGACTCCAACTAATTCAACATTAGAATTAGCTTTATACTTCTGAGCATGAAAATGACCAAGATAACCTACACCTACAACTGCTGCTCTTAATTTTTTCATTCCTTGGCTATCCCTCTTTTGGATTGTCGGATAAAATTAATTAAATATTCGATATTTTCTGAACTAGCACATTCCGTATCAATCCGTGCCAAGGCCTCTTCTTGAGTTTCTGAACCCATAATTAAAATTCGAATGGCACGATGGATATTCTCAACTTCTTCTCGAGGTAAACCTCGACGTGCTAAACCCACTTTATTTGTAGCACGGATGACAGCGTGGTTCCCTTGGGCTTTTGAAAAGGGAAGAATATCTTTGTTAACGATTGAACCGCCCGCAATAAAAGAGCCCCGCCCTACACGGGTGAATTGATTAAAGGCACACATCCCGCCAATCACAACATAATCATCTATTGTACAATGACCACCAATATGAGAATCATTCGCCACAATCACATGATTTCCAATACGACAATCATGACCAACGTGGGTGTAACTCATCAAATAGCAATGAGATCCTACGGTTGTTTTTTTATCCTCTTTACTCGTTGCTAAGTTGACAGTTGAAAATTCCCGAAATGTATTATGGTCTCCAATTATAAGAGACGTTTCTTCTCCCTTATAGGTGACATCTTGAGGTGGCCCACCAATAACAGCACCAGGATGAAAATGATTGTTAGATCCAATTTCTACCACTCCATTTTTACTGCCAATTGAAACGTGCCCTTCAACGAGAGTTCCTTTTCCAATTTTGACATGACCTTGTATCAAACAATAGGGGCCAATTTCAGCTCCCTCATCTAAATCTAATTTTCCATAAATAACTGTAGAAGAATGAACTCCCATACGATCTCCTTATTTAGGATAGTTTCTTCTTGAAACCAAAAAAACTGAGCGAAATCACAAACAACAGTGAGACGGCGATCAGTTAGGACTTTGGAAAAACCTTTGCTAAAATTTCAGCTTCAGCAACGATCTCATTTCCAACTTTTGCCTGACCACCAAAAATCAGAATTTGTCCTCGATCTTTTCGACAATCCATTTCTATAATGAGTTGATCACCAGGAACAACAGGAAGACGAAATCGCGCTTCATTAATTCCCACTAAAGCCACATCTTGAGGTGGCTCATCTGGGCGACAACAAAGTAAAGCTCCTACTTGTGCAAAGACTTCTAAAATAATAACTCCAGGCATAACCGGACGGTGAGGAAAATGCCCCTGAAAATACGGTTCAGTAATGGTAATACTTTTAATAGCTCGAATTTTATTTCCAGTACGATTGGGATAATTCGGTCCCCAGGTTTTCTCCAACACACGATCAACGAAAATGAAAGGATGCCGATGAGGCAATATCTTGGTGATCTCTAAGATATCCATTGATTGTGCTTTTGGAGTATTCATATTTTTTCTCCGTAAAAACTAACACATCGACATCGACCTGTTATCACTAAGAGGGTGTTTGAAAAGAGTTCTAATTCAAATACCCTTTAATGTATTATTATTTTGTTTTCTCAAACTCTTGAACTAACTTATCTGTGAGATTGTATTCTGCTTTAATCCACAAAACACTTTGCTCATTTTTTTCAAAAATAACTGAGTAACCTTCAGTTTTAGCCACTTTATCCAAAATATTTTTCATCTTTTCCAAAATAGGACCTGTAAGATCTCTTTCTTTTTTAGAGATTTCAGTTTGGTTCTTACCAACTAACTCTTGATATTTCATCATTTCTTCTTGAATTTCAGCTTGCTTTTTTTGCATCGCCTCTTCAGAGAGAACACCTTTTTTCTTTTCTAAGTCTTCACCCATTTTTTTAATATCCGCTTGTTTGGCTTCGATATCTTTTTTTCTTTTATTAAACTCAGATTCCAATTCCGCTTTGGCCTTCTTGCCAGCAGTGGTGCTTTGAATTGCCTTTTGCAAATCGACGTAGGCAAATTTGGCATCAGCCGCAGCAAAAGCATTTAATCCCGCAGTCATCATTAAACTTATTAGCACTAAAACTTGTTTTCTCATTTCATTCTCCTTTAAAGTTATTTAATAAAAAATTAAAAAGATGGTCCAATCATAAATTCAAAATTCATTGGTGGATGACGATCGGGGTTACGATTGAGTGGAAATCCCCACTCAAATCGCAGAGCACCAATTGGCGAAAACCATCGAATACCAAAGCCCACATCACTATAAAATTCACTACTCGTAATTGAATCTTCGGCTTGCCCAATATCAAAGAATACGGCCCCTTTAATTCCAGCATCATTAATTAATGGGAACTCAAGTTCTGTCATATAATACAATTGTTGTTGTCCACCAAAAGCTAAAAAAGAGGCTCTACGAGCAGGATCAGGGGCCCATCTGCTTTCAACTGGAAGCGTTTGAGTTAAATACTTATATTTATAATCTGAGAATACGCGTTTTCCTACACTATAAGCCGGATAACCTCGCAGAGAAAAAGCTCCTCCTAATAAAAATCTTTCCGTATAGGGTGGTTCTTTTCCAGATTGTGATTGAAGTGAACCATAAACTAAATTGTTTCTCCAAACCACATCCCAAAAAATCTTTTGGAAATAACGAAATGTATTAGTATTTTTTAAATAATTTAAATCACCACCAAGGCCTGCCTTTTCGATAGACGTGGACAACAATAAACCTTTTGAAGGAGTAAATCGATCATTTCTACGATCATACTCAACGGTACCTCTGATGGAACTAGTAACTCCCGACGCGGTTTCAAATGGAAATATGGCAGGGTCTGTTAATGGGTTTCCTAACTCATCTGTCTTACCTGTTAACTCTGTTTTATCATAACGGTACCTCAAGAAGGCATTCACATATTCACCTAATGGATGTCCAAGGCTGGTCGCTGCACCTGTTACTTTTTGATCATACTCATCTCGAGAAGAAAGACTTTGATATAACTCCCCACCCACAGACCAATCAGAATCATCATAGTTTGGTTCAGTAAAACTCAAACTAAAATCTGTGGCTCGTCTGCTATGATTGAGTCGTGCCGCTAGCTTTTGACCTTTTCCGAGAAAGTTACTTTCGTTTACTTGCCCTGTCATTTGAAACTTTTCGGTACTACTATAACCTGCGCCCAACTGAATGGAACCTGTATGGCGTTCCTTTACGACAATATCTATATTAAGCTGATCGGGTTTATCAGGTGGAGTTGAATTCTTAAAGTTTACTTCTTCAAAAAATCCTAAACGTTGTACATTTTCAACTGATTCTTGCTTTCGTGTTTCGTTATAAAGTTCACCCTCTACAATTTTAAGTTCACGGCGAACCACTTTATCTCGTGTCCGGTTATTGCCAACAACATTAATCTTTCCGAAATAAACTTTATTCCCTTTATCAAACTCAAAAACCACATCCACTTTTCTATTTTTTTCGTCAATATTTGTTCTCGGAATCACATTGGCAAACGCGTACCCCAAATCACCATATTTTGCTTGTAACAAGCTCAAATCTTTTTGGAGAACTTCATAGGCAAAAACATCTTTTTCATCAATCTTTATGACCTCTCTCAATTCATCTCGTGAAAATAAAATATCACCGGAAAAATCGATATCACCCACTTTAAATTGTTCACCCTCTTCAACCCGAATGGTGATGTAGATTCCTTTTTTGTCAGGTGTAACATAAACCTGTGGCTTTTCAATTTTAGCCTGAACATAACCTTCATTAAAATATAAATATTTAAGAATTTGAGCATCCCGATCAAAGGCTTCTTGTTTGTACCCACCCGACCCGCTCATAAAACTAAAGAACCCACCTTCTTGAGTGGCCATTCTGTTTTTTAGATAATCATCTTTTAGTTTTGTGTTTCCCAGAAAACGAATTTTCTTCACTTTTACTTTTTCATTTTCTTCAACTTTAATAGTAAGCTTTACCTTTTCTCCAGGAGTGATGTCCTCCACCTGAGTATCAACCTTCGCCAGTAAAAATCCTTTATCTTCCAGAAACTTCTGAAGTTTTTCTTGAGATTCTCGAATCTTACCATGATTTAAAATTTCAAAGGATTTAATCGAAACTTGTTCTTTAATATCATCCTCTTTAACCTCTGCATTTCCAACAATAGCCACTTCAACGATTGTTGGCTTTTCTTTAACTCTAAAAATAAGATCAACGAGATTGCCTGTAACTACTTTGTGGACTTCAATGTCATTAAAAAATCCCATGGCAAATAGATTTAATACATCTTTACGAATTTGCTCTGCTGAGTAAGGCTTGCCCTCTACAGAGGCAATTTTAGCTTTGATGGCATCAACTTCCAGTTTTTTTTGACCTTCGATAGTAATCTTACCTATCACTAATTCACTTGAAAGGTTTGATACCTCTTGAACTTTCACCGGCTTAACAGCTCGATTATTGGTTGGTTTTGTAGCTCGACCCGGAGTCGATTTTATAGTTTTTCCCTTTGTCGATCTAGCAACTTGACCCTGAACAGGTCTTTTCACTTGAGCGACAGAGATAATTCCTAAAAAAACTGTTAAAATCCAATATGTGAGACATTTTAGCATAAGTTAGGGGAGCCTAGCTTGGATTGAAAAGAAATGTCAAAATAGGCCGTAAACACCTTGCATCAATACCTCCTAACGAAGAGAAGTGACCTATTCATCATTTTCTTAAGAAAATAGTGCTTAAAAGACTTTCAATCCTGGCAGCGCGAGATCAGGTCTCTATTTTATCTTCAACGAAGAATTAGACCTTTTTCAGCAAAATCGATTTAGACTCCAAACTCGCGTTGTAATGAGGAAAATCCATTTGAATACTTTTAAGTAAAGATTAACATCCCGTTTGGTCTATTTTTAACCACTAAAATCAACTTTAAAAGGAGGATCTATGAATCCAGAAATTGGAATCACCGAAAATGACCGAAAAAAAATTGCTGATGGATTATCAAAACTACTCGCAGATAGCTACATACTCTATTTAAAAACACATAATTTTCATTGGAATGTAGAAGGACCAATGTTCAATACTCTTCATCAAATGTTTATGGTTCAATATACTGAACTTTGGAATGCCCTTGATCAAATTGCAGAACGTATTCGTGCACTTGGTTTTTATGCACCGGGTTCTCACAAGAAATTTTCACAACTCTCTTCCATCGTCGAGTCTGAAGAAAATATTCCTGCGAAGATGATGATAAAACAATTATTAGAGGGTCACGAAGCCGTATCAAAAACAATCCGAAGTATTTATCCAACAGCAGAGGCCGGAAGTGATGAATCCTCATTAGATCTGCTAACACAACGTCTACAAGTTCATGAAAAAACGGCTTGGATGCTACGAGCCTTATTGACTGAAAAATAAACCCTTAATGAGTAGGTGTCGCGACAGCGACTAACTAGATTCCGCTGAAAAAGACCTACTTTTTCGTTAAAAAAATTCAAATTGAATGCCGGCCTTCACTCTGGCATTCTTGCTCAAGTTTATAAGACGTTTCTTTAAACCTTTTGCTAATTTAACTTCTGCCATTCTGCTGAACAACCCAACGACCATCCTGCATGCGTAGCACGCGAGGGAATCGTTCCGAAAACTTTAAATCGTGAGTCACCACCACAAGGGTCAATTTCATTTGTTTAATTAAATCAAAAAACAGATCTTGAATAATTTTTCCATTTTGTGAATCTAAATTCCCAGTCGGTTCATCCGCAAATAAAATCTCAGGGTCATTCACCAAGGCTCTAGCAATGGCTACGCGTTGGAGTTCTCCACCACTCAATTGATTTGGGAAATGATCCATTCGTTCTTTTAAACCCACTTTAGCCAATAACGCCTCTGCTTTTTGTTTTGTTTCCATTGGCGACAATCCTTTGAGCTTCGCCGGAAGCATGACATTCTCCAGAGCATTGAACTCTGCTAATAAATGGTGAGCTTGAAATACAAAACCAAGAGACCGATTTCGGTACTCTGCTAGCTCATCATCGCTTAATTGAAATAAATCTTTATTCTTAAATATAACTTTCCCTTCATCAGGGCTGTCAAGAGCACCCAAAATATGCATTAACGTGCTCTTTCCTGCACCAGAAGCTCCAACAATACAGAGGGCTTCATTTTCATAAACATTCAGGTCCACTCCTTTTAATATATGAAGTTGACCACCCCCTTGAGAGTACATTTTGTGAATTCCATGGGCACTCATTAAAACTTTTTTATTCGCATTTGTAGTGGAACTTAAATTTGAGTTACTACTTGCACTCGTATTCGAACTTGAGTTCGTATTTGTATTCGACTTTGAATTCATTTTTGAATTGATATTAAAATTACTCATATCTCAGTCCCTCAACAGGCTTTAATTTAGACCCTCTCCAAGCTGGAGCGAGGGTTGATAAAAAACAAATACTCGTGGTAAAAAAGAAAATAATAAAAGTATCAAATACTCTTATTTGAATGGATATGCTATCGACATTATAAACACTTCCATCTATCACTCCTAGATTTTTTTGGAGCAAAGTAAATATTCCACAAAATACTAATCCCAAAAGAAATCCCAGTATATTTCCAATCACACCAATGATGGCTCCTTGAGCGTAAAATACTTTTCGAATCCACTGTGGCGTGGCTCCCATGGCTTTTAATACTCCAATGTCTGAATATCTTTGTACCACGTTGATAAACAGAGTACTGGAAATATTAAGTGCCGCAACGATGACCATGATTAGTAATACAATAAATAAAATTGGTTTTTCAATTTTGACCGCTTCAAAAAGATTATCATCTTCCCAATCTTGAACCCAATAGCGAGCACCCAACTCTGAACTTAATTTTAAGCCATCAGATCGCGCTTTTTCACTGTCTTTAATTTTGACCATCAAACCTAAATATTTATCCCCTAGCATAGCAAAATCTTGTGCATTCTTAAGATCCGTAATTATGTAACGCTCATTGTATTGATGTTTGCCCAGATCAACTATGCCCATCACAATAAACTTACCCATTTTTCTTTTAAAATCGACGGGATTCAAATCATTGGCTGTTGGCAGTACTAAACGAAACACCTCGCCCATCTTTAAATTAAAACTGCGAGCAAAACCTTTTCCAACAATGACTCCCATTCCGGCCTCAGTATTTGGAAAATTAAAACTTCCTTCAATTAATCGTTTACGAATTCCTAAATTTTGGAGAGCTTTTTGAGTATCTACCCCTTGAATCATCACTCCTTGAATTCGACCCTTATGAGCCGCAACAGCCTCTACCATAACAAATGGCACTGTCGCCGTAATATCTGGAATTATGGATTTTAATTTAGCTTCAAACTTAGAGGGTTCTTCAACATTTTTACCTTGTTTAAAAATAACCAAATGCCCTTTTACATCGATAATGGCGTTTTTTAAAGTAGTTTCAAATCCACTCACTACGGCCATGGCGACGGTCATGCTGGCCACACCCAAAATTAATCCAATGAATGAAAACCAAGAGGCAATGCCGGCCTTCTTTTGTCCCGATTTTAAAGTTCTAATGGCAAACCACAACCAGGAATTCACTTCTTGCCCTCCGCACTCATTGATGGCGATGAACCAGTCATTTTTGCTTTCAAAAATGCCATAATAAATCCATCTAAATCACCATTCATCACATCATCGACTTGTGACGTTTCAAAGTCAGTCCGATGATCTTTCACCATATGATATGGATGCATCACATAAGAACGAATTTGACTGCCCCATTCATTTGCCATTTTTTGAGATTCCATATTTTCTTTTGCTTTATTTCGAGCTTCCACTTCTTTTTCATAAAGAGCAGCCTTTAGCATTTTTATCGCTCGTTCTCTGTTTTGAATTTGGCTTCGCTCATTTTGACATTGAACCACAATCCCTGAGGGCAAGTGAGTCATTCTCACCGCTGAATCTGTTTTGTTAACGTGCTGGCCTCCCGCTCCACCAGCACGATAGGTGTCAACCTTTACATCTTCCATCTTAAGATCAATTTTTATATCATCATCGACTTCTGCCCACGCAAAGACAGAGGCAAAACTCGTATGCCTTCGCGCATTAGAATCAAAAGGAGAAATTCGCACTAAGCGATGAACTCCAGATTCGGCCTTTAAATAACCATAGGCATAGGGACCTTGAATTTGAATGGTGACTGATTTAATCCCTGCCCCTTCCCCTTCAGTCATTTCTAGAATTTCAGTGGTATAGCCATGCTTTTCAGCGTACCGAAGATACATTCGCATCAACATCGACGCCCAGTCGCAAGACTCTGTACCGCCCGCTCCTGAGTTGATCGTTAAATAGGTTCCGTTCGAATCTAACTCTCCACTCAATACTCGTTGAAGTTCTAATTCTTTCCCTAATCGTTCTAATGAAAGTACTTCTGTTTTGGCTTCTTGAAAAGTAGACTCATCTTGCGCTTCCATACTCATTTCTAAAAGCACTTGAACATCATCGACTCTTTGACGAAAACTCATGTATTCTTGAATTGTTTTTTCTAAAAAAGCTTTTTCTTTATTTAACTTTTGCATCTCTGAAGGTTTATTCCAAAGATCAGGATTTTCGGCAGCTAATTCAAGTTCCTTAAGACGTCTTTGTTTTTTATCAACGTCAAAGATACCCCCGAATTTCAATTGTTAACTCTTTTAACTCATTAATTTTTACTTTTATATCATAGGATTCAGTTACTAATGACACTTATATCTCCGCTTTTTTTAGCCAAAAATCAGGAAAGTACAATTTTACAAAGTTTTCAATGTAAAAACTCATTTCAAAGATTCCAAAAACTTTTGCCATCTCTGAAGTGATTCTGCATGGAATAACCTATACCAATTTTCAACGGAAGCTCAAGCTATGATCTTTGGCTTAGTTTATTAACACTTGAAGACAAGTGATGGTCGCCTTAATAACACCTACCAAGTGAGTAATAAAAGTGAAATACAGTTATTTTGCCTATTTTTTAAACTTGATAAATGAAGAAATGAATCACTCCTTGACTGACACTTTCTCCAAGACAAGTCGGAATTAGCTAAAGTCTATGTTCAAGCGTTCTTATTGATGGAAGAAATTTGTTTTAATTTATTTCAATTTGGCGATTCCGAAAGGAGTTTCGCGATAGCGACCAATTAATTACTCATTGTAGGATTCTAAAAAAAGTAATGGATTTTTTTCAAATGAAAAATAATTATTTTCATCAATAAAGACTAAGACTGCTTGCGGAAATTTTTTCTTGAATTCAAAAAGCCCTTTTTTACTTTTTGAATCGCCCGATTTAACTTCAATCGCCCAAAGTTTTCGACCAATTGATAAAACAAAATCCACTTCATTTTTTCCTTCTCGCCAATAAAAAAGTTTTTCTCCTGTTCTTACCAACTGAGAACCGACTAGCAATTCAAATACCCTCCCTCTCTCATCCTTCCGATACTGATCCAAAAGGGTCAAGTAGTACATACATGGAGAAAGAGGTAAAATTTTAGGCGACGATGATTTTGTTTTAATCACTTTAGGCGAATACTTATCAAGTGCTTTAATCAAAAATGCACCTTCAAAAAGATAGATATAATTTTTAATAATTTCAACATTACCACGATCTTGAAGTTGTCCTAAAATTTTAGTATATGAAATTTCTTGCGCAGGATAGGATATTAGAATGTCAAAGGCCTGACGAAACAATGAAGGACTCTTTACTGCACGATATTGTAAAATATCCTTTTCAACTACGGTATTAATAATAGAAGTTCTAACATAATCAGACCACTCTTTAGGATTTTTAATCAATGGATAAGAACCTGGGTATCCTCCAAACTTTAAAAACTCTTCAAAATGAAGACCATATCCTTGTTTAGACTCTTGATAATTCCAGTGATAGGCTCGCGTTAACTGAAATCGCCCAGTAAGGCTCTCGGTCAATCCTTTGTGAAGCTCTAGGGAGCTTGAGCCCAAAAGAATACATTGAACTTTTAGTCTTTTTCTTTTGGCTTCATCATAAAGAGCTTTAATTGTCTCTGCCCAATTTTCACTTTTTTGAATCTCATCAATAACAAGGAGTCGTTGACTCTTCATGGTTTCAGACCAAATTGAGATGAGCCACTCTCTCCCTGGTTGAAAGACTTGATCTGCACTAAAGTAAGTTGAGTTTTGACTAAACTTCTCATCTAACATTTTTAAAATAGAAGTTGTTTTTCCAACTTGACGAGGACCAAGAAGAACTTGAATAAAACCCTTATTCTGGCTTATCTTTCTCTCTAATTCATCGATATAACTCAACTTTATATAATCTATCATATTTGATAGGTTAACCTATCAAATATGATAGATCAATCAATTAAATGGGAATTAAAAAATATTGATGCATTTATTAATAATCGAATGCGAACCTTTTAAAGCATTAATTATATTTTCATTAATAACCATTTTTTTCTTTAATAAATCATAAGATTGTTGAGCGACACCAGATTTATGATCGGCGAGGTCATCAGGATGGAGTGGTCCGATCCCCTTAACGATACGGTCCCAATGGTCTAAAGAATTTTTATTTCTAGTTTGAGCTTCGCTTAACACCTTTGCAGCAATGGCATCAATTTTAAACCAAGATTCTAGTTCTAACAATTCTGCATCAACAGTCGCTTGATTCTGCGCATACCACTCTGGATTTGCTTCCTTTTTACTAATCAATTTCTGTTTATACATTTCAACTTCGTTTGCATACCATTCTCCACTTTTGGCTAAAAGCTTCTTAGCCGTATTTGACAATCGAAATTGCTCGAATTTTATTGCACCCAAAGAAGCCACTTTCCCAGCTTTGTAAATATTCACTTCTACATTAGGTGGGATTAACTCTGGATATCGCAATAGCAACTGAGCAATCTGAGCGGAAGCACGAAATCCCTTATCTTTTTTTGCTACAGACGGACGATAACCAATCATTAAGTTTAATTCAAATTTGCGATGTGCAAAGGATGCACTGGAACGATTTTCAAGCCATTCCAAAGTCTCTTTTAATCCAATATCACCTCCTTCAAAAACGGACCATTTGGCATCTTCATAACTGAGAAGATCATGTATCGAATTATTATTGGAGGCGTCTCCTTGCCTTGATTTAACCTCCCAGCTTTTTATTTTTTTTTCTTTATCTGTAGTAAATGAATTGACTAAAAGGAGTCCATCTAGTTTTGGCGCTAATTGATTTCCGTATTTTATTTCGTAGGCAAGTGCTTGATCAGCAACAATTCCTACTTTTAAAAGATCTGGCGCAGTAATATCTGGAGAATAAATGCGACCAATGCCTTCACTGGTTCCACCAGCAAGAAAAATAGTGACTGTATTTGGGCCGTATTTCGCTTTGTTTTTAGCTACTGTCATTTCAGTATAAGCCTTAAGATCTTCAGCGATGACTGATTCGTCATAACCTGCTGCTGAAAATCCAACAAATAGTTCTAATACCACAGGTCTTTTATTTACCAATTCATAAAGACGCCTAACAAATAGATGAGGTAAAGTGGATACAACGGAGTGGCGATCGGCGTTTATACCTTTTGTTACCAATAATCGCCTCAAACTATTATCTTTATCTTCAGGAGCTTCATACTCAATGGCTGTATAATCTATAGGACCTTCACCAAAACGAGCTCTATATGTATTAAGATCTGTTACAAACTTCGACTCTTCTTCACTCAGTTCAACTGTGCGTACAATTGAATGCTGATTTGATTGCTGATTTTTTTCATTTTTATTATTTGAGTCTAGGTTGACCGCTTGAGCCTGGACTTGATTTAATTCAATAAGAATTAAAATTAAACCAGTAAATGTGAATATAAATCTCTGTAAAAGCTGTTTGAAAAGTATCAAATATGAGGCACTGTACTTGAGCGAACGAGTCGTACGCCAAGTACGTGGCAGCGAAGCAAAAGTGAAAACAACGAAGTAGATGGTACTTTTTAAACAACTTCGTAGAAAAATTTGATATTTCATACAAACTCCTAGTTATAGTTAGTTTGGAGATAACGGGAATAGAGTAGAAAAGTTAATTTTTAAACCTGTTGAAGCGCAATTATGATCCTTTGCCAGCAGCTAAGTAGAGAAATTGCAACGACAATAATTGTAAAAAAGAACGAGCTATTCTGTTTTCGCTATCTCCGAATTGGCTCTAGTTAACCAATGAGCAAAATCTATGCTTATGAAATCGAATAAAACGGTTTTTCATAATAAAATAGATTATCTCACTGTATAAATTGTCATCATACTGTATAGCAATTTTGTATAAAAAAGGGTCCGAAATTTTTCACATAAAATTTAGTTTTAGTTGTTGGCGGCACTTGTAAGAGATTGACGCTGCACTAAAAAAGTAGACTATTGACATCATGAAAACACACGAAGAAGTCGAAGCAATTTTA